>Ga0172380_10001235_pt1 | contig 44751 bp, 59 predicted proteins | sample Leawe162metaG_FD_119747 | JGI IMG/M metagenome (GOLD analysis project Ga0172380, IMG submission 119747) | Leachate microbial communities from a municipal landfill in Southern Ontario, Canada - Leachate well 162 metaG | ecosystem: Engineered > Solid waste > Landfill > Unclassified | place...
CCGACAGGGCCCAACTAGCCCAAGCGATTTTGCGGTCACGTTGCGGATTCCAAGCAAAATCGACGGATCCGAAAACCTGGTGACCAAGCGCTTGGGCAAAATTTAGGCAAGAAAAACGGGCCGAAGCCCGTTAATCCTATTCAGTGTATTGGTTATTCGGCCGGCTCCGACTGCTTGCCCGTCAGGATCTGGGACATGACACCGCGAACATGTTGGTAACGAATTTCGCCCCCGCTTTTGGTCGTGACCTGGGGGAGGTGCTTTTTGATGAAGTTGTAGGTCTTGTTGTTCACTGAGGCGAACGTATCCCCTTCGGACTTCACCGAAGCTGCGACATAGCGGATGATGGCCGACGTGGACATCTTGTTGTTGGTCACATGGTCGATGATTGCCTGGTGAGGATTGACGATTTCGGACTCGTTGACGGTGGCGGTATTGGTCTTCGTATTCTTGGTCATGATGTTGGTTCCTCTGTTGGATTAATTTCTAACTTACAACCTTAATATAACACATGTTCCACGTGGACGCAAGAGGAAAAAGGGGGATAGGCGTAAAATAAATTGGAGCATGCGGGAGCAAGAGCTATGGCCGCCTGGTCCCCTCTAGCGCAGGAGGCGCGGGCCTCTATAGAACAAAGAAAAGGGCACTAGGCCCTTTCCTACTAGTTATTAGCCTGAGACATTACCTCGCGGAGCCACTGCGAAACATCCCGTCCGTCGTAGGAGGGAATGTCGATCTCGCCGAATATTTTCGGATCATTCGGGATCGTAAGGCTCTGAGCGAGATGAAACGAACATTTCGTTTCGATCGAGAGTACGAACCATGATTCATCTGTACCGCCCGGATCACGTACGAATTGCACGTCGACGATCTCGGCTCCATCGTATATCTTAGTCATTTCTTTGCCCCTTCATTATTTTATCTTACCTTTATATTATATAAGATTGTCCTCGTTCCATCTATGGTCAAAAGGGGATTGAGCCAAAAATAAATATGCCTAGGCTTACCGGGCCGCGCTAGCACCAGGCGATCGGGCCTACCTTGTCGAAAAAGAACCCTCCGGTTAGGGAGGGCTAGTTGGGACAACCGTTATCTATTAACCAGCTCGTTCTCCGGTGCGAGGATCAGATCACTACTGGGGCAGGGACATTCATGTACGAACTTGTTTTCCCTATCCGGAAAGAATGTGGAACAGTAGAGTCCTGATCCATCTTGATACATTCCACGACCATCAGGCTCGCCATTGAAGAATATGCTCCTTGATCCATTGTAGCCCTTTCCAGGAGTGAATGCAATTTCCTTGCACGACCACCGCAGATTCGGATGGTTTTTACAGGTAAGTATGACGTGACTCATGTTAACAGCCCTCCTGGCAAATAGTGTCCTGATGGTAGATGGAACGATCTGCGACGTACATCACGGCGAACGTCCCAAGAAATATGATCGATACGATCAAGATGTACTCGGTAATCTTAGTCATGATGGTCTCCGTGGTCTTCCTCCAGATCGCGATTGTCAATTTCGTCCAGGATCTCGTTACGTTCCTTAATGGACAGTTTATCGAACAGTTGTTCGGCAAGATCCTCTAGGGTATTACCGTCCACGAGGTACTCGATAATCAGTTCCTTGTGCGACTGACGTCCTGCACGGTGAGGTAGGTTTGTCATTTGTTTGTCCTTTATGTTGTTATTATTCCTATATTATATGCGTTTGTCCTTGGGAACACAACGGAAAAAGGGGATCGGGGGACCACAATAATTTTGTCCTCTTTTATAGGGAGCGCGGTTGTGATGTAGCTATGGCCGCCTTCCCGGGCCTCGCGACTCTGCGGATTCCAGTTCTATGCTTTTGCGGATTTGGTACTTTGCGGATTGGGCAAACAAAAATCCGACGGGTTCCCTTTTTCCTATTGTGGGCATTTGGAACTTTGTTGTATTATTGTAGTATAAATGAGGTTCCATATGACAAAGAAAGGGAAGGACTCAGATATGGCAAAGACCAACAGAAGTGTAAAGATTGAGCAGGAGCCCGAAGTTGAGGTGATATCACCTCCAGTTGACGATAAGGGAAGGTTCACCGAGGTCAATATGTCGATGGAGGAACTCGATGGCTTGGGGCTCAAGACGAAGTCCGCAGTCATTCGGTTGTTGCTGTCCCGAGGATATGCTCCCTCGGCTGTGGCGAAGTTCCTTGGCATTCGGTATCAGTTTGTCCGCAACATCTCCGTTCAGAATCTAAAGCGCGGGCCGCGAGAGCAGATAGGGTCACCTGAGGGAGCCGGCGAGTGACTGGATGTAGATGGATGTTGGTGGGGAGCCTATGTGCTCTCCTCCTATTCCTATTGTTGGTAGGTGGGTAGGTAGCAAGTACGAGGGCTAGCATGAGCCTTACCGAGCTATGGCCCGAGCTACAGGGCTAGCACCGTTGGTGCTCTGTCTTCTGTCTGTGGCCACCGGGCCGCCTGGGCTGAACACGCCCCCCGGGCCCTTTTTGTCCTGGGCCATTATGGACACAAAGAAAGGATCCCGTAGGATCCCTTCCTTCCCTTCATAGTATGATCAATGAAAGTGACAAGGCGACTATGACTCCTAAGAAGAAGTATCTCATTGATAGAGTGGAGAGAGCTCTGACCTCTCTCCTTCTCCTTCTTACTTGGAGGTCAAGATCTGACTCATCACTCCCCGTACGTGTTGGTATCTGATCTCTCCTCCATTCTTCGTTGTAACATTCGGAAGATGCTTCTTGATGAAGTTATACGTCTTGTTGTTCTTCTCTTGGAACGTACCTTCATAAGAAGCTGCAATGTATCTGATGATCGCACTCGTCGTCATCTTGTTATTGTTGATGTGATTGATGATCTTCTCTTCGAAGGAGAGCTCGACGATCTGTTCGTTGGTCTTGGTCATTTCAATTTCCTTTTTGTGTTTGTGTTAACTCACTCTCTACAATTACTATCATACATATTATTTAGATGGAGTCAATTGAATTAAATTCATGAATCATATAGTGGAGATGAATTTTCGTTACCGGAATAAATGCCTCGATGGGGCCTGTCTAAAGCGCTCACAAAATTTGTATAACCCCCCGTAAAATTAGGCCCACACCTCCAATTACCCCTACAAGGCTAGGACCGACCAAAAATTCCTGTTGACTGTTCTTTGAGGCCCATATATAATAGAGGAAGATAAAAAAGCCCTCTTTAGGTATAGACATAGACATAGACATAGGTACCTCAATGAACGCGGTGACCCCAACCCCAATTCCTGGAGGCCAGAAGGGAATCATCCGTAATAAGGGTGATGTCTTTAGTTCTCTGTCGAGTCACATCCCGCTCAATCAGTTTCATCTTCCGGATCATATCTACAGAGCCGATTTGATTCCAGAGGACATACTCCAGCAGAGTTATGAGGATCGCCGGTTACTACTTGATAGCGCATCTATCCCGCTCACCTTTACCCATGGTTATCCTGCGCTCAACGAGACGACGCCATTCTGGGAACAGCTCCCCTCAGAACCTCATGATGCATTCGATGCGTATATGTTGTTCCTGGAGCTCCCTCAAAAGAGCAACCATGACAATCCAATTCGGCTCCTCCCAATGATTTCGGAGCTCACGAAGACCCCCATTGATGTTATTACCCAGTGGTGCCATATCTATTATTGGCACTGGCGTTCGCGCGCCTATGATTTGTTCCTGGTCGCATGTCATCGTAAGCAGCGCGAACAGCGAATCATGTCGATTGAAGGCCAACATTTCAAAATGGCTGAGTCCCTGTTAGAAAAGGCTAACAAGCTGGCTACCCTCAAGCTCGATCAGGAGCTCCAGGCTTTTGAGGAAGACCAGGACTCCATGACAGAGACGAAGGTGAAGGATTTGATCTCCACCATCAAAGACCTCGTAGCCGTACAGCGTATCTCTGTTGGTCTCCCTTCTGGCGGACCCTCCTCTATTGCCTTGAAGCTCGACACGCAGCGTAACCAAACTGCGGAAGAGACATTCAAGCACATTGCAACAGAGGGTGCAGGCGAACAGAAGCAACAGACCAGAAGTCAGGAAATGGATGTCTTGCTCCAGAACCCCGACGACCTATCGTCCATTCAAGAGCTCCTGGTTCGTACTCTTCGACCTAATCACGTGCTCCCAGCGTGGGGCGATGGTGAGACGATTACTATAGACAATGATCCCACATCTCATGATCGTGACGAGGATGAGGCCATTTAATGCTCTCAGCAGAGCAGATTGAAGAACGCAAGGTAGCTACATCACTCTCGCGGAGTGATGAGTATGCTTTACAGAAGCTCCTTCAGAATTACAAATTGACTCCAATGACTTTGGCGATGAAGCTCAATCCAGCTATCATCCCAGCACGTCACCTCATGTATATATCTACCAAGGTGGCAACTGCTATCGCCCAGGGACGTGGGCGCATCATCATTAGCCTCCCTCCTCGACACGGTAAGACGGAGCTAGTCACAAAGAACACGCCAATATGGTGCTTGGAGAATTACGGCAAGAAGAATGTTATCCTCTGTTCGTATGGAGGTGAGCTATCTTCAGACTTTGGTCGCTACACACGTGACCTAATTAAGAACAACGAATCGCTCCTCAATCTGCGGATACGTTCAGATGCTGAACGTGTCAATAACTGGCTCACCGATCAAGGTGGGGCTATGTTCTCTGTTGGTCTTGGTGGACCTATCACTGGTCGTGGTGCTGATGTACTCATCATCGATGACTACCTCAAAGAGATCAAGGAGGCGATGTCACAGGTCACCAGAGACTATATCTGGGACTGGTTCCTCACCACGAGCCGTACACGTATTGAGCCTGGCGGAACGATTATCATCATCGCCACGCGGTGGCATCATGACGATCTCATTGGACGCCTGTTAAAGGCTGACCAAAAAAGGGAAGCGGCGGGTAAACCAAAGATCTGGACTAACATCGTTATTCCGGCCATCGCAGAGAAGAATGACGTACTCGGTCGTCCAATAGGGAGTGCATTATTCCCTGAGCGCTACCCAATTGAGGATCTACTCGAGCTAAAGGACGAGCTTGGTAGTTTCTTCTTCAATGCCCTATATCAACAGCGCCCTGAAAACGATGCTGGCCAGCTCACCAATAAAGAATGGTTGCGCTATATCCCAGGAGCGATTGATCTTACGGGATTCAAGATTGCCCGTGTATGGGACCTTGCTGCAACCGAAGATGGTGGTGACTATGCTGTAGGCTCCCTCATAGCCCATCACAAAGGACGTGATATGACAGTCATCCTCGATGTCGTAAGGGGACAATGGGGACCTCTGGGCATCGAGACCGTAGTTGCAAAGACTGCAAAAGAAGATGGTAAGGACATTCCTATATACATCGAACAGGAACCTGGTTCCTCTGGCAAATTGCTCGTCCATAACTATTCCACTACGACTCTAAAAGGATACACAGTTGTTGGGGTTCCAGCTTCGCCCAAGACCAACAAGACCATGAGAGCCCAGCCATTCCTAGCTGCTGTAGAAGCTCACAAAGTTTTCCTAATGAGGGCCCCCTGGAATAGCGCATTCGAAGACGAGTACGATGATTTTCCCGGAGGCGATCACGATGACCAAGTCGATACCTGTGCAATCGGATATACTACGCTCACAGGTAAGTCCTTCAAGAAGGTTGCATGGGCACGTGAGACTCCAACGAATGAACAGAATGTCATCCAGGCTGTTAATGGGTCTCTAGACAATAACCTCATTATTCTCCCGAATGGCAAGGTTTATACTCTAGATGGTCTGCCTATTGAGTTCTCCTCTAGTGACCCCAACATCCCCCTTAGCCCCCATATGATTGATGGGCTTATGCCCAAGAAGGTAGGTATAGCATGGGCCAGGTAATCAATATGCAAGCTGCAAGAGCTATGAGTTATGCATTCCGGAGATTCTTCGGAGCATTCTCGGGTAAGCGCAATCTATATGACGTCTTTGGCTACCGTGATCAGGTAACCTTTGATGATCGATATCTCAAATATCTCCGCCAGGATGTCGCTGCCCGTATTGTTGATGCCCCTGCAGCAGCCCTATGGACAAATCCTCCGGAGATCATTTCCAATGACGATGTATGGAACGAACGTTGGGATGACCTCGTTGCCCGCTATGCTCTATATGCAAACGTAGAGCGGGTCGATAAGCTGGCAGGTATCGGGAGGTACTCAATCCTATTGATAGGCTTCAATGATGGACGTCCTCTAAAGGATCCAGTCAATACGAGGGCCATCACTCAAAGTAAGACGCCCATCCTCTACTTGCAGCCCTATAGCGAAGGAACTGCAACAGTCAAACAATACAACGACGATCCTTCGTCGGAAGACTTCATGAAACCTCTGATCTACACGATCAATCCTATGACTGACTTCGTCATTGGATTTGACAATACGATCAAGAAGCCTGTTGCAGGGAGCATGTCAACTTCGTTTGAAGTCCATGCATCTCGCGTAGTCCATATTGCAGAGAATACCCTCGAGAATCAGGTCTACGGATCGCCCCGCATGGAGCGCGTATTCAATATCCTCGATGATCTCCTGAAGGTTACCGGAGGTAGCGCGGAAACCTTTTGGCTCACGGCCAACAGAGGCCTGCATATCGATATTGATAAGGAAATGGAAGTCGAACCCAATGATGCATCTGCCATCAAGGAGGAAATCGACGAATACATCAATAATCTATCCAGGGTCATTCGCACCCGAGGGACTACTGTGAAGGCCTTAGGTTCTGATTCCCCAGATCCTACAGGTACATTCAAGATGCTCATTTCGGTACTCTCTGGAGCAACTGGAATCCCCTCCCGAATTCTAATTGGTTCGGAGGCTGGACAGCTCGCTTCGGATCAGGATAGAGCAAACTGGGCAGATCGTGTAGATGAACGCCGAGCAAACTTCGGCAATCCGATTGTGCTGTTCTCCCTCATTAGGAAGCTCGTAAAGGCAGGATTCCTTCCATCACCCCAAGAACTAGAGATTACTATTAATTGGCCCTCAGCATTTAAGCTCAGCCCCCTTGAATCGGCTCAAACAAGTGCACAGCATGCTCGTTCTGCTACGAACTTCGCTAAGGCTATCGAAACTATGGAGAACCTCAAACGTGGCGAACCTGGTTCAGAGGCTCAGCTCGACGAAGGGGGCAATCCTATTCCTGGTACGGAGAAACCCGCAGTTCCTGGCATGGACACTCATGGTGAAGAGCTCATCACGATTCCAGAGGCCCGTAAGTTTATTGGGCTCGATAAGGCTGATGTTACTTTCAATTCAGGGGAGGATGTTGGAGGCTCGTCCAATAGTAAGCCTAGGCTCCCTGCATCTAATCCGGCAAGAACATTTAGCCGTAAGGTAACTGTTTCTCTGAGCACAATCATGCGCGTATGAGACTTATAATGGAAATTTGGAAAACTATTGCAGAATTTGATGGCCTATATGAGGCTTCCAGTCTCGGAAGAATTAGAAGAATTCCTGTGGGTAATATTATTTCGCAGCATCTGGATGATAAGGGCTATCTTGTAGTAAATTTGCATAATGGTAAGCGTAATCTCAGAAAAGTTCACCTATTAATAGGCAAAGCATTTCATGGCCCTAAACCCAATCCAAGTGCAATGATGCTTCATTCGAACGACGTAAGAACCGATAATAGAGAATCCAACCTATACTGGGGAACTGCTCTTCAGAATTCCGCCGATATGATTAGGAACAATCATTCTACTAAGGGAGTGATTTCCTGGTCAAAACTAGACTGGGAAAGAGTAAGGGAAATTCGTAGGCGGGTAGCTAATGGCGAGAAGCCTTACCATTTACTCCCTGAGTACGGAATATCCAATAGCGCAATGCATAACATTGTTCATCATAAGAGCTGGATTGAATGAACGGCCTAGTATTTCTTTCCTCCCGCTGGGAATCCGGCCGACAAATGATTTGGGACAAAATGCTTTAAAGCATTTAGGCAAGATGGAAATGGGGTGGCAAGATTGGAGGATGATATGCAAACAGAAGTCAACAGGGAGAGGGTTGTGAATGTTTCTAGGTATAACATCCCCCAAATCGTAACCACTCTGCTTGCTGTTGGGGGGGCTGTTGTCGCCGTCTCAATGGCTATAAGCAACATACGGACAGAAGTAACCGTAAGTGCAAATGAAGTGAAAGCCCTAACGGCCTCAATCCAAACTAGGCAAACTTACATTGATGGACAAATAACCAACCTGAACTCGTCTGTAAGGGATATACCAAATTTAGCATACCGCATCACTACCTCGGAAGCTAATATTGATGCCATTAATAAGCGCATTGATAGTATTATGTCAGTCATTTCAACTTCTGTTGACGGTATCAGGAAGGATCTCAGCAATCTGTCAACCAAGGTAGAAGTTCAGTCAACCAAAATTGATACGATGGCCAAGAAGGTAGATTTACTATCCGATAGCAAGGTTAACTATGTTCCTTCTTCTTCTTCCCGAGCTCAGAATCAGAACCAAAGCTTTCCTAGTGAGGTCCAATAAGGACCAAAAAATTCCGTTGACTATTCATTTTTTGTTTACTATAATAAAGGGACAATAGGTCCAAATATGGCAAAAGTTCAAAGGGCGATAACGGTTCAGTTTGAGAAGGGAGAATCTCGGGAAGAGACTCTCCTTGGAAGAAATTACCTCGCTGTTCCTGTTGTTGCAATGGTTGAGGGTGTACGATTCGGCGCAAATCAAGATAGCCCAGAATTGGGTCTTGCTGCAGAATTCGGAGACACGCCTGTTATATGGGCTTATCGTCCACTAGTTCTCAACCATCCTAAGGTGGATGGCGTATTTGTTAGTGCTAATTCCCCGGGTGTTTTGGAGGATTATCAGTTCGGATGGACTATGAATCCCGAGCTGAAAGGCAACAAGCTCCACATGGAGGCTTGGATTGACGTTGCTCGCGTTGAGGAGCTCGGTGGAGTCTTCCAAGAAACATATGATCGGATTGTCGCCCAAGAGGATGTAGAAGTCTCTGTGGGCTTTTTTTCTGATCTGCAGAAGGCCAAGGGTAAGTTCAACGGGCAAGCCTATTCTGGCATTTGGCGCAATATCAAGCCAGATCATCTCGCAGTATTAAGTGCAGGAACAGGAGCTTGCTCCGTCGAGGATGGGTGTGGTATTCCTCGAATCAACGAGAAGGGTAAAATTATGGCTGACCTTAAGACAGATGTTCCCAAGGCTAACTGCAGCTGCGGAGGACATTCCGAGACTGAGACTGAAGATGAAGCTCCCGTAACGCAGGGCGGACTCAAGAAGATGCTTGGCGATATTCTCAAGCCCTTCACGATGTCCGCTTTTGAACGGGCTGAGGAAGCTCATCAGGAAGAGAGGGAGCAGAATCGGGCTATTCTGGCGAATACCATCAATACCTCCCTTCTGGATGGTGATGTTCGTAAACTCATCTCTCAGGCAGGCAACAAGAAGTTCGCAAAGTACTCGTACCTGTACGGGTATAACAATGATGTGGCTGTCTTCGAAACGTGGGACGACAAGACGGGCACATATCAGATGTATCAGATTGGCGTGAATGTCAACGGCGCCGATGTTGAATTTGTCGGAGAACCTGAAGAAGTCATTCTCCAGACAAAGGTTGTCCCTCGGGACAAAGTTGAACTCCAAACCAATCAGGAGAATGACATGGCAAACGAAACGACTACGAAGGCTGAGCCTGTTGCTCAGGCGCAGACGCAGGAAGCTCCGAAGGTTACTAAGGAACCTGCAGGTGAGCCGAAGGTTCTGACGACTCAGGAATATATTGACCAGGCTCCTCCGGAGGTCCGTGAAGCTCTTTCCTCGGCGGTTCGTGCCCAGGAGACGAAGAAGACTGAGCTCATCAAGACGCTCACCGATCACAAGAGCAACAAGTTCTCCGACGAATTCCTCAAGACTCAGAGCATCGAAGTCCTGGAGAATATGGTGAGTCTTCTGGGTCCGTCCTATGTAGGTGTTGCCCCTGCATCGGCTCCGAGGTTCCAGGCGAAGGATAGTGGTGTTGTGGAGGCTCCCAAGGTCTTCACGAAGAAGACCGAAGCAGCGGCGTAATAGGAGATCAAAATGGCTGAACGCACAATCATCTTGAAGGGCGAGCGCCTCCACATCCGTAAGGAGGGCATCGCTGATTCCGCAATTTCTCCCGGCCACCTTGTGGCTCTTGCCGCTGACGGCAAGTTCGATGTCCACGGGACAGCTGGCGGAGTAGCTCAGAGGGCTTTCGCGATCGAGCGGGAGCTGGAGGGTCACTATTCGGGACGTGATCCTATTGCAGGTTCGCCGATTGATGTGGCTTATGCTGCAAATGATCGTCTCCTCTATGCCGTATGCGCTCCTGGGTGTGAAGTTTATGCCCTTGTTGCTCCCAGTGCAGCCGCTATCGTCAAGGGGGACAAGCTTGAGTCTGCGGGGGACGGAACGCTTCGTAAAGCTACTGCGGGCAATCCCAGTGGGACTCCTCCGGTGTATGCTGGTATCGTTGTAGCGATCGCTCTGGAGGCGGTTGATAATAGCGGCAATGCTGCGAGCTCGGCTCGTATCATTGTTGAAACGGTTTAACTGAGTAGGAGAAGAAAATGGCAGACGAAAACGTGACAGGTGGTGATTCCCACTCTCCTGCTCAGATGGACACTATGATCCCTCAGAGCAGCGGTGGGTATGCTGGGGGCGGTGATGTTGCAGAGCGGCTCATGGCAGCCAACTTCAACGTCAACGCGCTACGTACCCAGGACTATCTCCCCAGGGATGCTTGGGTAGATTTCGACAACGCGATCATCGACATCGCTCGGCATGCCCTCATTGGTGTGGGTGACCTCATTTCCCGAGGCCTTACCTACAACGTTCCCAATGCACTCGGTGTGACTCGAGTCGAATGGCAGCGTACCGGTGATCTGGGTCCGGCAGAACTCAACATGGCAGGTGTTACCGAAGGGCGTAACGATCGTCCTGAGATGGATACCGTCCATATGCCCCTGCCGATCATCCACAAGGACTTCTGGATCAACATTCGTCAGCTCGAAGCTTCTCGCAATGCGGGTATGCCTCTTGACACGACGATGGCTGAAGTCTGTGCTCGGAAGGTTTCGGAGCGTATCGAGAGCATGCTCTTCCTGGGAGACACCTCTCTTGGGGCGAACAATACGATCTACGGGTATTCGACTGCCCCTGATCGTGTTACGGGCTCGACCACCGGTTCGTGGGCTACTGAGACTGGCGCTAACATCCTCAAGGATGTCATCGACATGATCGGCAAAGCCAAAGCCAAGGAAATGCGCGGTCCGTTTATGTTCTACGTGAACTATGCGACTATGTCGAACCTCGGCAACGACTTCAAGGCGGAGTCGGACAAGACGATTCTCCAGCGTATCTTGGAAATTCCTGGTGTTGCTGGTGTCAAGGAATCGTACTATATTCCCAACGGTGACACTGTTATCGCAGTCCAGCTCACCAAGGATGTAGTCGATATCGTCGATGGCATTCAGCCCACGATGGTCCAGTGGGATTCGCTTGGCGGTTTCCGTAAGAACTTCAAGGTTCTTGCTATCATGATTCCTCGGGTGAAGTCTACCTTCGCCAAGCAGTCGGGTATCATTCATTACACCTAAGGAGGCTAGTATGGCCAAGGCACAGAAGAGAGAAGGATCCAAGGAGTATGTCCTCAAGTTCGGACATGAACACAATGGATTCGACTCTGAAGGAAATAGGCACACCTTTGTGGGAGGTCAGGAGGGGAACGATCGAGTATTCCTCACTGATTCTCAGGCAAAGGCATTCGCTGACAAGTTCGAGTCTCTTGAAGAGCGTAATGAGCGTATGAAGGCCCAGAACGAGCTGCAGGAGATGAAGGCAAAGGAAGCAAAGCTCCGCGAAGTGCTGCAGGACAAGGGTATCGATCTTGATGAGCTCCTGGCAGATAAGGATGCTACCATCAAGAAGCCTGACCCGACTCCTTCAGTAGGAACGCAGGAGCCTGCTCCGAAAAACGTCACTCCTGCCCCGGTGGGTAGTACCGCCAATCCCGTTGCCCCCGACAATGGGAAGAGTGGGGCGGGCGAACAGGGGAATACGAAGAAGTAATATCTTCGTCAACAAATAGGGCTGTCATGGCTACGCTCAATACACCAGCAGAACTAAGAGGCTATACCGGCATACCGGCATCGGTTACCGATAGTACTCTCCAGCTCTACCTGGATGCAGCTAATTCGATTATCGCTGATGTCCTTGCTTCGGCTGGATATGATAGTAATCGCATGAAGCTGATTGAGCTAAACGTGGCAGCCCACTTTGCTACTAACGGGCCCTACAATGGGTCGTACTCTTCTGGAATGCTTAACTCCGTTAAAGTCGGACAGAGCGAGGAGCGTTATTCATCCCTGAAGAGTAGTGAATATGGATTGGCTACGTCTGTATATGGTCAGATTGCTATGGGTCTTGATACCCAAGGATTACTTGCAGGCATACTAGCATCTAAGCCCCTGAAGGCCTTCTTGGAGGTCTACTCATAATGCCCATTGGAGCTATTGCATATCGTCAAACGGCTACGTACTGGGGATCCCCCGTCCAAAATGGATTTGGGGGATATACCTTTAGTGCCCCTGTTGTAGTTGCCTGCCGATGGGAAGATACCAACGAAAGGTATCTGGACAATGCAGGAGAAGAAAAGGTTTCTCGTTCGACTATATGGACGTATGAGAGGCTTGAAGAGGGCGGATATCTCGCTCAAGGGAATCACTCCGGAGTGACTGACCCAACTACTCTTGATAATGCGTATGCAATTCAGCGAAGTGTTGAGATTCCTGATCTCCGTGGGCTGAATTACGAACGGCGGAGCTACCTCTAATGACAAGAGGGCCACAAAAGATTCGCTTTTCTCCCAGTGTCGGAGTCCGTAGAGGTCCCAATGCTGCTCGCCTTGGCATGAATGAAATAATGGCGAACTATAAGAAGCTCATTGGTCACCTTGAAGGCATTACACCTGGGATTCTGTATAACGCTCTTGAGCCTACGTTTGAAATATCCCTGCGCTATTGTCCTAAGGATACTGGTGCTCTACGTAATTCAGGCTACCTGGAGACAACGACGTTTCGAGGCATTCCAACAGTTCAAATGGGTTATGGTAAAGGAGGATATCCTGCCTATGCGGCGACTGTACACGAAAATCTGGAATGGCGTCATAAAGAACCGACTCGTGCTAAGTGGTTACAAGTAGCCCTTGCCGAAGATGAGCAAAACATCCAGCGTCGGATCGTAGAGCAGTATAGGGGAGTATTTGCATGAGCAAGCTCCCAGCAGAACATATAAAGGATACTCTAGTTACTCTGGGCTATAGTTTTACTGGTTCGGGTGACTGGAGATTATGGATTGGCAAACAGCCAGCTAATCCTGATAGAGTCATAACTCTGTACGATTCAGTTGGGCGCACTCCTAATCCTCGGTGGCTGTTAGACTATCCGGCAGTGCAAATTAGAGTTCGTGGGGGACAGTCTGATTATGCTGAAGCGGGGAAGCAAATCAAGAAGGTTAAGTCCCTATTGCTAGGCAGGGATAGTTATACAGCATCCAATGGAGACAGAATTGTTGCGATCAATGCCCTAGGCGATATATCGTTTATGGGGTGGGATTCTACTGACAGGCCTGAGTTTGTACTTAACTTAGCCTTGATTGTGGAGCCCGCAGAGACTACGGATGATCAAAGAGACCCACTATAGGAGATCAAAATGGCTAAGCGTGTACGTGTGGGACAAACTTCTGCGGGTCCCTTTTATACCCTTCCGGGTAATTCTGCAGAACTCCGCAATGAAGCGGGCGAACTGACGGACACTATCTTTGGTCAGGAGTTCGAGTCGACTGAGAGTGGATTGATTGGGTATACCATTAACTCCAATGCACTCTATAAGGGATTCGCTGGTTATGTGGTGAATCTCATGAAGGGCGGAGTTCCTGCGACTCTTACAGATGCGGCAATGTCTCAGGTAGGAGCAACGAAGACCTACGTCGTAACCGATACCTCAAAGAGTCGTCTCGATCCGGCTACGCCTATTGTTGTCAAGGATAATGCTGTCGATAAAACAGCTGAGGTCGAGAGTATTGACTTTCTCTTCGGGAAGGTCACGTTTAAGAGTTCCTATACGGTTACTGGGCCAGTTACCATTTCAGGAAAGAGCATCCCCGTTACAGCAATTGCAGGTGCAAAGTCGTTTACGCTTACTCAGACTGCTGCAGCCATCGACAATACGGATATTCCCACAGCCAAGGGTAATGGAGGCTTCCGCACATTCGAGTACGGGCTCAAGACGGTCTCCCTGGAGATGAGCGGCATCTATAAAGCGTCCAATGGATTCGTGACTGCCCTGAAGTCTCGAGAGCCAATCTTCGTGGAGATCAATCCTGATGGATCAAACTTGTCGGTGTGTCGGGGAATCTTCAAGTATACCTCTCAGGGACAGTCGGGCGACGTAGGTGCTCTGGAAGAAGAGACTGTTGCACTCCGCTTGAACGTCTTGGATAACGATTTGTGGGCTCGTCCCTTTGGCTGGGAGCATTCAGCACTTACGACCCTCAATCAGGGTATTCGTATTGCACTGAATTCGTGGGAGAATAACCAGCTCATCTATATGCATTACTTGCCTGATGGATCTACTGGATTCGGAGGTGATGCAGTAGTGACTGACCTCTCTCTTGCCGGAGGTCTTGAGGTGATGAACGAGTTCACCTTTAATGTTCAGGGCTCAGGTGCCCCTGTTGCTATTCCGTAATTAACAACGGCTCCCATTTGGTCAATGGGCGCCTAATCTAGGAGGCTACTATGACTAGTGAAAACCAAAACCAAATCAAGACTCCTCCCGAAGCCAGTGAAGCTGAGAAGGCTCCTGCTACACTGGAGTCTGTCCGGTCCAAGATCTTCGATGATGAGACTGCTAAGCCTGAAGTTGTTGAGTATACGTTCCGGGGTGTCACTCTTGAGTGGCGCCAGCCTTTGATTGAGTCGCTCCAGCGATCCGAAGATGATGCAGACCGGAGTAACCGGAATTTCATGGTCACCATGATCATTGATAACTCCTATCTCCCAGGCACCGAAGATAAGGTATTCTCCGTTGAGGACTATGACAGGTTAGTCAAGATGCCCCTCAACCAAGAATTCAGAAAAGTCTTGACCAGGATTACCTCGGCTCTGGGATTGGATGCTGAGGTGGAGGAGAAAGTAAAAAACTAAGAACAGCTTCGCTTAGGTTCTCGGTGATGTCAATTGCCTATGAACTGAAAATGCCACTAAGTGAAGCTTGGAAGATGTCTCGGGATGAACTCAGTTGGTGGTTAGCCTTCTTCAAGTATCGCAAGGAATTAGAAAGGAAGGCGAGAGACCGAGCAAACCGAGCAGGGAATAAGAATAGAGGATTTTAATCCAGCCTGGAGATTGTTATGATCAGCTTGGGAGATGTAAATTTTAACCTCGGAGCTGATTCAAGCAATCTCCAGGCTTCTGTTGTTCAACTTCAGAGATTCGGTCAAACTGTTGAACGTGTTCAGGATACTACTGACCGAGCTTCTAGAGAGATGTCTTCTGCCTTTCGTAGGCAGGAAAAGGCTCTCACCGATGCTCTAATTAGAGTAAGGAATCTCCAGCAGGCACTCCGTAATAACAAGGAATCCTCTACCGCAAATGATATGCTGAGTTCGTCATTCTCCAAGCTCACTCAGGAGATGTCACGAGGCCAACTCACAGCACTAGAGTATCAACGGGCAATGACTCGCTTTAGAGCTGAGACTGCTCAGATATCTAGATCATTCGATACCTCTACCGTAGGGGCAAGCCGCTTCCATAATATGATGCGAAACCTTGCATCATCTGTAGCAGTCTTGCAGGGACCACTTGGAGGTGTTGCGACTCGACTCACCTCGTTTGCAGCTATCGTGGGCCGCACAGGATCAGCCCTCGGAGGTTTCGTTATTGGTTTGGGTGCCACGGCTATAGCCCTGTATAAGATGGCTAGGTTCTCCTTCGATGCTGGCGTAGCTATGAATGGCTTTATGGGTCAGCTCAAGGCAGCAGAGGGTACATCTGAGTGGGCTTCATACAGGATGGAGCGGCTTGGTTTTATGGCTCGAGATATGGGCCAGTCACTCAAAGATACGGTTCCTCAGTTTGCCCGCTTCAGAGTTGCAGCAAAATCAGCCGGGATCTCAGTGTCTGAGGCTAGTAGGCAGTTTACCATAGTAGGTAAGGCTTCCACCATAATGCAGTTGGGAGTCGAACAAACCCAAGGCGTCTTCAAGGCTCTTGAGCAGATGATGTCTAAGGGCACGGTTCAGGCTGAAGAACTCAGAGGACAGCTAGGTGATCGACTTCCCGGAGCAGTTCAGATTGCTGCCCGTGCTATGGGAAAGACTACAGCCGAACTTCAGAAGATGATGAAGAATGGTGAACTCCTGACAAAGGATTTCCTCCCCAAATTTGCCACTGAGCTAGCCAGAACTATGGGAATCGATTCTCGGCCCATTGATAACTGGACAGCAACGGTTAACAATCTCAAGACTGCCTGGTTCCAATTGTGGGTAGAGATTGATAAGTACTGGAAGATCGCTGACAAGGTCATGATTGTCATCAAGGCTACAACAGCAGCTTTGGATGCAATGCGGGCATCTCTTCCTAAGATTGCTCAGGCATATAGGGAGTTAGGATATCTTGGGGAAGCCGCTTGGAATAGAATTAACGATTCAATGAGCAATGTTAAGATTAAGCAAGATAGTGTAGCTCGTACATTATGGGATCGCCTCAATAAGGATGCAGATGAATCTAATGCCTATATGCAGAAGAAGATGGACGAGGGTATTAGCTGGTCAATTCAGAAGCTAGACGAATTCCTCAATTGGCTTCGGAACTTTAATGATGCTACTGATGTAATATTTTCCAACCTCCCAGGTTCCATCGCATCTGTGGTTATTGACGTTGTCAATAACATGGGTCAAAAGTTGGCTGAATTCTTTACTTGGGTGTCACAGAAGATTGCAGACTTTAAAAATGCACTATTTAGCTTCGAAGATGGTATAGTTAAGGATGCAATTGGTGTTGGTGGAGATCTCCTCGGTAGCATCTGGGGAGATAGTGACCTAGGTAAGAGGTTCACTGAGGAAGCTAAGGCAACTAAGTACGTCTGGCAGGAAGTTGAAAATACATATAGGGATGCCCATGATGCTATGAGCACCCAAGTTAAGAACATCATGGCTAGGCAGGGTAGCGTATTTGCAGAGACTAAAAAGCAATTCACCGAGCTCACCGAAGAAGCCAAGATGCTCGAAATGATGTCGCGCAGTCAAGGACCCAATTCAAGAGGATCACGTAAGCCTCTTAAGGAGGACCTAGGCTCGAATGCTGACATATCAGGATCTGGAGATTCTAAGGCAGCTAAAGCCGCGCAGAGAAGGGCTGAGGCTATTAATAGTATGAATGAGGCTCTTGAGCGTTCAAGGGAAGAATTGCTAGCATTGCAGGGCCCTCAGGCTGTAATTGATCAGCTCAACGAAAAGTTCAAGAGGGAAAAGGAAGTCGAGAAGTACGCTAAGGCAATGAGGAAGGCTGGAGTATCAACCGAGTTCATTGCAGAGAAGTCCAAAGAACTAATTGATATGCTCGAACAGATCGACAAGCTCCAAAAGCAGAACGAGGCGATATTCGCCATGAGGGATGCAATTGCAGGAGCGTTCGATGCCATTGACGATGCAATTCTCGATATGGTATTTAATGGAGCAAATGCTCTAGAGACGCTTAAGAACGTTGCGAAGAGTGTTGCCCGTGACATCTTGAAGACTTGGATGCAGCTTGCAATAACCAATCCACTCAAGAACGCTATATTTGGTACTAATGAGAAGACATTATCGGGGGGATTTGGTGGTCTCGGTGGAGTACTCGGAAAGATCTTCAATTTTGGTGGGAGTGGTGGGGGTTTTTCCTCCTGGGATTATGCTATGGCAGATCTCGGTGTTGGCCTGTTTGAAAAAGGTGCGGCCCTGAGCAATGGTAGAGTTCTCCGCTATAACACTGGACAGGTATTTAATTCCCCCACGAGTTTCCCTATGGCAAATGGGGCAACAGGAATTCTTGGTGAGGCTGGAACTGAAGGTGTGTTTCCTCTTGCAAGAACGTCTACAGGTGATCTCGGAATTCAAGCAGTCGGTTCTGGTGGATCAGGAGCTTCGATTGTCAAGATTGAATTGAGTGAAGATCTAGTTGGTCAGATACTTGCTCGTCAAGAAGGTGTGAGTGTAGAGATCACACAGAAGGCATTTAAGGGCTTTACCACGAGCAAGCAGTTTAACCTCGCAGTGGCAAGAGCTTCTGGAAAGAACAGCAATAAGTTAATAGGTGGATAATGGCCATTAGTTTTCCTCGGACCGATGTATTTAGTTCCGTTGGATTCGCAACCAATGAGTTCTATTTGCAAGCTCGGAATCAACTGAGCAGACAGGCTAATGGCCGGAGCCGGTCAAAAAGTCTGGGGCCTCAATTATGGAATGGTTCTTGGGGATCGGTTCCTCGAGATCATGACGTCATTTTGGATCTTGAGGCGATCCTTAATAGCCTCGAGGATGGGATATTTACTTTCTATGCAGGAGACTTGAGGCGTCAGTATCCGAGAGAGTATCCCACCGGAGTATTTGCCGATACGGCTAAGATTCAGACAGTCGGAGGTAATTATAAGAGCCTAGTTATCAATTCTGCCCCGGCGAACTTCAAGATTAGTCGGGGTGACTACTTTCACTTTAACTTTACGGATCCCGTAACATCAGATCCCATACGCTACTTGGGTCAGGTTATGGAGACGGTTACTTGTAACGGTTCCGGTGTATCGCCTTCATTTGAGGTTCGCCCGCACCTAAATACCTCAGACATTTCAGGGCAAGCCCTCGTATTCAAGAAGCCTACAGGAGTCTTCAAGCTGGTAAATGGTTCTGTAAAAGTTACTCAGGTTGACGTCATGAAGTCGACAGTATCATTCAGTGCGTATCAAAGTCTCATCGTGGGGGATCTGTAATGCCTGGAAGATATATTAGTGCTGCCAATAGAGCTGCCCGAAAGAAGTCGTCTACCGATAGTAGAGACTTCCTCTGGATATCTGCGCGGAACAGATCGACAGGTTTGCGGGAGAGTGTAGGATTCTGCTCGGATGAGGCTTCGCTAGTGGCTCAGGTTAGGGAGCCGGCAACTAATAATCCCGTGACTAGGGCCTTTTATGGGGCCGGAGGGCTAATCTCGATCAGTGAGATTGTTGCTACTCTGAGCATCACAGTTCAGACTGTTACAATCACAATGTCACAAATTGATAGCCTAGTTGCTCAGGCTTTTAGGCTATACGATGCCAAACTAGCACCAGTAGAAATTTATATAGGTATGCTCGACTTACATACCAAGCAACTAGTTGATCCGGCTGAATGCCGATTCTATGGGTTTATTAACGATATAGAAGTTACTGAGCCTGAAGAGGGATCTGAGGGACAGGTTGTTATAACTGCCACATCCCATACTCAGGAAATGATCAGGAGCAATCCTGAAACAAGATCCCACGAAAGCCAACAGATATGGCACCCAGGAGACGATTTCTATAAGGACTGTGCTACTGTTGGTACCTGGGTTCACTTCTGGGGCAAGATTAACGGCAAGGTGTCGACATCTCAACCAGCATCACCGGCTAATCAATCGGCTACTGGAGGATCTACTGGACGGGATCGAGTAACTGATGGTGCTCCAGGGAGAAATTGATGATCAGGGAAGCCACCCCAGAGGATATCGATGGAATCGTTGAGCTCCTAAGGGAGAGCTCCGAATTTGCCGGATATTTTGATGGCCGAAGCGTACTTCAGGGAGAGTGGAGTCCTCATCATGCTAAGAGACTCGCCGAATTGCATATTTACCTACCCAATGCAATTACCTGGATATTGTGTTCGTCTACTGGGGAGGTTTCTGGAATCCTGATGGTTTCGATTTTTACCCATCCATTTGGTGACTTCAGAGTAGCTGCGGAGACTGTATGGTATCTATCGGAGGCTGCTAGGAGGAATCCGGGTGAGGCAATTAGAATGCTCCGAATGTACGAAGAGTGGGCAAGATCTAAAGGATGCAAATTCATATCAATGAAATCGCAGGAATGTTTTCCTCAGGTGAGCCGACTGTATAAATTGATGAAGTACTCAGCCGTAGAAACTACCTACATGAGAGCACTATAATGGCTATTTTTACTGCAATTGCAAATGCTGTAGGGCTGCTAATTGGAGCATCATCTACGAGCTTCTTTGTAACGGCGACAGCGTGGGTACTAAAGACTGTTGCTGGTATTGGTATCAATCTCCTCCTACAAAAGAAGACCAAGAAGCCCTCATTTAGTATTGAGGGATCCCTTCAGGCAGGTGAAACCGTTCCCCGATCTATAATAATGGGTTGGCGCGGAGTAAAAGGCTCACTAGTTTATGCAAATACCTATGATGCTCCTGGAGGTGCACCTAATGAGTACCTTGTCTGGGTGATTGCACTCTCCGACTGGAAGTGCCAGGCACTAACTGGAATTTGGATTGATGGTGTCAAGTGTGATATTGAAAGCACGTCTCATGCTGATTTTGGGAAGCCCGTAACCCAATATAGTCCCGGAGGTAATCCTCATCTCTGGGTCAAGTTTTACGATGGTACCCAGACAGAAGCCGATCCCTTCCTCGTTAGCAAGGTTAGCAGCCCAGAGCATCCGTATGAGAGTACTCGTGTTGGTTTTGGAATATCCTATGTTATCGTCACGGCGAAGATAGAGGAATCGCTATTCTCGGGATTCCCGGACTTCCTGTTTGAAGTTCTCGGAGCAAAGTTGTACGACATCACAAAGGATTCAACCCAAGGAGGTAGTGGATCCCATCGATGGAATGATCAGTCTACCTGGGGTGGCGATGGTGATTATTTGCTCCCGGTTCAGGCCTATGCAGTTCTTCGGGGTCTGTATCATGGAGGACGATGGTTCTATGGACTCCAGAATCTCCATCAATCTCGCCTCCCTGCGGATGATTGGATTGATGCGGTTAATAAAGCTAGGAATCCTGTTGATGGCCCAGATGGGCCTTTGTCTGAGCCTGAATTTAGGTGTTCGATTGAGCTCCCAGTAAACGTCAATATAAACGAGACACTTGATACAATGTGCGCCGCTGGATTAGCTCGCATATCTGAATTTGGCGGCAAATATTCCATGTTTATAGGAGAGCCCCCAGAGCCTACGTTCTTCTTTGACGATTCTACCGTAATTTCAACCTCGGAGCGCATTTTTACTCCGTTTAAGCCTCTAGAGGAGACTATAACAGGTGCAACGGGTAAGTTTCCGAGCCCTGAGGACGGATGGAATTCCCGAGATGCTCCTCCTATGTACAGAACCGATCTTGAGGTGGCTGCAGGGAATAGACGACTTGTAACCGATGTATCTCTTGATTTGGTTCCATACCCTAACCAAGTACAACGGGTAATGCGTGCGGCTATTCTTGAAGGGCAACGAGATAGACGCCACACTCTAGGTCTTCCGTCGGAGTACTGGGAGTATTGTGTTCCTGGGGCAATTGGTGAGTTTACATCAAATAGTAACGGGTACATTAACAAACAATTCAGGGTTGAGGGTGTACAGGATCTTCCTAATCTGGATGTCATTGTTGATCTAGTCGAAATTGATCCGAGTGACTATGATTACGATTATGACACCGATTATCGCCCGATTGTCCCAACTAATTGGGGTACAAAGCATCCGAGCTTACAAGGCGTTCCTGGATGGGATATTAGGCCACACATAATCTATGACAATGCAACGAAGGCTCGCAGAGCAACGGCCATTGCAGAGTTCGCAGGGGATCAGGCTGATGTTAAGAGCATCAGGATTCAAATCCGTCTGGTCTCCTCCGGGAGCATTGATTATGATAATGTGTTCGACTATGGAGAGCTAGTTTCAGGTTCAAAGTTTATAACCATTCCGGCGGGATCACTCCTTCCAGATGAGGTCTACCAAGGTAGGGCGATATTTGTTCCTATTTCTGGTAGGAAGACCAACTGGTCAGATTGGGATGGATTCGTTACTGATCTAGTCCTCTTTACTGGTGATGATATTGCTGATGGCGCAGTAAGCATCACTAAGTTTGCAGATGGCCTGGCTCCTGTTGAGCTCCATGAGGGTCCCCCAAGTGACAGCGATCCAGCTAACTTCGAGGGCCGCACTTGGTTCGATGCAGATGCGGGACTCCTCTGGACTTACTCCAATGGTGCATGGTCTCACATAGAGGCCGACGTTCTGGATGGATCCATCACCTCAGCCAAGCTCGCAGATGCGGCAGTTACTGCATCCAAGTTGATGGATAGTGCAGTTACTGCCCTCAAGTTGGCCGATGCTGCTGTTGAAGCCAACAAGATCGCCACAGGAGCCGTACTCTCAGCCAAGATTGCGGACAATGCGGTAACCGTCAGCAAGATCATCGATGGTGCTGTTGCTGCTGCGAAGATTGCAACTGGTGCGGTACTGTCGGATAAGTTGGCAGATAATGCAGTTACTGTGAGTAAGATTAATGCAGGTGCTGTAACTGAAGTCAAGATTGCCGACCTGGCTATCAGTGCATCTAAATTAGCAGATGAAGCGGTAACCAACGCTAAGCTAGGTCCTCTGGCTGTAGATGCTTCGAAGATCGCTAACAACGCGATCACCAACACCAAGATCGACGACAACGCGATTTCGACGCCTAAGCTTCAGGCTAACGCCGTCGTCGCCGATAAGATTGCCGCGAACGCTGTTGTCGCTTCGAAGCTCTACATCGGCGACTTCAACAACATCTGTCCAGACGCGGACATGCAGGACAATGGTGCATGGGGAGGCACCCGCACCCTTGTTGCGGCATCCAGCGACGGAGCAAATGCTACCGTTTGGACGAGTTCCAATATTATCCGAGACGATTCCGGCGCGGGAAACTATGGATTTGTTCAGAGTCGGTTGTTCTCCGTAACCGCGGATGAGACGCTTTGGGTGCAGGCTCAGATTCGCAGGTCCGGAGCCGGGTCTGGAGGTTGTTCAGTTCGAATTTATTTCTACGACAGCGAGGCTAAGGACAACGGCGTTTACCAAACGATCGTAAGTACGTCGGCATTCGTTCCAGTGACGGGCTCGCTCAATGTGCCGGTTCCGGCAGGCAAAAAATTCGGATTGATCCAGGCGCATAAGGATAACACCACTCCGGCATCCTATATCTTTGGGGGCGTCGTCGTTCGTCGCGCAGCTTCTGGTGAGTTGATTGTTGACGGCGCTATCACGGCCGATAAGGTGGCTGCGAACGCAATCTCGGCTGCCTCCATTCAATCCAACGCTGTTACGTCCGATAAGATCATTGCAAATGCAATAACCACGGCAAAAATTAATACAGGGGCGATCACCGCAAACGAGATAGCCTCAAATGCAGTGACCACAGCGAAGATTAATGCCGGGGCAGTTACCGCAAATGAGATTGCTACCAATGCAGTCACTGCGGCTAAGATTGTTGCCGGGACAATTACTGCGACTGAGCTCGCCTCTAACAGTGTTACAACTGCAAAAATTAATGCAGGAGCTGTTACAGCTACCGAAATCGCAACGAACGCAGTGACCACGGCCAAAATTAATGCAGGAGCCGTAACTGCAACCGAAATTGCATCTAATGCGGTTACGGCCGCTAAGATTGCTGCGAATAGTGTCACTGCCGATAAAGTTGCGGCGAACGCTATCTATGCGTCGAATCTTATTATTGCTGATTTCAACAATATTGTTCCTGACAACGACATGCAGGACTTCAACGCTTGGAGTAAGTCGAACGATCTCCAACTTTCGTCAGCCACGATCGAGGGGGATGCGGATTCATGGAATAGCTCCAACATAGCAGTGCTAAGTGGGCCAGATACTAGCTATGCCCAATTGTTCAGCAAGTGGTTCCCAGTCAATTCCGGAGAGACCTTATGGTGTCAAGCCCAACTACGATTTTCAGGTACTCTAGGACCTACAACTAGCTCGGCTCGTGTATATATTCAGTGGCAGAATGGTGCGGGAACAGTAACTGACGGCCCATACATCATTCAGGGGTCGAGCTATACGCTCCTGACGAATGACATTAAGGCGGTTGTTCCAGCTTCAGCTAAAAGAGCGAGATTTGTGACGGCAAAGACGAATGCCGTTGGTGCCCAGCAGCAGTACAAAGTTGGAGGATTCCTGTGTCGTCGAGCTTCATCAGGCGAGCTTATTGTTGATGGGGCGGTGACTGCAGATAAGATAGCCGCTAACTCGATTACAGGGAACAAAATCCAGGCTAATACAATTACCTCTGGGTTAATCCAAGCCGGTGCTATCGGTGCTACCGAGATCGCCTCCAATGCTATTTCCTCAGGCAAGATACAAGCAGGCGCAATTATTACATCTCACCTATCGACTACTAACCTGCAAGTTAGTAACGCCCAGATAGCCAACGGAGCTATTACCTCGGCAAAGGTTCAAAGCTTAGATGTGGGAGGCCTCGAGTGACTGCGATCAACGTACTGATCACCCACAGAGAGGCTCATCTGTTTGCCGATACTGGACATTACGATGAGTCTACTAAGGGACTCAATCACTTGGCCCCAAAGGTGTTCCCTCTGCCTAACAAGGGTTGTCTTCTTGCGTGGTCGGGCCCCTCCTTCCTCGGACCTGTACTTGCTGAAATGTGTGCTCGATGCATCGACAACTTATTTGAGGCTCTCCCATCGTTGGCAATGCAGCTGGGAGTACTTCAGGGGTTCTCGGCTATCCTCGTAGCGCCAGGCAAGGGAGTTGCAGTAGAGGAAGGTGGAGTCGTGCATCGACTCACTCCTGGATCTGTAGTCAAGACGATTAGTACGTTGTCGCAGCTAGATCCAGAAGACCTGAGAGGCTCTGGAATACGTCTGATGGAAGCTCAAAGACAGTCATCCGGAGTCGTATTTGGGCAGTGCCAGTACTATAGACTCTCCGAGACAGAATGCACTATGGAGGTTCTCTACGACTGGAGCGACAAGCCTGCTCCGTTGATTAAAGTCGACACGCTAGCGGCTAAGATACAGAACCTTGCTGTTGACGTCATCAATGTTGCGGCTAACGCGGTTACAAAGGTTATCCAGAATACTACGATGTCGAGTGGTATGCAAGTCTCTACTTCTAACCCGGGAAACTTTCCCAATCTTCTATGGGCTCAGATGACTTGTAAATACACAGGAGGAGGAACCAGTGCTTGGGCTGACATAGACGCAGACATCCGAAGGGTGGGTGATAATACCCTAATAGATGCGGTTTCGTTTCACTGGGATGGAGGTAGTACCGGAACTATTACTGTTCTGGATATGTTCGGAATGGACGTAGGTATGAGTGCCAACCCAGCCTATAAGCTATCGTGGCTCATCAATACAAGTGGGGGCGGAGGTGCTGGTGCCAGCGTGACAATACAGTCGGGAATTCTCAAGGCGTTCCATTCGGTGAAGTAGATGGCAAAGATTGGGAGTCTCCAGGTAGATACAATCAAGATAGGAAATACGGCTCTCACGGGAACCGTACAGTCCACCTACAACCATACATCTGGGGGAGTAGGTACTATTACCTCAATATCCCTTCCAGAGGGAAATCCCGTGCTCCTCTTTTGGACGTGCGTAGTAGAGCTGAAAGGATCTGGCCCAAGTCCATCCATAACACTACAAATACAAGTTCGGAGAACATCCGGAACCGCAGCTGTACTCTTTACCCGGTCGCAAACGACCAATGCTACTACGTACATAGCAGCCTGGAACGGATCGGTAATGGATCGTTCTCCTGGATCCAGTCCGTCCTACGACATCTACAAAACTGTGACGGGATCGTCAGGAACATCGAATACTAGTGGAACACTCCTCGGCGAGTATGTGAAGAAGTGATGGAGTATCATGGCTAAGATAGGAGACCTGCAGGTAGAGACTCTGAAGATTGCGAACAACGCATTCACTGAGTTCTTCTACCCATATACAGGCGGAGCGGGGACTAATCGTAACATAGATATAACGTACGACTCGCTGAATATTCCAGTTATGATATGGGTTCAGGTAGGTACACCGACTCTCGGGGTCTACGTTACTCTTAGCGGAACGCCTACACTGATATATACGTTCGGAGAGTATACTCGGACGGTTATAAGCGACATTCGTTCTGCCGGGACGTATACGTACGCGCTGTTAGGCGGAGGCTCTGGAACTTTTACTGGAGCTATGAAGAGGTTAAAGTAACATGAAGTATTTGGTTACGTACACCAATGGGTTTGAGGTGGAAGTTGAAGCCTCAAGAATGGAGGACAATGGAACTGATCTTAAGTTCTTCGATGCTGACGGTTTGTGTGTATACTGGATATCCGATAGAGCGCTCGTATGTTGTGAGGCTCCCGTTAGTTCGGAGGAATTTTCAGTAGAGGAAGTACAGGAAGGAGGCGGAGTAATTATAAAGGACTCAAATAATGAGGTCATTGCATCATATCGCAACTATGAAGTCTAACAGCTAACTAACCCAAACAAGGAGACTAAAATGGCTTACAAAGTGATGATGAAGGATGGTAGCACCGTAACGATTGCTGCAGCTGTTCGACAGGAAAAGGATGGTAGCGGGCTCTACCTGTACGATGTCGAGGGCAATCAGGTGGCGTCGTTTCCCGATGGCTCGTTCGGGCCGTGTTTCCCGTCCGATAGTGAAGTAATTGCTCCTCCTGCCGTAGGAGACGAATAATGAAAAGGCGTTCGTTCCTTGCCATGATGGGATTAGCTCCCCTTATTTCCGTACTCGCAATGAAGGCTTCTACTGACTCAGCCTCAGCGGGCGTGAGCCTGGGTAATGAGCCTTTCCCCGTAGGTGCGGTTAATACGGCTCATCCTGCTGTGGGGTTAGTCACCCCGAACCAAATTGCGGCGTCCGCAATAACTGCGGATAAGATTGTAGCTGGGTCTATTCTTCCTAGTGAGATAATACTCCCACTGTACTGAAAGGAGTGAGTCGTGTCTATAACAACGTTGCAAATCCAGAAGAGGCTGAAGGAGCTCGGATTCGATCCGGGCCCCATTGATGGTCTCCCGGGCAGACGAACCACGGCCGGAATAAAAGCATTCCAGAGAGCTCATCCCCCCCTTACTGTTGATGGTATTGTTGGGCCTAAGACCACGACAGTTCTATTCCCAGCCATCATTATAGGAAAGGAAGTAATGCCTCCATGGATTACCCTAGGGAAGTCCTTGATTGGCCTTCATGAAGTGAATAATGCCAAAAATCTCGACAAGCTGATGAAGTTGGATACATCGGCAATCCCCTGGTGTGGGGCATTCGTAGCTTATTTGATAGCAACTACTCTCCCCGAGGAAGTTATTCCAACTAATCCCTTGTGGGCCCTTAATTGGCTCAAGTTTGGTAAGAGTCTGGGTATCACGGAAGTTCTCCTCGGAAGCATTGCTGTATTTAAGCGTGATGGGGGAGGTCATGTGGGTATCGTTGTGGGGCATGATCCGACTGCATATCATATTCTAGGAGGAAACCAGTCGAACAAAGTTTCAATCGCCAGAGTCTCAAAGGGTCAGTGTCGGGGGCTCAGGGAACCTCTAACGTTTAAGCTGTCGGGTCCCGTACTAAAGCAGACGACCCTCGCTGGATCAATTGAAACAAACTTGGCTTAACATAGGAGGCTACTATGAAACACATTATTCTCGCATGCGTCGCAGGACTTGCGCTCTCCGGATGCCAGCTTGATAGTCAGGTTGCAAAGGTGAGCAATTCAGAGCAGTTCACAAAGCTCTGCCAAAAAGCTCCGACTATTCACTTTGCATTCAATGCAATTGCTGCACTAGTACAACAGGACAAAATTGGAAAGGTCCTCGAAGCAGAGAACACCGCATATGGGATCATCATTGATACCTGTGCTAATCCTCCAACCGATACCATTACGGCATTAACTACGATCCAGAACGCATATGCTACTATTCTGGATCAGCAGAAGAAGGTCGTTCAGGCTCAGCCTAAAGCATAAACATAAGGAGAATTATTATGGTTGACGAAAAGACTAGCCAGACTGTAAACGAGGCACTCCGAGCCTCTACAGTCAAGAATACTGATATTCCCAAGATCGAGAAGGCTATTCAGCCTGTCTTGGAGCATCTCACCAACAACGAGCCCTGGTATCAGAGCCGAGTTACCTGGGGTGCTATTATTGCGGGCGTTGCGGGTGTTGCAGGACTCTTGGGATATTCCTTCGATGCTGAAGACCAAGCTTTCTGGGTCGACAACATCTCCCAGGGGATTACGCTTGCGACTTCAATTGCCTCCCTTCTTGGCGGTGCTATTGCGTGGTACGGCCGATGGAAGGCAAAAAAACCCCTTGGATCCTAGCCTCCGGATCCAAGGGTAGTAGGAGGTGACCGCTCCTACGAGGGCTCCCTTAATTGGGGGCCCTACTTCTTTTTGAGCTGTGCAGGTTCAGGATCAGGATCCGCTTCCACAGTTTCGGGTTGGGGCGTTTTCCCTTTTGTATTATCTTTAAGCTGGTCTAGTTCTGCGCGGAGATCCTCGATAACTACCTGGAAGGTCGCACACTTGATTTCGAGGTCAGTGATTGTCTCCTTGTACTTGTTAATCATGATGAGGTACTTGCGTTCATTTTCACTCATTGTCGCTTTCCTTTCCTTCGGCTAGTAGGTGAATGCAGAGGACTGTTGACTCGACTAACTCAACTAAGGCAGAAACCCCAGCAGTCTTCTTTATTGGGTTATGTTCATCCTCCATAGCTTTTCTAATACGCTCTATCCGCTCTTCTACCTGGTTACTACTTAGGGGTTTTTTCATAAATTGACTCCACAGGTTCATCTGGTTGGTTCTGATACTTACCCTCATAGGGCTGATCTGTTACTGCATCAAGCTGATGGAACATAATCTGAGCAATGGGCATACCGCTTTTCAATACCAAATGATGTGCTGGTCTATGAAAGGTGAGTTCCAGGGTGATAAATCCTTCCCATCCAGGTTCCAGTACTGTATTTTGTACTGCAAGCCCCTCTCTAGCCCATGAAGACTTATCGTGTACGATAGCCACGAGATTATTGGGCATCTTAATTCGCTCAACAGAGCTCGCAAGAACGAAGTCTCCATTCATCATCCTAACGCAGTCCTTGGAATCACTATCGCGGTTCGGTTTGAATTTGTCTACGCGAATGTCATAACCGCAAGAGGATAGTCCATATGACTTACCTGAGGCGTCATCGACCGATCTCGCAACGAACGGTTCAATCATAGGATACTGCCACCCCATTATGGATGCCCACGGTTCCTTGCATAACTCCCTAATGCTTTGTGCCGACAGTATCATGATTCGGAGTGCTCCTTTATTGCTTCCTCGATTGCCCGGGTTTCATCTTCACTTAGACTATCAGCAAATACTCCAGGATCGACGTCATGTTCAAGGGGACCTCCTGCGATAATTGTAACGTTCTCAATGGTAAAGTTTAGGAGGTTATTCCTTCGGTCTTCCCAAGTATAATCAAGTTCTACCTCATACGCAACCTTACCCCGAATAACCTCTACGATCAGGTTACTCATGGAAGTATTCCACTTCTAGAACCTGGAGTGCATTGATCTTACCTATACACACATCACCAATATAAGCCTCGAACCAGAGTATACCATAGGTACCCAGGTTCTCCTGTACCTCCCGTATTTCGGTGACTCCCTTCCATCCTACACAATAGCCAGCACCCTCGGTATTGGATGCCATTTGGTCTGCTGTATATACTCTCTTAATCTTCCTAGTAGCAGACATCATCGGTATCCTTGAACAGTTGGTGGAACATTTCCGCTGGATATACTTCAAATATTCCAGGAAAGAATCTAACTATGTAATCGCCTATATTAGCACGTTGTTCGGTATCTCTATTCTTCGACCAGAAATCAATGCATCTATCCTTTCTGGGCAATGAGATTCCTTTGATTGAACCTAGACAGAACGATTCAGCTATATCTAAAGATTCTGTTGTTACATGAATGTACTCAATCTCATCAGGTTTCTTGAGCGTACACCTTCTTGACATTATTTGTTACCTCCTTGTATAAGAGCCAGGACTTCTCGACGAGCATCCTGCAGAATCTTATGAATGGCAGAATTCGATATATTGAACATTCCTGCTATTTGATTCCCAGATAATCCCTTATCCAGGCCTAATCTCACTATTTCCTTTCGTTGTTCTTCTGTTAGTTTGGCATTAGGATTTTTGGGCCCATCAAAGCCATTACCTCGCTTGTGTTTATTTCCATTAGTAAGCATATCTTGCGTATTATCTTCACGCGTACCCCAGTACAGATTATCTTCTCTGTTGTTAGCTCTGATGTCGTCTCTATGGAGTGCCATATGGCTTGGAGATGGTCTTGGTCCATGAAATGCTTCACACACAGCAATATGGATCTTAATGTTCCTTTTTGGTCTGTATGCCCTTACATACAAATATCCTCCTCCTTCAAGTTGGGGTTTGAGTACTCCTCTGGGACTTCTTACCCTTCCCATATTAGATACTTCAAGTGAAGTTCCTTTAATGGCTTTCCACTCTTCACAGCTTGATATTTGCATGTCCATCTCTAACGAATCCCATTACCTCAGCTCTTAAGGCTTCATTGACCCGGAAGCGCCCCCCAAGTTTGGACGTGACGGTGTCGGAACAAGCTTCTTCGACTCCTCTCATTCGCATACAAAAGTGATCTGCCTCAACCACGACAGCAATGTCTTCTGTTTCCAGAATATACGATAGTGCAGCATATACTTGTTCTGTAAGACGCTCTTGAACCTGGGGTCGTGAGGCGAAGAAGTCAACAACTCGTGCAAACTTCGAAAGCCCAAGAACCTTCTTTCCTGGTATATATGCAATGGATGCTCTGCCGTAAATGGGTTGGAGATGGTGCTCGCACGTCGATCGCACAATATTATTCCGAACAAGCACAATCTCATCGTAACGAAACTTATTTTCAACGGTGGTACACTTTGGAAAGTTGTCATAATCTAACCCCGAAAAGACCTCATAGCAAAACATCTTCGCCACGCGCTTAGGCGTATCCTTTAACGAATCATCGCCTAGATGGAGGCCAAGCAGACTCATTACGTTATGGATATTCTTGGCAATCCTCCCCTCAGCTTCAGGATCGATAGTGGCTTCCATAGGAGTCTCGATTCCTAGCTTTACGAGTCGCTCGTGTACCAGCTGTCCAAGTTCTTTATCACTGCTTGACATTATTAAGCTCCTACAGAGAGTTCGCCGCGAATGGCCGGGTGAGGATCATACCCCCAGATTTGAAAGTCTCTGACTTCGTACTGATCGACTTGCTGGAATCTACCCTCAATTAGGAGTTGTGGAAGTGGCCTGGGCTCTCTAGTTAGTTGCTCACGTACTTGATCCATGTGATTGTTGTAAATGTGAACGTCACCAAAGCTAATGATGAGCTCGCCCACACCCAGCCCACACTGGTGAGCGATGATATGCGTGAGGAGTGCATAGGACGCAATGTTGAAAGGAACCCCCAGAAACACATCAGCAGAGCGCTGATACATGTGACAAGAGAGTCTGTTATCATGTACGTAAAACTGGAATAGACAGTGACAAGGAGGTAGAGCCATGCTATCCACTTCCGAGGGGTTCCAAGCGGCAACAATGTGTCGTCTCCCTTCAGGGTTCTTCTTAATAGACTCGATGACATTCTTAATTTGGTCAATGAATACAGGAGGCGCTGAACCAGCTACTTCCCATTCACGCCATTGCTTCCCATATACTGGACCAAGATCACCATATCTCTGGCAAAACTCTGGATTAGTAAGTATCAATTCCTCAAAGTGTGGGATACTATTGGCATATGCATCACCTGATTGGTGGGGTGCGTTATTGTACATGCGGTAGGCGTCTGCGGTCCAAATATGCACTCCATTTTCCAGGAGATACTTGATGTTGGTATCGCCCCGAAGAAACCAGAGCAACTCAACAACAATACTCTTGAAGTTCATCTGTTTTGTGGTAAGTAATGGAAAGCCCTCTGCCAAATTATGCCTAAAATGAAGGCCAAAGCAACTGCGGGTTCCAGTACCTGTGCGATCACTACGATCATTACCATGGTCAAGAATAGTCTGAAGAAGTTCATGATACGCCTTCATGTGTGCTCCTAGAGGAAAAGGACCCCGATTAAGGGGTCCAATTGTTGATATTGAATGATTACGTACGAGCCAGTTGATATCCGTACCTCCCAGAGTGACCCAACCACCAGATGATTCCTGCGGCTAGGAGTTTGGATGCAATCATGAGGATCGCCGTACCAATATGCATCTGGTCAATCCAATAGAGGAAAACCAAAGTATCAATCGGAGTCGAAAGGAGGGAGCTAATCCAGACTCGCTGGTAGAATGGCTTTTTGGTGACGGTGTAGAGAAGCCAATCAGCCACCTCTGATGATACAAAGGCCAATACCGATGCAACTGCAACGAATGGCTCAGCAAACCACCACGATAGCACCGAACCAATGAGGATACCCCATAGAATGTGGTGCCCCACTGCTCGTTGCGCGAAGTCTCGAACAACAAATACACCACCCACGATAATAGCGACAGGACTCAGTAGACCAATAGGTGTCTCAATGAGTGGTACATAGGAGAACAGAATATTAACGAGGAGAATTGATCCGATATATGCAAGAAAGTACCACATTACTTAGCCTCCATCTTTTCCTTGAATCCAAACCACTTATCATACACATCCTTGGTTCGAGGCTCCGCAGCTGCAATATACCGCTCGAGAACCTGGTATCGTTTTTCCTGCCCCTTACTATCCCTGTATGTGAATCGATCGTCAATGAGAGTATTATGTGCCTCCGCATCAATGATGATTGACAAGCAGGTCATTGCATGAGCTAGGTGATGCAACCCCGTATCCGAAGCATTACGCTGTCCCGCAAGATACAACCCAATGTGGCGAACGGCCGCATCGGTATAAGTAGAGATACTAATGGGATCGTCCAGCCAATTGAACTGTCCGTACTTAAATGCCCCCTGCATATGCACGAGGGAATACTCCATGTACGGAATGTATGGCGTATAGAACGTTGGGGGCTTCTTGATCCCCAATGCAGTCTTTGGATTGCCGTCTTTGTATTTGCCTTCTCCCTTCTTAGGCGCTATTGGTTCTGAGGGGGGAATTATTCCGTGATATACCTTCTCTTCCATCTCAAACTCCCGTTCGTAATGTTCATGCATGACATGGCTCAACAGGCGCTGTAGCCACATGATACGCACTTCTTGCAACCTTCCTGCATCGTGAGCGTTGGTGCACGACAGGAAGGACAGATCTCTCCTACATCTTTTTTCCCTCCCGCTTGCCGCGCGACTAAATCAGACTCCTTGATTAATTCCTCTGGAGCCTCAATGATCCCATTTGATATAAAGTCTTCCTCAATCGTATGCGCAATCTTCGCTACCAACGAAGGGGTAAACTTTCCGTTGGACCATTGAGCATCATGGGCACTAACGACCTGCTTGAGTTCGTTGATTATGCTCTCTGGATGATCTTGATTACGCATGATGTTGGAGATCATCAAGGTGAGTGCCGTCATCCATTCCGAGTACTTCGCATCCTTCGAGGCAAAGAAGATCTCGTATGGACGTTCGTCTCGATAGTTGATGGTGACGAACATGGAGCTGTTCATCGAAGGCCACTTAAGCTTATAAGTGCTCCCCTTGAGTACCGAAGGCCTCTTATGATTCTTGGGAGACTCTTCCTTTGTCTGGGTGGCGGCCTTGAGAATGGATTCACGCCACTTAGAATGCCTATAGGTAGTCGTTCCCTTGAGTCCATATTGATAGGCTAGTTCATAGACTTCACGGAATTCCTCGATTGTGATATCCTGAGGTACGTTGATCGTCTTTGAAGTTGAGGAATCAACCCATTCTTGAAGTGCTGCTTGTACCTTGATATGCTCCAAGATGGTGAGCTGTTCAGCAGTTACCATGTAATCAGGGGTATCTGTTTTGCCTGTGCAGAATTCATAGAACCTTTTGGTATATGACTTCTCGACATATTCCTTGAATTCTTCAGAGTTAGCCTGTCTTACTCGCCTAACAACCTCATGTGCGTAATCAGGCTCGAGCCCAGAAGATACGTTTCCGAATGCAATAGCCCCAGTACCAACAGGTGCAATAGTCAGAATAACACCATTACGGAGCCCAATCTCCAGAATCTGCGTCTTGAGGTCCTCATCCAACTTCTGGGCAATGAATCCACAATCAACGATCTCATCCTTGTAGAAGGGAAAGCTCCCACGAAGATCAGCTAATCGAACAGATTCCTCGTATGCTGCGATGCAGATCGTCTTCATTACCCGTCGAGCTAGCTGTACGCTCTCCAGAGATCCGTACCGAACCTTCATTTCAGCAAACATCGTACCTAGTCCGAGGATACCCAAACCAATACGACGCTTGTTGAACTCTTCTTGTTCTTGTTCCTTAAGGGGATAGTTCGTCACGTTGATAACGTTGTCCAGGAAGCGTACTCCAACTCGAGCAACCCGGGCAAGGAGTTCCCAATTGATATCGGCTTTATCTGTGAAGGGATTAACTACTACGTTGGCAACATTTACTGCTCCGAGATTACACGTTCCATTTGGTGGGAGTGGTTGCTCTCCACAAGGATTTGTACATGAGATGTATTCACAGTACGAGAGGTTATTGAGGGAGTTGACTCGATCAATAAAGAAAATACCAGGATCAGAGAACTCATAGGTATATTCCGTAATAAGATTCCACAGATCCCGAGCTTTCCAAATTGAATAGACATACTGCTTCACTCCATTGTCATCTTCGAAGTCCCGCTCAATCAAATCAGCCTGGCGCTCGTACCTCGGAGGGATGTGGAAATACAGGGGCCACTCCTCATCATCATCGACAGCAGCCTTGAACGCATCAGAAATCATCACAGAGACGTTGAATTCCTTTAGCCGCTCCGTCCCATCTCTCAGCCCATCACCCTTAGAACGGATAAAGTCAGGCAAATCTGGATGTGTATCGATTAGCATACCCATCTGCGCTGCACGTCGTTCACCTGCAGATCGAATCGTCTTACCATCGGCATTGAACGTATCCATAAAGGATACCGCTCCAGATGATCCCGTACCCAGTTTGCCAATAAGTGCGTTTAATGGCCTGAGTGGCGAGAAGTCTGTACCCATTCCACCTCCCATCGAGGAAGTGATCATGAGTCGCTTCTTGCCTTCAGAAATTCCTTCGATGGAATCTTCTAGCGTACCATTGACGTAGCAATTCATCAACGTCACACGTTTGGAGGTTCCCGCCCCTGCTAGAATTCGACCGCCAGGAAGGAAGAGCCGTCTGCTCATTACTTCGAAGAATTCGGTCGTGGCTGTAGCGTGATCGGTTTCTACCGGAGAGTGGGCGATTGCTTCTGCAACCCGTCCGTATGCATGGTATGGGTGCGTTTCGCCTATAGATGCCTGGAGATATTTATCCTTCCAAACAGCATCCTTAATTAGAGGAGTATCATATACCTGCTTTTCGAATGCGGCAATTCTAGGATCAACGGAGAACAGTTCTGAGCTTTTCATTCTTCCCTCGCATTACTCTGTTATAGGATTGTCATTCGTTTCAGTTCCACATTTTTCTGTTTCTTTCTCTGTTTCGGCTTACTCCCATGAGTTACAACCAAGTTCAATAAAGATGACGCCCTTTGTGCCAACGGCCGTTGGGTATCCAAATTACAGAGGACATTATTTAGTTGGTTGATTGCGTTATGTACTGTTATGGGATTACCGAATCCATTCCAGATTCGAGATACCCTCCAGTACTGGCGAGTTTTGAGCTCCTTCATTTTTTGGACTTCCGATTCCTCTTCTGCCCATGGAACCTGAATCTTTGGTTTAGTGTTGCTCATGACTTTCTCCTAAAATTAGGGTAGAATTAACCCCAATTATATTATATAACAACCTAAGGAGGAAATCAATGTGCAAAACATGACGGACAAACTTATTTTTGGGGTCCTACGGGAAGTACTACCATCATAGGAACTACAACGTTATTCTTGGATAATGATTCGCGGGATGCTCTCCGTTAAATTGTCTATATGAATTTTGTTAGCTGTGATCTCATCGGCGAATATAACGCTGTTTAAGCGTAATGCCTTGTATAGAGCATCACGGGCTCTTCTACGGGCTACCACATCTTTGGATTCACTAAACACTTTGTCAGCCTCCCTAAATGCTTTGCGCGCCTCGCTTATCCACTGCTTGTATTGATAATGCCTATTCAAGTCTGTAGTTATCTCAATGAGCTCCGGATAGATAAAGGATGCAAGCTTGTATTTCCAATTTTGGTGCCACGTTTTCATTTTAGACTCCGCGTACTAGTCGGTTAATGGGCGGCAATATCTCTCGGCATGCTGTGGAGGTAGCACGTCGATTGATCCTTTAATGTCTTGAGCTTTACAAGGTTACCCCAACGATGACCAACCTCGGCACTAGCCTTAAATGGTACAATGCGTAGTGCTGGGAATCGTGTGGGTATTTCTTCCATCTTCTTCTGCACAACGCGGGCAACCTCAAAGATGTGTGGGAGATTTATAGGAGTCTCCATAACAATACAGTCATGAACAGTATTAATAATGTGAGTATCATATTCGTCACGCAGCAGATCAAACAACTCGATACCGGCTCTGATTGTGAGATTTGATGCGATGCTTTGGTGCGGAAAGTTGCGCGATTCATTTTGCAGATCCCTAAGTTTTTCCCTACTCACAACACCTGGGCGTTTCTTGTTTCCGAAACACGTGACAATCGTTTGGTTACGTACTGGGGCCATTGCACATTCTTGAATGAACTTCCAGGCTCCGGGAAAACGAGTTCCCCATCCATCAATCCAGCTCTGAGCCTTTTGGATGGTAATATCCATCTTCGTATTCAATTGAGGATCCGCTGCAATTGATGGAGCTTCACGACCATACGGTATACCGAAATTAACTGTCTTGGCTGCCATCTTTTCTTCATGTGTAAAGTTTGACCCAAATAGATACGTCGAGAACTCCACATGGAGATCGAGGTCATTCAGGAAAATAGCCATCAAGGCTTCACACTTAGATAGGGCAGCGAGTGATCTAAGCTCTGCCTGTGAATAGTCACACTCCAGCAGAATATATCCAGGACGAGCAATAAATTGTCCTCGCAATAAGGGATCACGTGGAATGTTTTGAACGTTGAGATCTCTACATGCTAACCGCGAGGTGGGAGTACCGTGAAGCAGGTATGAGCTATGGGTTCGCCCATCAGGGTAGAGCATCGACTCTTTTTTGGTTTGTTTACCCTTGGCATCCACGATTAGTTTGCGGTCATCGCCGTACATGAGTGGATGAACATATGTCCCCTTAGCTTTTGCAGCCTCTCGATGTTTTAATAGTAGGGTAACAGCCTCATGCTTGGGGAGGGTTAATAGAGTGTCCTCATTCGTACTCAACGACATGGGACCAAGTTTTAGAGCCCCGTATAGCAAGGCTTTAACTTGTTGCCATGAGCGGGGATTGATTTCCTTTCCCATAGCCCGGATAGCAACGTTGTTTAGCTGTTGTTCGATTTGAGTGAGCTCATCGTGCAACCTGTGGAAGTTCTTGAGAACCTGGTCCCTATCAACAAGCATTCCATTCATTTCGAGCTTCAGTAGGTACTCTGATCCTGGCCATAGATGGTTTAGATAGAACTTCTTTAGGTTCTTATCTTCCATTACCTGAGGATACAGTTTCTCCTTCAGGTGATAAGTATCGTTAATGTCTCGTGCTAGGTATTCGTACAGTAAGTCTTTTGGAGCATCCGACAGATTGCGACGCCGCTTTTGGCCAGTAGCCTCATCAATGACGAAGCCTTTATAGAACTCCGACACCATATCTTTATGATTCACCGAACCAAGCCAATCAGATGCAGCTTGATCAAGATCGTGAATACCTCGACGTTCATTCAAGGCATACGAGAGCAGGAGCGTATCGTCATCAACACGAGCCCCTCCGAAACCATTGAATCTCAGAAATCGGCAGTCAAACTTTCCGTTATGCCAGGTATAATTTAGATGTTCCTGAAATAGTCCATCCTCAAGCAACCCCTCGGTTACTATGACGCTCTTATCAGGTTCATATTGAAATCCTGTACATAGAATTCGGTCAGTCTGATAATTGAACCCTGTCGTTTCAATGTCTGCTGCAATATCAGAATCCTGGGGTTTCTTTTCTAGGAGGCTTATGAAATCTCGGACCAACGATTTATTGTCCAAAACTTCATATGTTGTACCGGAGGGAAGCCTTCTAGCCTTCTCCCCATGTTTCATGAGGTCTACTGCGTACTTGACATCGCGCTCAAATTGTGTGTAGTTTCCTGCTCCTCTAAGAAGGAATGCGGGATGAACCGCTGCAACGATTCCAATAGAGGCAAAGTTAGTGCGAAATAACTTGCCTCTTTCTTTGGTAATCTTCAGGTCGAAGTTGTTGAGTAGGGATTGTAACGAAGGCCCCCCAAGTGCAAGAATAACTTTGCGTGGATAAGCCGTAATCTCTGCATATAGGCGAGATTGGCAACGCTGACAGGCTTCTCTTACGTTAACCGGATCCTTGAGACGAGGGAGACAATGAATCGCATTTGTAAAGTAGGGTTCGATGTTTAGGGAATCAATACCGGCTCTTTCGAGTGTCTTGTGGATAACCTCACCAGAAGGACCTACAAATGGCTTTTTGCCTACAACCTCCATGATACCAGGACTTTCGCCGATGATCATGAAAGGAGAGTCGATGGGCCCTTTCGAGCCCACCTTTGGTGACATGTAATAGCAATCTGTACAACCGATGCAAGCTAAATCAGTCATCTGGTATGTTACCTCAGGAGATTAATGAGGCTATTAATCCGCTCAACCCGAGGGAGACAATCCTTACTGAATTGAGCGGTGTCCCACCAATTGCCCCGTGGAGGAATTTGCTCTGATAGGATATCGTTAGTGGCCATGCGGAAAGGAACAGCTGAATCGATGCTTCTGACGTCAGGATGACCTGCGGCTCTAAGATCTTCCCAAATATAATCGGAAAAACCCAGGAGGTGTATCTTAGAACCAGGGAATATTGCTTTAATGTAAGGAATGAGTTCCCTGCGATGATACCCCCAAAGTCCTTCGGTAACTCGGGGAATTGATACCCACTCGGGGTCGAGTTCAGCGAGTTCTTCAGCGCAACCAATAAAGCCGGGCATATTGGAACCTTGAATCACAACGAGCTTTTCAAAGTTGCGGAACTTCCATGCCCACTCCGGCCACGAATCTTTAGTGAGTTTCGCAGAGGCTTGAGCCTCAGCCATGACGTCAGGACAAATAACGACTACTCGCCTCTTGTGTGGTCCCACAATCTCCACAGCTTCATGAACCATATTGATATCAACAGCCTTCTTCAATTCTACGAGGCTATTGTCCATAAAGATGGTGGTATTTTTCCACCTAACATCCATGAAGAGCTCTTCATATTCCTGTGGATGGGCTACTACATCATGGGCGAGCAAAAGTATAGACTGGGGAATATAGTTATGCAGCAGGAATTGCTGATAGAAGTGGAAGGGAACAACAGGGGCAAATTTCGCAGCGATCGTATTTGTAAGTGTGGGATTAAAGGGAAAAATCATCGGACCATCGGGTACAAGGTTCATTGCAGACTCCTATACGAGTTGTTTGTTTGCCCACGTGAGGACATGCATCTGGGGGAGAAACTTCACATTCATTAAAGAAGGCTCCTGTAGGAGGTCCTCCGTAAGAATTCGGTAATCGTTGAGGAGCCTAATTTTCAAGTCCTCATCCGTAATGTGTCCGTCTTCTCCTTCGAGTTTAGTTTGTCCCGGAGGAAATGGATTCCCGAGGGAGAGATACATCTTATCCCCAAGGCCCTCATCCAGCATGAGGTTATTGATATGCTTGGCGAATTCGATATCCTGCATTGAGAACACGACGACCTTGACATTGAATCCCGGATGGTGTTTGAATCCCAGAAGAAACTGTACGAACTTTTCAGGCTCAAAAACTTCACCCATACCTGGGCCCTTTGGTGACACAGTAATCACGTCACACCAATGAAGCCAATCGGGTAACTTAGTTCCCTGTGTTTCAACAGCAATCTTGAAGTTCCCGTGAGTAATATCAAGCCCACGAATGCGCTTGACGAGCTCAGAAAGATCGTGAATGCAAGGATTGCCCCCAGAAAAAGTAATCCACTCTGCTTGGGGAAATCCATCCGGAGACTGAACCTCGATTAGCTTCGGGATGATCTCTTCAGGAGTGAGCCACATAGCATTTGCTCGTACTCTTTGGGGATCGACTGCATGCATACTATCACACATGGTGCACTTGTAGTCGCAAAGGCCAAACCTAATGAATGAGGTTCGGATTCCGATCATAGCCCCCTCACCTTGAATTGTGGGGCCGAAGATCTCCATTACAGGGAGCTTCTTGGTCTTCACTGGTCGAGGATCGACTTCATCCTTTACCCTCTGAATGAAATCGTCATTAGAATCACCCATTAGAGCCTCCTGTATCTTGCAAAGTTTGCCTCGTGTTCATGGACCTCAACACTCTCTAGGAGCTGTGCAGTATAACCGTTGTCGACAAGCCATCCTTCAAGATACTGGAAAATGAAGTATGCAGTCGCTTCCATACCCACAGAGGGCATTATTCGGAGCTGAATAATTCCGACGTTTTCAAGCTCTCTAAAGCGGGCAATTTCCGGATCATCTTCAGCCACGAGAGTCTTGTGGTCAAACCAATCCTCAAGCCATCCCTTAAAGCTCTTGAGTGATCCAAAGTCAACCACCCAATTACGCTCGTCAAGAATTTTAGCACTAAAAGTGACCTTCACTTGTAGTGCGTATCCGTGGAGATACTTGCAGTGAGATTGGGCCCGCCACTGGCGAAAGCTACAACTCAATCCAATCGAATGGGTATAGGTCTTTCCTGATTCAAAGGTATGACCCTCATCAGCTCTAAGCAATCGCATAGACTCCCCTCCTTACATGTTCCCAGAAGATCTCCGCACAAGGATTCACGTCAGCAAGCGCATTGTGGGCGTTGTCGAATTGCTTGCCATTAAAGAAGTACGGATATGCCTCATTGAGCTTCGGCCATTTGAATCCACCTCTAGGAGAAGGAACCTTACAAATATTTGTGCTGGTCTTCATTGTACAGTATTTCGTTCCTCCATGACAGAAGTCAGGATTGAATCCTGCTCGATAAAGGAAACACTGCATAATCTTGTTGTCGAATTCCTCGTTATGAGCAACAAAGTGACTGCAGCGATTAGCCCACTTAGTGAATACGTCAGCAGCATCCTCTGGAAGAACTCCCCACTCCTTCAATAGCTCCTCTGAGATACCATGTACATTCTGAGCTTCTGGAGCGATCCCCGACCAGCTCTCAAATGGGGTAGTGTTGACGTTGATACCTGCTTCGAATACTACTTCCCTCTTGGGGGTATATACCTTAATCCCAAGCTGTACGAGATTAGGCTGGCAAGGATCATTCCAACCAGCTTTGAAGTCCCATTTGTCGCTGGTTTCAGTGTCGTAGACCATAATTAGTTTAGACATATTAGTTCCCTTCTCGAATGGAGTCATAGTTCGGCGTATCTGGGAGATCCATCAGTCCCTCTTTATGAGCTCTGACAACAAGCGGATCAGGGTAGCCTGCTTCCTCAAATCCCTTCGTACGTAAGAGAGTAGCGTGATCGTGACCCACAGGTGGATAAGCTCCATCATAAGCAGTGTGGGAATAAGCCAATGCATCATAACATCCTTCCAAAGATAGGGCCAAGTGAACGCTCTCAGCCTTCGTCAAGTGCATAAGCGGTGTGTGGATCGTAAGAAGATTGTACTTTGGATGAAACTCGTCAAGATCTCCATCGTTGAGGGATTCATTGAATGCATCCTGGAGTTTGTTGATGAAGCGTTCACGGCAATCAGGGTATCCACCGTAGTCTTCTTCACATACACCTGTTACGATGTTGAAGGCTCGGAGCTCGTATGCACGATTTGCGGCGAGGGTGAGGAACAGAGTGTTACGCATTGGCACGAAAGTTTTTTCGAGTCCGCCTGGAAGGCTATTGTGATCTGCATACTGCTCAAGTTCCGTATTGGAGACAAGTGGGCTTGTACTTTTGAGAATAGGTCCGATATCGACGACTTCGTGTCGATCTCCAATACCTCCAAGAGAGGCAATCTGCTTTGCGGCACCCAGTTCACGATGGTGTCTTTGTCCATAATTAAACGTGACTGCGTGGACATTGGCTTGGCCCCATTTTTGAATAGCCCAAAAGAGACAGGTTGTTGAATCCTGCCCCCCACTCAAAACAACAAGTGCTTTGTCATCTTCATTGGTTCTGGTCTTGGTCATCGGGAATGTAGTCTCCATGTTCGATGATTTCGATAAGCGGTTCCTCGAGGGGGTCACTAACCGGAGAGGGTGGAGGAGGCTGAATAGCCCCCTCCGTTCCATGCTCGCAATAGTAATCGATTGATTCCTTGTCGATCCTATAGTGAGTATGTACCTTCGTGTATTGGAAGTATCCCCTATCGAGGTACCTCTTCAACGTGGGTCCCGAAACTGCCCTCTTTGGAAAGTACTGTTTAAGGTACATTTCCAGTTGGTGGATGGTCAAGTATCCCCTTTCTTCGAGGAGCTCCTTAACCGAAGGCTGCGCTCGCATCCGGCTGGAACCAGCGCTTGATACGGTTGGAATCATCGTAACCGTCCTCGCCCTTCTGGATGTCCACAGAGACCTTCGCCTGGCGGCCGATGATCGAAGCAACCGTCTCCGGATCGTTGATCCGCAGGTCGGGCTTGTCAGCCAGTTCGGGAGCCAGGATGGCCAGAGTCGCCTTGGTGTTCGGAAGAGCCTTCTCCGAGAACGAGAGGAAGGTGAAGAGCTTCCGACCCTGGAATTCACCATCGACGACGTTGAGCTTCAGGTTCCACATCGGCTTGCCTGAAGACTTCGACTTCTGGTACTGGTTGTCTTCGACGATGACATTGTACTTGTTCTTCGGCAGGAGCTCAAACTTCTGAGCCTCTACCTCGGAAAGATTGACGACCAAACCATCTTCGGCATTTTCGAAGTCGGCTCCGGCGGTCTGGTCTTCCATCGAATCGTCAAATTCACGGTTCTTAGCCATGTTTAGTCCTTACGTTGATGGAGGGGATTTGTTGAGGTCCCCAGTTACCTCACCCAGTGGGCACTTTAACCCCAGCAGGCTTATTCCTTAGGTGCTGCTTGAGGTGACTTGGGCCTCTTCGAGTTGAAGATGGCCATGATCTTTCGCATAGTTGGTTGCGGGATATATGGGTCCTTGAAATTGGCCAGGCGATTCTTTGCAGCAAACCGTCCAATTGGCTGGATGTAAAGAGTTCTGGGGATATCTTGAGGCTTATCGTCTTTAGGCTTACCTACGGAGAGGTACCCAACGATGTCAAAGTAGCCCTGAACCTGGTTTGCAAGCTTACCTAGAAGGGATGGAACCCAGTGCATGACCTTAAGTTCATCTTGATTGTATTGTGTTCCACAACAAGCAATAAAGTTCATTGGTAGGTCTCGATAGGCTCTGATGAGCATCTGGAGCATTTGATTGCCCTTCTTGTATTCATCCCATCCAGCTGTTTCTTGAACGGAATCCTCATCGAGTCGTGTATCCTCCGAAATACCGAGAAGCTGGTAGATCAAGTATGCATTGACTTCTGTAAGGGAATCCACAATGATTGTGCGATATCGACGGAGGCGCACGCGAGTATAAACTCGGCCTTCATCGGTTTCTTCGTATTCGTCGTCTTCACAGGACTCATCGATGATATCAGCTGGGTATCCCCATAGACGAGCTTGTAGTGCCTTGAGCTTGGGGATGTCATTGGAGTCCCTTGCGGCACAGTGAGCCTTTAGGAACTCCTGAACGTATGCAACTGTTTTGAAGTCCGTGGCCGGAACCTGGTCAATATAATACCTATTGGTGATGTGTTCGGCCGTCTCAATGGATAGAGTACCCGATTCGCAGTTTACCATTAGGATGTCATCCATTCCTGGAACATCTACCGATGAACCAGCAAGTGACGTCTTCCCAGCTCCAGGGATGCCGTAGAATAGACACTTGATAAAGCGATCACCGCCTCCAATTGCTTGGATCTTGAAGGGTGGGGCTTTAATTTGGTTAATAGTTTGTGGTTTGGTCGGATCTGCCATAATATGCTCCGGTTATGGGGGGTTATAAACTAAACGTCTAGGAAGGAAGTGTCGAGCTTGAACTCTTCGTTCTTCTTCGCCTTAGGATCAATCTCACCTGGCCAGACGAGCAAATCACGCCAGCCATCGTATCGGGATTCTCTGGGCTCTGTAGTCAGTTCTAGCTCAGCCCTCCAGTCGCCTCCGTCATCCATAGATACGCAAGGAGACAAGAAGGGACACGGGTATTGCCAATGAGCACACATTCTTGTTGGATTGGGGTACAATGGGAGATCAGGATTGAGCATATCCTCCAATTCCATGAGGATCTTTGCCCCCTCCGATTGACCATGACGATCGTTACGACTAATACGGTCGATGTCTATATACCCATCCTTATCCTCGTCAACAAACACCGAGAGGC
>Ga0172380_10001236_pt1 | contig 44718 bp, 35 predicted proteins | sample Leawe162metaG_FD_119747 | JGI IMG/M metagenome (GOLD analysis project Ga0172380, IMG submission 119747) | Leachate microbial communities from a municipal landfill in Southern Ontario, Canada - Leachate well 162 metaG | ecosystem: Engineered > Solid waste > Landfill > Unclassified | place...
GACTCTGAACCCCGAAAAGATTGACCAGTCCGTTCTGGAACAACACCTTTACACGGCGGGGCTGCCGGACCCGGATCTGCTGATCCGCACCGGAGGGGAAACACGGTTGAGCAACTTTCTCCTCTGGCAGGCATCCTATGCGGAGCTCTATTTCACGGAGATCCTCTGGCCGGATTTCAGAAAAAAGGATCTGCTGCATGCCATTCTGGACTTCCAGAAACGGCAGCGGCGTTTTGGCAAAACAGGCAAACAGGCGGAACAGTCACCCGGCCATTGATCATATGCCGCTTGGGTGGGCTATGAGAGGAGCAGCATGAAACGACTCATTACCGGTGTTCTGGCTTCCACCGCCTGGCTGCTCCTTCTTTTCATGGGGCCGTTCCCGCTATTCTGGCTGGCCATCACCGGGCTTGCCGGGGTGGCGCTGGCAGAGTACCTGACCATTGTCCTGCCCGATCTCGACAGGCAGACCCAAACCCCTCTTATCCTTTTCGGCCTGTTGCCTCTGATCGGCGCATATTCCGGCGACGCCGCCATTCTGCTCAGCGGCCTGGTCCTCGCCCTGATCGCCCTGCTGCTCTATACCCTTTCGAGGTATGCAGCCTTTGCCCATCCCTACGAAATTATCAGCCGCGGGGGATTCGGCTACCTCTACATCGGCCTGTGCAGCGCCCACCTGATCCTGCTCATGGCCCTGCCGCAGGGGCGCGCCTGGCTGCTGCTGCTCACCGCCATCACCGCGGCCTCGGACACCGCCGCCTTTTATACCGGCAGCAAATTCGGCAAGCACAAGCTCTGCCCGGCCATCAGCCCCAAGAAAACCTGGGAAGGCTTTGCCGGCGGCTTGGTCGGCAGCCTTGGCGCCGCCTTGCTCGTCCGCCATTTTTTCCTGCCCGGGCAGGGTCTGCTCTGGATATGCCTTATCGTTCTCCTCCTTGGCTGCCTGGGCGCGGCCGGGGATCTTTCCGAATCGGTCATCAAGCGTGCCTTCGGGGCGAAGGATTCCGGCAGCATCCTGCCCGGACACGGTGGATTGCTGGACCGCATCGACTCCCTGCTGCTCACCGCGCCGGTGCTGTATTTCCTGCTGTATTTTCAGACAGGCCCATGCTTAATGTAGACCATGCGAATGCACTCCCCTGCTGACCTTTCAAGAGAACAGAAGAACCCATGAAAAATATCTCCCTGCTTGGCTCAACAGGCTCGATCGGCCGCAATGTCTTGGAAGTAGTCCGCCAGTTTCCCGGACGCTTCCGCATTGTCGGTCTGGCCGCCGGCACCAATGGCCGGTTGTTGCGCGAGCAGATCGAAGCCTTCAATCCGGAAAAAGTTTCCATAGGCGATGCGAAACTTGCGGGCGAACTGGCTCAGAGCCTGCCCCCCGGCTGGTCCGACAAGATACTGACCGGGCCGGAAGGCAATGTGGCCGTTGCCACCCTGCCTGGCGCGGACACGGTTGTTTCCGCCATCGTCGGCGCCGCCGGGCTCACGCCCACCATGGCCGCCATCGAGGCCGGAAAAAACATCGCCCTGGCCAACAAGGAAACCCTGGTCATGGCCGGCCACCTGGTCATGGAAACGGTCAAACGGAGCAAGGTAACCCTGCTGCCCATTGACAGCGAACACAGCGCCATTGCCCAGGCGCTGGAAGCCGGAAAAAAAGCGGATGTCAGCAAGCTCATCCTCACCGCTTCCGGCGGGCCGTTCCGCAACCTGGCCGAGCGCGAGCTCTGGGCAGTCACCCCGGAACAGGCTTTGAATCACCCCAACTGGGACATGGGCAGGAAGATCTCCATCGATTCCGCCACCCTGATGAACAAAGGGCTGGAGGTCATCGAGGCCCGCTGGCTATTCGACATCGCAGTCGAGGACATCGAGGTCCTCATCCACCCCCAGAGCATCGTCCATTCCATGGTGGAATACGTTGACGGCTCGGTGGTCGCCCAGCTGGGTGTCCCGGACATGCGCATCCCCATTGCCTACGCGTTGTCCTACCCGGAACGGTTGCGGATGAGTCTGCCCCGCCTCAACCTGGCCCAGGCCTCGGATTTGAGTTTTTCCCGCCCGGATTTTGAAAAATTTCCCGCCCTGAAACTCGCCTATCAGGTGTGCAAGCGGGGCGGTAGCCTGCCCGCCGTGCTCAATGCCGCCAATGAAGTGGCGGTTGAGGCCTTTTTGGCCGGCGCCATCCGCTTTCCGGAAATCGCCCTGGTGGTTGCGGAAACGGTGAGCCGCTTGCCCCGAGAAGAGGCGGCCAGCCTGACCGCCATCCTTGACGCCGACCTTGCCGCCCGGATGCAGGCGGCCTCGATTATCGAGGCCCTGCGCATGCAAACCCAACAGCGCCTCGGCAACGATGTGCTCACTCCGGAACTACCGCCGGGACAGACACCCTTAACCATTTGAAGAGACCATGAACTCTATCCTCGCCTTTATCCTCGTCCTTGGCCCCCTGATCTTTATCCACGAATTCGGCCATTTTCTCTGCGCCAAGCTGTTCGGCATCCGGGTGCTCAAATTCTCCCTGGGGTTCGGCCCCAAGGTGTTCGGCCGCACCGTGGGCGACACCGAATACCTGCTGAGCGCCTTCCCCCTTGGCGGCTACGTGAAGATGTACGGCGAAAGCCTCACCGATGAGGTGGCCAGCGGCCAGGAAGGGTTTTCCTTTTCGCACAAGGCCATCTGGCAGCGTTTTGTGGTGGTCTTTGCCGGGCCGCTCTTCAACCTTCTCTTCGCGGTCCTGCTCTTTTCCGCGATCTTTGCGGTCATGGGCATTTCCCAACCGGTCAACGAGGCGAGAATCGGCGGAGTCACCGTGGATTCCCCGGCGGACAAGGCAGGACTCAAACCCGACGATCTCATCCTGAGCATCAACTCCGCCCCGGTTCAGGAATGGAATGATGTCGCGCGCCTCATCAAGCTCAGCGAGGGAAATCCCGTCACCCTTGTGGTCCAACGGGACGACCAAACCCTGACCCTTACCGGCCAGCCGAAAATGGAACAGGACAAGAACATCTTCGGCGAGGTGATCGACACCCGTTACATGCTCGGCATCCGGGTCGCCGACGAGGTGGTTCCGATTTCCCCGGCCGAGGCGCTGCAAACCGGTGCGCTGCACACCTGGGCTCTGATCAAGATTACCCTTCTGGGCATTGTCAAGATCATCCAGAAGGTGGTTCCGGCCAGTGAACTGGGCGGCCCCATTCGCATCGCCCAGATCGCCGGCCAGCAGATGGCGGCCGGCTGGGTCAACCTGCTGCATTTCGCCGGGCTCCTCAGCGTCAGCCTCGGGGTGCTGAATCTTTTCCCCATCCCCATTCTGGATGGCGGCCACCTGGTCTTTTTCGCCGTTGAGGCCATCCGCCGCAAGCCGTTGAGCGTGGAAACCCGGGAACGTCTCCAGATGATCGGCCTGATTCTCCTTGTTTCCCTGATGCTCTTTGTCTTTTACAACGATTTCCGTTTTCTCGGCAACGGGGGCTGAGGCCGGCAATGCCCCCCTCCTCCGCATCCGCGCCCGTCATTCTCGCCCTGGAAACCGCCACCACCTGCGGCAGCCTGGCCCTGGTCGCGGAAAACCGCTGCCTGGCCGAGTTTTCCCTCAATGCCTCCTCCTCGCACTCCCGCCGGTTGCTGGCAGGAATCGACTGGCTCCTTGCTCAGTGTGAGCTGAGCTGGCCCCAAATCGGGGCCATTGCCGTCGGCCTTGGCCCTGGCAGCTTTACCGGCCTGCGCATCGCCTTGAGCACGGCCAAGGGTCTGTGCATGGCCACCGGCAAACCGCTCATCGGCGTGGGAACCTTGGATGGGCTTGCCGGCCAGTTCCCTTTTTCCTCCCTGCCCATCTGCCCGGTGGTTGATGCCCGGAAGAATGAGATCTACACCGCCCTCTACCGCTGCAACGAGCAAGGGATGCCGGAAAAAACCACCGGACCCATGGTGATCAAGCCCCAACGTTTGCAGGAATTCATTACCACTCCCACCCTGCTGGTGGGCGATGGCCTGCCTCTCTATGGCCGGATGCTCAAGGAGCTGCTGGGGGAACTCGCTCTGCTTGCCCCTACGGAGATCTGCTTTGCCAGGGCGGCGAGCATCGGTTCCGCCGCCTGGCACCTTTTCCGGCAGGGGACATTCCTGGACCCGGCCACGGCGGTGCCCATCTATGTGAGGGCTTCGGATGCGGAATTGCAATTTGGCGAAAAAAAGGTGCAGAAGTAAAGGGGAAGTTGCCGCTCTAAACGGCGGCCGGATGGGAGTGCGGCTGAAGGTTCCGGCCTCAGCGGGCCGGAGAGCAGGACCAGATCGAAACTTGCGCTGCTTTCCCCGTCTTTGATCTCGCCAATATGGGAAAGCATCTTTTAGGGCCATAAAAAGGCAAATTAAGGCCTGATATGACCAAAATTTTTCCCATTCATGATACCATGATTAAGCTGTTAGCTTTACCAGACCCCATTATTCCATTATTCTTACCGAAGTTTTTCTAAGAGCAGCATTAAACCGCTCCTTGAATACGGCTTACCGGCCAACTGGGGAAGTTGTCATTCCATTTGCTTACATCCACTACCTGGCAGCTTGCGACGATTTCCTTCTTCCATCGCCTGGAAGCTCTGCCTACCGGTAATTCTCTCGTCAGTGCCTTTTGCATAATGACATTCTGGGCATTTTCAAGGGTGAGTAGACAGATGTAATGAATTGGTTTTTCTACTTTTTGTTCGGCATGACGACAGAGATACGAATCTCTATATTTATATTTCAGATAGTTTTTCAGCCACTTGAAATTGTCACGCTTTTTCTTAACGTCTTCATCGTGTTCAGCGGGTTCCTGGTTGTACAAATCAGGATCGTGAAAATCTTTCATTTCCACGTAAACATAGGCATCGGCAAGCTCTGCCACAATATCGACAGCCTTCATCGGCAAACCGTGATAGGTCGGCTTTTTCTTATCCTTTTCATCAAAGACAAAGACTTCTATGGCGTCGGTGAAGTCGAAGTAAAATCCGTCGGCCTCAATTTTCATTTACCAAGTCCTCCCATGGATTTTTCGATTTCCCGATCGACAATGCTGCCAAATGTGTCGTCAATCGCGTTAGGTGAAATTTCGAGGTAATTCGCGGTGGAAGCAACTTCTATCTCATCGGTCCCCTGATTTCGGAATAGACTATGGAATAGAATTTTGTCATCCTTGGTCGCCTGCAGATCAATTTCCTTGAGAATTATGTAATCGTGGGTGGAAAGGAATATTTGTACACCGACCCGCTGAAGTTCCAGTAGAATCCCGATAACTGCTCGCATCAGCTTGGGGTTGAGGTTGGTTTCCGGTTCATCCCAGAACAGGACCGAGCCATTGAGCAGGGTTCCGTTCTGGATCAAAATCCAAAGCAAGCCCATCTTACGGAAGCCTTCGGCCAAAAGAGTAAATTCCAACTCACCATGCTTGCTGCGGAGAAAAAATTCTTCATTTTTGGTGGTGACTTTACCATCCATGGCTTCCTGCAAATTTTCGAGAAGCTGCTTCCGTGGTTTGTCGGTCGGTCCTTTGAGAATGGGCAACGAAGCTTTGCGGATAATGTCCACATAAACCTCTTCAAAATGAATTTCCCGTTCCTCATAGAGCGATCGAAAGCCCGGAGCGTTGGCCATCATATCTTTGACCGGAATGTAGGCCGCCTCCATCGGGTTTTCCAGCCAAACCTTGGTTGACCCTGATACTGTTGCCTTTTCCGGCTTGGTGGTATGATTGGAAAGAGACAACCGCAGTGCGATTTTTTTATCGTCAGCAAGTCTGCGGACAACCTCAATAGCGCCTCTGCTGCTTACAGAAGAGCGTTTAACTAAGCGCCCTATCTGCTTGCCGGAGGGGAGGAAAACATTATTGATTTTTTCCGCAAATCCCCCCTTGCTCTTGGCAATATCACAGGCGGCGTAAGCGGCTTTTAGGATATGGGTTTTTCCGGTACCGTTTTCCCCGACAAAAATGTTGATGCCAGAAGAAAATTTCACTTCAAGTTTCTCGAAGGCTGTGAATTTTTCAAATTTGATTTTCTCCAGCATGCTGGCCCTCCCCCCTGGTTATTCTGAAGATAACATCCACTGTGACATTGTGGGGTTGTCGAATTCAATTCGGTGCAATTCACCTAAAAATTGAACTCAAGATAGGGGCAGAATTGACATTTTGTTATTCTTCCCCAAAACACAAAATCCATGCCAGGATTCACACTATTTCACCAGGCTAATTCCAGCAAGAAAGAAAGGAGTTCCCTGTAGTTTTTCTGTATACTCGATGCCGAAAATTTCTCCGACCATGTGCAAATCATGCTACTGCATCGGGAATACATGACGACCCGGATAATTTTTATAAAAACAGAAAACGAGGTGTTTTCCTAGGGAAGCAATTCCAGGACATAATGCCTATTCCCTCTTCCTGCCCCTATTTTTCCCGAGAATACATGAAAAACGAGAAGTTACCAAACCGTCTTAAGGTGGGGATAACTGCGCAGCTTATCGTCCTTGGTCACCAGCGCCGCCCCCAGTGACAAGGCGGTGGCCGCGATGATCCGGTCGGCCGGGTCGGCGTGCGGGAAATCTGGCAGCCGAACGGATTCGACGGCAATGGCGTTGCTCACCGGGACGAAGGCAAGAAACGGCAAGGCTTCGCAACGGTAGAGCCAGTCGCGCACATCCACGGCCAGCCGCAAACGTCCGCGCTCCACCAGCATGGCTATTTCCCAGGAACTGATGCAGGAGACGTGGATCGACCTTGAGATTACCGCACCATCAATCGCCTTTTTTGCCGGTTTGCTCAGGGTTGTCGAACCATTAACCCACCAGAGCAGAACGTGCGTATCAAGCACGATCACTTCAGGGCCTCCCAATCTTCCGCACCTACCGGCTCCAGAGAGGCATCGTATTTCAAGACGGTATTGCGCAGACCCCGGAAACACTCCTCCAGATCCTCGACAAAAGGGACAACCTTGAGGACCGGGCGGCCATGGTCGGTTATGATCAACTCCTCGCCGGTTTGCTCGATCTTGCGGAAATACTCCAACGAATGCGGCTTGAACTGTGATTTTGATACGGCTTGCGGCATAAGCCACCTCCCTTTTGGAATATGACCATATTACCATGGTCACAATACGCCTACAAGTAAAATTAACGCACAATTCCGGGAAGATCAAGGCGTGAAAAATCAAAACACATATGGATCAGGCATAGTGCTCCCCATGGCCAGCGACTTGTCTCGGCTTGAGCGTGTTCTTGGTCGGCGAAAGTTGTGGGCGCACGCAGGGGCGCCTTCGGATAACAACACATCGCCGGCAGACGCGGAATGGAAAGCCATTAAAGAAAAAAAGGAGGGCTGCGGAGCAGTTACAGATTCAGAAGCCGAACTCGGACAGCAGGTCATCGACCAGATCCTGCTTGAGGGAGGAAGGAGCGGTGGGGGCATGAACCCCGCGCAGCAGCTCCTTCTTTTTCTCCAGGTTTTCCTGGGAACCATCCTTCTTGATGTTGAGAATAACCAGAACCTCAATGAGCCAGTCACGGATCTGATTGAGATCCGTGATGATCTTCTCCATCTTCTGGCGGGCAACATCCTGATAGGACTGGGAAGCAATAATATCGTACATGGCGGCCTTCATCTCGACGATGGCCGCCCTGGACTGGGCATTATCCCCCCCTGCCTGGCGCAGCAGATTCTCAAACTCCTCGACATGCATGATAACCCTGTCGGATTTATCAAGGACAGCGCTGGTGGACTGCTCCATGAGCTGCACCACATCCTGGGCGTGACTCAAGACAAAGGGCGCCTGCTCACCGGCGCTTGCCAAGGGCACCTGCACGGTTTTCATGTTGACCAGGATGGTGTTGATTCTCTTGGTCAACATTGAAAGCACACCCTCGGCGTCAACCTCGGGCATATCGCCCTTGTAGTCTCCCCGCAGGACGGAATCGGTGAGCGCCACCAAGGAAGCGATGCTTTTTTCCAGATGTGAATTATTGACCTTTGCCATGCTGTCCCCTGCTTCCTCAGCTCAATCCATCCCGTGATGCGTTCAATTCCTTGCCAATAGCCGCCAGCGGCATTTCAACTTCGGCAATTACACCGCATCAAAGTTGAATTCATACTAACAGATCATCCGAAAAGCAATCGAAATGGCCTGTTCCCCCCAAGAGCCCCCAATAACCGCATACTAACGGTAACGCGCCGCCGTAGCGTAAAATCGCTCCTTTGCAGCATACATCTGCCTGTCCGCCTCTTTGGTCAGAGCTTCGGGAGGATATTTGTCCGTGCCCGCCTTGCCCAGACTCACCGTGACCGGAAACTCGGCGCCGTCCGGCAAGGGAACGGCGAGGCCGACAAAAACCTGGCTTTGCAGCCGTTCGATAAAATGTTCCGCATCTTCGTCCGTGCTGTTGGTAAGCAGGACAATGAATTCGTCGCCCCCGGTCCGCGCCGCGATATCGGTCCCGCGCAGGGTATTCCGCAGAGCCTCGGCAACGGTGACAATCAGCCGGTCGCCGGTTTCATGGCCGTACTGGTCATTGAGTTTTTTCAGCTGGTTGATATCCCCCAGCACCAGCGCATGATGGATCCCGTAGGTATGAAATTTCTCCTGCTCCTCCTCCAAGGCCTGGGTCAGATAGCCGCGGTTGAAAAGACCGGTCAGGGCATCCTTGTTCGCCTTCTCCTCAAGCTGACGCAGAAGGAGCTGGTTTTGAAAATAGGCGCCCAACGGCTCCGTGACCAAACGGAGGATATCCCGCTCATCCTGGTCAAGACTGCCTTCCAGCAACACCAGGCCAACCCGCTGGCCTTGCGCCCCCACCAAAGGAATCTGGGTACTTTTCTTCCACGGCAGAACCGTATCGGCAAGAAGCCCTTCCAAGTTTAATCGCTGCAGATCCCTTGACATGCAAGCCTTGGTCACGAGCGTCCACTCCGAGGTGGTCATCCCGCTCTGTTGGGAAAGCCAGATGTTGCCCGCCCGGATGTCGTTGATTATGAGGCCGGCCGCGCCGGCATGGAGATCCGGCAAGATCGCGTCGAGAAAATATCCCACCACGTCCTTGATCCCTGAACCCTTTTGCAGGTAGATGCCGAAATTGACCAGAAGAGACAACACTTTGTTCTTGCTGGCAATCTCTTCACGCTGGCCGCGAATCTGACCGATCAGATCGACCTGCCGCGTATTATCCCTGAACAGGAGCAATCCCCCCTTACCGTTGGGAGCGACCGAAAATATCTCCGTATAGACCCGACCCGCTGTTTCGTGGCTTTTCTTCTGCCCGTTGGCCTCGCTGAAACCGCGCTGGGCAGGGCAATCAAGGCACGGAGCACTGTTGCCGAACAGGGCATAGCAATGGCTCACCCCTTGCTCGGGAAACAGGTCCAGCACCGCCTTGTTCTGCCGCTGCACCAGAAAATTCTCGTCCACGGCAAGCAGGGCTTCCGGAAGATTATCCATGAGCTGGGAAAGAAATTGCTGTTCTTCCTGGCTCAGGCGCCGGCGGCGTTCGAGGAGAATATTCTTGGCCTGCAACTCCTTGCGGTCAAGATCGCTGCGCCGGAGGAGGGTGATTTCCTGGGTGACATCGTGGAGAGTGAGCAGGCTCTGCCCCTGCCAGACCTGGCAGGAGACCTTCAGATAGATATCCCCCTCATGCGTCCAGAGAGTCAGGGCCTGGCGCTTGCCCTCGCGGCCGTCCATCTCGGCGGGACACCCTTCGCACCGCGCCTCGCTGCCGAACAATGCCGCATGGCACGGCTGCCCGAGCACCTCCAATCCGGCCCGGCGGAAAAATCCCAGGGCAACGCTGTTGGCAAAGGAGACCAGACATGCTTCACTGCAGAGCAGAACCCCTGTCTGCACCGCGTCGAGCAGTTCCTGAATCTCAGGGTCTGGCGAAAAAAAATCTGTTTTTTCCATGAATGGCAAGTAATCCCGACAGGTTACAAATCTCGACGCAAATCTTTCTTAAGATAGCAAAAAACCGTTTTTTTTCATATCCAAATAAACCGGTGCCCAAAAAATACAGAGAGGTATGTAGTACCAGGACATCAACAAAGCTGGTCGACCTCCTGCCATTTCGTATCAAGACGCTTGGCGGAAACCGGAAAGGCTGTCCCCAGTTCCTGGGCAAAGAGCGAGACCTTGAACTCCTCGATCATCTCCCGGTATTCCTCCAGCCGCTCCAACAGGGCACGGGAGGGATTCTTGCCTCCGGCCGCCCTGGCATAGCGTTCCTCATGGACAGCCACCTGCTGCGCCTTGAGCGCATCCTTGCCCGGCGAGACCCGAGCCCGCTCAAGGCGGATACGGAGGGCCTTCAGATAGCGGCACATGGCCGGCAGACCCGGCAGAACAGCCGCTTGCAGAAAATCCGCAGGCACAATTCGCGACACCTGCCGCCGGTACTCGACCAGGCGCGCATCCTCACCCGCTGCCTTGCCGGACGTCCCGGCAACCTTGGCAATGGCGTCCAGGGTTGCCCGGCGTTCCTGCAACACCAGCACGACAGCGGCATGGATCTCCCGGCAGAGAGGAGAAAGCCCCTGCTTCCGCACCGCTGCAATCCTTGCGGCAAACTGCGCGGCGGAAGGAATCAGGCCGCCATGGAGATCGAACACCGTAAAGAGGATACAATGCCACAGATCTTCGTTGATCTGTTCGTGGGTGGCAAGTCCCTCATACAAAGCCCAGTGGGAGCGGGGAATGGCCAGATCCTTGCGCAAGGCTTTGATCTGCTGGGCAAACTCATTGCAATACAGGCGAAGCAACGTCCGCCGGGTGCTTTGCCGGGCCTCGTTTTCCTGCATGAAAAGACGCTGTCCCGTTCCTTCCTGTTCATCAAAACAGAGGCCGGGATAGACATAGCCCTGCAAAGCCCCATTGGCACCGGGAACCGGCAGCGAACCCGGCGTCTCACCGAACCGGGCGGCAGTGATATTTTTGTGCTCCCACTGCGCCTTCAGCGCGGCCATTTGCGTATGAGTGAAGACCTCGGCATGCCCTGCGGACCCGGATTGCAAGGCGCTGAAATCCCTGGTCACGCTGACCACCTCCCCCTGCCCGTCCAGCAGGCAAAAGCGAAACCGGAGGTGGGGCGGCAGATCGGCCAGGGGCCAGTCCCGGGCAGCGATCCGCAGCTTATAGGAATCAGCGATCACCTGTTCCAGCGCCCGGTACAGGGAACCACGGCCAAAAGGCAGATCCCGGACAATTTCCGTTGCGGTCTGGGGGATGGGCACCAGCTGTTTGCGCAGCCCCTTGGGCAGCCCCTTGAGCAGAAAGGTCACCTTTTCGGCAAGCAGGCCAGGCACCAGCCACTCAAAAAGCTCAGGCCGCAGATGTGGGACCAGGCTGAGGGTAATCCTGGCGGTGACTCCGTCGTCTTCCTCGCCGGGGGCAAAGCGGTATGACAGGGCCAGATCACACTCGCCCGCAACCAGGGTGAGGGGAAACTGCTCCAAGGCCGCCGCCTCGGGCAACTGCCTGCGGATATCGTCGGTGGTCATGGTAAGCCGCGCCTGGGCGCCAGGGGTTTTCAGCCACTGGTTCAGGCCACGCTGGTCGCGCACCTCCGGGTCAAGGCGCTTCTCGTAGAAATCAAAGAGGGCTTGGTCATCCACCATGATGGCGCGCAAGCGCAACCGGTCTTCCATTTCCTGAAGCTGGGCCACCAGCGTGATGTTCGCCTCCAGGAAGGGATACTCCCCCTTCAACTCTCCCTCAAGCAGGGCGGACTGGATAAAAATCTGCCGCGCCTCCTCCGGCTTGATCAGGCCGTAATTGACCTTGCGCCTCGGCACGATAACCAGCCCGAAGAGACTGATCTTGGCATAGGCAACCACCTGACCCCGCCCCTTTTCCCAGTGGGGCTCGGAGTATGAGGAACGGCACAGCTCACCGGCCAGGGGCTCGATCCACTCGGGGTTGATCTCGGCCACGGTTCGGGCGTAGAGGCGCGAGGTCTCCACCATCTCGGCGGCCATGAGCCAGTCCCCGGTCTTGCCGTACTGGCTGGAACCGGGAAAGATCATGACCTCCCTGCCTCCCCCGGCCTGATAGAGATTCTTCTCCTTCTTCACCGCGATATTCCTGAGGTTGCCGCTCAGGATCGCCCGGTGAATGGCCTCGGGCGAGGCGGGCTGGGTGTTCACCACAAAGCCGGGCTCCTCACCAAGCACCTGGGTGATCTGTTCGTGGATATCGCGCCATTCCCGCATCCGCAGGAAGGAAAGATAATGGCTCACGCAGAACTTGCGCATCCTGGAAAGGCTGTGCAGCTTATCAAAAGTAGCGTGGTACCCGTCCCAGAGGGCGAGAAAGAAAAGGAAATCCGAGGGCACCTTGGTAAAGCGGGCATGGGCCGCATCCGCCGCAGCCTCCTTGTCCGCGGGCCGGACCCGCGGATCCTGGATGCTCAACCCCGCGGCAATGATTGTCACCTCCCGCAGGGCGTTGTGGTCCCTGGCCTCGATGATCATCCGGGAGATCCTCGGGTCCAGGGGCAGCCGGGCCATGAGCCTGCCGTGCGCGGTGAGGCGGCGGTGGCGATCCAGGGCGCCAAGCTCGGTGAGCAGTCCATAGCCGTCCTGGATGGCCCGGCCCGAAGGCGGATCGAGAAAGGGGAACCTGGCCGGTTCGCCCAGCTTGAGGCTGATCATCCGCAGGATGACCTCGGCCAGGTTGGTGCGCAGGATCTCGGGCGGCGTGTATTCGGGCCGGTTGCGATAATCCTCCTCACCATAGAGCCGGACGCAGACCCCCGGCCCCACCCTGCCGCAGCGCCCCTTGCGCTGGTCGCAGCTCGCCCGGGAAACAGCAACGATGGGCAGCTTGCTGGTCCTGGCCCGGACATTGTAGCTGGCCAACCGGGCCAGCCCGGTATCCACCACATAGCGGATGCCGGGCACGGTGATGGAGGTCTCGGCCACGTTGGTGGCCACCACGATCTTCCTCCCCTTTACCGGCTGAAAGATCTTTTTCTGATCCCCGGGCGACAATCTGCCGAACAGGGGCAGCACCACAGGCGCCACTCCGCCTCCACGCCTGTCCGGATGGGCGCTCAAGGCCTCCACGGTTTCAAGGATATCCCGCTCACTGGGCATGAACACCAGGATGTCCCCCGGACCTTCATCCCGGCACAGGGCGCGGACCGCCTGAACGGCCTGGTCCACATAGCTCTGTTCCCCCTCTTCCTCCTTTTCCGGATCCAGGGGTTGATAGCGGACCTCCACCGGATAGGTCCGGCCCGAGACCTCGATCACCGGGGCATTACCGAAATGCTTGGCGAACCGGGCCGTGTCGATGGTTGCCGAGGTGATCAGCAGGGTGAGATCCGGGCGGCGGGCCAGCAGCTGCTTGAGCAACCCCAGGAGAAAATCGATATTGAGGCTCCGCTCGTGGGCCTCGTCGATGATGATCGTGTCGTAGGCGGAGAGGTTCCGGTCGTGGTGCGCCTCGGCCAGCAGGATGCCGTCGGTCATGAACTTGAGCCGGGTATTCCGGCCGGTTTGATCCTTGAACCGGATCTTGTAGCCCACCAGATCGGCCTGGGAGCCAAGTTCCTCGGCAACCCGCTCGGCCACGGCAATGGCCGCAATCCGCCTGGGCTGGGTGCAGCCGATTCGTTTGCGTCCGCCGCGTCCGGCCTCCAGACACATCTTGGGCAGCTGGGTGGTTTTGCCGGAACCGGTGTCCCCGGCAATGACCACCACCTGGCTGGCGCGGATCGCCCGGACGATTTCCTCCCGGTGCGCCACGATGGGCAACTCACCGGGATAATTGATATTTATTTCCTGTTCCATGGATGCGTAGAGTATAGATCCCAAGGAGACCACCGGAGAGATTGCAACCGGTTTGGCCCCTGATCCGCGATGCGGGAGAATTTTTTTTATAATTTCTTCAAGAAGAATGCTGAACCAGTCGAAAATAATGTAGAATTTTCACAGTGAGATAAGTACAATAATACCAATTTTCCTGTAAAAATGCAGGAAAGAACGCAACAACAGGCAGAAAAAACATCGGCGGCGCGCAAGCGGCAGGCTATGGGGCAGGCACACCGCTCTCAGGCGGGGAAGAGAGGAACAAGGAGGAGCACAAGGATGACGGAAGAAATGGGAAACATTGACAATGCCATTGAAGCATCGCAGAAAACCGTAGTCTCCCGCGAAAAGGAGACCGGCGAGGATGCCGAGCGCCCCAAGGGTCCGGTAGGCCTTGATATCGGCACCAGCCATATCGTCATGGCCCAGAACAAGGGCAAGAACATCCACACCATCAAGCAGCTCAACGCATTCTTCACCATCCCCTATTCAAAATTCACCAAGAAGATCCTGGTGGACAACGAGGTGACCTTTTTCGAAAAGGGAGACATGTTTTACATCCTCGGCTATTCGGCCGAGAACTTCGCCAACATGTTCAACACCAACACCCGGCGCACCATGGAAAAAGGGTTGCTCTCCGCCCGCGAGGACGAGGGGATCAACGTGCTCCAGGCCATCATCGGCACCCTGATCAAGCGGCCCAAGAATCCGGGCGAGGTCATCTGCTTCAGCATGCCGGGCACCCCGGTGGACAGCGGCCAATCCGTGGTTTACCACGAATCCATCATCAAGATGTACCTGGCCACCCTGGGTTACAACCCCATCTCCATCAACGAGGGTCTGGCCACGGTCATGGCCGAGCTGGCGGAAGACAACTTCACCGGCATCGGCATCAGCATGGGCGGCGGCATGTGCAACATCTGCCTGGCCTATCTTTCCGTGCCGGTCATCACCTACAGCATCCAGAAAGGCGGCGACTACATCGACCAGATGGTCGGAATCTCGGTGGGCGAACCGGCCACCAAGGTCAAGACCATCAAGGAAAGCACCTTCCGGCTGGCCAAACCCCCGAAGAACCGGGTTGAAACCGCCCTGCAGATCTACTACGACGACCTGATCCACACCCTGCTGCACAGCCTGCAAGACGTGCTGCACTCTTCCGACAAGATTCCGAAGATCGCCAAGCCCATCCCCATCGTGCTGGCAGGCGGCACCGCCCTGCCCACCGGCTTCAAGGAACACTTCGAAAAGGCGCTGAAGGAGTTCAACCTGCCCATCGACATCTCCGAGGTCAGGATTGCCGAAGATCCCCTCAACACCACGGCCAAGGGCGCCATGGTCATGGCGCTTTCCGAAGAGATCTAGCGCCAGGCAAAAAACAGCATCCCTGGGGCGTGGCCGATTGGCCGCGCCCCTTTTTTTATGCACCACCGGCCCGCCATTACACAGCATTCCCGGGGAAAATCCTCTCTCTTGCGCAAGAAAACCTTTCACCGCTCCCCGTGTTCATATACAATACATTCAGCGATCCTTTCCCTGTTCCGGAACTCCAGACACAGGCACAACGCCCAAAAAACGGCCGTGAAAAGAACCGATGGCTACTCCGACCTCCCCCCAACCCCACCAGCCCCCGCGCAACCCTGAAAAGGAATACGCCGAACTGTTCGCGGTCCTGCACAGTCTCCCGACCCCCGCGGAAATCTACCTTCCGGACGGCACCCTGCTCATGGCCAATGCGGCAGCCCGAAGCCTGCCGACATTCCCGGAAGAAACTGAAAATGGCCCTTGCATCGAGACCGCGCACGACGATGACCGCGCCGCTTTTTCAAGGGCGGTTGCGGAAAAAAAACCATGCGCCGCACCCGAGCGCAGCTACGCCAACCCTTCACCGGAGATGCCGTGGAACACGCTGCGGTTGCGGACCCTTTGCACCCCGGTTTGTGACGCGCAAGGGCGCCTCCACCACGTTCTCGTTTCACGGGAAGATGTAACCGCCCTTTACACAGGCACCCGTTTCCAGCGGCTGGTGGAAGATGCCAACGAGGCCGTTCTGGTTGTCCAGGACGGCCTGATCAAATATTTCAACCGCCAGGCCCTGGCAATAACCGGCTATTCCCCCGAGGCGTATCTCACGCGGCCTTTTCACTCTTTTATCCATCCGGAAGACCGGGAGATGGTCATGCACCGCTCCCTGCTCAGATTGCAGGGCAAAGAGCCGCCGAACATCTATCAGTTCCGGGTGATTGACGTCAATGGAGAGGCGAAATGGCTGCAGATCAATGCCGGAGTCATCGAATGGGGAGGGCGCCCCGCCATCCTTGCCTTTCTCCCCGATATCACACAGCTCCGCCAGACGGAGATGGCTCTTTGGGAAAGCGAGATCCGCTTCCAGATGATCTCGGAAAATACCGGTGATCTGATCATCCTGAGCAACGGCCTTGGGAAAACGATCTTCGTCAACTCGGCCCTGACCCGGCTCCTCGGCATTCCGGCGGAAAAACTGCAGGGCAGGCCGATCACCGAAATCATCCATCCCAGGTACCGTTCCGCCCTCAGCGGGCTCTGGAACAAAATTCTGGCCGCAAAAACCGTTGCCCCCCAGGAAACCGTCCTGATCAGGCGGGACGGCAGCCATCTCCCAGCGGAGATAAGCTGCTTTCCCATAGCGCAAGAAAACAGAACCCCTTACCTGGGGGCGATCCTGCGGGATATCTCCGCCCGCAAGGCGGCGGACCATGAGCTGGAACAATACCGCGACCACCTGGAAAAACTCGTGGGAGAACGCACCTCCGAACTGACCCAGACCAATGCCAGACTCCAGCAGACCATCCTTGAGCAGGAGCGCACCGAGGAAAGGCTCTCCCAGGAAAAAAGCAAGCTGGAAGCGGTTTTCTCCGCGATCAACGACGGCATCTCCGTGCATGACCGCGATTTCAAGATACTCTTCCAGAATGCCGTTCTCACCAAACGGTATGGAGACTGCACGGGCCAGATTTGCCACAAGGCGTACCACGGGCGGGAAACCCCCTGCGAGAACTGCGGTTTGCTGGGCTGCATCCAGGACGGCGCCACCCACTGGTTTGAAATGAGTGAAACCACCGACCGGGAAAATCTGTTCTTTGCCCTGGGCGTGAGCCCGGTCCGCGACGGCAGGGGGGAAATCATCGCGGCAGTGGAGGTGATCCGGGATATAACCGACCAGAAAAGGCTTGCCGACCAGCTGCTCCAGGCCCAGAAGATGGAGGCCATCGGCACCCTGGCCGGGGGCATCGCCCATGACTTCAACAATATTCTCACCGCCGTCCTCGGCTATGCGGAGCTGTCAAAATTGGAGGCCGATCCGGACAGCGACCTCGCACACAATCTTGCCGAGATTATTAGCGCCAGCCGCAGGGCCGGGGATCTTATCCGGCAAATCCTGACCTTCAGCCGAAGGGCGGAGTTCAAGAAACAGCCATTGCAGATTCATTCCGTGGTCAAGGAGGCCCTCAAGCTGATCCGGGGCACCATCCCTTCCACCATCGATATCCGCCAGGAGATAGCCGGGGATTGCGGAACCATCCTCGCCGATGTCACCCAGATCCACCAAGTGATCATGAATCTTTGCACCAATGCCTACCATGCCATGCAAAAACAAGGCGGCATCCTGATCGTCGGAATGCGGAATGTCGCCATCAATGGAGAGACGACGGACGACCCGCCGGCAGGGCTTGCGCCGGGAAACTATGTGCGGCTGACGGTCTCCGATACCGGGCACGGCATGGACGAAACCACCCTGGAACGGGTGTTCGACCCATACTTCACCACCAAAAAACAAGGAGAAGGAACGGGGCTCGGCCTGGCGACCGTGCATGGAATCGTGGAAAACCACGGGGGGACAATCTCGGTGAAAAGTGCGCTCAACGAGGGAACGACCTTTGACATCTATTTCCCCCGGGTGGAAACAGCTTTTTCCGCTGCCCTGACCGGCTGGAATGAAACAGGGACCATCTCGTGCGCGGCCAGAATCCTGCTGGTGGACGATGAGGAAATGCTTATCAGACTGGGGAAAAGTATTCTCAAAAAACTGGGGCACACCGTGACCGCCTTCAGCAACAGCCAAGACGCGCTGGATTGCTTCCGGCAAGACCCCCAGGCTTTCGACCTCCTGCTCACCGACCAGATGATGCCGGGTCTCACCGGCCTGGAACTTGCGCAACAATGCCTGACCCTGCGCCCCGATCTGCCGGTTATTCTGGCCACGGGCTACAGCGAGGCGATCAGCAAGGAGCAGGCCCAGGCCCAGGGGATCAACGCGATCCTTTGGAAGCCGGTGACCATCAATACCATGGCCGAGACCATCCAACAGGCCCTCGGCAAAAAAGAGGCAACAAACCAGCCCTTCTGAAGGCCACGGGGAGTGTCATCACGAGGCGGCCGTTGCCGCCGCCTTGAAACAACCCGGCGCCACGGAACCGCGAATCCTTACAAAACCGCGCCATCCCGGGAAAGACGAACCTCCAGCTGCTTGCCCTTCCTGACCTCAAAGCGCTGCTCCCCGATCTTCCGGTTCTGATGAAAAAACTGGACCGTCCAGGTTCCGTACATCGGCATCTTTTCCGTAATGGTGAGGGCCTCGACCACCCGCTGCATGTACCTGACCTGCTGATTCGAGGTACGGATCAGCTTGCCCTCCGGCCCGTACCACTGGATAACCAGGGGCAGCGGCTGGTCCACCGGGAGAAAATTCACCGAGTACAACGCGCCCAGGGTTGCCCCTGGCTTACCGGCAATATTGTTCGGCCCTCCGGCAAACATCTGGAGCTTTTTCATGTTCAGTTCGATATCGCTGATGTTTTCATAGGCGGCGCTCAGTTCGGCAACCTGCTGAAACGGTTGCTGCACAAGGCCTGCGCTCTCGATCTGCAAGGCCCAGATCTTCACCGGCCGCGCCGGCGCCGTCGACTCCTCCGGATCCTTGCCCTGGTGCCCGACCTTGGCAACTCCGCTGCCGCGCGGGGCTGCCACCGCGCCCAGACTGCTCTCCGGGCCGGGGGGCTTGAACCCCTTGGCCGTGTTGATCTTCTTAGCCCTTTTAATGTTTTTCACATTCTGCAGGGAGGCCTTGGTCAGGTCAGCGCCTTCCAGATTGGTCCGGTTCAGGTCCGCGTCATTGAGGTTGGCATTGGTCAGAATGGCTTGGGACAGATCGGCATCGGTGAGATCCGCCCAGCGCAGGTCGCCATCCCGGAGATTGGCTCCGGTGAGCACGGCATTGGTCAGATCGGCATTGGCCAGATCCACATTGGAAAGATCGGCCTTGCTCAGATTGGCATCGATGAGATTGGCGTTTCGCAGGTCAAGGCTGACCAGCTTCGCATCGCTCAGCACTGTCTCGCGCAGATTCTTGAGATCGAAATGCTTGGCCGCCGTCAGGTTGATCCCGGACAGGTTCGCCCCCTTGAGGTCGGCATTGCTGAAATTGGCATTGGCCAGTTCGGCATTGGACAGATCCGCCCGGTTCAGATAGGCATGGCTCAGTTTTGCCCTGGTGAGATCCGCACCCTGCAGGTTGGCGTTGTTCAGATTGGCCCCGGTGAAATCCACGGTGTTCAGCCGCGCCTTACGCAGATCGGCATTGGTGAGATTGGTTTTGACCATGAGGGTGCGGACCCCGAAATCAACCCCGGACAAGCGGGCGCCGGTGAGGTTGGCTTCGGTCAGGTCAACGCGCTCCATCATGGCTTTTTCGCAGTTGGCCTCGGTGAGATTCGCCTGCAGAAAATTCGCCCCGGCAAACGCTCCACCGGCCAGGCCGGCCTTGGTGAGATTGGCCCCCCGGAAATTGGCTTCTTCCGCGCTTACCCCGTTAAGAACCGCGCCGTTAAGGTTGGCCTGGCTCAAGACGGCCTCGTCCAACCGGGCCTCGCCCAAGTTGGTCCCGTTCAGGCTCGCCTCGGACAGATTCGCCCCGGACAGATTCACCCCGCGCAGATCCGCGCCATCGAGGTTCGCCCTGCTCAAATTCGCCTTGGCAAATTCAATCCCGCGCAGATCGGTGCGCCGCAGGTCCACCTCGTTGAGGATGGCGCCGGACAGATTCGCCCCCTTGAGAAAGGCGGTGGTGAGGTTGGTATTCCCCAGCTTTGCTTCACCCAAGTTTGCCGAGGTCAAATTGGTTTTCGTCAAGGTCGCCCCGGAAAAATCAGCGGAGCGCGCATCGCTTTCGGAGCAATCCGTTTCAAGGAGGAGGGCGCCGGCCAGCTTCGCCTCTTGGAGATCCGCCCCTCGGAGATTGCTCCGGTTAAGATCGGCATCGGTCAGGTTTGCCCCGGAAAGCTTGGCCTGGGACAGATCGGTTTTCCCAAATCTGCACCCGACAAGAATGGCCTCGCGGAGATCCGCCCCATGCAGATCGGCATTCAGCAGATTTGCCTGACTGAAATTCACCCCGCGCAGATCAGCCTCTCGCAGATTGGCCCCTTCGAAATTGGCATTCTGAAAATTCAGCCCACGCAGGTTCTTGCCGGCAAGATTCGCCCCATGAAAATCCTTGCCAGCGAAGCGGGGAGTACCGGCGGTGCCTGTCGCCCCGGAAGCCGCGCCTTTTTCCGTGGCCGGGGTACCCGAGGAAGCACTGGAAGGCGCGGAAACGGTGGAGAACCACGGCAAGCTTCCGCCGCCATTGGCCCAAAGGAAATACCCGCCTCCCCCCACCAGGGCACAGACAACAACCGCGGCGAGCGCCTGCCCGAACCTGGCAAACATCGACCGCCCCCCCCGTTGCCCGGCGAACCGGACAAGGATTTTTTCCGAATGGCACCGTGGGCAGGGCGCCTTTTTGCCCGCAAAAGCAGGCGGCACCATCTTTTCGAAGCCGCAGGTGGTGCACAGAAAAACAGCCTGGCCGGAGTTGCCTGGCGCCGCGGCCGGATTTTTTCCCACCACAACGGTATGCCGGCACTTGGGGCAAGGCACGGCCTTGCCGGCATGGCGGTCTTCAACCTCTACGGAATATCTGCATTTATCGCAGTAAAAAATCATCCGGCATCCTCGACAAAAAAACAAACCCGCCCTCGCCGGTAATCGCGGCATGGCAAGCCTGGTCCACGGCAACAACTACAACAGTCATCGACCATAACGAAAAAATACTTCATAATATTTATTGAAATCACAAAAAAAAAAACACGGTTACAGCAGGAAGCGAAAGCGACCGCGACGGTTGCGGCTTTACCATTTCTACCGTTATCCTAATACAATGTGAGCTTTTTCATTTTTTACAAGTCCATCATCTATTTCGACAGGATCAAGAGCATTGCTGTAAAAAAAATTCAGATGGGGTATTATAACACTTTACCTGGGGGGGTAACAGAGTCTTGCTTGTTCCTGAGAAAAAATCCCCCTGAAAAGTTGCACCGTGTTTTTTCGATCTTGCTGTTTTATCGTATGTATTGACAGCCACAAGGGGACGGACCCCCCGGTGGCGGAATCGAGGCCATAACTTTCCGTGGATAAACCAAAGCAGCCAGAATCGCCCCAACCAGGGAACAAGACCGACGATCCGGGGAAGCAGAAGATCTTCGATCCCAGTGAACAGGCCATCAAGTACAAGGCCTACCGTCATATCTTCTCGGACAAGGATGTCAAGAAGGGGCTTGATGAAAAAGCGATCATCCGCAAGATCAAAAAAAGCAAAAGTCTGAGCGGCCGGTATCGCCAGTACCTGGAAATGCGGGATGACGACAAGCGCGGCAGCCATACCTATCCCTGGCAGAACCCGTTCAACCGCATCCTGTTCTGGTCCGCCTATTGGCTGCCGCGTTTCATGAAATGGGGCTCCCTGCTTGGCGTGGCCCTGTTCATCCTCAACTACATCCCCGGCCCGACCCAGCATATCATCGAGGTGCTCATTGCCCGCTCCATTTATGACACCGCCCCCATCGAGCGCTTGCCCGATGACCTGGAAACCTACGCCCATTCCGCCGATATCAAGGACAGCCGGGGCGCCATCATCAAGTCCTATGGAAAACGCAAGGTGACCCAGCAGCTTCCCGCCTCCGCCCAGAAGGCCCTGCTGGCCTGCGAGGACCATTATTTCCTGCCCCACCCCAACAATACCTGGTATGAAAATCTTTTTCTGATCCACCCCGGCGTCAGCTGGCTGAATCTGGTCGGCGCGGTGAAGGACACCCTCCAGGGCGATCCCCGCGGGGCCAGTACCATTGTCATGCAGAACGCCAAAAAGATTCTGGGCAACGATGACAGGACCATCGCCAACAAGCTGGAAGAGATCATCATCGCCTACATGATGGTCTCCAAGTTCGGCAAGGAAAAAAACCTCGATTTTTACATCAACACCGTGCCGGTGGGCGCCAACATCTACGGTTTCCCGGCGGCCGCCACCAATTATTTCAAAAAGGATCTGGCCGCCCTCAACATGCAGCAGCTGGTGACCATCGGCTCCTTCATCCCCAACCACAATCGCCAGGTCGCCTTTTATGAAATCGTCAACGGCAAGAACTTCGGCGACCTCTCCCCATCCCTGCAGGGCCATGCCAAAAGCGCCATCAACAAGATCAACCTCGCCCTCACCCATCTCTGGAAACGCAAGGAAATCGCCGACGACCAATACCAAAGCTGGCTGCTGAGCGACGAAGAATCCATCCGCCGCATCGGTTTCCGCGACTTCCGCTCCCCTCTGTACGGGGAGGAGGAATGGACCTCCTGGAACGTCATCAAGGAGGTCTCCTCCCGGACCTACACCATCAATGGCCGCGAGGTTACCGGCTCCCAGCTCCTGCTGGACGAAAAGGGCGCGGTCTCCATCGAGACCGGGACCAACCTGGCCCTGATCGAGAAGATGAAGGAAATCATCGGCGAGTTCCTGCAGAGCAGCTATTTCAAGGATATCCTCTCCGCCAGCAACCAGGGCACCTGGCAGCGCGACAAGGAACGCTACACCTCCCGTGGCCTCACCCCGCCGTACACCGATTTCGACAGCTTCCTCGGCTACCTGCAGCGCAACATCAATGTCGGCATCCTTGCCGTCAACCAAAAGGGTGAGATCGTTGCCTACGTCGGCGGCAAGGAGTTTTTGCAAACCAAGAACAGCGAAAAGGACGAGGAGGAAGACGAGGCGCCGGAGCCCAGCGAACCCGCCCCCGACACCAGCGCCGCGAAAACCGGCGGTCAGGAATCGGTGATCATCGACATCATGAACAAGAAGGCGAAGATCACCCCCTCCTCCACCATGAAGCCGATCATTGCCTACTACTCCATGGTGGCCAACAATACCAAGATGAGCGACCGTTTTGCCGACAAGCCCATCGAATACAAGTATGTGGCAAGCGACGGCAGACAAACCTGGCTGCCCCGCAACTGGTACAACTACGACGGCGCCCATCCCATGGGCAAGGAATACAATCTCCTGGAAGCGCAGGTTATTTCAATCAACACCATTTTCGCCAGGCTCTACACCAACCCCATGCTCCGCAACGCCATGCTCCAAGGCTTTGACCAGGTCGGCCTGGACTACAGCAAGGAAGACGCCAAGTACTGGCCTTTCGGCATCGGCTCCTCGGCGGTGTCGGTGCAGCAATGGCTGGGCATCTACAATGCCTTTCTGGACGGCCAGTACCGTGACCCCTCTTTTGTGCGCCGGATACAGATAAACGGCAAAACAGTGTACGACCGGGACCAGGACGAGCAGTTCGCCCGGATCCCGCTTTTCGAGTCCAAGAAGGAACGGGAGGCGGAGATGAATGCCCTGTACGAGGTCTGCAATCGCGGCACCGGCTCGGCCATGAAAACGGAATTCAAGCATCACAAGAATCTGGTTTCCGGCAAGACCGGCACCGCGCCGATGAACAAGTCCGCCCTGTTCATCAGCCATTTCAACCCCTACCGCGACCGGCAGGCCCACAAGGACCAGACCATCACCATGCTGATCTCCGTCACCACCAATACCGGCGGCTTCAAGAGCGTGGGCACCTCGGGCAACGCGCCGGCCAAGATTGCCGGGCGCATCTACAACCATCTCTTCCAGCAGGAACTCCAGGAGATGATGGATAAAAACCTCGACAAGGCAAAACGCACGGATACCCATTTCCGCAACAATCAGGTTTACTGGGCCAACGTCAACCGGTACATGGACACCCTGCTCACGGGCAAATGCGGCAACAGCCTCATCTCCGACAACATCATCGGGGTTGACGACTATGGAGAGGCCCTGGTGCAGATATTGAACAGCAACACCAAGATTTACACCGGGCGCGACGATGTCTTCTCCCAGCTGGTCCAGTATTACTGCGATCAAGAGAAGATGGTCCGGATGGACTCGGCCCCGGCAAATTGACCCCCCGGACCGGCTAAGGAGATGCACGCACGGCTTTACAAACCATGCCGGGCGTGGCATAGTGGCACAGTTTCATACAACCCTGAACCCACACAGTCAGAAGAGAGACCCCCCATATGGCCAAGATAGGAAGAAATGACCTCTGTTTCTGCGGCAGCGGCAAAAAATTCAAGAGATGCTGCCTGGGCTCCCGCACAGCTGCACCAGCCCGACCCGCGATCCCCTCGGTACGGGTTGAGGTCGAAAAAATCCAGGAAAGCGCCGGGGCCAAGAAAGCAGCCGTCCTGGCTCTGGGTGTTTTCGTGCTCTTCTCCACCACGGGCGGCGATGCCTGGCTCCTGGAGGTCACGGACATGGACGCCATTCAGGTGGCCCAGGGCGGCGAAAAGATAGCGGTGCAGATCGAGGAGAATCCGGAAACCATCGAGATCAACTGGACCCACAAGTTCGATGTCAAAAACAAAAAATTCATCCTCACCTCATATAAAGACAAGAGCGAAGAGATCCGGGAGGACTATCCGGTGCACACCATTCTCTCCACGGTGAAGAAGATCCGCAGCCGCATCCCTCCCGAGCTGATCAGCACCATCCACCTGGACACCGAGGAAGAGAGCCAATCGCAGGCGGGCTGAGTCCGACCTGCCAACATCCGCTGGAAACAAAAAAAAGCACGGGTCGGGAAATTTCTCGTCCCGTGCTTTTTTTTGGGCAAGCCGGCATGGTGTTGCCTAGGAGGAATACTTTCAGAACCCCATGAGCTATCTGATCATCTGCACCGTGGCCCTGGCGGTATCCGGCCTGACCCTTTTCTCCGGCTTCGGCCTGGGCACCCTCCTGATGCCGGCCTTTGCCCTGTTTTTCCCGGTTGAGGTGGCGGTAGGGGCCACGGCCATGGTGCATCTGGCCAACAATCTTCTCAAGGCTGCCCTGTTCGGCAGACTGGCCGATCTTGGGATTGTTGTCAGATTTGCCCTGCCCGCCGCCCTGGCAGCCATACTGGGCGCGCTGCTGCTCAATCAGCTCAGCGGTATGCCACCGATCAGCCACTACAGCCTGGGCACACGCCTGTTCACGATCACCTGGCTCAAGGCGGCCATTGGCGTGCTGATCATGGGATTTGCCGTGGCCGAGCTGTGGCCGGGCCTGAAAAAACTCTCTTTCCCCCCACGATACATCCCCCTCGGCGGGATCATTTCCGGTTTTTTCGGGGGACTGTCCGGGCATCAGGGAGCCTTGCGCACCGCGTTTCTGCTCAGGTCCGGGCTGAACAAGGAAACCCTCATCGGCACCATGGTCCTCTCCGCCATTGTCGTGGATATCAGCCGGATGCTGGTCTATGGAACGACCTTTTTCGCCCGGGATTTCGCAGTGATGCAGGCGGAAGGAGGCTTCGGCCTGGTGGCGGCGGGCACCCTGGCCGCCTTTTTGGGAACCTTCTCAGCCTCGCGCTTTTTAAAGAAGATGACCCTGCACTCGGTGCAGACCCTGGTGGGCGTCCTGCTTCTCCTGCTTGCCGTGGCGCTGGGGGCGGGATTACTGTAAGCAACAAAACCACCATGGACCCAGAGGGGCTCGGGTATGCCACTGCACATTTCCCCCTGGACAAAGTTTAAGACAAGACTTAAATTCCATGCATACATGGAATTGTAAGATAATTCGTACTTTCCAAGGAGAACGCCATGCCCATCTATGAATACCGCTGCCAGGAATGCAAAAACCTGTTTGAGGCCATTCTCACCTCCGCCGAGGCGGCAGCCGAGGTGACCTGCCCGAAATGCGGGAGCAGCGCGGTGAAGAAAACCATCTCCGCCTCAAGCTTCCGGATCTCTTCCGGTTCAAGCTCCATCCCCTCCGGAGCGCTCTCGGGCTGCTCGACAAAGTCGGGTTTTTCCTGAGCCTGAAAACGATGCGGCCGGTCCGGCTGCACCAAAACAGTGCTTCGCAACGCCCAGGCAATATGCGGATTCAGTAGTAGATGCGAAATGCGCAGGCAAGGGTGGCGGGGACAAAACCGAATTCCGAGCCAACGGAGTCGGCCACCGGATGATCTCCCCTGGGAAGAGAGAGGGTAATCGCCAACTCCGCCTCATTGGAGAGCGAGTATACCCCATTGAGGCTCAGCAACTGAGAGTGGTCGCTCCAGTTGGCAAGCAGCAGGGCCTGCCCGGTCAGCAACGGAGAAAACTCGTAGCTTGCGCCCAGGGCGGTGTAATCCCGCCCGGTGTATCCTTCCGCCACGCTGCCCGCAGCCAGGGCCTGGTTCAACGCCTCGGTGGAGCTGTATCCCTGGCCATGGTGGAACTGTTCCAGCCGCAGCTCCAGGCTGCTCTCAAAACGGTGCTCGATTCCCACGCTCACCTCACCGCCGCCGCAGCCCCGATCCTGTTCCGGGGCTGCGTAATGCCCTTCCGCCCGGACACCCAACCAATCATACAGCTCGCCCTGCAGGGAACCGCCGGTTATCCGATGGTCGCGCACCGAACCGCCAAGCAGCCCCCATTCCCAATCGTGGCGATTGACGGCGATCCTGGCCAATAGCGAGTTCCGGCTCCAGTCGGGCCGGTGTCGCCACTCGGCATCGGTGCCGCTTTCGGGCGAATACCCCAGCACCCCGACCAGGCTCAGCTGGGCAAGATTGCCAAGGCGTATCTCGGCGCGTCCGCTGTCCACCCCAGGTTTGTAAGCCCGGTAAAAGGTTTGCGCCGCAAAGGGGGCGAAGAAATCATTGGGGGAGAAATACATGGTGGTGGCCAGGTTCACCGGCTGCCGGCCAAGGCTCCACTCGGTGTTCCCCTGCACATAATGCAGGGCGGCGGTGTCCACGCTCAGGCTCGCCTCGGAATTGGTGCCGGCATGCTGTTGCCAGGAGAGCAGCCCGCTCCGTTCCGCTCCGGCAGGCGCGGCACCAAGTCCCAGACTCGGCGTGGCACGGATATTTTGCAGAACATTCAAGTCGAATCTGGCATCTTCCCGATACGTTGCCGTAGCCAAAAACCGCTGGTCCAGATCCCAGAGGATGTCCTCCCGGCTGTCATGGAATATTGCCGCCTCGGGATTGCGGCTGTAGCCGGCGCCCAGGCCGGTGAATCCCCGCAGGCTCACAGAGGTATCCTCTGACCGCCACTCGGTAAAACCCTGGCCAAGACCAGGAAAAAAGAACAGCACGCCCAAGCAAACCGCAGGCAAAAAGAAAAAACCCCTCCTCACCCGCGCACCTCGTCGTGCTCCAGCCTGCCGTCCCGGAGATGGATGAGCCGGTGGGCCCGATCCATCACCCGCTGGTCATGGGTGGAAAAAAGAAAGGTTATCCCCTGCTCCTGGTTGAGACGCGCCATGAGATCGAGGATCGCATCCGCCGTTGCCGAATCCACATTGGCGGTGGGCTCATCCGCCAGGACAATGGCGGGGTGGGAGACGATGGCCCGGGCAATGGCAATCCGCTGCTGCTGGCCGCCGGAAAGCTCGTCCGGCCTGCGTTGGGCCAGCTCGGCCATGCCGACCTCGGCCAGCACCGCCATGACCCGCTGACGGCGCAGGGCTTTAGGGATATTTTGCAGGGCCAGGACAAACTCGGCATTCTCGCAGGCAGTCAACACCGGATTGAGGTTATAGGACTGAAAGACAAAGCCGATGCGGTCGCGCCGCAGCCGGGCCAGATCGCCGCGCCCCAACTCGGCAAGATCACGCCCCTCCAGCCGCACCCTGCCATGGGACGGCTCATCAAGGGCGCCGATCAGATTGAGGATCGTCGTTTTCCCGGAGCCGGACGGCCCGCAGAGCACGCTGAACTCCCCGGCCTGCACCTGAAGGGAAAAATCCGTCACCGCAGCGACCTGCACCTTGCCCTGCTGGTAAATTCGGCTGACATTTTCGAGCTGCACAAGCGGTGGGCTGTTCATGACCTGATCTTTAATCCCTCTTAAATATGGAAGTTATTACCAATGCAGTCAAAATCCCATTGGCACGCAGCCGAGCACCGGAGAGGCTGCCGAAAAAGGGCTTTGCACTGTTTGAGGCGAAGCCGAGTTTGCAAGCGCCCGGCCACCAAGGCGGCAACACTCTTTGCCTCCCCCTTTAACAAAGGGGGGAATAAAGGCGCTCCATTCACGGAAACAGCCTGAACACGATTGCAGTAAAGGTCAAACCGTTACGAGTCCCCCGGCAAAGCCTGGGGTTTACCTTAAAGAAATTAAAACGTATTTTACCCCTGCTTCAGATTCTCCACCGGCGTGGTCCTGCCCGCCTTGAAAGCCGGAAAAATCCCGGCCACCAAGGTCAGGGAAAACACCGCCCCGGCTATGCACAGGGCGCTTTCCCGGTAGAGCCGGAACTTCATGACCGGGTCAACGAGAACCCCACCGGCACTGTAATCCTCCCCTATCTGTGCGCTGAAATCAAGGCCGACCGTGGCCATGTAGAGAAACCAGGGCGTGGTGATAACCACCCCCAGAATCAGCCCCAAAATCCCGAGCCAGCAGGACTCCAGCAGCACAAGGCGCACGACCTGTCCCGGCATCATGCCCAGGGCCATCATGATCCCGAATTCCCGTTGCCTTTCCATGACGCTCATCAGCAGGGTGTTCATGATCCCGGCGGCGATGACCAGGCCAACGAGAAATTGGAGCAGGTAGCTGAACAACCGGTCCACTCCGATAAGCCCGGCCAGATCGGCCTGGCTCTCCTGCCAGGTGAGCACGGTAATCTCCTTGCTCCTAGCCAAAAACCGGGCAAGCGTGCCCTTGACCGATTCCGCCTGCCGATGGTCGTTAAGAAAGATCGCCACCAGGGAGGCGGCGGTGGGCTCGTAGCCGAGCCCCCTGCGCACCAGGGCAAGGGGCAAAAGGACCACCCCGCCGTCCACCGAATCGTCCCCGGTTTTGAAGATGCCGCTCACCCGGCCAAGCTCGCTGACCAATTCCCCATTCGTATCGGTCATGGTGAAGACCAACTTCTTGCCCAAGCGCAGATTGAGCTTTTCCGCCATCCTTGCCCCGACCACCACCCCATGTTCCTCGCCGAGGGAAAAGCACTGCCCTGCAATAAGGGTGCGCAGAAAAATGTTATGGGCCGGGGTTTCCTGGGCCGGATCGATGGCGATAAAGACGCCGCCCACGCTCTTGGCGCCGCCGGCGAACATGGCCTGCCCCATGATGCGGACCTGCGCCGCGGTAACCCCCGGGATTTGCAAAGCCCTCTGCCGCACGGCTTCCGCCTCAAGCAAGCGCTTGTCCAGGGTCGGCGTATCCTGGTAGTCCGGGTGCTCCACGCTCAGATGCCCCAACCCCATCACCGCGCTGGTGTTGATCATGTTGGTGTAGGCGTAATCGCCGGAGGCGGTAAAGGTCACGGAGAGCAACACGCCAAAGGCCACGGAAAAGGCGGTGATCACGCTCCGCCGCTTGTTGCGCATCAGGGTTCGCCATGCCATGGTCGCAAGCTGCATCGAGGCTCTCCTAGCGATGGTGGATGGCGGCAAGCGGTTTGAGCATCGCCGCCTTGAGCGCGGGGTAGAGAATGGCCAGCCCCGCCACCAGATAGAGAAAGAGGATGGGCAGCACCACACTATTCATGGTGACCACGCAGTACCATTTCGCATCCAGGGCTACTCCGGCAATGGTTGAGGAGGATTGGACAAAACCGGAAAAATCGATGGGATGGCTGCTGAAATACAAGGAAAGGGGCAGACCGACAGCCAGGGCCAGGAAGGCGGCCACGGTGACCTGGAACATGCTCTCCGCCACGATCATGGCGAAAAGCCCCCAAGGGGAAAAGCCCAGGGCCTTCATCACCCCGAACTCGGGGATCCGCTCAAAGACGCTCATCAGCAGGGCGTTGAGGGTCAGGATGCCCACGGCGGCGTAGGTAATGAGCAGCATGATCACCAGGGAGATGTCGCTCATCTCAAAAAGCCGGGCCAGCACCGGCTGGAGCTGCCGCCAATTGCGCACCTCATGGTTGGGCAACAACCGGGCCAGCCGGGTGGTGGCTCGATTCAGATCCTCGGCGGGGATCTGCCGCTTGACCACGATCTGGTGCACCCCGTGCGGCACGATCATCATTCGGCGGAAGGTGGCGGAAGGCATGAGAAACCCGCTGCGGTCCACCCCTTCGGCCACCGACTTCAGTATCCCCCGCACCCGGAAGAGTTCATTGGCCGTGGAGCCGTCCGCGGCCTGGGCCACGACCACCACCTCGTCTCCCACCCCAAGGCCGAGGATCCGGGCCAGCTTGCGGCCAACCACCACCCCTGCCTGGTCCTCTTGGGCAAGCCATTGCCCCCGCCAGACATGCGCATTGAGGGCGGTAACCAGCGGCTCCCGCGCCAGATCGACTCCCCGCAGCTCGATGCCGCTTGAGGCATTGCCCGCCGCAGCCAAGCCGCTTGCGTAAAGGCGTGGGGCGGCAACAAAACCCTGCCGACCGAGTTGGGCCAGCACGTTCTCTTCCCCGCCAATGCGTTTATAGAGATCCGGATCAGCGCGAAAGCCCCTGGCATGGATCTGGAATTCGCCGAGATCCATGCCCACCGCATTTTTCTCCATGCCCGCGAGCCAGCCTTCCAGCAGACTTGCATAGAAGATCATGATCGCGCAGGCAAAGGCCATTGCCCCCACGGTGATCCAGGTTCTGGTCCTGGCGCGGTTGAAATTTCGTAGGGCAAAGAAAAGAATCTGCACGTTTCATCCCCGGGAATAAGCGGTTTTCTCAGCGACGGCGTAACTCCAGCAGCGAAAAAAGCGTGTCCGGCAGGTCCAGATCAAAACGCATGGCTTCGTAAATCAGCTCCGTGTATTCCCCGGGCTTGTCCGTGGGCACCACCTTGAGCAGGGCGGGCAGGAGGCGGCCCCCCATGTTCTTGACCTCGCTGAAATAGATGGTGCGGGCCAGGACATTGTCTTCGTCGTAATAGGTGGCGAGCAGCGGCAGATGGCCATGGGCCGTAACACTCATCACGATCCTGCCCCAGACCACGGCGGCATCGGGGTGCGGCAGCAGGGTGAATTCGATGACCTCTTTACCGTCCCTTTTCCCCTTAAAGCTGATGCGCGGGTCATAATCCTCGGCCAGCCGCGACTCCTTGACCAGGTCGTCGTTGGTGAAATGGCTGCCCATCCAGGCGCTCATCATCATGCTGGAGGTAAGGCGGATGGTGCGATCGGTCTTGGGAAGATAGGTGTACATGGTGTTGCCGGTTTTCAGGCTGGCCGTATCCTTTTCCTTGAGCGGCGAGACGATGCGGACCAGGGATTTGTCCTTGCCCTTGGACCAGATATCCATAAGCATGGTCCGGGTGTAGTTGGCGGTTTTCACCTCCATGCGCACCCTGCCCTGGGAGCTGGTGGCGCGCCAGAGGTCGTCGATCTCCAGAAGGATAGCGCGGGCCTCCTGCTCGTCTTGGGATGGCTGGGATGGTTGGGATGGGGCGGAGGCAGCGTTCCCTGCCAGCCAAAAAATCCCCCCGCCTGCAATCAGCAGGACCAGGAAAATAGAGGCCGGCAAGGATGACCGGTTCACAACAAGGTGCCCGTATAGTTGAAGGTACTGAATCTGCGTCCCCCGCGCCCAGGCTGGCCCGACTGACGGAAGGCAACGACCAGCTCGTCCGGCCTGGGCCGCAGGTGGGAAAGATCAACCACCCCATACGCCACGCCCCGGCCGGCAAGCTCCACGCTGTGCGGCAACAGGGAAAAAGGCTGATCAGCCACGGCCACGGTCTGGCCCCAGCACTGCTTGAGAACGATCACCTCGCCCTTGGGGCTGACCAGGGGCTGGTCGTATTTGAAAAACGGGGAGGCCAGCCGGGCGGTGAAGAGCGGCGGCAGGCCGTAGATGGTCATGCCCATGGGCAGCGCATTCTTATGGCCAAAGACATCGAACAGGTTCCGGCGGTCGGTTTCAATGGCCAGCTGGACGTTGTTCAGCCCCAATCCGACCAGGGCCTGCACGCTCATGCTGTTCAAGACATTCAGGGTATAGTCGCCAAAGAGCAGCAATCTCTCGGCCGGAGGTTGCCCTGAGCGGCCTTTTTTGCGGCCCGCCGGAGCACTTCCCTCCCCAGGTTCCGCCACCGCTTGGACACCCGCCTCAAACAACAACCGCTGGCCGATATGACCGATCTGCCAGGCATTGTAGCCGCTACCGCGCAGATGAGCGATGGCCTCGCGGTAAAACTCCAGATCCGCCTCCAGGATCACCGGAGGCAGGGCCCAGACCAAGCGCCGCCGGTAGGGAGTCAACCGTTTTTGCTGCCGGGAGTATTGGGCAAAGGTCTGCCGGGACAGGGTGATGACCAGACGCGACGGCGGGGTGGGCAGCTGGACTTTAAGCGATTCAAAATCGTCGATCTTCAGCCACCATTCCAGGGGCAGCTGCACCTGGGGCACGCCCCGGCGACCCTGGGCCTGGCCCTGCGCCTGGCCATGAGCCTGAACCTGGCTGCGTCCGGGCCGCTCCTCCCTGGTCTTGGCCGCGCTCGGCCGGTTGACCGGCTTGCCCAAAAAATGGGCAATCTGGGCAAGCTTGCGCGGATCAACCAGATTGGCCACCTTCTTGCTGAACAAGCCCGGCTGGATACCCTTCCTGGCTGGTTGCTGGCGGCGCTCGCCGACATCGACCTTATAGAGGCTGTCACCCCATTGCGCGCCGGGCGGCAGATCCACCTGCACCTTGCTGCCCGCCTTGGCCTGCTCAAGCGCCATTTTCCCCTGCCACAACCCTTTGAGGGTAAAGGACTGCCGCTCGCCCGAGCCCTCCTGATGGATGCGCAGCCGGTCGCCAACCCGGAGCGGTTCCTTCAGGGTCATCTGGGCGCGATTACCGGTAACCTTCTCGGTCTTGCCCAAAAACAACCCGATGTTGCCCGAGTGCTGGGGGGCGATGATATCCGCCGGCTGGGCTTTCTTAAAATACCCCAGCGAGGCTTTGCGGCCCATGGCCTGCTCCAGCAGCTCCTTGGCCTCGGCCAGCACTTCGGGGGTCGCGGGATTATCCAGGGCCAGCCGATAGGCCTTGACCACCGATCCCACATACTGGGCGCTGCGCATCCTCCCCTCGATCTTGAGCGAGCTGACCCCTGCCTGCCGCAGCTGGGGGATCAGCTCAAGCCCGGCCAGGTCGTTCATGGAAAAAAGATACCCAGCCGGAGCCCCTGCCCCACGTCCCTTGGCGCCCCAGGTGTAACGACGGCGACAGGGCTGGACGCAACGGCCCCTGAGACCGCTTTTTCCGCCGAGATAACTGCTGAACAGACATAAACCGGAATAGGCGAAACAGAGCGCCCCATGCACAAACACCTCAAGCTCCACCGGGCACTGCTTGTGGATCTGGCCTATCTCGGCCAGGGTCATCTCCCGGGCCAGAACCACCCGCTTGAAACCCATCTCGGAAAACTGCCTCACATTGAGGGAATTGTGCGCGCCCATGAGGGTGCTGGCATGCAACCGCAGCCCGGGAAAGAACTTCCGGGCCAGGTAGGAGATGCCGAGATCCTGAACAATAAGGGCGTCGGCGTTGAGCACTTCGAGGGCAGCCAGCTCCTCCACCGCCTTACCGATCTCTTCTTCCTTCATCAGGCTGTTCATGGCCAGATAGACCTTGACCCGGTTCTTGTGGGCATGGTCTATCATGGCCGCCACCTCGGCCAGGGAGAAATGGCGGGCCAAAGCCCTGGCATTAAAGGCCGGGGCGCCGATGTAGATGGCATCAGCCCCGCTCTCCACCGCCGCCTCAAAGGCCTCGATGGTGCCGGCCGGGGCGAGCAGTTCCATGTTCCGTGCAGAATGTTTTTCCATTGGTCTACTGTACCAGATTGGGAGCCAATCCGCTCCCGGCAAAATCAGCGGACAGCCAAAGGGAGGCAAGGATGAAGGGAACTAAACCGCCTGATTTCTCTCGCCGAACAACGCCGTGCCCACCCGCACCAGGGTGGCGCCTTCCTCGATAGCCACTTCGAAATCACCGGACATGCCCATGGAGAGCTCCACCCTCCCATGCAGGCCTAAAAGGCCCTGGGCCGTCAGCTCTTCCCCCAGCAAACGAAGCCGCCGGAAATAGCCCCGGCTTTCCTCCGGATCCTCGGCAAAGGGCGGCATGGTCATGAGTCCTTGCAGGATCAGGTGCGGAAACTGCTGCAGCTCGCGGCACAGCTGTCCGGCTTCCTCCGGGGCAACCCCGGCCTTTTGCGCCTCGCCGCCCACGTTGACCTGCACCAGGACGGGCATGGTCTTGCCCAACTCGGCGAGCCTCGTTTCCAAAGCCTTGGCCAGCTTGAGCCGGTCAATGGTTTCGATGCAATCAAAGATCTCCGCCGCGATCCGGGCCTTGTTGGACTGCAGATGCCCGATGCAATGCCAGATCAGACCCTGACCCAAGGCCGCGACCTTGTCTTCAGCCTCCTGCAGATAGTTTTCACCGAAAACCTTCTGCCCGGCAGCCATGGCCTCCCGGATTGCCTCCACAGGTTGACGCTTGCTCACCGCCACCAGCCGCACCGAATCCGGATCGCGCCCGGCCCGCTCCGCCACAGCCCGGATCCGAGCCCGGATTATCTCGATATTTGCAGCCACCGTTCCCATCTTTTTCACCGTCCTTCCAGGCCGAAAAGGCGCACCGCATTCATGGTGGTCTGCCGGGCCACCTCTTCAAGCGAAATCCCTTTCAGCTCCGCCACCTTTTGGGCGGTAAAAAGCATAAGCTGCGGCTCGTTGCGCTTCCCGCGTTTTGGCACCGGGGCAAGGAACGGCCCGTCCGTCTCAAGAACCAGGGAATCGAGGGGGATCTCGCGCACCGCCTCCTGGAGCATCTCGGCCTTGGCAAAGGTCACGACCCCTGGGATGGAGATATAAAAGCCCAGGGCCAGCACCCGCCGGGCAAAAATCGCATCTCCGGAGAAGCAGTGCATCACCCCTCCGGCGGGAAACGGCCCGGCTCCCTCAAGCATCTCCATGATATCGTCATGGGCCTCCCGGTCGTGGATCACCAGGGGCAGTTGCAGTTCCTTGGCCAGGGCGACCTGCCGGGCAAAATGCTCCTTTTGCAGGGCAACCGAGGCGTAATTCTTCACATAATCAAGACCGATCTCGCCGTAGGCCACGACCTTGGGGTGGCCACACAGCCCCCGCAACTCCATATAATCAGCCTCGCTGAGTTCCGCGACATTATGGGGATGCACCCCCACCGTGGCATGGACGCCCTGGTGCTGTTCAGCCAGCCCAATGGCCCGGCGCGAGCTTTCCAGATCAATGCCCACGCTGATGATCCGGGTGACCCCTGCGGCCATGGCCCGCGCCAGCACCGCCTCATAATCCGCCGCATAGGCCGACATGTCGAGATGACAGTGGGTGTCGATCAGCACTGCCCCGTTGCCTGGCACCGGCAGGGCAATCTCTGTTTTCTGGGTTGTTTTTTCCATGTACGCCTCCCTGGCCCAGTTTCTAACAGGTTTTTATTTCTTGCGCAATACAGGCCGCCACACGGAAACCGTTTGACAAACCCTTGTGCAACAGGCTATGATTTTCTTGAAATTTCAGGGTGTTCCGAACAATTACACACCGATAATCCTTACAGCGCGACCCGCCCTCATCCCCATGCCTTCACCGATTCTTGAAGCCATCGAACAACGGCGCAGTATCCGGAATTTCACCGAACAGACGGTGGACAGCAATACGCTCTATGAGATCATCCAGGCCGGAGTTTGGGCGCCTTCCGGCCTGAACAACCAACCCTGGCGGTTCGCCATTGTCACGGATGCTGCCATCCGCGCCCGCCTGGCCGAACAGACCACCTACGGCCATATTGTCCTCGGCGCCCCGGCCCTGATCGGGGTGTATCTTGACAGGCAGGCCATGTATGATGACCTTAAAGACGCCCAATCCGCCGGGGCCTGCATCCAGAACATGTTGCTGGCCGCCGAGGCCCTCGGGCTGGGCGCGGTCTGGCTCGGGCAAATCCTGAAAAATCGCGAGAAGGTCGGCGAGATCCTTGGCCTTGCCGCGAATCTGGAGTTGATGGCAATCATCGCCATCGGCCACCCGAGCCGGCGCGATCAACAATCACAGAGAAAACCATTGGCGGAATTCATCGTCAAAGAGTTATAACCGTATTGTCTTTCACACCCTTATCAGGAGGCCTTCCATGACCACGCCACGCAAACCGTTTCACACCATTTTTCTCTCAAGCGTTCTTGCCCTTGCCAGCCTTGCCGCCCTGAGCGGCTGCGCCGAATTGGGCATGGGCGGCAGCACCGACCAAGCGCAATCCTCGGATCCCTTTGCCTCCACTGCCGCTTCCTCCGCGGAACAGCCTTACCGGGCCAATGAATTTTCCGACATCCTGATCCCCAGCGAGTTCGACTGGAACCGGGAAAAAAGCATGATCGTCCGGACCGACTCCTTTGCCGGCGGGGTGCTGCAATACAATGGACGGGTGGACATCTCCTCGGCCGCCGATTTTTTCAGCAACAACATGCCCAGAAATGGCTGGAAGCTCGCGGGCTCCACCAGGTACAAAAACATCCTGCTCGCCTTCACCAAACCGAACAAGACCTGCACCATTGTCCTCTCCGAGGATAAGCTGCTCATGCGCACGGATATTGCCATCTATGTCACCGAAGACACCTCCGCGGGCAGCGCCAAATCGGCAAACCCTTTTGGCTCTGGGATGTAAGGGCTCGTACGGCGCGAATCCATGTCTCTTTTAACCGATAAAAAGATTCTTCTCGGGATTACCGGAAGCATTGCCGCCTACAAGGTGGCGGACTGGGTTCGCGCCCTGCGCCGGGAAGGCTGCCAGGTCACCGTGGTCATGACCGAGGCTGCCTGCAGGTTCATCACCCCCCTGACCATGGCGGCCCTGTCCGGCAATCCGGTGCACACCGGGATGTTCGCCGCCGAGGCGCCGGAAACCATTCCCCACATCAACCTGGCCAGGGAGCATGATCTGCTGCTCATCGCCCCGGCCTCGGCCCAGACCATCGCCCGGCTGGCCCATGGCTTGGCCGACAATCTGCTCGCCACCGTCGCCCTGGCCTCCTCCGGGCCGATCCTGGTCTGCCCGGCCATGAACAGCGTCATGTTCCAACATCCGGCCACCCAGACAAACCTTGCCACCATCAGATCGTTCGGATACCAAGTAATCGAACCCGATTGCGGGAAAATGGCCTGCGGCGAAGAAGGCCCCGGTCGCCTGACAGAGTGGGAAAACGTGCGGCAGGCCATCCTCACCGCCTTTGCCCCCCAGGATCTTGCCGGCGAACAGGTGCTCATCACCGCCGGTCCCACCAGGGAATCCTTTGATCCGGTCCGATTCCTGAGCAATCCTTCCACCGGCAAGATGGGCTATGCCCTGGCGGCCACGGCCAGACAACGGGGGGCAACGGTCACCCTGATCAGCGGCCCCACCGGTCTGGCCGCCCCGCCGGGAGTCCGGCGCATCCAAGTAACCACCGCCGCTGAAATGCAGGCACAGGTCATGGACTGCCTCGCAGCGACGACCATTGTCGTCAAGGCTGCGGCGGTTTCCGACTACCGGCCCGCCGAGCCCCAGCCCCACAAGGTGAAGAAAGGGGAGGCAGCCCTCTCCCTGCCGCTCGTCGCCAACCCGGACATCCTGAAGGAACTGGGGGAACGCAAGCGCGACTCCGCGAATTTTCCGCTGCTCATCGGCTTTGCCGCCGAGAGTCGTGATCATCTCCAGGAAGGGGCGAGAAAACTCAAGGAAAAAAATCTTGATCTGATCGTGGTCAACGATATTGGCGGAACGGAAGAAACCGGCTTTGGGGCCGACACCAACCGAGTCACCCTGCTTGACCGCAATGGCGTACAGGAGGATGTGCCGCTGTTGAGCAAGGAAGAAACAGCCCACCGGATCTGGGATGCGGTGGCCAGACTGATTGATGGATAACCGCTATTTTTTGTTACGCCGCCGCAACTCGTCGTGAAAATCCGGATACAGCTTCTTGACGCAGTCAGGGCAGATGCCGTGACTGAAAAGCGCATTGGAATGCTTGCTGATATATTCCTCTATCTGGTTCCAGTAGCCGGTGTCATCCCGGATCTTTTTGCATGAGGCGCAGATGGGCAGAAAGCCGCTCAAGACCTTCACCTCCTGCATGGCCTTTTGCAGCTGGGCAATGAGCTGCTCTTTCTCCGCCTCTGTCCGTTTGCGTTCCTCGATTTCCAGCACAAGCTTCCCGTTGGCCTCATCAAGCTCCCTGGTCCTCTCGCTGATCTTCTTTTCCAGATTGCAATAGATATCCAGGTACTTTGAGGTGGCATCCTCATACTCTTCCCTGGTCAGGCGAAGCTCGTTGCCCAGGTGGCGCACCTCTGTCTCAAGCTCCTGAATACGCTGGATGCGTTGGCGAAGATCCGCGTCGCTGCTGCTCATGCAATCAGGTATCCTTTCTGCTCTATTTTCCCCAGCTCTTCCCTGACGATCTCAATGATGGCGCGCAAGGCATACCACTGCAGGCCAAGATCCCGGACATACTGCTGCAAAATCTCCCGGTCGGGAAGCGGCATGGCAACATAGCCATATCCCTGTTCAAACATGAGATAATCGGCGATGAAGATTGTTTTTACAAACAGGCGGTGTTCTTCCCTGGCGCCCTCGGGATTATGATGAAAGCCTATGCCGTCGATGAGTTCCGCCGGAAAATTCCAGTTCTCGGCCAGCCCCTTGCCGACCAGACCATGGTCGTAGCCAAAGCAGGAATTTTCGCCATCGGTCAAGGGTTGGGGTATATCCTCCAAGACCTGCAACAGATGCATGAATTCCCGGTGCAGGAGCTGATCTTCGACAATGACCCCGATGTCGTGCATCAACCCGGCGGCATAGGCATTGTTTCCCTTCTCGCCGAACTCCCGCCGGTAAATGGTCTTGGCAAGAAGGGCGACGCCCAGGCTGTGGCGCCACAACTGCAACCGCGAATAGCCGCCGACGGGGGTGCCGCCACGGTAGAGTTCGCTCATCTTCTGGGTGAGGATAATTTCCTTGAGCGTGTCAAACCCTATCCAGATCAGGGCCTGCTGGACATCGCTGATGGTCTTGGAAGTGGCGTAGTAGGATGAATTGGCGACCCGGAGAATCTTTGCCGTCAGCGGCGGGTCAAGCTCAATAAGCTTGATGAGATCAGAGGAGCTGGCGGCAGGATCGCTGATCAGGGACAATATCCCGCCCACCGTCCCTTTGATGGAGGAAAGGGTCGAGGTCTCGACAAGTTCCAGCAGACCGGCCAAGGAAATATTGGTTTTTTTCGCACCATCCATGGGGCTTCGCCTTCCGGAAAAATTTTAGCCTGCAATGCAACAGACTTTACATAACCGGCGGTCCGACCACATCCCTCCGGCGGATCTCGTGCCCGCTCCGTTTTGTCACCACCGCGGCAGCGGTATTTGCCGAAACCTTCAGGATCATGATTTCCCCGGTAGTCCGCCCCTCTGCCCGATCCTCCCCTGCCACCGACAACAGATCTCCGGGCGCAAGCCCCTGATCCGCGCCGATATTCAGATAGAGAATATCCTCGGGTCCGGCAAGCTGGCGCATCATATGCACCGCCACCACCGCCCCTTTGACGGAGACCGCCCCGGCCTGCGACGGACGGGCGGGAACCGTGGGCCGTTCCGGGATCTGCCCAAGCATGTCATCGGTTCGCACCTCGGCATAGGCGCGCCGGATAACAGCCTCCTGCCGCGATGCATCGGAGGCGACAATCTCAACAATGGCGATATCCGCCAACAGATGCCCGGGGCTCTTGCTGAAATAGCTCAAGGACTCAACCTTGCCCATATCCCGGTACACGCCGAACTGCTGGCCGACCTGCGCGCCAGGGGCAGAGACCAAGATGGTCTCGCCGAGAGCCGCGCCCTGCCAACCCTGTCCGGTGCGCAGCACCTTTCCTCCATTGGGAATATCATAGGTAACCATGCCGATCCCCCGGTCATAATACCGGGCAGGATCGATTGCCAGGCCCCCCCTGGCCTGTACACCTGCAAGAGGCTGATCTTTTTTCACCACGACGAGAGGCAGCGGTTCGGCGGTAGAAGCCAATCCTGCCCGGGCAAGGGGAGAAGATCCGGATTCCACCGGGCCGATACCGCTGTCCGCGGACACCTCCTTGACCAAAGCCTTTTTCCTCCCTGGAATCCTAACGAGTTGGCCCGGCTTAATCAGGTGGGGGTTGGCGATCCCGGGATTAAACCTCCAAATTTTCGGCCAGAGCAGCGGATCATTGAGATAGCCTCCGCTCAGATCCCAGAGGGTGTCCCCTTTTTGCACCGCATGGGTGGTCGTATTGTCCGCCCAAATTTCCCTGGCGCCGAAGATTCCGCAGGCAGAAGCGATGATCGCCGCGGTTACAATAATTTTTTTCATGGGATGCTCCTCTCGAACCGGACACGATATATAAAAAAACAGCCTCACCGGCCCCAAACGGTGCGACCGATACTATCATCTACGCAAGGTTTCCAAAAATTGTCAAGACGATGCTGCGGTTAGCCGAATTTTACACCGATGGCGGTTGCATCCGGCTCCCGCCCGGCGGGGTGAAAAAACGCAACCGCAGGGCGTTGGAGACCACGGAAACCGAACTCATGGCCATGGCCCCGCCCGCGATCATGGGGTTTAGGGTGGGGCCGCCGAAAAGGTGCAGAACCCCCGCAGCCACCGGAATGCCGATGATGTTGTAGATAAAGGCCCAGAAGAGATTCTGCTTGATATTGCGCATGGTGGCGCGGCTCAGGGAAAGCGCGGCGATCAGGCCGGAGAGATGCCCCTTCATCAGCACGATATCGCCGGACTCGATGGCCACGTCGATGCCGGTGCCCATGGCAATGCCGACATCCGCCTTGGCCAGGGCCGGGGCATCGTTGATGCCGTCGCCCACCATGGCGACCCGGAACCCTTCCGCCTGCAACTCCGCCACCTTTTCCACCTTCTGATCCGGCAGCACTTGAGCAAAGACCTCGCTGATTCCTGCCTGGGCGGCGATGGCCCGGGCCGTGATCTCATTATCGCCGGTGAGCATGAAGATCTTGATCCCCATTTGTTCCAGGGCGTTGATGGTCGCGGGCACCTCGGGTTTAAGCCGGTCGGCAATGGCCAGAAGCGCGACGAGCTTGCCATCCGCCGCACAGTAAAGCGCGGTCTTGCCCGCCCCGGCAAAGCCGTGGGCGATTTGCTCAACCGCCATGCCAAGCCCCGTGACATTCTCCTCCGCCATGAACTCCCGGTTGCCGAGCAAGACCTTCTCGCCCCGCACCACGGCCCGGATACCCCGACCCGGCACCGCCTCGAAATGCGAAGGCTCCGCCAAGGCCAACCCCTTTTCCCTGGCACTATTGACAATGGCCTCGGCCAGGGGATGCTCCGAGCCGCTCTCGGCGCCGGCCACCAGGGCCAGAATCCGGTCGGCATCCATACCCGCTGAAATCGCCTGCACATCGGTCAATTCCGGTCGGCCATGGGTCAGGGTTCCGGTCTTGTCAAAGACCACGGCGTCGATCTTCTGCGCCATCTCCAACGCCTCACCGCTTTTCACCAGCACTCCCAACTGGGCGCCGCGGCCGGTGCCGACCATGATCGAGGTCGGGGTGGCCAGCCCCATGGCGCAGGGGCAGGCAATGACCAGCACGGCAATGAATATCCGCAAGGCAAAGGGGAACTCGGCCTGCCCGAGAAAATACCAGGCCAAACCTGCAAAAATGGCAAGGACAATAACCGTGGGCACGAAATAGAGACTGATGCGGTCCGCCAGATTGGCAATGGGCGCCTTGGAGCCCTGGGCCTCGCGGACCATGGTGATGATCCGGGCCAACACCGTGTCCTGCCCCACCTTCTCGGCCCGCATCTGTAATAGGCCATTCTTGTTCAGGGTGGCGCCCACCACCGGATCGCCGACCTCCTTGGAAACAGGCAGGGATTCGCCGGTGAGCATGGATTCGTCCACACTGGAACGGCCCTTGACCACCGAGCCATCCACCGGGATGCGCTCGCCCGGCTTGACCAGCAAAATATCGCCCGTCTCGATCTCCGCCACCGGAATCCGTTTCTGCTCGTCATTGACAACAAGGGTAGCCTCCTCCGGCGCCAGGGCCATGAGCTGACGGATGGCGTCCGAGGTGCGCACCTTGGAGCGGGTCTCCAGATACTTGCCCAGGGAAACCAGGGCGATAAGCACCCCGGCCGACTCGAAATAGAGATCCATGACCCTGGCCATGGCCTCGATACCCAGACCGATCTCGATCAGATTCCAGGTGCTGTAGACAAAGGCGGCGCCCGTGCCGATGGCAATGAGCGAATCCATGTTGGGCGCGCCGCGCCACAGAGCCGGAAAGCCGAGCTGGTAAAAATTCCGGCCCGACCACATGATCGGCAGCACCAGAAGAAACTGGACAAAACCGAAGGTGAACGGCGAGTGATGGGGGGCCAGAAACAAGGGCAACGGCAGACCGGCCATCTCGCCCATGGAAAGAAGCAACAACAAAACGGCAAAGGCAAAGGCCGGATAAAGGCGCTTTGCCATGGCAGCAAGCCGGGCAAGGGCCTCCTCCTGCTGCCGCTCGAAATCCGAGCCCCCGGCAGGTCCGGCCGCCTGAGCCTTGAAGCCAAGCCGCTCTATGGCCTCGCGGATCTGCCGCTGGCTGACAACCTCGGGATCAAAGACCACCGTTGCCGACTCCGTGGCCAGATTCACTTGCATGGACCGCACCCCGGCCATACCCCCCACCACCTTTTCGATCCGGGCGGAGCAGGAGGCGCAACTCATGCCGCCAATGGCCAGGGCCAGCCTGGTTTCCTTTTCCGGCAGTACCAACTCGAAACCCAGGCCCTTGACGATCCCGGCAATGTCCGCCAGGCTGAGCCGGCCGGACTCCCACTCCACCTCCAGGCTCTCGGCGGCAAGATTCACTGCTGCCGCCCGGATACCCTCGGTGCCGGCCAACACCTTTTCGATGCGGGAAGAACAGGAGGCACAATGCATGCCCCGGATGGCAACCCGCTGTTTTTCGGTTAACTGTGTCATGCCTGCATTGCTCCGATGTTGATTATTCTTCCCTTTCACGGTAAATTACGCACCTGTGAAAAAAATCATTTGCGTCCGACAATACTTTGGTTTTGAGTATAAATTTTCACGGTCAACAATCCATCAAGGAGCCCCCCATGCCAACCATCCAGATAAAGGGTATGCGCTGCGGCCATTGCGCGGCCTCGGTCACCACCGCACTCAACGCCATCGACGGCATCAGCGAGGTAAACATCGCTTTGGACAAAGGCGAAGCCACTTTCAACCAGAGCAAGGATGTACCCATGGCCGACATCAAAAAAGCCATTGCAGCCATCGGCTTCGAGGTGATGGACTAAATCGGGGCGGCAAAAATCTACAGCACCATGACCACCGACGCATGCCCCTTGAAGGCACGGTACTGGGCCTCACGGTCCTCGGCGCTGACCACGACAAGCTCAACGTCCAAGCAGAGATACTTGCCGCCGCTGCTTGAGTTGGAAAGCGTTACCAAACATTCCCGCGCCTGAACAACCTCGACGATGGCCGCCCGCAGTTCCTCCTGCTCCCTGCCGATGATCTTGTACACCCAAGAGCAGGGGTACTCCAGCTCGACCTTCTGCTTGCAGTCATTCAACAACACGACCAGCCTCCGTATTTTCTCTCTTCCGCTCCACGGGAAAACGCGCCCAAAAACTCATCATACCAGACCCACCCTCCCTTCGCCAACACTCAGCACAACCGGAGACCTCACGAGCCCCCACCCTCCCCACAAAAATAAGTTGAATTTTTCGTCCATATTCTGACATGATATTTTATCGTTAATAATTATTTTGTCTTATCACTACTGTTACAGGTATGCCCATGGCACAATTAAAAATTATCACCCTTGTATTGATTGCCCTGCAGCTCTCCCTCGCGCCGATTGCAGGTGCGGCGGAAATGCCCGCTTCCTACTCCCTGGGCGGGCAGTACCTGGAACAGGGCAAATTCGAGGAAGCCTACACGGAGCTTCACAAGGCGTTTCTCCAGGAACCCGGCCACCCGGATCTCAACTTCCAGCTTGGCCGAGCCGCCTTTGAAACCGGCCGATTCGAGGAAGCGATCATGGCCTACGAACGGGTTCTCCTCGCCGACCCCGAGGCCCAGCGGGTTAAACTTGAACTGGCCCGCGCCTATATGCAGATGGGTTCCCGCGAGGTAGCCAAGCAGTATTTCAAGGAGGTTCTCGCCACCAACCCGCCGGAGCAGGTGTGGAAGAACATAGAAAAATTCCTCGCCACCATCGAGGAATCAGAGCAGAAACATTTTATAAACGGCACCTTCACCCTTGGCCACGCCTGGGACGACAACGCCCGCTCCGCCCCGGTCAGCGACCGGATCTCCGCCGGGCTTTTCGAGTTTCAGCTCACCGGACAAAGCGCCAGCCCCCAAAGCGACCAGACCAACAACGCCACCCTGGTTCTCAACCACATCTATAAAAACGAAGAATACCCCTTCATGTGGAAAACCGCGGCAACCTCCTACAATTCCCTGTACCAGAGCCTCTACGATCTC
>Ga0172380_10001237_pt1 | contig 44667 bp, 45 predicted proteins | sample Leawe162metaG_FD_119747 | JGI IMG/M metagenome (GOLD analysis project Ga0172380, IMG submission 119747) | Leachate microbial communities from a municipal landfill in Southern Ontario, Canada - Leachate well 162 metaG | ecosystem: Engineered > Solid waste > Landfill > Unclassified | place...
GCGTGTCCCTCGGATTCGATCGACTATGCCGTCATGGAGCGTTTGACCAAGGACGATCCGGCCAATTCACCTGCGGTGGTGATTCCGCTGTCTGCGCAATGGTCCGATGTCGGCGCCTGGAGCGCACTCTGGGACATCGGCAACAAGGACGACGCCGGCAATGTCATGCAGGGTGACATCCTGGCGGTCGACACGCAGGACAGCCTGTTGATTTCGCAGTCCCGCCTGGTCGCCAGTGTCGGCTTGCGCGATGCGGTGGTGGTGGAAACCCCGGATGCCGTCCTGGTGGCGCATCGCGATCGCATGCAGCAGGTCAAGGAGATCGTCGCCCGGCTCAAGGCGGAAAAACGTCCCGAATCGGATGCCCACCGCAAGGTGCATCGCCCGTGGGGCTGGTATGACAGCATCGATACCGGAGCGCGCTTCCAGGTCAAGCGCATTGTGGTCAGCCCCGGCGCCCAGCTCTCGGCCCAGATGCATCACCATCGCGCCGAGCATTGGGTGGTGGTCAGCGGAACGGCCAAGGTGACGCGCGGCGAAGAGGTGTTCATCCTGTCGGAAAACCAGTCGACCTACATCCCGCTCGGCACCCTGCACCGCCTCGAGAACCCGGGCAAGGTGCAACTGGAGATCATCGAAGTGCAATCCGGAACCTATCTGGGTGAAGACGACATCGTGCGCTTCGAGGACAACTACGGGCGCGGGTAGTAGCACCCAGAGACTACTTCTGGCACTAGTTCATGACGATCACTGCCAACGAGTTGGTGAAAGACATTGACGGACTGGTCACCCTGCCGGACGTCTACATCCGCATCAACCGCCTGCTCGAGGACCCAAACAGTTCCACGGCCGATATCGCCAAGGCGGTCAGCCAGGACCCCTCCTTCACCCTGCGCCTGCTGCGTGTCGCCAACAGCAGCCTGTACCGCTTCCCGGCCGCTGTCACCACCGCGGCCAAAGCCGTCTCGATCATCGGCACCGCCCAGATTCGCAGCCTGGCACTGGCGATGTCGGTGGCAAAGAGCTTCGCCGGGATGCCCAACGAACTGGTCTCGATGGAAAACTTCTGGCGCCACAGCCTGTATTGCGCCCTGATCGCACGGCTCCTGGCCAAGGAAGTGCGTCGCTGCGATCCGGATAGCCTGTTTACCGCGGGCCTGCTGCATGACATCGGCGAACTCGTGATTTTCAACCGCCTTCCCGAGCTTGCCAAAGATGCATTGCTGATGGTCCTGGACAACCAGGACGAAATGCCGGTCCACCTGGCCGAACGTGAAGTCATGGGTGTGGATCATGCCGAGGTCGGCGGCGAGCTGGCAAAGCATTGGAACCTACCTCCCCTGCTGCAGGAATGCATCGCCTATCATCATGACGTGGCCAGTGCCAAACAGCACCCGAGAGAAGTCGCGCTGGTGCACCTGGCCAACGTATTCGCGCTCATGGCGGAACTTGATAGTCTCGATCCAGGCGATGTCTCGCCGATCGATTCCCTCGCCTGGGAACTCACCGGGTTATCCGAAGATTGCACCGAGACAGTGGTACGCGAAGCACAAGCCGAAATCCAGGAGGCCGAGCAGTTGTTCTCCTGACGGCTGTCGCGACCGCCACCAACTCCGATCATGGCCACCCTCCAAGACCTGGACCGCCCCGCACCACCTCCGGTATTGCCGGGGTTTGAGCATGTCCGGCGTTCCTGGAATGCCACCTATGCCAGCTATGCCGCCAGAATACTGCCGGGCGAATACTACGTGACCAAATCTGAGGAAGGCGTTTACACCACACTCGGATCATGCATCTCCGCCTGTATCCGGGATCGCGTGACAGGCTTGGGCGGCATGAATCATTTCATGCTGCCGGCCTCGGTCAAGGACGAACCTGAAGCCTGGACGGCCACCGGCCTGGGTGCCGCCACCCGCTATGGCAACTACGCCATGGAACATCTCATCAATGTGATCTTGCGCAATGGCGGCCAGCGGCAAAACCTCGAGGTGAAAATTTTCGGCGGCGGCCGCGTGCTGGCCAACATGACCGATGTCGGCCTGCGCAATATCAAGTTTGTGCGTGACTATCTCAAGACCGAGAAGCTCCCGGTGATCGCCGAGGATGTCGGCGAGGTCTTCCCGCGCATGGTGGTGTTTTTCCCCAGCACGGGTCTGGCGAAAGTGAAGCGACTGCGCTCGCTCCACAACAACGTCATCGTCAACCAGGAAAAGGCCTACGTCGAACAACTGGTGCAAAAGCCCGTGGGCGGCGAGGTCGAACTGTTTTAGCCCGGCTTGAGTTCCCGATAACGGTAGCAGTCGAGCAGGTGGTCATTGACCAACCCCACGGCCTGCATCAATGAATAGCAGATGGTCGGGCCGACGAACTTGAAGCCCTGTTGCGCAAGATCCTTCGACAGCGCAACTGACAGCGGTGTTTGCGCCGGCATTTCCGCAAGGCTGCGCCAGCGATTGTGAATTGGTCGGCCATCGACAAACTGCCATAAATAGCTGTCAAAGCTGCCGTATTTTTCTTGCAGGAGCAGAAATTTCTGGGCATTGTTGATGGCTGCGGCGATCTTCAATCGGTTACGGACGATCCCTGGATTATCAAGCAAGCGCTCGACCTTCTGCTGATCGTAACCGGCCACCTTGAGCGGATCGAAGCCATCGAAAGCAGCGCGATAGTTGTCGCGCTTCCTGAGAATGCTGATCCACGACAATCCGGCCTGGGCACCCTCAAGAATCAGGAACTCGAACAGCGCATTGTCGTCATGCAGCGGCACGCCCCATTCAAGGTCGTGATAAGCAACGTAGAGCGGATCGTCACCGCACCAGGGGCAGCGCTTCAATTGAGCTCCAATACGCCGCGTTTCAGTCCGGAGTCCTCGGGATGCGGAGAGAGGACGAAGCCGAGTTCGCTGACAAACTTCAGCATGCGCCGGTTTTCGGAGAGAAATTCGCCATACATGTATTTGAGCCTGCCGTGGGTTCTGGCGGCATCGATCAATACACCGATGAGGCGTCGCGCAAGACCCTTGCCCTGCCAGGAATCGGCGACGACGATGGCAAACTCGCAGGACTCGCCATCGGGATTGGTGGCGTAGCGCGCCACGCCGACTTCCTGTTCGGTGCCATCCTGTTCGATCGTGGCGACAAAAGCCATCTCGCGGTCGTAATCGATCTGTGTCAGGCGGATCAGTTGTCCCTGGGATAACTCGCGGATGGTGTTCATGAAACGGAAATATTTTGATTCGGCCGAAAGTCCCTTGACGAACTCCTGCTCCAGGTTGGCGTCCTCCGGCCGGATTGGACGTATCGTGACATTCTGTCCATCCTTGCTCAGGTAACCTGTCTCCATGTGCGAAGGATAGGGGTGAATCGCCATGTGCGCATAGCGGCCGACGGAAGCTGGCAAACGCACGATGGAGATACTGGCGTCAACAGCAACGGCGCCGTTTTCGTCCACGATCAGCGGATTGATGTTGAGTTCGCGAATCCAGGGCAATTCGCAAACCATTTCCGACAAGCGCAGCAGCACCGTCTCGATGGCCTCCAGATCCACCGGCTGCATGCTGCGAATCGCACCGAGACGCGCCACGGATGTTGCCGAGTGCAGCATGTCGGCAACTAGAAAGTGGTTAAGGGGCGGCAGTGCGACAACGCGTTCCTTGTTGGCCTTGCTGAACTCGAACTCCACTCCGCCGGGTCCGAGGGTGATGAAGGGACCGAAGATCAGGTCCTGCATCATGCCCACCATCAACTCGCGACCATGGGGCTTGATGATCATCGGCTCGATGGAAATGCCGTTGATATTGGCGTCCGGACGATTCTTCCGGACCTGAACGATGATGTCATGGTAGGCCTCGCGCACTTCGTCGAGGCTGGCCAGATTAAGGCGAACGCCGCCGTAGTCGCTCTTGTGGGTGATTTGCCGCGAATCGACCTTCATCACCACGGGCAGGCCAATTTCTTCGGCCAGCAGCAACGCTTCCTCCACCGAATGCGCCACCATGGTCCGCGCAATCGGAATGTGGAAAGCCGCGAGCAGCGCTTTCGATTCCATCTCGCTCAACACCTGGCGGCCTTCCTGCAATGCCGTCTCGATCAGCAGCCGGGCACTATCCAGGCTCGGCTCCAGTTCGTGGGAAAGCGCCCCGGGCGTCTGCATCAACAGCTTCTGGTTGCGGTAATAGTTGCTGATATGCGAGAACAATTCGACTGCAGGCTCCGGCGTACGGAACGTCGGGATGCCGGCGCCCTTGAACAGCCTGCGTGCTTCTTGCACCTGCGCTTCGCCCATCCAGCAAGTCACCAGGGGCTTGTCCGATTGCCGCGCCAGTTCAATCACTTCACGGGCGGTCTGGGTTGGGTCGGTAAGCGCTTGCGGCGTCAGGATCACCAGAAGGCCATCCACATTGTCGTCCGCCTGGCAGGCCGACACAGTGGCTGAAAATCTTTGCGGGTCGGCGTCGCCGATCAGGTCAATCGGATTGGCGCGCCGGGAAATCGGCGGCAGGATCTGATCCAGTTTGGCGCAGGTCGCGGCGTTGAGCTTGGCCAGCGGGATGCCGATGTCGGCTGCATGGTCCGCCGCCATCACGCCCGGTCCCCCGCCATTGGTGATGATCGCCAGACGGTTGCCGCGCGGGCGAAAATGGGCGAACAACGCGCTGGCAGCCGCGTACATCTGCCCGACGCTGTTCAGGCGCACCACCCCGGAACGACGCAAGGCGGCTTCGAATACGTCGTCGGCACCAAGCAAGGCGCCGCTGTGGGAATGCGCAGCCGCCTCGCCGACCGGATTGCGCCCGACTTTGATCAGCAGGACCGGCTTGCAGCGCGCCGCCGCACGCAATCCGCTCATGAAGCGCCGCGAATTCCGGATGCCCTCGATGTACAGAAAAATGTTTTCCGTCTTGGGGTCGGAGACCAGATAATCGAGCGCTTCGCCGAACTCGACATCGCTCGAAGTGCCCAGCGACACCACGGACGAGAAACCGATATTGTTGGGCAATGCCCAGTCAAGGATGGCATTGCACAAGGCGCCCGACTGGGATACCAGCCCGATGCTGCCGGGCTTGGCGCTGACGTTGGCAAAATTGAGGTTGATTCCCGCGCCTGGACGCATGATGCCCAGGCTATCCGGGCCGAGTACGCGCATCCGATAGCGGCGCGCAGTCTCCAGCACGACTTGCTCAAGCGTCTTTCCCTTGGCATCAGTTTCCGAAAAACCGCCGTAAATGATGATGACGTTGCGCGTGCCGGCGCGGCCACAGGCTTCAACAACCTCCGGAACAGTCTGTGTCTTGGTGCAAATCACCGCGACATCGATTTTCTGCGGGATGCTCTCGGGCGTGGGATAAGTAGGCTGGCCAAAAATTGTCTTGTGCTTGGGATTGACCAAGAACAACTGCCCCTTGTATTCCATGTCAAGCATGTTGCGAACCATGGTCAGGCCGACCGAATCCGGGGTTTCGGATGCGCCGATGATGGCAATCGATTTCGGCTCAAACAGCGGAGTCAGGTAATGTTTTTCGTAGCTCATGGAGCAACGCCGTCGTGGGCAATTGAATATTGCAGTGCACAACAGAATACCACCAAGTTATACACATTTATCCGCCCTGACTTTATATTTTGTATCTCATGGATGCGTGAAATCTGTGCCAATTCACGTTATTCTGCGAAGTTATGGTCGATGACACGCAAAATTTACACGGAGCCACATCTGCACCCGGGGACCCCACATTGGTGCCGGCTACACTCTCACCCTCGCCCTGGGTTCAGCGCTTCGCCTCCTTGATTCCGGCCGGGGGACAAGTGTTGGATTTGGCCTGCGGCCACGGCCGGCATTCGCGCTTTTTAGCCCGCCTCGGCTATGTCGTCGAAGCGGTCGATCGCAATGCCGAAGCGCTGGCGACGCTTGGTGACATGCCCGGCATTGTCACTCGCTGCGCCGATCTCGAAGACGGACCCTGGCCCTACAGCGGCCGGCTTTTCGCCGGAATTGTGGTCACCAATTACCTCTGGCGGCCGCTTCTTCCGCATCTGATGGCGGCGCTGGACAAGGGCAGCGTCCTGATCTACGAAACCTTCATGCTCGGCAACGAGCGTTTTGGCCAGCCGTCGAACCCCGCCTTCCTGTTGCGTCCGGACGAACTGCGCCACGTCATCCGTCAGCGCCTGGAACTGATTGCCTTCGAGCAGGGCGAAATCTCCTCGCCTCGCCCTGCCATGGTTCAGCGTCTCTGCGCGGTACGCGTCGGACCGTTGCGTCTTCCAGAATGAAAGCGCCAGTCTGACTCATGAGTAAAAGCATCGGCATGATCTCTCTGGGTTGCCCGAAAGCTTCGGTCGACTCGGAACAAATCCTCACACGCCTGCGTAGCGAGGGCTACACCATCTCCAGCAGCTATCAGGGTGCGGATCTGGTGGTGGTGAATACCTGCGGGTTCATCGATGCGGCGGTCGCCGAATCGCTGGAGGCGATCGGCGAGGCCCTGGCCGAAAATGGCAAGGTGATTGTCACGGGCTGTCTCGGCGCCAAGGGCGACATCGTCAGGCAAACCCATCCGCGCGTGCTCGCCGTCACTGGCCCGCATGCCGCACAGGAAGTGCTGGCAGCGGTGCATGCACACCTGCCGCCCTCATTTGACAAAATCGATGGCCCATTCGAGGATCTGGTGCCCCCGCAAGGCGTGCGTCTGACGCCGCAGCATTACGCCTATCTGAAAATTTCGGAAGGATGCAATCATCGCTGCACCTTCTGCATCATTCCCAGCCTGCGCGGCGATCTGATCAGTCGGCCGATCGGTGAAGTGCTGCGCGAGGCGGAAATCCTCGCCGAAGCCGGGGTGAAGGAACTGCTGATCATTTCGCAGGACACCAGCGCTTACGGTGTCGACATCAAATACCGCACCGGGTTCTGGAACGGCCGGCCGCTCAAGACGAGGCTGCATGAACTGTGCCGTGCCCTGGGTGAACTCGGCATCTGGGTCAGGCTGCACTACGTCTATCCCTATCCCAGCGTCGACCAGTTGGTGCCGCTGATGGCCGAAGGTGCAATCCTGCCTTATCTCGACGTGCCGTTTCAGCACGCCAGCCCGCGCATTCTGAACCTCATGCAGCGCCCGGCCAGCAGCGAGAACAATCTGGAGCGCATCAAGGCCTGGCGCGCCGTCTGCCCGGACATCACGATCCGCAGCACCTTCATCACCGGCTTTCCCGGCGAAACCGAGGCCGAGTTCGAAGAGTTGCTCGCGTTCCTCGAAACCGCGCAGCTCGACCGGGTCGGCGCTTTCGCTTATTCACCGGTCGCCGGCGCTGCTGCCAACGAATTGCCTGGCGCATTGCCCGAAGCAGTGCGTGAAGAACGGCGGCGGATATTAATGGAGTTTCAGGAGGACATCAGCACGCGCCGCCTCGAAGAAAAAATCGGCCGCACGCTCGAGGTGCTGGTCGATGAGGTCGACGAAGAAGGCGCAATCGCCCGCACCCAGGGCGATGCCCCGGAAATCGACGGCCTGGTGTATATCACTGACGGTCAGGATCTCGAAGTAGGAGAGTTCGCCCGGGTGCAGGTCACCGATTGCGATGTGCATGATCTGTATGCTCTGACGGAACATTCGGCAACAACAGCCACCTGAAATCGCGGCTTGAAGTGCTTGCGGGTTGGTGATATAAATCACGATATATACCGTCCCGCTAAGGAGCCCCGCCATGCAAACCGCCAAGTTGTTCAAGAACGGCCGCAGCCAAGCCGTGCGCCTGCCGGTCGAGTTCCGTTTCGAAGGCGACGAAGTGCTGATCCGGCGCGATCCGGACACCGGCGACGTCATCCTGAGTCCGCGCAACCGCAAGTTCTCGGAGTGGTTGAAACTGCGCGACAAGCTGATCGCCGAGGCACCCGAGGAATTCGATGATTTCGAGATACCGCGCGACCCCGCACCGCCCAGCGAGCGGGACTGGCCGTGAGCGGCGCTTATCCCTACATGCTGGACACCAATGCCGCCTCGACACTGATCCGAGGCCGGGCCGGCCCGGCCCTGCAAAGGCTGATGACGGAATATGGCGCCTGCATCTCGGTGATTACCGAGGCCGAACTGCGCTTCGGCGTGAAGCGCCGGCCCGAGGCTACTCGCCTGGCCAAGGCCGTCGAGGTTTTCCTGCAGGACGTTCCCAGCCTGCCCTGGACATCCGTCACGGCAGAAATCTACGCCGAACAGCGCACCCGCATGGAAATCCAGGGCATAGGCTTGTCGGCCATGGACCTGCTCATCGCCGCCCACGCCATGGCCGAAAAATGTACCCTCGTCAGCGCCGACCACGCCTTCACCCAGCTGCCCGGCCTGCGCGTGCTCGACTGGTCGTCCCCACCCAAACCCTAGGCACGACAGCCCATGACTACCGCCGACATCGTCGCCAAGCTTTGGAATCTCTGCAACATTCTCAAGGACGAGGGCGTTACCTACCACCAGTACGTCACCGAGCTGACCTATCTGCTGTTCCTCAAGATGGCCGAGGAAACCGGCACCGAGGATCAATTGCCCAAGGGCCACCGCTGGGCCGACCTCGAAGCCCGCGCCGCGCCGGATCGGCTGCCAGTCAACCGATGCGTGGGCGCGGCAGGAAAGTGGTGGCGCCATGAAACAATGCTCGATTACAGAAGTCGGCTGTTGGCAGCACTGCAATCGTAATGCCATTGAAGACAGGAACCCCTCTCATGAAAATTGAATCGATTCGCCTCAAGAACTACAAGGTGTTCCGAGACGTACATCTGAAGGACATTCCGTCCTTTCTGGTGGTGGTCGGGGCCAATGGTTCGGGCAAATCCACTTTGTTTGATGTCTTCGGTTTTCTGCACGACTGCCTGAAAGGCACGGTACGCCAGGCGCTGGACAAGCGCGGGCGTTTCCGCGAAGTATTGAGCCGAGAGGCCGATGACGACACGATCCTGATCGAAATTCAGTACCGCATGCTGATCACCGGCACCGAACGTTTGGTGACGTACTCGCTGGAAATCGGCGAGCAGAGCGGCTCGCCGATCGTTCAACGCGAGGTGTTGCGTTACAAGCGCGGGCGCTATGGCAGTCCTTTCCACTTTCTCGATTTTTCGGCCGGCGAAGGCTACGCGATTACCAACGAGGAAGATTTCAACAAGGCTGACGAAGACTTGGAGCGCGAAGTCCAGAAAGTCGGTCCCGATACGCTGGCCATCAAGGGCCTCGGTCAGTTCGAGCGCTTCAAGGCGGCCAATGCCTTCCGGCAGCTGATCGAGTCCTGGCACGTCTCCGATTTTCACATCAGCGCCGCGCGGGGCCGCAAGGAAGCAGCGGGCGATTCTGAACACCTGTCCGAAACTGGCGACAACCTGCCGCGCGTGGCGCAATACCTGTTCGAGCAGCATCCCGAAACCTTTCAGCGCATTCTGGACATCATGGCGCGGCGCGTGCCGGGTGTGGCTTCGGTGGAGCCGCGCCTGATGGATGATGGTTACCTGACGCTGCGCTTCCAGGACGGCTCGTTCAAGACACCGTTCCTGGACCGCTATGTATCAGATGGCACGATCAAGATGTTCGCCTATCTGGTCTTGCTGCATGACCCCCGGCCACACCCCCTACTGTGCGTCGAGGAACCGGAGAACCAGCTCTATCCGCGGCTGATGGGTGAACTGGCCGAAGAGTTCCGCCTTTATGCAACGAGCGGTGGCCAGGTATTGGTGTCAACGCACTCACCGGATTTCCTGAATGCCGTGGGGCTCGACGAAGTCTGCTGGCTGGTGAAGCGCCAGGGTGGTACCGAGATTCGCCGCGCTCGTGACGATGCGCAGATTGCCGCCTACATGGCCGAAGGTGACCAGATGGGATACCTGTGGAAACAAGGCTTCTTCGAGGGAGCCGATCCGGCATGAAGGAACTGGTGTTTCTGCTCGAAGAGGAATCCGCGAAGGCCATGCTGGAGAGCTTGTTGCCGCGCATCCTTCATCCCGATATCCGGCCGCGCTACATACCCTTCGAGGGCAAGCAAGATCTTGAGCGGCAGATGGTCAAACGCCTTCACGGTTACGCGAATCCGCATGCACGCTTCATTGTGCTGCGCGATCAGGATAACGCGCCGGATTGCCGGGCAGTGAAGGAAAGGCTGATCGAGCGCTGCCAAGAAGCCGGGAAAGCGGCGAAGGCCCTGGTGCGTATCGCCTGCAAGGAACTGGAAACGTTTTATCTAGCAGATCTAGTCGCTGTCGAACAAGGTTTGGCACTCAAGAAACTCGCAATGCAACAAGGCTCGGCAAAGTTTCGTGACCCGGATCGTTTGGGCAGCCCCAGCAAGGAATTGACAGCGCTGACCAAGGGAACCTATCAGAAGGTCAGTGGTTCTCGGGCGATTGGCGATCATCTCGATCCCGCCAATACACGCTCGCCCAGTTTCAAGAACCTGCTTCAGGGAATTCGGCGTATGGAAGCCGAGTTGCTGGCTATTCAGAACGTGTGCAAAGCATGATTAGCTGGTGTGTATTGGCCTGCCCACCAAGTCAAAGTCGTGAAGAGGCAATACGCGTGAAAGAGTGTGATAGAAAGGGTAATAACGGTGCTGACCACGCTCATCAATCGTAACGCGCTGGAATCTCTGGCCGGTAGCGCCGCCTTCCGACGTGGCGAAGAATACTTTTCCGTCGGCTCGGTTGGCCGCCTTCGGACCATCGACGACAAAGTCACCGCCAAGGTCGAAGGTGCCGAGACCTACCAGATCGAGTTACGTGCAGACGACGGCGATCTGGCCTACGACTGTACCTGCCCACGTGCGGCGGATGGCTATTTCTGCAAACACTGCGTTGCCGTCGGACTGGCATGGCTCAGCGAACACGGTCCGGCATCGTTGCCGGCCGAAGGCGCCGGAAGAAAACCTGCCAAGGCCAAGCGCCGCGATCCCTGGAAAGACGTCCGGCACTATCTGGAAACCCAGCCAATCGAATCTTTAGTCGAGGTGTTGCTGGATGTCGCCCAGCGGGACGACCGGCTTTTCCAGTCTCTCCTGCTCAAGGCGGAGCGGACACACGGTGGCGGCAGTGCCGAAAAGGCCTTCCGGCGCGCCATCGATGATGCGGTGCAGATTCGTGGCTTCATCGACTGGCGCGAGGTCGGCACCTATGCCGGGAATATCGAGCAGGTCGCCGATTCCATGGCCGAGCTGTTGCAGCCGGATTCCGCCGCCATGCTGATTGGGCTCGCCGAGCATGCGATCGAGAAGATCGAGAACGCCTTGGAGCAGGTCGATGACTCGAACGGCGAGATCGGTGGCATCGTCTGTCGCCTTGGCGAGTTGCACCTCAAAGCCTGCACCCTTGCCAAACCTGATCCAGTGGCCCTCGCGGAACGGCTGTTCCGTTTCGAAACCACCTTGCCCTTTGGCTTGTGCAGTTTCGATGCCGCCACTTACAAAACGCCCCTTGGCAAGAAAGGCTTGCAGCGCTACCGTGAACTGGCCGAAGCCGAATGGCTGAAAATCAAACCACGCGCCGATGACAAAGGCTACGACGCCCACAGGTCGGCGATCACCCGGATCATGGAGCGTCTGGCCGAGGCCAGCGGCGATGTCGACGAACTGGTGGCGATCAAGGCCAAGGATCTCTCGTCCAGCTATCGTTATCTCGGCATTGCTGAAATTCTGGTCAAGGCGAAACGCCACGACGAAGCACTGGGCTGGGCCGAGCGCGGCCTGAAAGCCTTTCCGGATCGACCGCACGACGACCTGCGGGATTTTTTGGTGGCCGCCTATCTCAAGCACCAACGCCATGACGAGGCCTTGCAGCTAACCTGGATCCAGTTCGAGGAACGTCCCGGTCTTGAACCCTACAAGAAATTGCACGCGGTCGCCGGCATACTGGGCATCTGGCCGGCGCAGCGCGAGCGTGCACTGGCCTGGCTCGATCAGGCGATCGCCAAGGAGGCCGCATCCACCAGCCGCTGGAAGCCCAAGCCATCGAGACCAAACTACAGCTTGCGAGTGTCGATCGCCTTATGGGAAAAAGATCTGGATGCCGCGTGGGCGGCGGCCCATCAAGGCATCTGCGACCGCTCGTTGCTGATCACGCTGGCCGGTAAGCTCGAAAAGAATCGTGCCGACGATGCCATCGGTTTGTATCGGCGCGTCATACCTGTCATCGTCGACGAAACCAAGAATTCGGCTTATCAGGAAGGTGTGCGGCTGGTCCAGAGGATCGGAAGTCTAATGAAAACACAGAACAGGCTGCGTGCATTCGGCGCCTATCTTGCGGAGCTGCGTGTGCAGTTCAAGCCGAAACGGAATTTCATCAAGCTGCTGGACGATGTGGCACGCTCATCTGCTGGTGCTGCATCATGAATAAACCATGACGGTGCGTCTGTTCAAATCGAAACCCAAGCTCGGACTGGCTCTGGGCTCGGGTTCCGCACGCGGCTGGTCCCACATCGGCGTGATCCGGGCCCTGGCCGAGGCAGGCATCGAACCCGACATCGTCTGCGGCTGCTCGATCGGCTCATTGATCGGCGCGGCCTATGTCTCGGGCGAGTTCGACAAGCTCGAACACTGGGTCGAATCACTCAAATGGAGAGACGTGCTGGGCTTGCTGGATGTCAGTTTCAACGGCGGCCTGATCAAGGGCAACAAACTCATTGAATTCATCGGCAAGCATTTTGTCGACCAGGACTTCACGGCCCTGGAAAAACCCTTCGCCTGCGTCGCCACCGATCTGGAAACCGGACGAGAAATCTGGCTCAAGGAAGGCAGCGTGGTCGAAGCGGTGCGGGCATCGATCGCCATCCCGGGCTTGTTCCGACCGCGTCTGCGCGATGGCCGCCTGCTCGTCGATGGCGGGTTGGTCAATCCGGTGCCGGTTTCCTTGTGCCGCGCCCTCGGGGCAGACCTGGTGATCGCGGTGGATTTGGGTTCGGATCGGCCGGGACATGCAAGCCCACATGAGGGGGAAACGACTGCCGGTGGATGGAAGCAAAAGCTCCTGAATGGACTGGGTCTGGCGTCTTCTCAGGCAGAGGAAATACAATCCTTGCCTTCCCTGCTGTCCGTGCTGACAGGCAGCCTGCAGATCATGCAAGTGCGCATCGCGCGCAGCCGGCTCGCAGGTGAGCCGGCCGATGTGCTGCTCACGCCGCGACTCGGTGAAGTCGGCATGATGGAATACCACCGCGGCGCGGAATGTATCGCCGAAGGGCGCGCCGAAGTCGGGCGCATGCTGCCAGCACTGCACCATGCATTGGGAATAGCCGCATGACGAGTCAGCTAATCGATGCGCTGACAGCCGTCGTCGGCGTCACCCATGTCTTGCGCAATGACGACGATATGGCGCCATTCCTCACTGATTGGCGTGGCAGGTATACCAGTCAGGCCTTGTGCGTCGTGCGCCCCGGCAACACCGAGGAAGTGTCGCGCGTCGTCTCTGCCTGCGCTGCCGCCGGTGTCGCCATCGTGCCGCAGGGCGGCAATACCGGCCTCGTGGGCGGCGCCACGCCCTGCTCCCCGGCTAGCCATCCCAAGGGCGAAGTCCTGGTCAGCCTGACCCGCCTGAACCGGATTCGCGCCATCGATCCGGACAACAACACCATGACCGTGGAAGCCGGCTGCATTCTGCAACGGGTTCAGGAAGCGGCAGCGGCAGCAGGACGCCTGTTCCCCTTGTCATTGGCTGCCGAGGGCACTGCAACCATCGGCGGCAACCTGTCCACCAATGCCGGCGGCGTGCAGGTACTGCGCTACGGCACCATGCGCGATCTGACTCTGGGCCTGGAGGTGGTGCTGGCGGACGGCCAGGTCTGGAACGGTTTGCGCGGTCTGCGCAAAGACAATACCGGCTACGATCTCAAGCAGTTGTTCATCGGCGCCGAAGGCACGCTGGGTCTGATCTCTGCGGCCGTGCTCAAGCTCTACCCGCTGCCGCGCAGCAAGGCTACGGCCTGGGTGGCCCTCGCCGATCCGGCTGCCGCCGTTGCCCTGCTCGGACACTTGCGCGAAACCTGCGGAGAGCGCATCAGCGCTTTTGAAATCGTCGGCGGACCCGCCCTGCAACTGGTGCTGCAACATATTCCCGGCGCGCGCAATCCCCTTGCGACTACGCATGCCTGGCAAGTGTTGCTCGAACTCACCGATGCGAATGACTCGATCAACCTCAACCACATGCTGGAGCCGATTCTGAACAAGGAGGCAGAAGCTGGACGAATACTGGATGCCGTCGTCGCCCAAAGCGAAACGCAAGCCCAGGCGCTCTGGAATTTGCGCGAGAACATCGCCGAAGCGCAAAAACGCGAAGGCATCAGCATCAAGCACGATGTCTCCGTTCCCGTGTCGCGCATCGCCGAATTCATCCGGCGCGCCGATACCGTATTGGCCCAGGCCCAGCCCGACGTGCGCATCGTTTGCTTCGGTCATATCGGCGATGGCAATCTGCATTACAACCTGTCAAAACCGAGCCTTCTGGAAAATGAGCAATTCATTGCCGGACAAGCCGCCGTGAGCCGCTCGGTGCACGACCTGGTGCATGAACTCGGCGGCAGCATTTCTGCAGAACATGGCCTGGGACAACTCAAGCGGGAAGAAATACTGCGCTACAAAAACCCAACCGAGATGGCCATGATGCGGACCGTCAAAACCGCACTCGACCCGCTGGGGCTGATGAATCCGGGCAAGTTGCTGTGACTCTGTGCCGAAACACCTAAAGCGCCTAAAGCGCTTTACAGTCAATTCGCCCTTACGTATAATTCGCGCTCTCTTGTGGGGGTATAGCTCAGCTGGGAGAGCGCTTGCATGGCATGCAAGAGGTCATCGGTTCGATCCCGTTTACCTCCACCACTTCACTATCCAATAGAGTACGGCAACATCCATGAAACCCGCCAAGTGCGGGTTTTTCATTGACGATTCATCGTCTTCCCGGTTTTTCAAACGGTCCATTCATTTGCGGTACAACAGAAGCAACTGCTTTAATTGGGCTGACGATGACGGTACATCAAGGGTAAGCCACCTCGGCAAGGCGTCACGAATGTCAGGTGTTCCAGCGTTTATCGGCAAGCACAACAGAAGTCTCGACTTGCCTTGCCGCGATTGACCAATATCTCCGGAGGAGGTCATCCTTCAGGTTGGAGGGCACAACCGTGAATCCGTTGCGTCGATAGAACTCTATGGCCCACGATGCATCTGCCCAGGTACCAACCAGAACGGGTTTGTCAGTCAAACTCATCACGTGTTGCAGTAGCTTCGTCCCCACTCCCATTCTTTGAGCACCTGGCTTGATATAAGCGTGGCGGATCAATGCAACTTTCACCTTATCCTGAATTCCCATCACACCAAGCAGGTTGTCCTCGTCTTGTGCCAGCCAAAAAGTGACGCCATCACTGATTTCATGTTCAAGCTCATCCTTGGGCATATAGGGTTCCTGCCACCGATCAGAGGGGATCACTCCTTGATAAGCCTGGGCGGCATCGTTAATGATTGCCCAAACCCGATTCAAATCCGCGGGGTTAAACGCCTTGATTAGCATGAGATGTTCAGCATGGAGGCTCCAGTCTCAAATCGCAGTACTTCCACTTGTCACCATAAAGCGGCCGTCCTCAATGAAATTGCGCAGCAAGGGCAATGCACGGTACCTGGCGATTGTCGCCGGCACGGTGCGGCCTGTGGCTCACGAAGCCGCATAATGCGGGTCAAGGCGATTCGAAGGACCATCGAGTATTCTATTCATGGAGGAAAGACAGTGAAAATCGAAACATTTCTGTTGATGACAATGCTGACCATGCTCGTTGGCTGCGACAGCAAACCAAAAGTAGCGCCCTTGTCCCAACCACCACAGATTATCCAGGATCAAAAACAGGCCTTGGATGATACCAAGAGTGTCGGTGATTCACTCGAGAAGCAGGCTGCAGAACAACGCAAAAAGTTGGAAGAGGAAACCAAGTAATACGGTCAGTCATCAGGCGAACTCACAACCGCCGTACCCACAATCACGTCTGTGCGATCAAGCTTGCCCGGGATAAGCTTAACGAGGCTTCGGCGGTGGTGGCGGATTGACCAGTCCCCCGGTTACAGAACCTGGTGGCGGAACATTGGCTGGCTGGCTGGATATCGGCCCTGGCGGCGTTGCGGGTACGACCTGCCAACCGGTCGGGCAAACGGATACATACGGGTAGTACCCATTTGCACCGGGGCAGAAGTACCAGGGCTGCTGCAAGGAGGGAACAACTGGCGCTGGCTGAACGTAAACCGGTGCCGACTGAACATACACTGGCGCAGGCTCCACAAATATGGTGCGCGGTCGGGTAGCATCATAGATGATAGCGCCACCGATCACCGCCGGGACAACCCATGCTCCTCGCCAACCCCATCCACCACCGTGTCCACCGCCGTGATAGCCACGGTCTGCTAAAGCAGGGGTCGTTGCAACAATCGACAGCAGAGCAATCAATAATAGTTTCTTCATGGCGTGGCTCCTTGACCTCCTTATAGCCTATCGCCATTCAAACAGATAGTTGTATCTGGAGTATGTCGTAAATACATTTTGCAATGAATGTTCGGTGTCTGATTAGTCCCACAAAACTGACCACCCTGCCAGATTATGGAGTGCATTGTCGTGGGCCGGTTCTGTCTGCGCTGCAACAGTCATCCGGGCTTTCCTTGGTACCCGCCCGAGAACCACCGGGATCCTTGTACAACGAGCGGCTACATCCCGCCAGAAACGACAAACCCCGCCTGTAGCGGGGTCAGTTCAGACCTGCAGGAATCTCCAAGGCGGCTAGGCGAAAGTATTGATCTTGTTGCCCAGGTGGGGAGGATTGTTGGGCAGCACTTGCGCTACGGAATCGATCAATTGCATCGCACCCTGAGCCTGGAGGTCTATGGCCTTTTTCAGCATTGTTATCTGAACGGCATCAGCCGTCTTCGCTTGTGCCATCTCGGTCGCCGCACTTGCAATTCCTGAAACGTCCATATCTTTCCTGCCTCCGCAGTATGTAATTACGGCATCTACCCGATGTTCTTTAGAGAAATATCGATCATTTCTCAAGACTGACCGGAGACAAGAAGTGAAAATGCCGGTCGCGCCCCAGAAGAAGGGAGGAACGGAGCCACCGGCTGTCGGTGTTAAAGCACTACCGACTTGCTCGCGATATTTGGATGGAAAGTCATTATGCGAAATCTTCCGGGCTATCGCGCGCCTTCATGCATATCGCACTCAGGAATATATTGGGATCGTGATTTAACAGATGTGATTGATTGTTTCCGGTTGTTACCGGCCTGAGTGCGACCTATGGAGATATTTTGCTGGTTGTGATGTTGCCGGTTGTGAGATGATGACAGGCCGGGCGGGATTATGATTGTCGGCAAGGAGATCACGAAAATGTCAGGATTCATTACAAGATCGCCTGAGGAATACTGAATACCATGGATGAACTCAATACACTCGAATCGTTGGGCTTTGCCATGCCCAGCACGGCCTACCTGATCGGGGCCATTATTTTCAGCATCATCGGCTATGCCGCCTATCGTTACGGCAAGAAGGCCGAGGCTGATTCCGCCAGGTGGATCGGCGTAGCGCTGATGCTCTATCCCTATGCCATTTCGGAAACCTGGATGTTATACGGTGTAGGCTTGTGTTTGTGTGTCGGGCTGTATGTATCGCAACGGTGAAAAGTCGAAATTTAACGACAACTTTTCTGGCGGTGAATACGAGAAGTTGAATACGCGCAATCGACCCTTATTAGCCATGGAACCAGCCAATCAATTCGCACAGTGGGTTGCACTGTTCATCAACAAGTGCCGGGAAGGCAACACCCCTGGCATTCGATATACCGGCGTAACGCCTGCCGCCTGTGAGTTATTGCGAGTTGTTGATGCCGGTGGTGTTCCTGCGTTTGTGACAAAAAACCTGGTCCAGATTGCTCGAAATAATGGGATCGCAGTCGATACCGGCTGGACCCCCAACGAAATTGTTGGCGCCATCAGAGCGAGGGCTGGCATCGATGACTCGGGCAGTTCTAAGCGCTAAGCCTCAAGCAGTCGCTGCATTCACGCCTGCCTCGAGTACAAGTCTCAACTTACAAGTACCCTAGCATCAACTGCGGGCACTAGAAGCCCTCGGATCACTATCCGGTCTCATTCGGCAGTTCCAGAATCGATGCCGGTCGGTCGCATGTCTTCCAGAATGGTTCCAAATTGCAGAATCTCGGCTTCATGAGCCAAATCGCGCCATGGTTCAAGCAGCGCGGCCTCGTACCAGTTTTGCATGGCCGGCAATGCCAGGAGTGTCCTGACATATCCGGAAGCCGCTTCATCGAGTTTTAGCCCATAGGTGTTTACACGAAACGCAACTGGCGCAAAAAACGCATCGGCTGCATGGAACTGGCTGCCAGACAAATAGGGGCCGCCGAATCGCTCCAGCCCCTCGGTCCATAGTTCTTCGATTCGCAGGATATCTCGCTGCAGCGCGTCAGGGCATTCGTTCAGTCGAACCCGCAGGCCACAATTCATGCTGCAATACTGGCGCAACGCATTGAAGCCGGAATGCATCTCCGCAGCTGCGGAACGCTCCCAGGCACGAATTTTCTTGTCTTCAGACCAAACGCTGCCGTGTCTTTCCGCCAGGTACTCCACAATCGCAAGAGAATCCCAGATCACGATATCGCCATCGTGCAGGCAAGGAACGCGGCCGCTGGGTGAAAAATCGCGAAATGCGCGAGATCCGAAAGAGAATATTTTTTCCTCAAAGGGGATCTGCAGCTGACGCATCAGGATCCAGGGACGCAACGACCATGAGGAGTAATTTTTGTTGGCGATGAACAGCTGGTACATGACGGTGCATCCTCCAATCGAGTGACAGGAGCTTCTAGTTATCGACGAAAAATACGGCCTGCATATCGAACATCATTTTATGTTGCCAGTTGAGGAATGCCGCACATGGCTTGCATTCTGTTCTCGTCAGTATACGACCGCACTTGCAGTTTCGTATCAGCGCATTGGCTTGTCCGAGCACCGAGGGGAAGATTCGAATAGAATTCATACCCTGGGGTCCTGAATTCATCGCCCCGAACCCTCTAGAGAAAAGGAGAGTACCAATGCCTACGGAGATCACCGCCCCGATGTCGGGAAGAATAGCAGCAGTTCTGTGCAAACCTGGGGATCAGGTGAAATTTGAAGATGAACTGCTGATGCTGGAGGCCTTGAAAATGGAAAATCCCATCTTCGCCCCCGCTGACGGCAAGGTTGTGGAGATCAAGGTTGCGGAAGGCGCCATGGTCGAGGCCAACCAGGTTCTGATAGTGATCGACTAGTCAGCAACGCTTCACGGGAGGCAAACAAATGGACTACTTCCTGGGTTCAGTCAAATTGATGCTGATCATCTATGCGCTGGCCGCCGTCATTTCAATGCTGGCTGCCTGGGTGATCAAGCTGCTGTTTGCCGCCATCCGCAGCAAACCTGTCCCCGCTGCTGCTGCGGGCACGGCGACAGCAAAAACCTCAAACGCTCCACCGGCCAAGGCACCCTGACCATGCCGCAAATCGACATTCTGTACATTTTTCAGGGCATCGCTACCCTGGTCGCTTCCGATCCAACCATCATCGCGGCACGAATCGTCCTGATCCTGCTCGGGATCGTTTTTGTTTACCTGGGCGCCAAAGGCACGCTCGAACCCCTGATCATGATTCCGATGGGCATGGGCATGTCTTCAGTGAATGCGGCCGTGCTCTATCTTTCCAGCACCACCATGGGAACGATATTTCTCGACCCAATGGCGAGCGAGCCGTCACAACTCATGGACGTGCTGCAGATCAATTTTCTGCAGCCCATTTACACCTTTACCTTCAGCAACGGCCTGATCGCCTGCCTGGTGTTCATGGGCATCGGCGTCATCACCGACATCGGCTACATGATGATTTCCCCGATGCGCAGCATGTTCATCGCCCTGTGCGCTGAGTTGGGCACCTTGCTGACTTTCCCGATCGCGGTCGCCATGGGCCTCACCTACAAGGAAGCTGCCGCGATCGCCATGGTGGGCGGCGCCGACGGTCCGATGGTGCTGTATACCTCGCTGATGCTGGCGAAAGACCTGTTTGTGCCGATCACCATCGTCGCTTACCTCTATCTGAGCCTGACCTACGCGGGCTATCCCTACCTGATCCGGCTCCTGATCCCCAAGGAATTGCGTGGCATTGTCATGGATCCGCGACAGATCCCCAGCTTCACCAAGGCCGAGAAAATGACTTTCGCAGTGATCATCTGCGCCCTGCTCTGCCTCCTGTTGCCTGTAGCAGCGCCGCTGTTCATGTCCTTCTTCCTTGGTATCGTGATTCGCGAATCGGGCGTAACACCTTTTGTCGATTTCATCAGCGGTCCGGTGCTGTATGGATCAACCTTTTTCCTCGGATTGTTGCTCGGCGTGCTCTGTGAAGCGGCCACCATTCTCAACCCGAAAGTGATCCTGTTGCTGGTCCTGGGCATCACGGCTTTGCTCATTTCGGGCATCGGCGGAATCATCGGCGGCTATATCGTCTACTGGACCAGCGGCCGCAAATACAACCCGGTCATCGGCATTGCCGGGGTGTCCTGCGTGCCGACCACGGCCAAGGTGGCGCAAAAGGAGGCGCGCGACGCCAACAAGTTCGCCGTGATCCTGCCCTGGGCGATGGGTGCGAACATCTGCGGGGTGATCACCTCGGCCATCATTGCGGCAGTCTATGTGACCTTGCTGCGCTAAGCGCTGTTCCACATCTCCGGAACCTGAATTTGCCAGGAGATAAGATGGATACGAACAGCCAGTTCCGCTGGTGGCGCATGGGTGACCTGGACGGGTTCTTTGGCCTGTTCGTCGACAATCTCATCCAGCTCATCCTGATCGTCGTGCTGTGCGGGGCAATCCTGAAAATGCCCGGCGCAATGATCTTTGGACGCATCATGCCAGGCATCGCCGTCAGCCTGCTGGTCGGCAACCTGTTCTACGCCTTCCAGGCGCGCGCCCTGGCCCGCAGGACCGGGCAGACTCACGTGACGGCGCTACCGTACGGCGTCAACACGGTCTCGCTGTTCGCGTACATCCTGTTCGTGATGAAGCCCGTCCTGGATCAGACCAACGATGTCGAACTGGCCTGGCAGGTCGGCCTGGCGGCCTGCCTGGGTTCGGGGCTGATCGAACTGGGCGGCGCCTTCGTCGCCGGCTGGGTGAAGCGTGTCACGCCGCGTGCGGCGCTGCTGGCCACGCTGGCCGGCATCGCGATCACCTTCATTTCCATGGATTTCTGTTTTCGCATTTTCGCCGATCCCTTGGTGGGTTTCGTTCCGCTGGCCTTCATCATGATCCAGTACATCGGCCGAGTTTATTTGCCGGCGGGCATCCCTGCCGGCTTTGTCGCCGTGCTCACCGGCACCGCGCTGGCCTGGGGGCTGGGCCGCATGGACAGCGAAGCGCTGATGCAAGCGCTGCAGATCCAGGTCCAGGTTCCGCATCTGTTTATCACCGACATGATGGATGCGACATTCTCCGCCTACATGATCACCTTCCTGCCGGTCATTGTCCCGATGGGACTGTTCAACCTGATGGGCTCGCTGCAGAATCTGGAAAGCGCTGAAGCAGCCGGCGATGTGTATCCGGTCAGGAGTTCCCTTGCGGTCAATGGCCTGGGCACGATTCTGGCCGCCTGTTTCGGCAGCGTGTTTCCGACCACAATCTACATCGGCCATCCCGGCTGGAAGAAAATGGGCGCCGGTGCCGGCTACTCCGTCGCCAACGGGGTCGCCATCACCCTGCTGTGCCTGTTGGGCCTGGCCGGATTTGTCGCCGCGCTGGTGCCCGTCGAAGCCGGCGCGGCGATCCTGCTGTGGATCGGCATCACCATCGCATCCCAGGCTTTCCAGGCCACGCCGCGGGAACACGCGCCGGCGGTGGTAGTCGGGTTCTTTCCCGCCTTGGCTGCCTGGGGGCTGCTGCTGCTCGAAAGCGGGTTGCGTGCGGCTGGAACCAACGTCGATGCCGTCGGCATGAAAGCCCTGTCCATGCAGTTGCCGATTGCGGGACTGATCTCCCTGGAGCGCGGCTTCATTTTCACCTCCATGATCCTTGCCGCAATGACGGTATGCCTGATCGAAAAGCATTACCGTGCCGCTGCCGTCTGGGCCGCCATCGCCGCCGTGATCAGCGCAACCGGTTTGATGCATGGCTATGCGATCGCCAATGGCGCCATCGTGAACGCTTATGGCCCATCGCATACCTGGCCCTTCGTGCTGGGATACGGCGCGATGGCTGCAATTTTTCTGGGCTTGGGATTCCGGACCAGCAAAACCTGATTGGCCTGCTACAGGAATTCTCCAATCTCCGCGACCGCCACGCCCCCCAATTGCATGCTGTTGCCGACGAGGGTCAGTTCCATCTGCGAACCATCGCTGAAGGCGATGGTTTGTGCCGATGCGTAAAACCAATCCGTGGCTATCCAGGCCATCTGCGTCCCATCCGCCGCTGAACTGAATATCGCCGTGGCGCCTGAACGGGAGAGCGTCATATCGGCCGGCACGATGTCGTCAAACACGATCAGGTTGTGTCCGTCTGACCCGATCAGATTCAGCTTTCCTCCGGCAGACACATGGAAAGTCTGCGCTCCCGCACAATCAATGAGATTCTCGAATATGCCGCTGCTGATGCCATAACTTGTCGTAGCGGGTGTCGCAACAAGATAAACCGGTACCAGCGCAGCTATCGCTTGACTGACTGTTCCGCTGCCATTGGCTGCCTCAATCGTCGCGATTTCGGTGCTGTCGTTCAAGCCCGTCACAGCGGCGTCAAAGTTTTCCGCCAAGAGTATGCCCGACGAGCCAATGACACGGAGTATCTCTGCAGCCGTGCCGGTAATTTTCGTGATCAGGCTGGCATCCAGCCTGGCGGTGGTATGGCGGTCGATGCTGATCAGATCGGTTGCCGTCGCCGCGCCTGCATCCGGCTTCGCTGCGACATCAGGGGCCATGACAACGCCATTCGAATCGATGACAGCGGCAATCACATCCGCCGAACCGGTAATCATGCTGACTGCGCGGGCGTCAACATTGGCCGAGGTATTGTCATCAATCGTCGCGAGCGCAGTCGCACCCACAATACCCGCATTCACAGCGACCGCCACATCGAGCGGAGTATCGATACCGGCAGAACTCAGAGTGACAGCAATTTCCGCCGCGACGCCGTTGATCAAGGTGACCATGCTGGCGTCGATCACTGTTGTCGTCTTCTGGTCAATGCCGTTCAGATCGCTAGCCGCCGCCAGCCCAGCCTCCGCCGTCACCGCCACGTCAGGGGCGGTATTTACGCCAGCGAAATTGAGAATGAAGGCAAGCTGATTCGCCGTGCCACTGAGGCCGGTGATTGCAGTGGCATCCACCACAGCAGAAGTGTTGGCAGCGATGGTGCCCAGATCGGAGGCCAGCGCAGCACCCGACCCAATTGTCGCCGCCACATCAGCAGCTGTATCGATCCCCTCGGCACTGACCACCTGGGCGATTGTCGCGGCACTGCCGCTGATCTCGGTCACTGCGCCTGCATCCAGCACCTGCCCAATCAGATCATCGACTGCGTTCAGACTGGCTGCCGCTGCCGCTCCTGCAGCAACCGAAACCGATGATGCGCTGATGATTGACTCGATCCAGCCAGGCTCCATGAGATTGTCGACTGAATCGGTGATGCTATACGTCCAGTCGAAGTCGGTGGTCAAAATCGCCAGGGTTTCCTGCTCGGCAAGCGTCAAGCTACCAGCATCATTTCCCGATAAAGCGACATAATCGGCAGATTCAAGGATCGCCGGATCGGCTCCCAGCAAGGCAGGGGCAGAGTCTTCGATGACATAGCCCCAGTACCCCAGGATGGTCAGTTCGGTCAGTGCCAGGTATTCTGCGACGCGTAGCGTTCCTGCATGACTGTCCGTCACTGTGACGGCATCGGCAGCCTCAAGAAGCGCTGGATCAGCCGCCAGCAAGGCCGTGGCCGAGTCCTCGATGCTGTAATTTGTGTCACCGAGGGCGATCTCATCAACCCGATGTGTCTCGCCCTGCCAATCTGTGGATGATGCGGCCGGCAGCGCCCGAGAAAAGTCGTTGGCAAAGCGTTGATGCAGCACGTTTGACATTCTATCCAGCTCCTGAACTACAACGCGGGACGAATTGAATTTTCAGAATGCGAGCGGAAATTATGACAGCAAAGTGTCCTGGACCCAAGCAGTAAAACCTGCAGTAAATCCAGAATAATCAGGGCCAACGGCATCATAAGCAGGCCGAATCTCCACTGATCCGAGAAGAAAATTGACAAAGTAAGTAGACGCTACGTGCATGTGGTGATATGATTCGCGCCGCTTTGTTGTAGCAGATTTTCAAGTATTGACCCTATCGTCTAGAGGCCTAGGACAATACCCTTTCACGGTATGAACCCGGGTTCGAATCCCGGTGGGGTCGCCAAAAAAATTAAAAGCTTAGATGAATCATCTAGGCTTTTTTTTCGTCTGTGCTTACCCCTGCTCCGACACCGAGATAGCCATGTCATGGTCATTACCAGGAAGGATGACATGACCGTCCCGGAACGCGCTTCATCCCTTGGGTACCGGCTTGAACTGCATGGCCTTGTATTCAAGGAAATCCTCCAGTCCATATTTGCCAAGCTCCCTGCCGATACCCGACTGCTTGTACCCGCCGAACGGCGCATACATATTGAAGGGGCCGCCGTTGATGTCGACCTGCCCCGTCCGGATGCGCCGGGCAACTTTCTCTGCATGCTCATCGGTGGCTGACCAGACGCTACCCGCCAGCCCATACACGGTGCTATTGGCGATGCGGACTGCATCGTCCTCATCTTTGTAGGTGATGATGGATAGCACCGGACCGAAAATTTCCTCCTGGGCGATCGTGGCATCCCACCTGACCCGACCAAAAACAGTCGGCTGCACATAGTAACCCCCGGGATTCACGCCCTCCGGCAGACCGGCTCCGCCGGCAAGCAACTGCGCGCCCTCTGCGATGCCTTTGTCAATGTAGTCACGCACGCGGTCCAACTGCATCTTTGAGGCCAGCGGACCGAGGGTCGTCTCGGGCGTCATCGGATCGCCCGGCCGGTATGCCCTGGCGGCTTCCACGGCCAGGCTCGCGGCTTCGTCATGACGCGACTGCGGCACCAACATTCGGGTATGTGCGGTACAGGTCTGCCCGGAATTCAGAAAACAGTTGCCCACCACGCCTTTGACGGCAACCGCGAAATCGGCGTCGTCGAGAATGATGGCCGCAGACTTGCCGCCGAGTTCAAGCGCGACCCGCTTGATGCTGGCTGAGGCCAATTCCGACACGCGCATACCAGCGCGCGTGGAACCGGTGAACGAAATCATGTCGACATCCCTGTCGGTCACGAGCGCTTCTCCGACCACCGGGCCATAGCCAGTCACCAGATTGAACACCCCGGCGGGCACGCCCGCCGCATGGATGATTTCGGCCAGAAGGAATGCATTGAGTGGTGCAACTTCCGAAGGTTTCAGGATAATTGTGCAACCTGCCGCCAGCGCCGCTGCGACTTTTGCCGCAATCTGGTGCAGCGGGTAGTTCCAGGGCGTGATTGCCGCGACGACGCCGGCCGGCTCACGCACAACTTTGGAATGGCCGACCTGTTCCTCGAACGGAAAATCGGCCAACATCCTGGCATACATGCCAAAGGTCGCCGTGGGCGAACCCACCTGGATGCGCTGCGACAGCTTGTAGGGCATCCCCATCTCGAGGGTGATGGTCTTGGCGATTTCGTCGGTACGCGCCTTGAGACTATCCTGGATTTTCTTGAGATACTCGGCGCGCTGCACCGGCGTTGTGGCCGCCCAGTGATCGAATGCACGTCGTGCCGCCTGTACTGCATCGGCAGCGTCCGCCGCTTCGCCTTGCGGGATGGTTGCCAGGCGAGTTCCATCGGTAGGGCTGAAAACATCGATGCTGCCCTTCCCCTTGGGTGTGACCCAACGGCCGTCGATATAAAACTGCATTTGTTGTTGCATGGGTTCGAGTCTCCAAAGAATCCAGAAGTGAATGGTATCTCATGGGATGATATTCAATCCGCCGTTCTCGCCATGAAGCGTTCAAATGGTGGCCTAATGCATGTCGCCATCAACATAGAACCATCGTCCGCCTTCATGCACAAAACGGCTGACCTCATGAAGACGATGCGCGCGGCCATTCACTTTGTACCGCGCGACAAATTCGACGGTGGCATGCGTCGCATCCTGCCGTTCATGGCGCTTCACTTCCAATCCGATCCATTTGCTTGCCGCAGCGTCAAGCAAATTTAGCGAGGCGGGTCGTGTGTCGGGATGCCAGGTCGCCAGCAAGTAGTCCTCGCGCAACATGACATATGCAGTATAACGTGAGCGCATCAGCGCTTCGGCACTCGCCGCCGGTCTGCCCTCATCTATGCAAGGACTGCAACACGTGGCAAAACTGCCGCCGCTACTGCATGGACATTGAGAAGTCTTGGTCAAGGCGCTGTCTTCCAAATTTCAGCAATGATAATGGCAAAAACACCACGACTCGATCAGGCGCTCGGTCGCGGGGTAGTTGCTGGTGCATGTGCTAGGATTTTGCCCGCATCAGGATCACAGGCCGGCGAGGTTGCCTGCGGTCCTCATTCTGGGAATTTTCATCGTCCCGAAGTATTCTGTCGAACTTGCAACCAAGAAACGTAAATAAGGGAGGAGACAAGAGATGGATCTGGGCTTGAAAGGTTTGCGGGTCGCAGTCACCGGCGGCACCAAGGGGATAGGCCGTGCGATCGCGGAGACATTCGCTGCCGAGGGAGCACACGTGGCGATCTGTGCGCGCAATGCCGCCGAGGTTGAACAAGCCGTCGCGGTGCTCAAGGCAAAAGGCGTAAATGCCTGCGGCCGCGCGCTGGATGTAGCCGACGGCGCCGCGCTCAGGGCATGGGTCGATGAATCAGCGGCCGCACTCGGCGGACTCGATATCGTGGTGGCCAACGTCAGTGCGCTCGCATTAGGCGGCGACGAAGAGAGTTGGAGCAACGGCTTCCAGATCGATCTCATGGGCGCCGTGCGGCTGGTGAATGCTGCGTTGCCCATGCTGGAAAAGAGCAAGGCGGCAGCGATCGTAACGATTTCCAGCATCTCGGGCCGCGAAATCGATTTTGCCGCCGGCCCCTACGGCGCAATGAAGGCCGCCCTGATTCATTACACCCAGGGTCTGGCCTGCACCCTGGCGGGCAAGGGCATCCGTGCCAATTCGGTATCGCCTGGCACCACCTATTTTCCGGGCGGCATCTGGAACCAGATCGAGATGAATAATCCCGATTTCTACAAAATGGCACTCGGCATGAATCCTTCCGGCCGAATGGGAACCGCGCAGGAAATGGCGAATGCCACCGTGTTTCTCGCCAGCCCGGCGGCGAGTTTCATCAGTGGGACCAACCTGGTCGTCGATGGTGCATTCACCAAAGGCGTGCAGTTTTAGGCGCCTGAGGTAGTCAGCTGAGCCGTATTCCACAGGAGGCAGCGCATGACGGAAAAAATGACAGGTGGAGAGTCGATCGTTCGATCTCTGCTGGCACACAAGGTCGATGCCCTGTTCGGGATTCCCGGTGTTCAGACCTATGGTCTGTTCGATGCACTGCACCGGGCGGGCGACAGAATCAAGGTGATCGGTCCCCGCCACGAGCAGGCCACTGCCTACATGGCTTTTGGTTACGCCAAGTCGACCGGGAAAATCGGTGTGTTTTCCGTCGTGCCGGGACCTGGCGTGCTCAATGCATCCGCAGCCATCTGCACCGCCTATGGGGCAAGCACCCCAATACTTTGCATCACGGGGCAGGTTCCGTCCGATTTCATCGGATCGGGCAAGGGCCACTTGCATGAGTTACCCGATCAACTGGCAACGCTGCGAACGCTCGTGAAATGGGCCAACCGCATCAATCATCCAGGGGAATCGCCGGCACTGGTGGCAGAGGCTTTCAAACAGATGTCTTGCGGCCGACCGCGTCCGGTGGCGCTGGAAATGCCCTGGGAGGTCTTTGCCATGGCGGCGCCGGTGGAACTGATTTCCCCGCCGGAGAGCTATGCGCAGATTCATCCGGATTTCGACCAGATCGACAAGGCGGCACGTCTCCTCAAAGATGCGCGAAATCCGATGATCATGGTCGGCAGCGGTGCTCAACACGCCGGCCAGGAAGTGCTCGAACTGGCGGAACTGTTGCAGGTGCCTGTCGTCTCCTTCCGTGGCGGTCGAGGTATCGTTCCAGACGATCATTACCTTGGCTTCAACTGCGCCGCAGGATTCAAGTGCTGGGCGCAGACCGACGTGCTGATCGGTATCGGCTCACGACTTGAACTGCAGTGGTTCCGCTGGCCCGCACTGAACAAGGACCTGAAAATCATCAATATCGATATCGATCCGACCCAGATGCCCCGCCTCAAGCCAGCGATTCCGATTGTCGGTGACGCGCGTGCAGCGACTCGCGGCTTGATCGATGCAATGCTTCGTGATCACCAACCACGCCCATCGAGGCGGGAAGAGTTTGACGGAATCAAGGCCCGGTCTCACGCTGAAACCCAGAAAATCCAGCCCCACACGGCCTATCTGCGCACGATCCGCGATGTGCTGCCGCGCGATGGTTTTTTCGTCGAAGAGATTTGCCAGGCCGGGTTTTCCTCCTACTTCGGATTCCCGGTGTATACGCCGCGCAGCTTCGTCACCTGCGGTCACCAGGGAACGCTGGGCTTCGGCTACTCCACTTCGCTGGGCGTCAAGATCGGCAACCCGGACAAGCCGGTCGTGTCGATTTCTGGCGATGGCGGCTTCATGTTCGGGGTCCAGGAATTGGCCACGGCAGTACAGCATGGCATCAATGTCGTCAGCATCGTTTTCAACAATGGCGCTTTCGGCAACGTCTTGCGCGACCAGCAGCAGCGCTTCGAAGGCCGCGTCATCGGCGCCGAACTACGCAATCCTGATTTCGTGAAACTGGCTGAAAGCTTTGGCATGGCTGGTCAACGCGTATCCACACCGGACGCTTTGCGCCCGGCACTCGAAAAGGCTCTGGGAGCAGACGCCCCGGCGCTGATTGAAATCCAGATCGACCGCGCCAGTGAGGTGTCGCCCTGGGAATTCCTCATGCCGCCAGCCAAGCCGGGCTCACTTTCATATTAGACATTCGTCCTGCCGGGAAAGATGGTCGGCTGAAAAATCGACAGAATTCGCACATAGACTTTGATGAAAGTTGAAAATGCCATGGAGTCCCGCATCGCGGAGATCGAAATCAAACTGAGCTTTTCCGAAGATATGCTGGATGAGTTGAGCAAAACCGTGTTTCGACAGCAGCAGCAAATTGAGAAACTACAGAAGGAACTGCGTGTCTTGAGCCTGCAGTCGCAGAACGACGACACTCAGACCTCACCCCGCGACTTGCGCGACGAGATACCTCCCCACTACTAAGCGCCATCCGAAGATCTACCCGCCTCGGCGGACTACACTTCTCCGGTTTGCGAGTTGCTTAATCGATGGAAACCGCTATAATCCGCGCCTTCGATTGCGAGGTATTTGAACTCGCATTTCAAGCCAGAACACATGGAGTGGTAGTTCAGTTGGTTAGAATACCGGCCTGTCACGCCGGGGGTCGCGGGTTCGAGTCCCGTCCACTCCGCCAACGATACATTGGAAACCCGCACGGCAAAAGGCTTTGCGGGTTTTCTTTTTGTGTCGGTCTTACCCTGTTTTTTAGTGTTAGAGATAAACGGGTAGGCATGGGAAGCTACAAAAACAAAACGGCCTGTGAAGGCCGTGTTTGCTTGATACTTGGCGGAGAGGGCGGGATTCGAACCCGCGGTAGTCTTTCAACTACACACGCTTTCCAGGCGTGCGACTTAAACCACTCATCCACCTCTCCGCATGAGGCGCGGATTCTAGCAGAAAGGCGTGTGCTATTGTGTCCGCCATGACTGCCGCGCTATAATCCGTCTGCATTCCGGGCGATTAACTCAGCGGTAGAGTGTTACCTTCACACGGTAGAAGTCAGTGGTTCGAACCCACTATCGCCCACCAGAATTCATCATTAGACCAATTCATTGCAGCACATTCAAAACCGCCTTCGGGCGGTTTTTTATTTATCGGATCCTGATGTGGACTTTTCCTGATGGATGTTACATTTTGCATGGTCTAAACGGGTGCTGCTACAGCGCATTAATTTGCACAATCAGATTTGAATAGTAGGTGTTTATCCTTGATACATACCCGGTAGCCGCCAAATCTATTGCCGAGAACCCGCAATTTCCCGAATTTGAAGTTGAAACCCACGCCAAATCCTGTGTTTGGTAGGCATAGAGGAGCTTGTCGATTGCAGTTTTGTCGATGACCCTCGTGGATTTCACAAGCCGAATATTGACGATAGCCTCATTCAGAAAAGACTGTACATGAGATTCTTTTAAATTCGTCAGCGTGGTTAATTCCTCACCGCTGCATGAGTAGCCTTGTCCCGCCAGGTTTTCAGCAGCTTGCACCTCTGCCGCTAATCTTATTTGATCCATAGAGTAAGCTGATTCCAGATCGGCAGAAATAGTCAAAGTAGAAGAGAGTGCAGCAGTTCCCGATCCTGCGCTTGCCCGGTTGGTATATCCTCCGCTCACGACCATATCGACGTGCCCACCTGGGCCGCTGGTGGTCAGCGTGCCATGATAAGCACAAACATCGCTTGCGGCTGAAGCGTTGGCGGCAGGAGTCATTGTGACCGTCAGCATCGCTCCATCGTTGCTCAACGCACTGGTGGTGACGAATGGGATGGTCTTTCCACCGCAGATCCAGGTCACTTTGCTGGCATCACCTGAGGTGGCATTGGCAACCGACAGCTTTATCGAAATCGGTGTGCCAATTGCCACGCCAGTTGCTTCATTGACGGGAGAGTACGCAGATACAGTTGCTATCGGAACGGAAACCGGGGCTTCCCCGCTGTTTTCAACCGGGGCACTAACACCTGCACCGCCTCCGCAAGCACTGAGCAAAAGCAATGCTGCCGAGATTACAAAAACAATCGACACTGTCGATTTTGGTGACGAAGTCACCTTCCGCCTGACGTGGAGCTTCAAGTTTGCCGGACTGTCAGCCAAAGGATCAGTAACGGAACGGCTTGTGGTTGTTGCGGCTTCTTTGGGCATGGAGATTTACCTGGTCCAGGATTCGCCCATAATTTGACACTGTCTTTCAAGTCACCGTCTGTTGGCTTCACCACATTACGGCTCGCTGCGGCAACGAATTCTCATCCCGTCACCTGCGATGTGATTTCCGTCATGTCGCGGCGCGTTGTGCGCAACCTGAACAGTTCCTGATGTGCCATGATCAATTCCCGATCTTGAGTAATTCACCCATCAATAACGTCATTCAAGAAACTTCGCCGACGCGGATTCTGAGTCTATTCGGTATCATTCACGTTCAAATACTACCGAAAATCGTTTTGACAGGGAGGAAGACCATGGCTTGGCTTGATCTGGTAATGACGCTTTGCTTGATGCAACTGGTCGCGTTCAGCATTTTGGTGGGACGCGCACGTATCCGCTATGACATCCAGGCTCCCGCGACATCCGGCCACGAGACGTTCGAGCGCCTGTTCCGGGTGCAGATGAATACGCTGGAATTGCTGGTGGTGCTGATTCCTGCCATGTGGCTGGCCGCCAAGTACTGGGCGCCGCACTGGATTGCCGTGGTCGGGGTGGTGTATATGATCGGCCGCATGATCTATCTGCGTGCCTATGTGCGCGACCCCGCTTCGCGCACAGTGGGTTTCGGCATGAGCATCCTGCCTGTCCTGGGATTGCTTCTCAGCATTCTGGTCGGCATCGTAAAAGAAATCTAATCGCAGATTTTCTTGCGATCGAAACGATTCAAGGCTTGTTCACCCAGAAGCCGACGCCGGGTCCGAGGGTCTTGCTCTCGCTGGTGAAGTCGAGATAGCCCTTGCCGGCGATGTAGTCGGTCATGACCGGGTTCCCCATCGCAGCCATGCTGGGCGCATAGAAATACCATTTGGATCGCACCTTGTCCCAGGCCCAGATGGTGTTGAGATTCTTCAAACTCGATCCGCTCATCTCGGCATTGACACTGGCGGGCGTTGCGCTCGCGCCTATGGAGAGCAGATGCCATCCCGCAGGCAGGTTCTGGAAAGATGCGGCAGACACGGCCTCACCGATCGGCAATGGCACCGTGAATTCTGCTTTGGCATTCACCCAGAATCCTTCTCCGGCGTTGACGGCCGTCAAGAAGTCATAGCCCATCTTTCTGGCATGCGCCAGGCCGCCGTCATTTTGCGTCGGTGTATAAAACGCCCAGTTGGGATACGCGACTCCGGATGTTGTTCCCGTCGTGACCCACTTCCAGACCGAGGCAACCTGGGCCGGATCGCCGAAATTGCCGGCGATGCTCAAAGAGGACTGGACGCTGTTGCCGACAAGGTTCCAACCCTTGCCTAAGCTGATGTTGCTTGATTTCACCTCGGCGACCGCAGCAGCGACATCGAGCATGCCGGCGCCGCAGGTCGCGGTGGTGCAGTAGCACTCCAATTGTTCGCTGCCGTCCGAGACGTGACATGTCTTGACGGTCTCTTCTGCTCCTGTCGTCGGAAAAGCGCGTGCAGTTTTTTTCAGCAGGGTCACGACCTGCTCCGACGTCAGCGACGGTCGCAGCGATAGCATCAGGGCGGCAGTTCCCGCCACGAGGGGCGCCGAGAAGCTCGTGCCGACGCTGGAATTGAAGCTGTCGGTGTAGGCGGAGGCGACCGGCCCGGTTTTGCCGGTGTTGGTTGCCCCGAGGATGGGGTACAGACAGGGATCATTATCTCCGGTAAGGACGCAATTGCCGCCGGGAGCACTGATGGTGATTTCCGGTCCGAGGTCGGAAAATCCGACCTTGGTCCCGATATGGCGCAAACCTGCCACCGCAATCACGCCGGGGCAATCAGCCGGAGAACTCACCGCCTGACCGGAACTGTTGCCAGCCGATGCCACGATCACCGGGGGATGCGCCAGGGTAGAGATCGCCGCAAGCGCCTCGATGTAGTCCAGGGTGCAGGCACCGCTGCCACCCAGGCTCATGTTGATGACGCGTGCCGGATTCGGATTGTCCGGCACGCCCGGCACCGGTAATCCGGAAGCCCAGAGCATGCCGGCGATGATGTCGGAATCGTAGCCCCCGCATTTGCCGAGCACGCGCACCGGCAGCAGCTTCACGTTCCAGACCATTCCCGCCATGCCGCTGGCGTTGTTGGAAGCAGCGCCGACCAGGCTGCTGGTCAGGGTGCCATGCCAGGAACTGTCCTGCACGTCGCACCCGGGAAAAGCGCTGGAGGGATCAGTCGATTCAAAATGCGTGACCCAGTCGCCCGGATCGGAGGGATCGGCATCGCGCGCCCCGCCATCATTCGAGGTTGGAATGTCGTCGATCATGTTGTAGCCGGGTAGCAGACGGCCAGCCAGATCAGGATGCTCGGGACGCACACCGGAATCGATGACGGCAACGACGATGCTGGCACTGCCCGTGGTCATATCCCAGGCACCGGTGGCGTTAATGCTCGATAGCACTTCCCCGCTGGGTGCACGCAGGTACCATTGACCGACATCCGGACCGCCGACGGTGCCGCTGATCTGAGGTCCTTTTGCATACAAGGGATCATTCGGTACCAGGTGATGCGACCGACGCTGGTCGACCACGGCATGCTCGACGTCGCTTTCCTTGCTCAGCCGCTCAGCCAGCGCCTTGCTGCTCATGCCTTCTGCGAGGACCACCTGGGTATGCTGATTGAGCGCACGGCCGCTGCGCAGCGTCATGCCCAGACGCGTCCCCAGAGCGTTGGCGCGCGCTGTCAGTGCGCTGCGCATTTCACTCACATGCGCATGGGCCGCAAAGGCATGCTTGCGTGGCAGTGCGGCGTCCTGCTTGAATTTGACGATCACGCGCGCCGTCGTGTCGGACTCAAGGTGCTGCGAGTGGTGCTGGTAGTGCGCCGGATTGCGTTCGACCTGGCCAAGTGCGATTCCCGTACTCAACAGCATGGCGAAGAGCGAGCAAATGCCCAGTACGTGCCAGCGCTGAGCCGGCGTTCTGCGGTGGTTTGTTTGGCAAATAAGTTGGCAAATAAGCGAAATAAGCATCCTGAAAACTCACCGCCATGGGCAAGTCGTGATGATAGTATGCCCGGATCGTTCCTGGGCACCCTGCAACTCAATGTCACAAAATCTACGCGCCACCATCGCGCTTGTCGTTCTGACCCTGATCTGGGGCTATAGCTGGGTTACCGCCAAACTGGCGCTGCAGTATGTGGCGCCATTCGCATTTTCGGCACAGCGCGCAACGATTGGTGCATCCGCCCTGCTCCTGGCCCTGGTCATCATGCGCCGCCCCTTGCGCCCGCAACTGCCCTGGCTGGTTGCACTCAATGGCGCGCTGCAGACCGGTCTGTTCCTCTGCCTGCAAAGCTGGGCACTGGTCGAGGGCGGTGCGGGCAAGACTTCGGTGCTGATCTTCACTGCGCCGATCTGGACTTTGTTCCTGGCCTGGCCGCTGCTCGGCGAGCGGGTTCGCAACAGTCAATGGCTGGCGGCAGCGACCACGCTGATCGGTCTGGCCCTGATCATCGCGCCGTGGCAGCTTGAAGCCAGCCCCCTGGCGAAGATCCTGGGCGTGTTGACTGCCATGACCTGGGCCGCCAGTACCATCATCGCCAAACGCGCCAGCCGCAATGGTATTGACATGATGAACTTCAATGCCTGGCAGATGGCCTTCGGTGCGGTACTGCTCATCGCCGTCACGGCCTGCGTGCCCGAACCCGCAACGCGCTGGTCGGGCGAGTATGTCGGACTGCTGCTGTTCACTTCGCTGATCAGCACCGGCCTGGGCTGGTTTCTCTGGTTCTACATCCTGGAAAGACTGCCAGCCTGGGAAGCAAGCCTGTCGGTGCTGGGCGTTCCCGTCGTCGCCACACTCGCCTCGCGCCTGCAACTGGGTGAGACCAGCACGGACGTCGAACTCGCGGGAATGCTGCTGATCGGCACAGGATTGGCGCTACTCTCGCTGTTCAACTGGCGCCAACAGCGGCGCGCCTTGCCCTGAAATATCAAGGCTGCAGCGTCTCGCCGAGCCAGAGGCACTTGCCCTTGCTCTCTTTGTCGATCTCCGCCAGCACGCGCTGGTGATCGGCAAGTTCCTCCTCAGTGGCGCGCAGCACCAACAGTGGCGATCTCTCGCGATTGAGTTGCGACTGCGCAGCGGAAGGCGGCGCAATATCCAGTTCCATGGGAAGGGTTTCCTGGCCCCGCGTCAGGGCCAGATAGACTTCGGCGAGTAGTTCGGCATCCAGCAGGGCGCCGTGCAACTGCCGCCCGGAATTGTCGATGGCATATTCGGAACACAGTGCATCGAGTGAGTTCTTGCGTCCCGGACGCATCTCACGCGCCAGCAGCAGCGTGTCGATGACTTCTCCACAAATCGAGCCGAGCGGCTCCAGCCCGAGCAGTTCCAGTTCGTTGTTCAAGAAACCCAGGTCGAAGGCGGCATTGTGGATGATCAGTTCAGCGCCGCGGATGAACTCCTGAAACTCGGCGGCAATCTCGGCAAACTTCGGCTTGTCCTGCAGGAACTCGCTGGTCAGGCCATGCACCACCTGGGCACCGGCTTCGATCTGGCGCTCCGGGTTGAGATAGCGATGAAAGCGCCGCCCGGTGAGCTTGCGTCCAGCCAGTTCGACGCAGCCGATTTCGATAATGCGATGGCCCAGCTTGTATTCGAGGCCGGTAGTTTCCGTATCCAGAACGATTTGCCGTATCAATTGACTACCCCCTGTGATCGTCTACGCCACGCCGCGCCAGGGCATCCGCCCGCTCGTTTTCGGCATGACCGGCATGCCCTCTGACCCAGAGCCACTCGACGTGATGACGCGCGGCTTCAAGATCAAGAGCGCGCCAGAGATCGGCATTCTTGACCGGCTGCTTGCCCGCAGTCAGCCAGTTGCGTTTCTTCCAGGCGTGGATCCATTCGCTGATGCCTTTCTGCACATATTGCGAATCGGTATGCACGCGCGCTCGTACCGGACGTTTGAGAGCCTTGAGAGCCTCGATCACCGCCATGAGTTCCATACGGTTATTGGTGGTTTCGGCGGCACCGCCATACATTTCCTTTTCGCGTCCCTGGCTGCGCAGGATCGCGCCCCAGCCGCCGGGACCGGGATTGCCGCTGCAGGCGCCATCGGTAAAGATGTCCACCACCTCTTCAGGTGTTTCTTTCATTGTTTTTCGTCCGGGTAGTATTTTGCGTCACTGTCGCCAGCGACTTGGCGCGCGCCATCAGTTCGTGCCGCACCGGGGTGATCAGGCGCATGCCATGCACGCGCTTGATCGCCTGGATGATGTAGGTTGCCCCGGCGTAGGGCCACCAGCGGTTGCCCGCCAGCTCCAGGAGGCGCCAGCGCTGCAGGCTCTGGCTCACGGGCGGCGCATAGCAGCCGAAGCTGCCGGCATGTGTTTCAAAACCGAGCAGCGCAAACCAGTCCCTCAGGCGCATGACGCTCAAATACTGGCCGCTCCAGGGAATACTGCCCGGCAATCCGTAGCGCGTTTTCCTGCGCGAAAACAGGCGCCGCACGCCCCACAGGCTGAAAGGATTGAATCCGGTCACCACCACCTGCCCCTCGGGCACCAGCACGCGCTCCACTTCGCGCAGGATCTGGTGCGGCGTCACTGCAAACTCCAGCACATGCGGCAGAATCACCAGGTCGACGCTGGCATTGGCGAACGGCAGGAAATGCGGTTTGGCGATCAGGCCGGCACGTGCGGAGGATTTGTCGTCGCAATGAAAGCGGAAAGGCATGCGATTGGCGCGCAGAAAGTCATGCTGCGTCAACCCGAGCTGCACTGCCTTGAAGCCGAAAATGTCGGCGACCAGCAGATCGTACTGGGCTTGTTCCCACTGCAGGACATATTGCCCCTGGGGTGTTTCGAGCCATTCGTCAAAACCATTAGACATTGTCTGCCGCCGGGTAAAATAGGCCGCTATGGATGCATCTACCGAATATCAAATCGTTCCTGTTTGCGCTTTCAGCGACAACTACATCTGGATCTTGCGCCGCGGCAACCAGGCCGCGGTGGTCGATCCGGGTGATGCCGCGCCGGTACTGGCTTATCTCGAGCAGCAACAGCTCGATCTCTGCGCCATCCTGGTCACCCATCATCACGGCGATCACATCGGCGGCATCGAGGCGCTGCTGCAGCGTTATCACGTTCCCGTCATCGGACCGAAAGGCGAACCGATCGATGCATTAAGCGATCAACTGGTCGACGGCGATACCTTTGTTCTGCCGCAAATTGCCGCTGGTTTTGAAGTGATCGCCGTACCCGGTCATACGCGTGCGCACATCGCCTATTATGACAGCAACCACTCTGGCTGTGGCTCACTGTTCTGCGGCGACACCCTCTTCGCCTGTGGTTGTGGCCGCGTTTTCGAGGGCACGCCGAGCCAGATGCGGCAATCGCTGGCGCGTCTTGCAGCACTGCCAGGATCAACGCGTATCTATTGCGCTCACGAATACACCCAGGCCAATGTCCGTTTCGCTCTGGCGGTCGAGCCGGAAAATTTCGCCCTACAGGCGCGCGCCGAGGAAGTGGCGCAACTGCGTGCAACACAGCAACCCACCATCCCTTCGACAATCGCGCAAGAGCTCGCAGTCAACCCTTTTCTGCGCTGGGACGCAGAGGACGTCATCGCCGCCGCGCAGCGTTACCGTGAAACTCCAGTCACTCAAGCCGACGAAGTGTTTGCAGCAATCCGTGAGTGGAAGAACAATTTCAAATGAGGCCCGCTTGCACATCCGCGGTTTCCACGATGATTTTCCGTAACCTGTTCCTCTGCCTCTGTGCCGTTCTGTCACTGCCCGCGACGGCCGAGGTATTGACGGAATCCCAGTTGAACTGGACTACCCCGCCCGGCGGAATCGAGTCTGCATTGCAACTCGCCCCCTCGCCCGGACTGGCCAAGGAACTGCCCCTGACCATCCAGGATGAACCTCCGCCGCTGCCCACCATCGACCTGACCACCCAACCTGAAGATTTGTGGCAACGCGTGCGCAACGGCTTCTCCATGCCCAACCTCGCCAGCCCCCTGGTTGCCGATCGCCAGGCCTGGTATCTGAACCGCCCGGAAATGCTCAAGCATGTGCTGGATAGAAGCCGGCGCTATCTCTTTTACATCGTCGGCGAACTGGAAAAACGTGGCATGCCCACCGAACTCGCGCTACTGCCTATCGTCGAAAGCTCATACAACCCGATGGCCTACTCGCGTGCGCGCGCTTCCGGCATCTGGCAATTCATTCCCTCGACCGGCCGGAGCTACCGCCTCGAACAAAACTGGTGGCTCGACCAGCGCCGCGATGTCATCGCTTCCACCGGTGCCGCGCTGGACTACCTGCAAACCATCTACGAAATGCATGGCGACTGGCACCTGGCCCTGGCTTCCTACAACTGGGGCGAACATGCCGTGGCGCGCGCCGTGGCAAAGAACCAGGCGCGCAATTTGCCGACCGACTACGCGAATCTGACCATGCCCGTCGAAACGCGCTACTACGTGCCGAAATTGCAGGCGCTGAAGAACATCATTGCCCAGCCGAAGCTGTTTGGCATCAGCATCAATCCGATTCCCAACCAGCCCTATTTCGACATGGTCGGCAAGCCGGCCAACATGGATTTATCAATTGCCGCCAAGCTCGCGGAAATGCCCCTGGAAGAATTCATTGCGCTCAACCCGGCCTATAACCGCCCGGTCATGCCGGCCGGCAAGGACAGCCCGCTGGTGCTGCCAGCAGGCAAGGTACAAACCTTCCTCGCCAATTTGCAGCATCACGAAAATCAGGAAAAGCCGCTCTCCAACTGGCACACCTACCGGCTCAAGAAGGGTGAAAAGATCGAGACGGTTGCAGCGCGCCACCGTTTGTCCGCCGCCTACCTCAAGCAGATCAACGGCATCAACCGGCGCTCTCGCCTTCCCGCCGGCACCACCCTGCTGGTGCCGCGCAAGGATGGCCAGGCCAGCGCCAACCTGCAGGAAATCAATCTGCCGCTGACAGAACCCGAGTTGCCCAAGACGAAACCGCAGAAGTCCGTCCGCAAAACAGTCGGCAAAGGTGGCAAGAAAGCCGCGCAAAAGGGCGGCAAGCCAAGGCCGCCGGTAAAAACCGCCAAATCAGCCAAGAAGAAACCCGTCAGGCAACATTGAAGGCTGACGAACCAAGGCCTGCATCCGGGTTGTTTGCCTGCTCATTCGTCTCTCATTCGTCACTCATTTTCCGGTCAAGCGTTCCAACGCAAACATCTTGCTGTACTTGCGGTCCAGCCAGGTGACGGGCCACCAGCGCTTGAGCGCCGGCATGCGGAAGCTGTTGGGGCCGATGCGCAGGATGGCCGGGGGATGATCCTGCAGCGCCGCTGCGACCACCTCCCGCGCCATAAGCTCGGCCGGCATGCCGCCTTTCTGCGAAGCCCCTGCGCGTGCGCGAATTCGCTTGGCCAGGGCGCTGTAGATCGAGTCTGCCGGCAAGGCCACGTTGGCAGTGCTGTTCGAGCCGAAGCGCGAAAGAATCGAGCCGGGCTGCACCGTCAGGACATGGATACCAAAGGGCGCCAGTTCCATGCGCATGGCATCGGAGAGAATATGCAAAGCGGCTTTGCTGGCACTGTAGCCGCCCGAGAAGGGCGTTGGCGCGATGCCTGCCACGCTGCCGATGTTAACCACGCAACCACGCCGCTGCGGCAGCATCAGCGGCAGAGCCGCACGCACTACCTGGACCGGCCCCACCACATTGGTATCGAACTGGCGCCTCAAGTCTTCCGCGGACAAGTCGGCCACCGCGCCAAACAAACCGAAGCCGGCGTTGTTGACCAGCACGTCCAGACGCCCCTGCTCAGCCTTGATCGTGGCCATCGCCGTGGCGATGCTTTGCGCGTCGGTGACATCCAGCAACAAGCCATGCACACCCAGCCCGGTGAGCGCATTCAGCGCAGCGTATGTCCTGGCGCTGGCATAGACGATGTGCCCGAGCCGGTGAAATTCCTCCGCCATTGCCGCACCAATGCCGCTCGAACAACCGGTAATCAAAACAATCTTCTGCTGCGTCATGGACACGCACCCTGTGGGATATTGGATAATCGGACTCTATCACCCCAAACCCAACTTCGGGTACTCGCATGACCTGCCCGCATCCACCCTCACCTGTACCGCCATTGATATGCTGAGCTACCGCCACGCCTTTCATGCCGGCAATCATGCCGATGTGCTGAAGCATTTCATCCTGATTCAGTTGATCCGTCATCTGCAGCAGAAGGACAATCCCTTCTGGTACATCGACAGCCATGCCGGTGCCGGCCTCTATGCCCTGGACACGGGCTACGCGACGAAGCTGGCAGAGCATGTGGAGGGCATCGACCGGCTGTGGTCTTGCAGCGATTTGCCGGCAGCGCTGGCGGAATACGTCGGCCTGGTGCGCGCACTCAATCCGGACGGCAAGCTGCGCAACTATCCCGGCTCACCCTGGATCGCCAACCAACTGCTGCGCGCGCAGGATCGTCTGTGCCTGTTTGAACTGCACAGCCGCGACAGCCAGTTGCTGCAGGAAAATTTCCGTGCCACCGGCCGACGTGCCACCGTCCATGCCAGCGACGGCTTTGCTGGACTCAAGGCGCTGCTGCCGCCGCCGCCACGCCGCGCCCTGGTGCTGATCGATCCTGCCTACGAAGACAAGCAGGATTATCGGCGCGTGCCGCAGATCCTGGCTGAAGGCCTCAAGCGCTTCGCCACCGGCATCTACGCCATCTGGTATCCACAACTGCCCGAGAAACACGGACGCACGACAGTGCAGCGCAACGAATCAAAGCAGTTGCCGGAAAAGCTCAAGACGCTTGCAGTCAAGAACTGGCTGCATGTCAGGCTGACCGTGGGCACGCCCGCTGCCGATGCGTTCGGCATGTATGGCAGCGGCATGTTCATCTTCAACCCGCCCTGGACGCTGGCGGGGACGCTGCAGCAGGTCATGCCTTATCTGGTGCAGGCATTGGGTCAGGATGCAGGCGCCAGTTTTCTCGTCGAGCAAGCCGTCGATTAGATCAAGGCAAAACAAGTAACTTGCGACTATCCAAACCTGGCTGACTCCCACGCGTGGATGGCGTGTTTTCTGGTTTCACCCCAGTGGTATCCACCGAGTTTGCCGCCCTGCTGGAGAACACGGTGGCAAGGAATGAGAAATGCCACGGGGTTGGCACCTGCCGCCTGCCCGACGGCTCTGGCAGCGCCTGGATGGCCTATCAAGTCGGCGATTTGGGAATAGCTCGCCACTTTTGCTGGCGGGATTGTCAGCAATGCTTTCCAGACATTGACCTGGAAGTTCGTGCCGGTCACGTACAGGGACAGCGGGCGATCCAACTTTCTTTCCACGTCGAACATGGCTTGAACAATGGCGCCCGTTCGCCGGCGATTCTCGCGCAGCACCGCAGCGGGCCATCGATGGGACAACTCCGCCAGGTGATCTTCGGCATCAGAGGAGTTCAAAAAAGCGAAATTGCAGATGCCTCGCGCAGTAACAGCGATAAATGCCTTGCCAAACGGCGTGTCATGCACGGCATGCGAGATCGTCAAGCCGGCGCCGCCCATTTTGAATTCACCCGGCGTCACCGCCTCCAGTTGAATGAAATGGTCATACAGGCGCGAGGCGCTGCTTAATCCGACCGAATCGGAAACCTCAAGTAGCGATCCGGATTCACCCAGCAGTTGTTTGGCTCTTTCCACCGTAAGCGCTTGCAGGAATCTTTTCGGAGTAACCCCAGCCCAGCGACAAAACAGGCGCTGAAAGTGAAAAGGGCTCATGTGCAGGTGCGCCGCGATCTCCTTCAAGTCAGGCTGGTTGCTGACCTGACGGGTAATGAAGGATATCGCCCGGGCGATCCGGTCATAGTCCGACATTTGCATTTACCTCGGGCATCATTCACTCCACACGTATTGGCATCTATGTGGGCACAATTATGCTGACTCAATCGAACTTCCTCGACCCGGATCATGCTGAGCGTCAATATTTTTCTCGACAGCCAATCCTTTAAACCTGTAGAATGCTTCTTGTGCGTTGCAACATGCAACCGCAAATGCGCTTCGCAAACCCTCAGCAGCAGTTCTTAAGCCCTCCCGCCTTCTGGTGCCGTTATTGAGCACCGCTCCGGCGCAAAGCTTTTGTGCCGAAAAGTCGCAGTTTTCGATATTTCGTTGGTTGGCGTTGCATTATGACTTGCCCTTGTGCCTCCGTGCCCCGGGCAGGCGGATTTATTGACGAAAGAAGACTATGACGTTTGAAACACTCGGCCTCAACCCGGCCATTCTCAAGGCGCTCGCCGATTCGGGCTACACCCAGGCCACACCGGTGCAGGCGCAAGCCATTCCATTCGCCCTGGCGGGTCGCGACCTGCTGGTCTCATCGCAGACCGGTTCGGGCAAAACCGCCGCTTTCATGCTGCCGGCCTTGCATCGCTTTGCCAGTGCAGCCAGCCAAGCCGCCGGCAAGACGCCCAACCAGGCGCGCCAATCGGCGCAAGCCCAGGGACAGCGCCCACGCTTCCAGCCGGCGCAGCCGAAAATGCTGGTGCTGGCACCGACTCGTGAGCTCGCCCTGCAGGTCACCGCAGCAACGGAGAAATATGGCAACCAGTTGAAGCATATCCGTGCCGTCGCCATCCTCGGCGGCATGCCTTACCCGAAACAGATGCAACTGTTGTCGCGGAATCCGCAAATCCTGGTCGCCACACCCGGCCGGCTGATCGACCACCTGCAATCGGGCAAGATCGATTTCTCCCAGCTTGAACTGCTGGTGCTCGACGAAGCCGACCGCATGCTCGACATGGGCTTCATCGAGGACATCGAGAAGATCATCGCTGCCACGCCGAGCAGTCGGCAAACCATGCTGTTTTCGGCCACGCTGGACGGCATGGTCGGCCAGATGGCGCAGAAAATCACGCGCAATGCTCAGGTTGTCCGCGTCGTCGGCGCCACGGCAAAACATGAAAACATCCAGCAGCGTCTGCATTTCGTCGACGACCTGTCGCACAAGAACCGCCTGCTCGATCATCTGCTGCGCGACGTCAGCATGGATCAGTGCCTGGTGTTCACCGCCACCAAGCGCGATGCGGATGTCATTGCAGACCGGCTCCTCATCGCCGGCTTCTCGGCGGCGGCCTTGCATGGCGACATGCAGCAGAGCGCGCGCAACCGTACGCTCACGGCGGTACGCCGCGGCCAGGTGCGGGTGCTGGTGGCGACCGATGTGGCTGCGCGCGGCATCGACGTACCGACCATCTCGCATGTGATCAATTTCGACCTGCCTAAATCGCCCGAGGATTACGTGCACCGCATCGGCCGCACCGGCCGCGCCGGACGCAACGGCCAGGCGATCTCGCTGGTGAATCACGCCGAGAACTTCAACGTGCGCAACATCGAGCGTTTCACCAAGCAGCTGATCCCGGTCGAGATCGTCATCGGCCACGAACCGAAAAAAAGTGCCTCAACCGCACCGCGCAAACCGGCCAGATTCAGCCGTACCGCCAAGCCGGGAGCACCCAAGCGTGATTTCTCACGCCCCAATGCGCCGCGCAAGAGTGGCTTCAAGGCGCCCTATAACGCATCACGCCTGCAGTTCAGCGACCGTTAGTTACGGCTAGCCCACGCCTTTGCAGCGTGGGCTGATTGCATGCTAGGCTTGTTCCCCGCCAATCAGCGAAGACAGCGAGGAACCCGCCGATGCCGATGGACAAACTGGACAAGGTTGTTGCCGCAGCCCGCAAGAACCGCGAGTTGCGCGAACAGGATTACCGGGAACGGGCGCTCAAGCTCTATCCTTGGATCTGCGGCCGCTGCACGCGCGAGTTCACCCGCACCAACCTGCAGCAGCTGACCGTCCATCACCGCGACCACAACCACGACAACAATCCCTCCGACGGCAGCAATTGGGAGTTGCTCTGCGTGTATTGCCACGACAACGAGCATTCGCGTCATCTCGAAGCAGCGGCGGGAGGCTCTGCTTCCACTCCCGGCAGTTCCCCGGCCCCCCAACTCGCCGGGGGCTCTGCAACCCACAACCCGTTCGCCAATCTCAAGGACTTGCTGAAGAGCAAGTCCTGAAGCCCAGACTTGCGTATCGGGTATATGCCCCACAATCCCTTCAATCCCTGCAATCCGCCGCATGCAAACACCCACCGCAAACAATGACCAAACCATAAAGCACTGCGCCCTGGCCATCGCCCTGCTTGCGCCGCTTGCGGCAATCCTGTTGAAGCTGGTGCCGGCGTTGCTGGCCGGACTGCTGATCCACTCCCTCGTCAGCACATTCGCACCGCGTCTCGAACGGCATCTTTCAAGTCACGGCGCGCGCGTTGCGGTGGTTGCAATACTGGCATTGTTCGTGATTGCGTTCTCCGGCGCACTGACCATGGCGACGCTTGCCTTCATTCACAGCGACGTCGGCAGCCTGCCGGCGCTGATGCAGAAAATGGCCGACGTGCTCGAGTCAACCCGCGCCTGGCTGCCGGATTGGGCCATTGCCCACCTGCCTGCCGACAGCATCGAATTGCAAAGTCGTGCCGCCACCTGGTTGCGCGAACA
>Ga0172380_10001238_pt1 | contig 44655 bp, 28 predicted proteins | sample Leawe162metaG_FD_119747 | JGI IMG/M metagenome (GOLD analysis project Ga0172380, IMG submission 119747) | Leachate microbial communities from a municipal landfill in Southern Ontario, Canada - Leachate well 162 metaG | ecosystem: Engineered > Solid waste > Landfill > Unclassified | place...
CGCAGAGGCCTGGCAGGGGAAGAGGCGCGCCCGTAGATGAATATCAACGCGATGGTCCAGAAGCAGAAAAGGAAAAATAAAATTGTAAGGGGGATGTTCAGCGCGTCGAGCATGGCCCTCCTGCCTGCTGCGCCCGGAAAGGCGCGGGTGCGTTCATGCGATAAACCTGCCACTTCCACGAATGATTTTCAAGGACGTAGTGGCAACGCGTTTGAGAGCGCCGGGCGGGCAGGCCGGGACATGATCGCAGCCACGAGCAGGCGCGCGTTTACAGGAAGCTTGGCGAGCCAGCCTGCTTCAGCTATATTCTGCTCAAGGAAGGCCACTATGTGTCATCATAAAAAAATGTCCGCAGGACTTGCGCTTGGCCTGCTGTTACCGGCGCTGCTTGGAAAAACATGCATGGCCGATGAAATCAAATATTCTCTCAAGGGTCGCATCATGGATACCAGCGACAACTGGCTGCCGGATGCGCGCGTGGCCCTGAATCGCGCCGGCGCTGTCACCAACACCGACGGTAACGGCCTGTTCACCCTGGAATTTGCGCCCCCCGCACCCCTGGCGGCGGATGACAAAAATAATTATGACTACCTTGAAATTGACAAGGAAGGCTACCAGGGGCGCACGGTCGAGATAAAGGATTTGGAATATTTCAGCCGCCCTGCCGAAGAAAAGATCGAGCCGGTCGCGGTGGGCGCGGACAACGTCGGCTTCAGCGTAAGGATGTATACCGCGCCTTCCATCCACAACCTGCCGGGAGCCATGGGAATCAAGGACGAGGGCCAGCCCATCAGCACGGAGCTATTCGAGAAGGTTTTGGCGCAGAAGGAATCCCGTAAAACTTTCAGTGGACCGACGGAGCGCGTTTGGTTTCATGCCTATGTGCCAAAGGGCGTCAAAAAACTCAAGGCCGCCTTCCTGATCTCACGCCACGGCATGGGCACGATAGATAATCCGGTTTTGCGGAAGTTCGCCGATGAAAACGATATTGCCCTGGTGGGGATCCTGGGCGATCCGGTCCAGCGCGGCTGCTGCCCTGTCAGTTTGCTGGATGAGCATATTGAAAAGCTCGCGAAGATGACAAACCATCCTGAGCTGGCGACCGTGCCGGTTTTCACATTCGGGCACTCCAACGGCACGGGCTTCGCCACGGTTTACGCCTCCCGGCGGCCGGAGCGGGTGATCGGGTGGATCTCGTACCATTCCGGCTGGAGCTGGCAGCTGCAGTTTCCGGGCCTTGAAAAGGTACCGGGCCTCGTGATGCACGGCCAGAAAGACCAGTGGCTGGATCACGGCCAGGAGCAGATTGTGAAACACCTTCGTAGCGCCCGCAACGCGTCCGTGGCCATGATGCTGGAAGGAAACGTGGGGCATGGCCCGGTCAACGCCGTGGCCACATGGGAGTTCATCGTTGAATTTTGCAAGGCGGCCATGCGCGTCCGCCTGGGCGATGACGGGCAACTTCGGCCCGTGGCCATCGAGCAGGGCTGGCTGGGGGAAAATTACGACCGCGCAAAGGGCGGCCAGCAGGACCTGGCCATTTTTCCTTATGACAAATATCCCGCTGACCGCTCCATCGCCAACTGGCTGCCCGATAAACAGTTCGCTGAAGCCTGGCAACTCTATGGCAAAACCGACCCGCGCTCCCAGAAATAAGATGATGCTTACCAAAAGTTCAGTCCCAGCTCATTATCCAAAAGCATTGAGATATGCAGTTGACATTCAGGCCCCCCTGGGGTGCTTTGCAGAATAATGAATATTCCTTTCTGCCTGTTCTCAGGTAAGGCGCCGTCCTTTTTGACCTGCAGCATATTGTCCGGATCGCGCCGCCGGGAGGGCGAAGGAATCCCGTGAAACGCGGGACGAGATGGAAACTTGATCACACGTTTGGAGGGGTCAATTGCAGGATAATCTTGAAAACAAAGGTTTAAACTGGAGCGGGCGAAGGGAATCGAACCCTCACCACCAGCTTGGAAGGCTGGAGCTCTGCCTTTGAGCTACACCCGCTTGTATTAAAATCTTTTCACCGCTGACGGATCGTAAGACCAGTGGCCATTTCAGCCATGCGAGCCGGATTCAGTTGCGTATCGGGCGGTGCCTCTTCCTTTGATCTGTTTTTCAAGAGCCCGTGCGACTGACCGTGTCTCTACAATCTTGGAAAATACTTCTATCCAGTCATCTGTCTGACTTGTTCATTTACTTTGGCCATGCACATGCTGGCGCCTGCGCTTTGCGTGAAACCGCGAAAAATACTGTATAATATTTGTTTAACTTCCGGGAATATAAAACATACACATAATAAAGCAAAACTTTCATCTCCCGCATCATCCCGCTTTAACGCTCCCTCACCACCAGTCCCGCGCTGCGCGGGACTGGCTTGGAAGCTTGCGGCGCGTCCCGCGCCTGCTGGAGCTCTGCCTTTGATGGCGCAAAACGCGCCATAAACCTACACCCGCATGGAAAGTTGGATTGTAAATATCATACGTCCGTCAAATCGTCAAGAAAGGGTTGGCTGGAACAAATACGGTAAATTTTCTCAACGATTAACTAGAAAGAAAGATAAAACCGTGGTCTGATATCTTTGGGCTGGCATGTCTAAATAAAAAAAGTATAAAATCTCAAACTTAAAGCGCAAGATTTAACAAACCTTAATACTGAAACATTACCCCGGAAAACCGAATGACTGTCATAAGATCAAAAACGCTTTATGTTTATTGGATCATCGCAGATAAATGCATTAGTGATAGCAGGCACTAATATGTTATTGGTTGTCATGTCAGGGTTTTTGGTGGAATCCACCCACATGCCCGAACCGGAACAACGGACAAAATTACCGCCCATACCATTTGTGCCGCTAAGATGATTACCGCCCCAGGTGTTTACAAGATTGCCAAAATCAATACTGTTCAGGCCATTAATATCGCATAACAGACAAAGGTTTCCGTCACTGTCCGACCGCCCGGCAATAAAGTGGTAACTACAGTGCGTTTCGCCTTTTGCTACGGTGTCGAAATCATTAGTGAGATCATTTGCCAATTTATGCATTGGGGTTGAGCGGTAAGATCCGGCGGCCGACGGGCAGATTAACATACCAGGCTGAAGTGATCCGGACATGGCAAGACTTCCGTTTGGTCCAACCAAGTTGGTCTGAGGGAAAGCTGGACGGAATGAGTCGCGCGGGTCAAGTCCCCACGCCGCGCAGGCCTTGTAGATACCGTTAAGGTTTGAAAGGCAGTTGATGCGGCGCGCGTTTTCACGGACGGCCCCGAGTTTCGGGAAAAGCAAGGCCGCCAAGATGCCGATGATCGCGATCACGACGAGCAGTTCCACGAGAGTGAACGCTTTCTTTTGAATTCTGCCGAATATTCTTTTCATCCTTTTTCCTCCCGGATTTTCTTTTTCCCGTGATTTACTCAGTAACACCTGTCAGTAATAAATAAAATATAAACTTTTACCGTATCATGTCAACAATATTTTGGATTTTGAACCTTATAGAAATAAATGTTGTCAAAAGACAAATTAGGTGTCATAAAAGCCCGGACCATATAGTGCCTGAAACACGAAGAAACTCGGAGAAAAATCCAGTCGGATCCGGACGGACAAGAATATTTCCGCCCGAAAGCGGACCCGCCGAAGTGGATACCACGGAGATGGAGGAGGCACGGAGCAGAGATTGCTTGGAACCGGCTTTTCCTGGACACAAAACCCGGTTCCAATCAATGACTTGTCATGGAGAAGCAAGGAAGGGAGCCCTTGATCATGATGGAATCGGTAAATCGCGCGGTTTTTTCCAATATCAAGGTCGTTTTGTCAAATTTGGAAGCAGCAGAATGCGGCGATCAAATTTGCCAAAATCTCCTCTTGATATATCTCCGCGTCTCGTTCTGTCTCCGTGGTAAGATGATCCTATTCTTAAAATGCCCTTAATGAAGGTAGCAAGTTGGGTTGCGGGCTTAAGCCCGCATTGAGATGGAAGAAGACAGCATGAAACCGGGGCTTTACATCGTCGGCACGCCGATCGGCAACCTGGAGGACATTACCGCCCGGGCTCTGGAAACGCTGCGCGGCGCTGATTTTATCCTTGCCGAGGACACGCGCCACACGCGCATCCTGCTGGACCGCTTTTCCATCAAAACATTCCTGGTAAGCTGCCACCGTTTCAACGAGTGCTCGCGGATTGAGTCCGTGCTTGAAAAAATCCGCTCCGGCAAGGCCGCCGCCCTGGTGACCAATGCCGGCATGCCGGGCGTCGCCGATCCGGGCGCGTTCATGGCGCGGGCCTGCCGGCAGAACAATCTTTACGTCACGGTCATTCCCGGCGTCTCATCCGTCACGGCGGCGGTGGCCTTGAGCGGGTTTGGCGGCGGGGGATTTATCTGCGAAGGATTTCTGCCGCGCAAGCAGGGCGCGCGCCGGCGGCGCCTGGCCGGGTTGAAATCGAGCGACAAGCCCGCGGTTATCCTGGAGTCACCCTACCGCTGCCTGAGGTTGCTCGAAGAAATTGAAGAGGTATTCGGGCAGAGGGAGATATGCATGGGCAGGGAACTGACGAAAATCAACGAGGAATGCCTGTGGGGCAGTGCCGCAGAAATCAGACTGACCCTTGCCGGACGCGTGGCCGGCGCGCCGCAGAGGCAGATCAGGGGCGAGGTGATCTTTGTCATCGCCGGCGCCTCACGGAAGGAAGCGCGCGAGGCATCCGGTGCGGATGAAGACGCCGAAGCGCCCGCTGAAGCCGGCCCCGGGGCTGATCCGGGACAGGGCCCGGGAGCCAAATGAACAATTGATTCGGATCATTTTTGTGGTATATTGCAGGGTTTGCGCATATGAACAAGCACAAGCATCATCCGCAGGAAGAACACAAAAAAACCGCCGATGAGGCGCAGCCCGGCGCGCCGGCCGGCGCTGAGCCGGCCCCGGCAGCGGGAAACGACTCTTCCAAACCCGCCCGGCCGGCTGAAGCGGCCGAGGCCGAAAAGCTCAGGAAGGCGGAAGAGGAGTGCGCGCGGCTGAAAGACCAGCTCCTGCGCCTGGGGGCGGATTTTGAAAATTTCCGCAAGCGCTCCCTTCGTGAGAAAAATGAAATCTGCGAGAACGCCAACGAGGCGCTGGCGCTCGATCTGCTGCCGATAATCGACCACCTACAGCTGGCGCTCAAAGCCGCTGCAAAACACAAGGCTAATTTGGCCGGATCTCCCCGGCCAGAGCCCGGGACGAAGACAGCTCAGTCCCATTTGACAAGCTCAGGACAGGCCGAAGCCTCTTTCCTGGAAGGGCTGCGGCTCATCCACGAACAGATGATGAACACCCTTGCCAAGTTCGGGCTTGAACCGTTCGAGTCTGAAAAGCAGCCCTTCGACCCGGCGCGGCACGAGGCCGTCAGCTGCCTGCCTTCGGAAAAAGACCCCGAGGGCACAGTCATGACCCAGAGCAGGCAGGGTTACCGTTTTAAGAAAAAAATATTGCGCCCGGCGCAGGTGGTTGTTTCCAGCGGCAAAGCGGAGTTACCGCTGACCGAAAACAAAGAAAACTCCAATAACTAAACTCCAAATCCCGAATAAATCCCAATGGACAAATTTTCAGCTATCAACATATCTTTGCTTGCCGCCTTTGAGGTTGAATTTTGGTTATTATTTGGAGCGTGGCATCCGGATATTGGAATTTTAAGGTAAACTCAGATGGCAGCAAAACGCGACTATTATGAAATTCTCGGGGTTTCCCGCTCGGCGTCGCTGGATGAAATCAAGAAGGTTTACCGGAAGCTGGCGATGCAGCACCATCCGGACAAGAACTCCGGTAACAAGCAGGCCGAAGAGCGCTTCAAGGAACTTTCTGAAGCCTACGAGGTGCTGAGCGACGCCGATAAAAGGCAGCGTTACGACCAGTTCGGGCACGCCGGCGTCAAGTCGTCGTTCGGCCCGGGCGGTTTTGATTTCTTCCGCGACTTCACGCACGGCGCCGATTTCCAGGATGTTTTCGGCGACCTTTTCGGCGGGAGCATCTTTGAGGACGTTTTCTCGCGCGGCTCCGGCAAGCGCAGGCCCGCGCGCGCCGCCCGCGGGGCCGACCTGCGCTACGACCTGGAGATCAGCTTCGAGGAATCGGTGTTCGGCGCCGAGCGCGAAATTACCCTGCCGGTTTCCCAGGAATGCGGCGCCTGCCGCGGCAGCGGCTGCGAGCCCGGGCACAAGAAAGAAACCTGCCGGCGCTGCGACGGCCACGGCGTGGTGGTCGCCGCCAGCGGCTTTTTCCGCATCCAGCAGGACTGCCCCGCCTGCGGCGGGCGCGGTGAAATTGTCACCCATCCCTGCCGGACTTGCCGCGGCACGGGCATGGTAAAAAACCGCCAGCAGCTTTCAATCAAAATCCCGAAGGGCGTTGAAACCGGCTCGCGCCTGCGCCTGGCAGGCAAGGGGGAAGGCGGGACGCAGAACGGACCGGCCGGCGACCTTTACATCATCCTGCACGTCCTGCCCCACAATATTTTCCAGCGCGAGGGCGTGGACCTCTTCTGCGAGCTGCCGGTGGCGCTTGAAACCGCCGCCCTGGGCGGGGAAGCGGAAGTGCCGACCCTTGAAGGCTGGGCAAGGATCAAAATTGACTCCGGCACCGACACCGGCAAAATCCTGCGCTTAGGCGGAAAGGGAGTTTATGACCTCAACACCGGCACAAGGGGCGACCTGCACGTCCGCCTGACGGTGGAAACCCCCAAGAACCTTTCCTCCGCCCAGAAAAAAAACCTGGCCGAATATTGCGCGGTTTTGGGCGAAGACAATCATCCCTCCTGCGCCCGCTTCCGCAAAAGCGCCGAAGAATTTCTTAAGCACAGGGAGAAGTAGCCGGAACCCGGCGGCCAGGCAGGGAAAGCTGGATGCGAATGCCGGCTCCCGGCTTCACCAAATAAGATGCACCGCTGTTTTTCAGACCCGGAAAACTGGAAGGGCGAGCTTGTTGAGCTTTCCGCCGGGGAATCCGACCACCTCCTGCGAGTGCTGCGCGCGCGGGCGGGGGAAACGGTTGAAATTTTTGACGGCCGGGGGCGCGTGGCCGCCGCGAAGCTGGTTTGCGGCCGCGAAGGCTACGCGCGCCTCGAAACGATCCCGGGAAGCAGCCGCCTGGTCCCCCCCGAGGCAATCTCCCTTGTCCTGGTCCAGGCCGTTCCCAAGCAGGCCGCGATGGAGGAAATTATCCAGAAGGCCGTCGAGCTGGGCGCAAGTAAAATTGTCCCGGTGACAACCGAAAGGACGGTTGTGAAGTTCCGCGGCCACGCGCGGCCGGGCGCGAAGACTGAACCGGACCGTTGCTGTCTGCCCGCGGACAACCACATGGAACGCTGGCGCAAAATCGCCCTGGCTGCCGCCAAGCAGTGCCAGGCGGCCTGGCTGACGGAAATCAGCCCGGTAGCCTCGTTGCAGGAAGCCGCCCGGAGCGCGCGTGAGGATTTGAAAATCTTCGGCTCGCTCGACCCGGACGCGCGTTCATTGAAAAATATCCTGACGCCGTTGCCGGCGGCCAAAAGCATAGCTCTGGCGGTAGGGCCGGAAGGCGATTTCACGGAAAGCGAGCGTCAGCTGCTGGCGGCGGAGGGTTTCATTCCGGCCGGGTTCGGCGCCCGCGTGCTGCGGGTGGCAACCGCCGCCGTTTTCGGATTAAGCGTGCTGAAGCATGAATTCCGGTCTTATAATGATTGTGATTCCCGGCTTGATCCGGCCTTCGCAGCCAAAGGCTTTGCTACGGACTTCGGCGAGCTCAGTCGAGTCGCGGAGTAGGCCCGGGAATCCAGAAATTTATGAGAAGACTGGCTTCCCGCTTCCGCGGGAATGACAGAAGACAAGTTGTCACGGCGTTATCAGGCCGGGGAATGTAGAAAAGCCCTGCGGCTGGGGCGACCCGACCATTTTCTGGAATCCTTCCATGGCGCGCAGGGGATCAAGGCGCTGGTCTTTGCGGATCACATCCTTTATCGGCTCCCCGCCGATGGCGATCGCCTGCTGGAGCGACTGCATGGCATTGCCGGGCTGGTTCATCGCGGCCTGGACGCAGCCCAGCTCCAGCCAGACGCGCGGGTCAGAGCGTTCGCGCGCGAGGTAATGCTGGTAGGCTTCCACCACCATCCCCAGGCGCTGGGGCTGGACCGACATGGCGATTTCGGCAATTTTGATGCAGGCCTGCGGGGGCAGGTTTGTGTTCTTCAAAACCTGCAGCGAAAGGTCGACGAACTGCGGGTCCTTGTTGCACAGCAGGTAAAGCTGGATAAGCTCGAAAACGCGGTCGAGGGCCGTGCCGCCGCGCGCGAGCTCCGCCTGCAGCTCTTCGATGCGGGCGTGCTTCTTCTCCAGGTCGTTGATCTGGCCTATGAACCCGATGATCCTGTCGTTGCGCGGGTCCTGCGCCAGGTTCTTTTCCATCACCTGGCGCGCGTCGGCAAAGCGCCCGTGCTGCATATAAAGATCCGCAAGGCGGAAGTTGGCCTCGGGGCTGCCGGGGTAGAGCTCGATGGCCTGGCGGAATGCCGCCTCGGCCTCATTGAGCAGGCGCCGGTAGGCATACAGGCCGGCAATGGCGCAGCGCAGCTTGGAAAACGACTTGCGCGCGGTGACGTCCCTGAGGAATTTACGGTCGTTCAGCAGGCGGTTGGCGTACCAGTTCCAGAAATCCATGTCGTTTTTGATCATCTCCGGGGTGAGGGCCGGCAAGGGCTCGGGGTTGATTTTCATGATCAGCCCGTGCGGCTCGAGGTAGGGATACATCCAGGCGATGACGTAGCTTTCCTCCACGTAAAAGGCATGCCGGTGCTTGTTGGCCTCAAAGATGGCCTTGCTGATGATGCCGTTAATCTCCATCACGCCCTGCACGCCCTGCACGCTGACCTTGCCGCTCTTGTCAACCGTAACGGCGGCGTTGGCCGGGATGCGCCCGGCGCGCACGTCCTCCACGTAGGACTGGAACGCGCGGTTGGTGTCCTGCGGGGTCGGGATCCAGATCTGGTCGCCGTAGAGGTCGCGCATGACGTTCATGTAGGTGTTGTCCGCCAGCGCGTTCTGGGTGATGAGGAACACGTCCGGGCGCACCTTGGCCGAGTAAATCATGTAAGTGGGCACAAAACGCCCCGGGTCGGTGCCGCCGTAAAATACGGCGTTGGTGCCCATCTCGGGGGGGTACTTTGGATTGGGGGGCGGCGTTTCGCCCGGGCGCAGCTCCTCCATGATGGCGTCGATTCCGCGCAGCTGGTAATTGCCAAACTGCCAGCCGAAGTCGTGCCCGTTCTGCTCGTTCCCGCCGGTCGTCATGATGATTTGTTCGTCGTACTGGTTCTGCCAGATCAGGGAAAGCGGCAGGAGCAGGGCAACCAGGATGCCCAGGGCCAGCACGATCCTGCGCCCGAAGGCGCTCTCGATGAACGCGAGGCCGAAAAGCAGGCCGTAGCCCAGCCAGACGGCGTAGACCGCGGTTGACTGCACGAACTGCACCTCGGCGATGAAGAGCGACTGGACGTCATGCGGCGGGTTCAAAATCACCATCATGCCCGGGCCCATGAAGGCGAACCCGATGATCGTGCCCGAAAGCCAGGCCCAGTTCTTGCGCCAGATGTGCCTGAAATAAAAAACCGGCACCAGCGCCAGGAAGGCAATCGGGAACGGGAACTGGTCTTCCAGCTCGCTGACGAACTCGTAGGACTGCTTGAGGAAAGCCATGGGCGTCAGGGCCGGTGAAAGCGCCTGGTACTGGCCGCGGGTGACGGCGTGCTTGAAGCCCTCCCAGGTGCGCGGGTAGCCCCAGTTCATGGGCGGATTGAATTCAGATGCGATCGGCAGGTAGATAAAGAGGCTCAGGCCCAAGCCGGCGCAGGCGATCATGGGCAGCACCCGCCGCCATTCGGTGAACAGCTCGCGCGTGAAAATAAACATCACCGCCGGCGCCGCCAGCATCAGTACGGCGATGAAAATCCACTGGCTGCGCGGCTCGAAAGGCCGGATTGCGTATTCCGGGAACCAGATGCAGAAAAGTATAAACGCTCCCATGATGACCAGGCCGGCGGCAAAGCAGTCCCGGCAGAGCTTGCGGTCCGTCGCAAAAAGGACCAGCACTATGGCCGGCACCAGGAGCACGACCGGCTGGCAGTTGGTGAAGGTTACGCCGAACACCAGCGCCATCCAGTAAAGCAGCCTGCTCGATCCCGGCCGCCGCATCCAGGCGTAAAGCAGCGTCATGATGAGCACGTGCAGGAAAGCGTTCAGGGTATAGACTTCGGCAATGGTCGCCTGCGACCAAATAAACGGGCTGAAGGCCAGCAAGAGCCCCGCCGAAACACCGCTGGCCCAGCTGATTATTTTTTCGTTTATGGTCAGGGGGCGGTCTTCCTCGCGGCGCCGGAACTGCAGCATGTCCATCCCCGAGCGGCTGACGAGGAGCGCCAGGTTGCCGGCCAGCAAAGCCCCGAAAAATGCCGAGAGGAAACCAACCCCCCAGGCCGGGTTGGGGTGTCCCCAGAAGGTTTTCCAGTGGAAAATCCACTGGGAAATCCACGCCAGGATCGTCCAGAGCGGGTAGCCGGGCGGGTGCGGGACGCCGAGGTAATCCGCGGCCACGATCAGCTCGCCCGAGTCCTCCAGGGTCACCGAGGGCGCCAGGGTGTAGGTGTAAACCGCGAGCGATATCACGAAAGCCGCTGCAAATGCAACCCAATCCTGTATTCCGAACAGGGCGCCATGGGACGCCGGCGCAACGGATTGCCTTTCAAGGGCGCGGTCATCGGGCTTATTCTGCTTATGCTTTTTATCCATAACATGCAAAGAGCGCAGTTTAATTGCAGATTAACGGCATTGCAACAGTATTTTTTGACTTGTCGACTGCATACGCCGGACCATCGGTTGCCGGCACTGCATCACTTTTTTTCATATACGCTATGGCCGGCAGGTTGTATATTCAGGCCGAATACCCCGACAACCATCAAAAGGCAAGCAGCCCGCAACCATGACAGCCACATCCTTCCGGCAGCGCGGAACAATGTTCGACGCGGCCATGTTCCTGGCCAACTGCCTCCTGGCCTGGCCCCTGGCCGGGCTGGTAAAAAAAACACAGGGTGACGATCCGCTGTTCGGCGCCTGCCTTCTGGCGGCGGTTTGCCTGCACACCGCCGGGGCCTGTTTCAAGCGCCGGCCGCTTCATGCGCGCCTCGCCGCGCAGAACACCCCGGCCATGGGCGGATGGGGGTATATCTTCTTCCTGACGCTCTCCGTGATGCACTACGCCGTTTTTGTTATGTGCGTCACCGTGGGGCTCGCCGACCTTGGCCTGGAGGGCCGGATGGGCGCGGCTGAACCTTTTGTGGTCCTTGGATGCGCCCTGGCGCCTTCGGTGATGGCCATTGCCGCGCTCGTCCCGCCGCGGGCGCGGGAGGAGCCAGGCCCCGCAATGGAAAGGAGGGAACTGATCGCCGACGCGCTGGTCTTTGTCTCAACGGTCATCATTATGGCCTGGTGGGACGGGTTCTGGGCGGAATACCTTGTCACCGCGGCCCGGCCGAATGTGCTGATGGGCCTCCTGCTGGCCGTCCTTACAACAGTTCCCTTCGCCATGTTCTACCTGGCGCCGCGGATGGTGCTGCTCAGGGAGGATTATGCCCGCGGCCGGACCTGGATCAGCGCGGCTATAGTGATGCTGCCCCTGGCCGCCCGGCTCATTTTCGGCAGCTGAAAGGGCGCCGTTTTTTCATGTTGACTCCCGCGCGTAAAAGCACAAGTATTGCCAACGATGGCAAGTAATTTGAAAAGCGCGGCCGTGACTCTCAGGCACGTGGCGGAGGAAGCCGGCGTATCGATCCGGACCGTCACCCGCATGCTGAAGAACGAGCCGGGCGGCAACCCGGAGACCTACGCAAGGGTCAGAAAAATCGCCGACCGCCTAGGCTATGTGCCGAATGTCGCCGCGCGCAACCTGAAAATCCGATCCAGCAACATGGTCGGGCTGGTCACATCCGCCGGCGGGAACGAAATGCGCATCCGGATCCGGATTGCCCTGCAGAAGCGGCTCGAAGGCGCCGGCAAATATTTCATAAGCGGCATGATCGAGCGCGGCGGGGAAAAGCTTGAGCGCATGCTGAGGGACTGGAGCGGGCTGGCGCGAGACGTCGTATTCCTGACCTGGCCCCATGAGCTTAATCCGGCCGAAATCCTCACCGGGCTGCCCATGCGGTTCATTTTCGTTGACTGCCTGGATGACCGGGCCCGCGACGTCGTGCTGATCGACAGGGTTGCCGGCGTGCGCGCGGGCGCGCAGCTCCTGATCAAAACCGGCCACCGCCGCATCGCGCGCTGCGGCCCCGACATGCCCACCCGGCGCATGGGCTTCAATGCCGCTTTTGAGGACAAGGCCGGGGCCGGGGTGATAAAATGCGAAATCACCACCTCCGGCATCGGCCCGAAGGAAGGCTATGACGCCGGGCCGGCTATCATGAAAAAGGCCGTTGACGCGGTTTTTTTTGAAACTGACAGCCTGGCTTTAGGTTTTTACAAATACGCCCACGAGCGCGGGATCCGGATCCCGGATGATATCGCGGTGGTCGGCTTCAACGACAACCCCGCCGGCCTCTACGCCTGCCCCGCCTTGAGCTCGGTGGCCCTCCCCATCGAGGCGATGGCCGGCGAAGTTTGCGACATGATCGTGAAGCCGCAAAAAAAACCGCGCAAGGTGACTTTCCCGGCCAGATTTGTCAGGCGGGAAAGCGTTTAAGAGCGTGTGCCGGTTTTCAGCAATGCGCCTTGAACAGAACAACTGGAGGGAGAAAATGCCATGTCCTCAAAATTAATGTCATTTTCCTCCCTGGTCATAGTGCTGGGCTATGCAATCTTCGGACAGCCGGCTGCCAGTGCGGAAGCGTTCATCGTCAGGGACGGCAAGGCCAATGCCGAAATTGTGATCGCCGGGAATCCCCCGCGCACGGTCATGCTGGCGGCCGATGAGCTGCGGTCATACGTTGAGAAAATCTCCGGCGCTAAGCTGTCGATCACGAACGCGCCGGGCAATGGCGTCCCCGTGAAAATCTACGTCGGGCAAAGCGCCCACACCGACAAGCTCGGTATCAAGCCCTACGACATCAAGGACGGCGGCTACCGGATGGTATCCGGCGACAAGTGGCTGGCCCTCATCGGCCGTGACGATGACTTCACGCCGATCGAACCCTGGCCGCGCAGGAGGAGCGCCGAAGTTATTGAGCAGTGGGATAAGCTGACCGGCAACGCCAAATGGGGAAATCCCATGGGTGGATTCTTCAAGAGCTACAGCGGCCAAGGCGGCAGCATATTTAATTTCGGCAAGCCTGATTTCCAGCCACGTGACCAGAATGATGCGGTCTGCGTATGGGCCTTCGACGAGCGTGGTTCGTTCAACGCGGTCTGCGATTTTCTGCGGCGCCTGGGCGTGAGATGGTTCATGCCCGGTGAAATCGGCGAAGTGCTCCCGACAATGTCCTCCATTCCTCTGCCACGCCTCGATGAAACCATCCGGCCGGACTTTCCCATCCGGCGCTTCAACTTCAACTTCGCCGGTTCGCACGACGTCACCATGTGGGCAATGCGCCTGGGGATCCGCGACCCGTACGGCGTCATGACCGCCCACGGCATTAACACATTGACCGGAAGGCCCGAGTTCCAGGCGGCGCACCCGGATTATTTCGCACTCTACGGCGGCAAGCGGAACAATACTCCCGAATCACATTACCATCAGCCATGCCTCTCGTCCGAGGGACTCTTTCAGGAAACCGTCCGCTGGGCGCGAACCGTGTTCGACCATTACAAGTTCGAAACAGTCGACGTCATGCCCCCCGACGCTTTCGTCTCCATGTGTCAGTGCCCGAAATGCGAAGGTAAGGATACGCTAGAGCGGGGCCGTCTCGGGCGCATGTCCGATTACGTATGGGACTACGTTAACCGTGTTGCGGAAGAAACCGCCAAGACACACCCCAACAAGAAAATTTCATGCTGTGCCTACGGTCCATACACGCTGCCGCCGCTGAAGATTGATAAGCTGAATTCCAACGTCGTGGTCATTGTCGTGGGCGGACGCGAGCCGTTTTCCTCGCGTCCGGAACAGCGTGATGAAATCAGGAAGTTCCGTGAATCCTGGATCGAGAAGACAGATAATAAGATACTCGTCTTCGAAAACTATCCTTTCACTCTGCGAGGCTTTTATCTGCCCGCATTCTGCCACAAAACCATCGGCGCGAGCATCAATGAGACCAGGGGCTTCTCCCAGGGCGAAGATATCTGGACATCCCAGGGAGGTGCGGGCGGATTGCCCCAGGCAGGATGGAACCACTTCACCATCTACTTCACCGCGCGTATGTACTGGGAGAAGGACGCGGACGCGCTCTTCGATGACTATTGCCGCATGTTTTACGTCCCTGCCGAAAAAGAGATGAGGGCTTTCTTCGAATACTGCGAGGCCAACTGGCAGGACATGGAAAAGGATAAGGAGAAGACCATGCGGGCTCTCAACCTTTTTGCCGAAGCCGAAAAGAAGGCCGATGTTCAGTCAATATATGGCAGGCGAATCGCGATAGTGGCGGACTACCTGAAGCCTTTGAAGAGCAAGAGCCAGCAACTGCAGGTAGGCCGCGGGCCCGTTCCGGAGTTCCGTTTGGCGCCGGACGCCGACGGTATCCGCATTGACGGGAAGCTGGACGACGAGTTCTGGCAGAAGTGCCCGTACTTTGCCAACGGCAGTCTCGCGGAGCTGGAGACAGGCCGCAAGCCCGCTTTCGGGACCTCGTTCAAGGCCGCATGGGGGAACGAATCCATCTACCTTGCCATCCGGTGCGAAGACAGGCCGGGCGCCCCGCTCAACATCGGCACGAAGAGGAATGAAGACGCGGCACTTTGGGACGGAGACGCCATCGAAATCCTGCTCGAAACGGACACGCATTCCTATTATCAAATATCGATCAACCCCGCCGGCGCGATCGTGAATATAGACCGGCTCAACCGGAAAAACGTATGGGACTCGATGGCGGAGGTAGCCACGGAGGTCGGTGACGGTTTCTGGACGATAGAAATACGCATTCCCGTGGTCGAGAAGACGAACGACCCGCTGCACCAGGTGGATGGCAGAAAGCCGACCGATTCTCTCCCGTGGTACTTCAATGTATGCCGCCAGCGCCTGCGGCAGACAGGTTCGGAGTTTTCGGCGTTCTCGCCGACCGGCACCAAAACGTTCCATGACGTCATGAAATTCGGCAAGCTTTATATGAAGTAATATCGGCTGCTATGAATATCTGCCAAGGGGCGTCATGTACAAAATGCGCTGAATCAGCCTACATGGCTAAAACAGAAAACATGAGCGCTTGTGATTGCCGCTTGCGGTTACATGTTTTTCAGATCATTTTTTGAGAAGCATTTATCGTTCGGCACGAAGCCGGACGAAAACAAGCCCTGGCATTTCAACGTCTGCCGCCAGCGCCTGCGCGAGAAAGAACCGGAATATTTGGCTTTTTCACCGACCGGCAAGAAAGGCTTTCATTTCCCGCGCAAGTTCGGTCGGCTTTTTGTAAAATGAGCATGAAAAATAGCGGCAAAAGCATGTCGCACGTCCGGCCGGCCGGTTTTGTCATATCGCTCTTGGCTATCTTGGCAATTTACCCGGCTCAGGGCAGCGAACACATCGTCAGTAACGGCAAGGCTAACGCCGAAATCGTGATTGCCGCCGATCCTCCGCGCATGGTGAAGCTGGCGGCCGAAGAGCTGCAGGCCTACGTTAATCAAATATCGGGCGCGGAGCTGACAATCGTAACCAACGTCACCGCGGCATATCCGGTCAAAATCTACGTGGGCAAAAGCGCTTACACGGACAAGCCTGACGTCATGGCTCGACCGGGCTCGCCACCGGCCGATGACGGGCTGAAATACGGCGCGTTCCGCATGAAGTCGGGGCCGGATTATTTAATACTGCTTGGCCATGATTTCGACTTCGCGCCCAAGGAGCCGCATGAGTCGGAAAGCAAGGACAGGACCCAGGCGCTGGCGGAGTGGGATAAGCTGACCAAGTCGCGGACGGACGCGGCCTGGGGGAACCCGATGGGCGGAATAAGCCGGGCTTTCAACAAGGCCACCGGGACATGGGCGCATGACGAGGGCGGGTCGCTGAACGCGGTCTATGAATTCCTCCATGACCTGGGCGTGCGTTGGTACCTGCCGGGCGAGCTGGGGGAAGTGGTGCCGGAAACAAAAACGATCGCGTTGCCCTCTGTTGACCGGCTGGTGCGGCCCACGTATCCGCTGCGGTATTTCATGGGACCGTCTTACGCAAACGCGCCGCGCGAGGCTGTGTTGTGGGGGCGCCGTTTGAGATTGAATTACGGCTACGAGCTGCTGGGCGTGGGGCAGAAGACGCACGGGTTGAGCAACGTGCACGCGCGCAGGGAAATGCAGGAAAAGCATCCGGAATACTATGCCCTGATCGGCGGCAAGCGCGACGTCAAGACCAGGGGCACCGGCCATGCCTGTTTTTCATCGGAGGGGCTGCAGCGCGAGGCTGCCAACTACGCCCGCGCGGTTTTTGACATCTACGACGAGCCGACCCTGCAGCTTTCGCCCCAGGACGGGCTGCGGATGTGCCAGTGCGAAAAGTGCGGCAAGCTGACGCCTTCGGACGCGGTCTGGGGTTTTCTTGACCGCGTGGCGCGCGAGGTATACAAGACCCATCCCGACCGCCTTTTGATCGGCGCCGCCTACACGTCATACCGCGATCCGCCGGAAAACATCAGCCGGCTCAGCACCAACATTGCTATCCGGATCAACAACGTGGGGCGCCCCACGCTGGACGTCCCGGAGCGCTGGGAATGGTACCAGGGCCTCGTGACGGGCTGGCAGGCCAGGGCGGCCTCCGGCAAGATTATCCGGGTGGAAAATAATTATTACAGCACGGTGATTCACCCGCACATTATCGCCAAAGACCTGAAGGCCATGCGGGGCATCTCGCTGGGCGAGATGAACGAGGTCAGCCGGGAAAAAGCCGCCGGCGGACAGGGGCAGACCTGGGGCAAGCCGGGGCTCAACCACCTGAATCTCTACGTCAATGCCGCCTTTCTCTGGGATGCCGACCAGGACCTGGACGCGCTGCTGGATGAATACTACACGCTCTTCTACGGTCCGGCAAAAAAGGAGATGCGCGCGGCGTTTGAACATGCCGAGGCCAGCTACAGCCGGGAAGGGAAAGCGTGCATGGAACTGCCGGGGCTCATCCGGTTCGTGGAGCTGCTGCACGCAGGCCGCAAGGCCGCCGGCGGCACCGTATACGGGAAGCGCGTCCAGCTGATCCTGGACGAACTTGATCCGCTGGAAAAGCTGCGCGCCATGCACGCGATCAATACCCAGCGCACGAACGCGCCGGCTTTTTCTCCCTGGAACCTTGACAACGGCAAATGGGACCAGGCCTGGAAAAACTCCCGGGTGGACGGGAAGCTGGATGAACCTTTCTGGCGCAACCAGAAGCTGCTGCAAATCCAGGGCGGGGGAGGCAAGGCGAAGTATGAAACGCTTTTCAGCATTTTGCCCGGTCGCGGAGTTATATGTGTCGGCATCATGTGCCGCGGCATGACCAAGCAGCCTCCCAATATTTCCACGACCAGGGATGGCGATCCGGCCATCCTGCATGGCGACCATGTCGAGTTCCTGCTGGAAACGGACGCGCACGCCTATTACCGCATTGTCGTCAATCCCGCGGGCGCGCGCCTGGAAATGGACATGGCGGAAGACGGCGTCGGCGCGGCCTGGTCTTCCAATGCCGAGATATCCGTGGACCGGGGCGGGGATTACTGGTCGGTCGAAATGCGCATCCCGGTGGTGCCCGAGGATGAGGGCGCGGGCGACCCCAACCATTACGTGCTTTACCGGCGCATGCCTTCGGAACTCTGGCCTTGGCATTTCAATATCGGCCGGGTGCGGGTCCGGGGCGATGAAACGGAGAAATCGGCATTTGTTCCCGCCGGCGAAAAGGGCTTGCAGGATAGGCTGAAATTCGCGCGCCTGATTGGCAAATAAAAATGAGGCCAAAGAAATGGCGCGCCATGGATGGAAATGCGCGTGAAAAAATCCGACCATGTCGGGATCATGCGATCACGACTGTAATGAGGGCGGCCGTTCCATCCAAGTTCAAGCAAATATCAATCAGCCGGCCGGTTAACGTGGCAAGCCCGATGAAATGGAGTCCGCATGTATAATATCATTGATTACGGGGCAATAGCTGATGGAAAGACTGTCAACACCGGGCATATCCAGAAGGCTATCGATGACTGTGCCGGCAAAGGCGGCGGAACTGTTTATTTCCCGGCAGGAGAGTTCATATCGGGGACGCTTTACCTGAAGAGCCATGTTACCTTGCACATGGAAACAGGCGCCGTATTGCGGGGGAGCAAGGATGTCAGCGATTACCCGGTGACCGTTCCGGATGGCATATCCAAGGATGCCGAATTCACCCGGAGCCTCATCTACGGGGAAAACCTGAAACATGTAGGTATCACGGGCCACGGAATAATCGACGGCAATTCAGGGGCCTTTTTCCAGGACCTGCAGGAGCTCAGGGCATCGGACTACATGGCCTGGCGCAAGCTACGGCCCTTCAACGTCCGCATCGTCGGCTGTGAACATGTGGTGATCAAGGATGTCACTCTGATGAACGCGTGTGCCTGGTGCGTGCATTGCCGGGGATGCGGCAATCTCCAAATCGGGGGGATTGCCCTGGACAGCAGGCAGAAGGGCGTCCCGAACGCCGACGGCATTGATCTCGATGGCTGCGAAAATGTTCGCATCTCAGATTGCGACATCACCAGCAGCGACGACGCCCTGGTAATCTTCGGCAAAACTTCCAAGAACATCGTCATCGCGAATTGTTTGCTGAGTTCCAACTGCCACGCGTTCAAAATATACGGCTCGGGCGCTTTTCAGAACATCTGCCTCAACAACTGTATTATCCATGATACAAACAGGGGCGGAATATCGCTGCAACTGCATAACGGGTGCCGCCTTGACAATTTGTCGGTATCCAACGTCATCATGGACAGGGTAAAATGCGCCCTCTGGATCCAGCAGACCGGAAGCCCCGGCCATGAACCGGAAGGCAGTGTATCCGACATCAGCATCAGTAATATCCAGGCAAAAGGCGCGGACAGCATCGGCTGCCTCATCACGGGCACGCCGGCTTTCCCGCTCAAGAACGTCACATTGAGCAACATCCGGATTGCCTTTGCAGGGGGAGGCACGAAAGACCTGGCGGAGCTGGAAATAGGAGAATTGCCCGAGCACGACGAAAGCGTTTTCGGGAAAAAGCTGCACCAGCGCCTTAACAATCACAACCAGTTCGGGATGCTCCCGGCGTACGGTTTCTATTGCCGCCATGCGGAAGGCCTGGTCATGGAAAACATCGGTCTTTCATATGAATCAGCCGATCACCGGCCGGCCGTGTATTTCAAGGATGTCAGGGATTCAAGGCTGTCCGGTCTGCGGGCCTCCTATGAAGAAGACGCCGGATCTCTGGTTGTTATTGACGGCTCGCAAAACATCGTCATCAATGGCTGTGACGCAACCGGACGCATTGGCGCTTTGGCCCGCCTATTGAAATGCAGTAACCATATACATTTTGCAGGTAACAATATATCCGGGCAAGCTGACCCGGATTTCTCACAGGAGAAATTAGGTTAAATGAGAAATCCGCTTTTGCCGCAATCCCTTGCGGCAAAAGTTTCGGCGCGGTGCTAACGCACCTTGCTCCCCTCGGCCTGAGCTCGGGACGAAGGCAAGATAGCCTTTCGATGCGCCGAAAGGTTAATCCTGAGTAAGCCCAGTATTTACTGGGCGCATCGAAGCCCTTCGGGCGCATTTCACACGCAAAGTGTTAGAAATGCGGGCTAAGGTCCATGTATCAGATGGCACCATCGGGAAACCCGGTGTAATCGTTGGATAAAAATCGAAGTCAAAACGCACAGGGGGAGAAGGATTCATGGCAAACAAACGTCCGAATATTTTACTTATCCTTTCAGACGACCAAAGCGTGCCCCACGTCGGGTGTTACGGGTCGCCGAACGTGAAGACGCCAAACCTGGACCGGTTCGCTTCCCAGGGCATGCGCTTCAACCGCGCCTACACCACCTCGCCGCAGTGCGCGCCCTCGCGCACTTCGATCTTTGCCGGGCGTTCCCCCGTATCCCTGGGGGTCACGCGCTTCGCCCAGCCGGCCCGTCCCGACACGGTGTTCTTCACGGATATCCTGCGTGAGAACGGCTACTTCGCCGGGCTCATCGGCCGCCATCACCACCTGGCCGGACGCGTGGAGCATACCCCGGTCGAACAGGAGGCATTGGAAGCGGCCGGACTGCTCTATGCCGAAAGCCGATTCGACCTGGTCAATACGTTCCGCACATGGGAGGACAAGGGCCTCGATCTGGCCGAGCAAGGGCTTAACGGGTTCTTAGATGCCGTACCGGAGGAAACGCCGTTCTTTCTCTACCTCGGCTTCAACCAGCCCCATACACCGTGGCGCGGAGATCATCCTGATTTCCAGCCTAATCCTGCTGAGCTCAAGTTGCCGCGGCATCTGCCTGATCTGCCCGAGATCCGCGAGGGCTATTGCAAATTCCTGAAATCGATCTTTGATCTTGATCGCGGGTTCGGCCGGGTGATGGGCATTCTTGATCAACGCGGCCTGGCCGAAAACACCATAGTCCTGTTCATGGGCGACAACGGGGAGGCTCTCTTCCGCGGCAAAGGGACCCTGTACAACTCAGGCAACAACGTCCCCTTGCTGATCCGGTGGCCGGGTGTCGTGGATGCGGGCGCTGTCACGGATGCCCTGGTCAGCGGGGAAGACCTTGCGGGCACACTGCTCGATGTGGTCGGGCTCAAGCCCGAGCCTCGTATGACCAGCGTGAGCTTCCTGCCTCTTTTGAAAGGCGAGCGCTTTGAGCCGAGGAAGCATGCTTTTGTCGAACGCGGATACCACGGCAAGATTGGCTCGATTGAGCTCTCCTGTAACATGGATTTTTCCCGCGGAGTGGTATCTGACCGCTACTTTTTCATCTATAACACGACGCCGGAGAAGCCCTTCGCTCCGGTGGACTTGAAGGGCGGGCCCATGTGGCAGGCGACCGTGAAAGCCCGGGAAGCAGGCGCTCTCAGCCCCGAGCACGAGCGGATTTATTTCGGGCCGCGCCCGCTATTCGAGCTGTATGACCTGCATGCCGACCCCGACCAGTTCAACAACCTGGCGGACTCCCCCGGGCACAACGCCGCGGGTATTGAACTGCGCGACGTCCTGACACAATGGATGATACGCGAGCAGGACTATCTGCCTCTGCCCAACTACACAGGCTGTTCCCCAAAGTAGGCCGGCATGGCACGGAACCTATCTCAAAATTGGCATGGAGCATGGTGCGACAGTTGCACTGGCGGAGACCCGCTTGCAGAACGCCGCCATGGCCGACGCTTCCCGGCCGAGCTCGTGCGGGCAAGCTCTGCCGGCCGCGCCGCCGTATTCCATTGGAACAGAGCGCATATCATTGCGCATCTTTTGGGTCGGATTTTGACCGCGAGGGGCTGAATCCCATGATGCGCTTGAAGGCCTTGGAAAAGGAGTAGGGGTCGGCGAAGCCCAGTTCGTAGCCCACTTCGCCGATGGAACGATTGCGCTGCTGCAGCTCATGGAGCGCGTGGGTCATTTTGCGCCGTAGCAGGAAGCGGTGCGGCGGGCAATCCGCATGGCGCTGGAACAAGCGGCATAACCTGGCGTGGGTGGTGCCGAATTGCCGGGCGACATCCGCCACGCTGCGAATTTTGATATAATTATGAATAATATACTCCCGGCAGCCGGTAAACAGCATGCGGCCTGGATCGCCGGTGGCGCTGGCGTGTTCATGTTCCAGGCGGATGGTCTGGAGAGTAGGAGGCAGCAGCCCGGCCACAATGTCGCTGGCGGCTGGATAGCCTTTGCCGGCGGCTGTCAACATGGCCATAAACAGGGATTCCACCTGGCCGGCATCGGCGGGGGCAAAGATGCGGGAAGACTGCCCCAGGAATTCCGTTACCACATTACTGCCGGGTGTGAACCGGACAACACAGATCAGCAGGCGCAAGCCTTTTTCGGCAATGACCGAGAACCCGTATTGGCAAGGCTCCCTGGCAAGGTAGACAATGTGGCCCGGCCTGGCTTCCAGCCGCGATGTTTCCGTTTCGATGGCCAGGCATCCTTCCTGGATATAAGCAATAAAACTGCTGTCGTGCCCGCGACGGACGTGATGGAATTCACGGTTCCAGTGTTCCTGGGCGACGCGCAGAACCCACGGCCGGCCCTTTGAAGGTTGGTTCAGGATATAGCTTTGCTTGCTGATGAATTTTATATTGCTTGGCATTGGTCAAAAATAGACATTAAATAATCAAAAATCAACATTTTCATGGCATTATTTGATGTTAGTTTATAACCATATGAAAATAATGGGCATCTTTTGATTGGAGCATGAGAGGAAAGACATGACAAATCAACAAGATCATAATTGCGCAAAAACCCAGCCCGCGGTGAAGCCCTCTGCTCCCGCCGATATCCGCAACGGCGCCCCTGCCAACGGCCTGGTATGGGGGCTTGAAAATTTCGGCAGCCACCGTCCGCCGGCGGACGAAGACTTCTACACCCGCAACGGACGCCAGTTCCTGCGCTGCTCGAGCTGGGAGCAGAAAATGAGGCGCCAGAAAGACCGCCCGAAACCATGGTTCCTGACCACGTTTGACGGCGTCGAATACACGGAAACCGAAGATGGCGAACACGACGTCTTTACCTGGAAAACACCGGCTGGCACCGTTACCGGCCGCCGGCACGAAAACCATTTCTGCGAGTACCCGATAAAATCGCTCAATGATCTTGATGTCTGGGTTTACGTGTATTCCCATGTCGGCTTCCGCCGGAACGATTCCTGGTTCGAGCGCCACGATGCGCGGAAATTGGATACCATCGGGCTGAACTGGTCCCCCGTGCAGCAGCTCCTGGAGTTCGATATCGGTGTTGAAAATTTTTATTATTTTCTCATGGATGCGCCCGACAAGATGAACGCGCTCCTGGAAACCATGCAGGCCCGGTGCATGGACCGGCTGCGCCTCGGGCTTTCACTTTTTCCGCAAGCCAGGAACATATACTGGGGAGAAAACACCTCTTCAAGCCTGATCTCGCCCGACTACTACCGCCAGCTCACCATGCCCCATATCCGGGCTTACGCCCGGCTTGCCCACCAGCACAACAAGCGCCTGAACGTCCACATGTGCGGGCTCCTGCGGGACCTGCTCGACTGCTTCGTGCCCACGGAAATGGACGGGATCGATTCCGTGACCCCGCCGCCGGTCGGCAATACACCCTTCCGCATGGTCCGCGAAAAATTCAAGCCGGATTTTTACATCATGGGCCGCATGAACGCCCAGCTCTGGATGGGCAAAAGCCGCGATGGCATCCAGGCCGTCGTCCGGGATTTGATTTACCCGGAATTGCTGCGGACGCCATTCCTCTTTGCGGTCACCCCGGACGCCATCCCGGATATTCCGCGCGAGGATGTCATGAATCTGTACGAGGCGCTCGAAACCATGGAGTGGTGAATAATTTTACCCTTCTTCGCCAGAAAGCCCTGTGGCTTGCCACAGGGATGAATGGCATCTGTGGCTTCGCAGGGTTCCGCAAAGATGCCCCGTCCCGACCTCTTCGAGTCGGGACCGCGGGGTGCTTCACTAAAGAAAAGGTACAGGATATGAGCAATCAAATGACAGCACGGGAACGATTCGTCAGGACCTTGACCGGGGAAAAAGTCGACCGGGTACCCTTCATGAAAATATTCGGGGGGGACAATGCCTGCCGCCCGGAGTGGGAAAAGGAAGTCCCTGGCCTGAAAGAGCGCATTGACGAACTGCTCAAGTTTGAGGGCCGTTACCGCGGCTGGGCCAGGACCGGTGTCCACATGGACCCGACCGGGTGGGAAGAGGGGGAGATTATTGAGGAGAAGGGCGAATATGTGATTTTGCGCCGTGGCGAGGGCACCCTGGAGCAGCGCTGCAAGGATCGCAAGGCCGGCTACGGACGCCACACGATCGAGTGGCCGGTCAAGGATATGGCCAGCTGGCAGGAATACAAGCGCAAGTATCTTGATCCGGATGATCCGGCGCGCTTCCCGAAGGATTGGCCGGAGCGCGTCAGGGAATACAAAAGCCGCGATTATCCCCTGCAGCTCACACACCGCGGCGTCTACGGCTTCGCGCGCGAGCGCATGGGCGACGAGAACCTGGCCTACGCCTTTTACGACCAGCCCGAACTGGTGCACGACATGATGGAAAACTACACCACCATGGCCATCAAGGTCTGGGAAAAGCAGGTGGCCGAGGTGGAGTTTGACCTGATCGAGTGCTGGGAAGACATGGCCTCCAAGAATGGCGCCCTCATTTCGCCTGCCATGTTCCGCGAATTCATGACGCCCTGCTACCGGAAGATCGCCGCCTTTGCCAAAGAGCACGGGATAAAAATCATCCTGGTGGATTCCGATGGCTTCATCGAGGAACTGGCCGGGCTCATGCTGGCAGGCGGGGTGACAGCCATGTACCCTTTCGAGGTGCTTGCTGGCAACGATGTTGCCCGGGTTCGTGACCGTTACCCGAACATTGCATGCCTGGGCGGACTTCGCAAGGAGTGCATGTATGAAGGCCAGGCGGCGATTGACGCGGAAATGGAGAAGGCGCGAATGCTGATCCGGAAAGGCCGCTGCATCCCCGGCCCGGATCATTTTGTCCTCAGCCTGGCGAGCTTTGCCAACTACCGCTATTTCATGGAACGGCTGCGGGAAGTGGTCATGACGACCGCTCCAGAAAATTAGCACGTGAAACATTTACCACGGATGAACACTGATTGACACTGATGTTGACATTCGACTATTGACGGTCAACCGTCAACAGCCTGGGCATATCCGTGAAATCCGTGTAATCAGTGGTGAATATTGGGTTGCGGGTATAGGCCACGTTAGGAGGAACATGAGCGCCAAGAAGCAGCCGAATATCATCGTCCTGGTCAGCCACGACACGGGCCGGCATATCGGCCCCTACGGCATAACAACGGTAAAAAACCCAAACGCCGACCGTCTTGCCGCGGAGGGCTTCATGTTCACCAGTTCTTTCTGCACCGCGCCGGGCTGCTGTCCCTCCCGCGCCGGTCTCTTCAGCGGCCGCTCGCCGCACGCGGTGGGCATGCTCGGCCAGGCCGGCGCCTGGGCCGGATTCCGCTTTTCGGCGGATGCAACCCATGCCGCCACCCACTTCAAAAAACTGGGTTACGAAACAATGCTTCTTGGGCTGGCGCATGAAGTTGCCGGGGCCGGCTGCCACGAGTCTTATTTTGACGGCATCGGCTTCGATATCCTCCGGCATGACGGCGGCCGATTGTTCGCGAAGGACTTGCGGACAAAAATGCCGGCCATCCTGGATGCGCGCAAGGCGCCGGAAAAGCCTTTCTACCTCCAGATCGGCACGCAGGAAACCCACACGGGCTATTTACGCGACGGCGTCACCCCCTTCGACGAGCTGGGGGTGACGATCCCGGATTCACCCGTGCTGGACAAGAACGGGCCCGGAACGCGCCGGCAGTTCGCGGAGCTCCAGGGCGCGGTCAACCGTCTGGATGAAGGCCTGGGGCACATAATTGCTACCTTGGAACAACGCGGGCTGGCCGAAAGCACGATCCTGGTCAACACGACCGATCACGGCCTGCCGATGCCCCGGGAGAAAACCACGCTCTACGACCGCGGGATCGGCGTTTACCTGATAATGCGCTATCCTGGAGTGTTCCCGGCCGGCCAACGCAGCGACCACCTCATCAGCAATATCGATGTGCTGCCGACCCTAATCGAGGCCGCCGGCGGCACTCCTCCGCCGGAGATCGAGGGGCGCAGCTTGTATCCGCTCCTGACCGGAGGAAACTACCGGCCGCGCGAGATGCTCTTTGCCGAGAAAACCTACCACACTTCCTATGACCCGCTGCGCTGCGTGCGCACGAAGAAATACAAGTACATCTTCAACTTTGAATCCGTGACGCCCGAAAATTACTGCCTCGACATATTCAATAAGCCGGTGCTGCTGGAAAGCCTGGGCAAGATGCCACACGGCCCCAACCGGTTTGATGAGCTCTATGACCTTGAGGCCGATCCGGGCGAAGCCAGCAACCTGGCCGAAAAATCCGAACACCAGGAAACGCGCAAGCGCCTGGCCACAGAGCTGGTAAAATGGATGGAGCAGACCGGCGACCCGCTTTTGAAGGGGCCGGTGGCCTCGCCGCGTTTTTACGACAAACTTAACTGGCTGAAACAGCAAAAAGGATAATTAAATGATAAGGAATTTCAAAGTTGCCACAAAGAGGCACAAAACCTGCCCACAATGGCTACCTGCCCACATCGCTACGCGAAGTGTTGCGGGCGGGCGCCACAGGCGTTGCAGGCGGGTTCACAAAATAATATTTTTGTGTTCTGCTTGTGCTTTTTTGTGGCTAATTATCTTTCATGCCACAGGCAGATGCGCCTATGGCGGAAAAAGCTGCGGTGTTGCCGCCTAATTTATGCACTACGAAAGCAAAGACTTGAAACTTCTGGATGACCGGGTCACAGACCGGCTCGGCACCATCACGCTGGCCGACATTCCCGACCCGCAGCCGCGCTGCCCCGCGCGCCTGGAAGGAACCACGCCCATCCTGGAACGGCTCTGGCGCGTGGCGCTTGACGATGCCGAGTCCAACATCCGGGAGACGGAGCTTGGAAAATATTTTGCCGGCGGCGCCAAGTTCGGCGCGATTGTTTTCACCCGCGACATTTCCTACTCGGGCATACTCGGCCTCAACCGGTTTTACCCGGACATCATGCGCAGCGGGCTGGATGTAACCCGGCGCGTGCATTGGGATACAGGCTTTGCCGTCACCCCCGGCCACGCCGTTCCTGCCATTGACGTCCCGTGGGAGGAAACCGGCCTGGACAACACCGCCTTCAAGGATCGTTACCACACCAACTGCTACAGCCGCCGGACGGATGACGTTATCTGGCTCTGGGCCGCACGCGATTTGTTTTCCCTTGGCACAACGTCCCGTGAAGATTGGACTTGGCTGTATGACTGGGGCATGAAATTCTTCGAGCGTTTTTACCGTCCTTTCTTTGATCCGGTTGACGGTCTTTACCGCGGGCAGGTCAGTTTTGTGGACGTGACCTGGCCGGAGCGCGGCCGGGCGACGAGCGGATACCCGGCACACTACACAGTCGAGGATTGCCTCATGATCAAGGCCTCCTCAACGAACGCGCTTTACCTCAAGGGCCTGCGCGTCATGGCCGAAGCCGCGGAAACCATCGGGCGCAAGGATGAAGCGCGCAACTGGACGGAAAGGGCGGAAAAACTTAAGGGCGCGATCCAAAACAACCTGGTCGCCAAAAATGGCCGGATCGCCTGCTACAAGGACCGGCACGGGGACCTGTCGCCGCATTCAGACGCCCTTGGAACGGCGCTTTGCATCCTTCACGACGCTGTTGACAAATTAACCGGCGCGGAATCCGCACGTCGTTATCCGAAAACACCCATCGGTATCCCGCTCTTCGACCCGTTTTGGCCCAACGACCTCATGTACCATAACAATTCCAGCTGGCCTTTCGTGGACGCCCTTTTTCTTTGGGCTGCGGAGAAGGTCCTGGGCGAATCGCAGGCCGCTTACAACCTGGCGCTGCTGGCGCGGGTGGTGAAGCCCGACGGTTTCCACGAGCTGGTGAATATACGCAGCGGCGCCGTCATTGGCAGCTGCCACCAGCTCTGGTCGGCAGCCGCTTTCATCAACGCCAGCCGGCGCGCGGGCCTTACTATACGCGGGAGGTCAACATGAAATCATCACAGGAGAACATACGCCTTGGATTTGTGGGTTTGCGCAATAACGGGTTGCACCATCTGCGCCTGGCGCTGGAATTGCCCGGCGTGGACGTTGCCGCCCTGGCCGATACCGACGCCGGGCGGCTGAAGTCGGCCGCGGCGCTTGCGGGCCGCGATGCCGTGCCTTATGATTCCGCCCAGAAGCTTTTCGGGGCTCCGGGCGTGGATGCGGTGGTGCTTTCATTGCCCAATTTTCTGCACGCTCCCATGGCGATCGCCGCCATGCGGCAGGGCAAGCATGTCCTCGTGGAAAAACCCATGGCCATTAACACGGCCGAGGCCCGCGAAATGATCCGGGTGCGGGATGAAACCGGAACGCGGCTGATGGTGGGGATGAACCAGCGCTTCAACCCGTACACGGTGGCGGCGCGCAAGGCAATTGCCGCGGGCGCCATAGGGGAGGTGCAGCAGTGCCGGACGCGCTGGCTGCGCATGCGCACGGAGTTGTGGGGCGGGGCGCGCGGAAACTGGTGCCTGACCCCGGAAAAATCCGGCGGCGGGCCCCTGATGGACCTTGGCATCCACAAGCTGGACCAGGCGCTGTACCTGGCGGGAGGATTTCATCCGGTCAGGCAAATCGCCGGCTTTGCGACTTACGGCGTGGGCCGTAAGTCGGCCGCCGCGTACGGGAAGGCTTATGAAATCGAGGACTATGCCTTCGGGTTAGTGCGTTTTGGCGATGGTCTCGTTTTGACGGTCGAGGCCAGTTATTTCCTCAATATTCCCGGGGAAACGCAGGACACGGTCATCATCGGCACTGAAGGCTCAGTGCACCTGGCGCAGGGCAAGGCGACCTTGATGACCATGTCCGGTGACGACTTGGTTTCAAGGGAGCTCGAGCCGGACAAGCAGACAGCCAAATCCTGCGTGGAACACTTCTGCCGGGTGCTGCACGGGCACGAGTCTTTGATCCCGACGGCTGAGGAGGGACTGCGGGGGCTTGAGATCGTGGAAGGGATATATGCCGATGCGCAAGCCAGGTAAAGCCCGTTGTAACGTTAAGATCGGGCAACAAAAACCGGTACTTCGGTACAAAATTCAGGAAGGAGTGTAAACTTATGATCAGTTCCATAGAAAATTTCAGAACCCATAAAAGGGCGCTGGTCTTTCTCCTGTTCGGCTTGACGGTTGTTGGACGACCGGTGATGGGCGCGGAAACATTCATCGTCAGGGATGGCAAGGCCAACGGCGAAATCGTCATTGCCGCGCAGCCCGCGCGGACCGTGCGGCTGGCGGCGGCCGACCTGCAGGGCTACATCCAGAAGATCACCGGCGCGCGGCTGCCGATCGTCACCGAGCCGGGCGGCAAGGGGAGCGTCAAGCTTTTCGTCGGCCGCAGCCCGCATACCGACAAGCTCGGCGTCACCGCCGCTGGGCTGAAGCACGGCGCCTATTGCCTCCGCTCGGGCGATGACTGGCTGGCCTTCATCGGCGACGACACGGACTTCGTTCCGCCCGAGATTTGGGCGCGCCGAGGCGGTGACGCCAAAGAATATGAGCGGGTGCAGAAAGAGTGGGAAGCCGCGTCCGGCGGTCCCTGGCTGGCGCCGGCTGTTGCCGGCCACATGTGGAAGAATCGCCGCCATGTGCCGGCCGAAGTTGGCCTGCCCGACGCGGCCACCCGCCCCGGCAAGGGACAGACCTTCGAAATGTGGACCTACGACGAGCGGGGATCGTACAACGCGGTCGCCGCCTTTCTGCAGGAGCTCGGCGTGCGCTGGCTGATGCCGGGCGAGCTGGGCGAGATCGTGCCCAAGATGAAATCAATCGCCCTGCCGCGGACCGACCGGACCGTTCGCCCCGACTTTGAAATCCGCGCCTTCCATCTCAATATGGGGGAATGGACCTTCCGCCTGGGGGCGCGCGACCCGTTTAGGGCGTGGACCGAGCACGGCATGAGCCTTTTGCAGCGCGAGGAAATATTCGAAGCCCACCCGGAGTGGTTCGCCCTGTACGGGGGCAAGCGGGACATCAGGCAATTCTGTTACTCGAGCGAGGAGCTGTTCCGGGAAACGCTGCGCTGCGTCCGGGCTCAGTTCGACGTGTACGGCTTCGAGGGCGTTTCGGTGATGCCGCCCGACGGCTACACCGCGATGTGCCAGTGCAAATTGTGCGAAGGGAAAGATGATCCCGGTCGCCCCCTGCTGGGCAGGCACTCGAACTATGTGTGGGGCTTCGTAAACCGCGTGGCGAAGGAAATCGCCAAAACTCACCCGGGCAAGCTCATTTATAACCTCGCGTACAATTATTACAGGCTGCCGCCGACGAACATCGACAAGCTCGAGCCGAACGTGCAGGTGATCCTCTGCGGCGGGCGCCATACTCCGGGCCTTCCCGCGGCCGGGCAGGCCGAGCTCCGCGCGTGGCGCGAAAGCTGGCTGCCGAAAACAGACCGCCCGCTCGAGATGTATGAGAACTATCCGTGGACGAGCCGCGGCCACTACAAGCCCTGCTTCGCGGCCCGGACCATCGGCCAGGACATCAACGCCACCAAGGGCATTTCGCGCGGCGAAGGAATCCACATGAATGCCATGCAGAAAAAAAACGCCGGCAGCGACGCCTTCAACGCGTTCCAGATTTACTTCACGGCGCGCATGTACTGGGGCGGCAGGGAGCAAAATCCCGAAGAGCTGCTCGACGAGTATTGCCGCCTGCTCTACGGCCCGGCCGGGGATGAAATGAAGGCTTTTTTCAACTACAGCGAAGCGAACTGGCAGGACATGGAAAAGGACAAGGCGAAGGTTGACGCGGCGCTTACCCTATTCGACGGAGCTAAAGCGAAACTGGAGCCGGAGAGCATCGAGGCGCGGCGCCTGGCGCCGCTCGACCAGTTCCTGAACGGCTTGCGGGAGAAGTCGGCGCAGCTGGGGCAGAAGCGCGGCGTGGTGCCGTCGTTGCGCCTGGTGGGCGAGGCCAATGGCATCGTCATTGACGGACAGCTTGACGAGCCGTTCTGGCAACAGATCAACACCGGTTCCACCGGCCGGCTGCGCGAGGTGCAAACCGGCCGGTGGCCAGCCCTGGGGACCTCGGTGAAGGCCGGCTGGTACGGCAACAGCCTGTACTTCGCCGTCCGCTGCGACGAAGTCCCCGGTGAGAAACCGAACGTCACGGCGGACAAGCACGACGACATGGGGATTTTTTATGGCGATGTCGTCGAAATTCTGCTGGAAACAAGCATGCATTCCTACTACCAGATCGCCGTCAACCCGGCCGGGGTGGTGTGCGACCTTGACCGCGCGAAGGGAATCTCCGAGTGGGACTCCCTGGCCGAGGTCGCCGCGCGCGTGGCCGACGACCACTGGGCGCTCGAAATTCGCATTCCCGTCACCGATAACGCGGATGACCCCCTGCACCAGGTCATGGGCCGCGCGCCCTCGATCAGCCTGCCGTGGTTTTTCAACGTTTGCCGCCAGCGCCAGCGCGAAAACGGGGTTGAGCACTCGGCTTTTTCGCCGGCGGGAAAGAGCGGCTTTCACCACCCGATGAGCTTCGCGCACCTGTACACGGGACTCTCGCACAAATTCGAGGCCGACCTGACCGTGACGAATTTCCCTGGCGCGCTCAGCGCGGCGGAGAAGTTGCCGAAGGCCGAGTCACTGACGGCGCTGGTCGCTTTGGCCGAGGGGTCCCAGGGCAAGCTTTCAGAGCTCCAGCAGTCTGAAGCGCTGAAGCAGGCGGCCGCCGTGGCCCGCGCCTTGAAGGACTTCTCCCGCGCGGACGAGCTCGCCGGGCGCATTCCCGTCGAGGCGGTGAAGAAGACCGTGCTCATGCACAACCTGCTCGACCAGAAGAAAGCGGCGGAGGTGATTGAGAAGCTCGGCCAGGAGGACATCGCCGCCTGGCCATTCTGGGCGGTCGGCGAAGGATACTTTGCGCGCGCTCGCGCCTATGCCGCCACCGGCGACCGGGCCAGGGCCGAGTCCGATTTCAAGGCGGCTCTTCCGCTCACCGGCGATCCACGCGTTCGAGAAGCGATTCTCAAAGCCCTCCGTGAGCTGACCGGCGAGGCGAAATAATGGTTCAACGAAAAAAGCTGAGGATCGGAATCATCGGTGCCGGGAACGGATATGTATTGAAAGGCGGAAATATATCATAATCCTATGAGATAATTTCAAAACTAAAAAGACACGGCGGCTGAGCGCCGTGACTACAAAATAAAATCGTTGATTATAAATGTATTATGCTGTAGCCGCCCCGCTCAGTCGGGGCGTCCCGTTGAGTTTTGAAATTACCTCATATAATAATCCTATATGAAAGGAAAAGGCCCATGAGCAAATACGGCTATGACGACACCCCCGTGATTCCCGGCTCGAACTGGAAGGTCCATGATTCACGGCGGCCCCTGCCGCGCGCCGTGGCCGCGCCCGCCGCTTCGGATCATTCTGCCCCGCCGCCTTCCGACGCGGTGGTTCTTTTCGACGGCCGCGACCTTTCCGGCTGGGAAACCTGCGAAGGCAAGCCGGCCGGCTGGAAGGTAGAAAATGGTTTCATGGAAGTCGTGCCGGGGAGCGGCTCCATCCGCACTAAAAAGGCGTTCGGCGACTGCCAGTTGCACTTGGAGTGGGCCGCCCCGGCGGTGGTCGCGGGCGAAAGCCAGGGGAGGGGCAACAGCGGCGTCTTCATGATGGGCCGCTACGAAATTCAGGTGCTTGACAACTACGAGAATCCGACTTATGCCGACGGCCATGCCGGATCTATCTACGGCGAATTCCCGCCCCTGGTCAACGCCTGCCGCAAGCCCGGCGAGTGGCAGACTTATGACATTGTCTGGCAGGGGCCACGCTTCGAAGGCGAGCGGCTCATCCGGCCCGCCTGCGTGACGCTGCTGCATAACGGCATGCTGGTCCAGGATCACCAGGTGCTGATCGGCCCAACGTCGCACCGCAAGGTGGCCCCCTGGGTGCCGCATCCCCCGGAAGGCCCCCTTGTTCTGCAGGACCACAAGAACCCGGTGCGCTTCCGCAACATCTGGTACCGGCTGGCGTTTTAAAGGTTTTCCGGCAGCACGAAGGAATAATGATGGCCGATTTCACAATTTCCTCTGCCGCGGATAACTGCGCCTGAATAATTTTGGCCACAATAAACAGGTTAAAAAGGAGACATGACAAGTGCATAAGATCATAGAAACAAAAGCCATCTGCAAACAGCCGCGGAAATACATCGGCTGGCCCACCGTGGCGCGCGCGCCGGACGGGACGGTCTACGCCGTATTTTCGGGGGACCGCGACGCACACGTCTGCCCGTTCGGCAAAAGCTATATCATGTCCTCGAAAGACGGGGGCATTTCCTGGAGCGAGCCGCGGGTTGTGAACGACACGCCGCTCGACGACCGCGATACGGGGCTTTGCGTGCTTCCAGACGGCACCCTGGTTATTACCTGGTTTACTTCTTATTATTACCGGGCTTACGAGGTGAACTGGGCGGGATATAGTCAGTCGGGTAAATACACCAAAAAAGTCCTTCCCTGGGCCGAGTGGGAAAAGGAGCTGAAGGCCATAACCCCTGATGACCTCGATATATGGGCGCCCTTCATAACCTGTCCCGCCCCTGAAGAATCCGAAAAGTGGGCGAAGGCGTGGGCTGATCTTGGCTGTGAAAGCTCGGTCGCCTACGATCCAAGGTTTCCGGCGCCAACCCGGAGATTTGGCTATTGGACCCGGCGCTCCCATGACGGCGGGCAAACCTGGGACCGGCCGACCCTTTCGCCGGCCAGCGCGCCGCACGGGCCGAACGTCCTGCCGGATGGAAAACTGATTTACGCCGGCATAGACCTTGCCTGGTCAGGAAATATCGGCGTAGCCGTTTCACCCGACAGGGGATTGAGCTGGAAAACGCTTGCTGCTTTGAAAGCCCGGGTCGGGCGGAAGGATGGAATTGATGCCCGGCTCTGCGAGCCGCACGTGGTGTGCGCGCCTTCGGGAAAGCTGGTAGGCCTGGCGCGCTACCAGGCGGCGCTCCCGGGCGAGGAGCGTTTCCTCTGGCAATTCGACAGCGAGGATGGCGGCGCGACCTGGAGCGAGCCGCGCCCGACGCCGCTGAACGGCTACCCGCCGCACCTTTTGCGGGTGAGCGACGGCCGGCTGCTGGCCAGCTTCGGTGTTCGCCACGAGCCGCTTGGGAACCGCTTCTGCTTCAGCAGCGACGAGGGCCGCACCTGGGATGTCGCCGGCCAGCTGCATGTGGGGGGAGCCCCGGACAAGGACCTGGGATACCCGGCCACGGCGGAAATGGCGCCGGGCAGTTTTCTCTCGGTTTATTACCGCAAAGACCATGCCGACGAAAAACCATGCCTGATGATGACGCGTTGGTGTGAAGATTAAGTATAAAATAATTCATTGACGATATAAAGACGTGTAACGGAACATAAAACATGCCGCGAATATTTGCATTCTATAGAATAACCATCATCGCTGCTATCCTCGCGCTCGGACACACTGGCGCATTCGGGTTGCAATTCATTGCCAGGGACGGAAAGCCCAATGCCGAAATCGTCATTACCGAAAAGCCGGCGCGCCTGACGAAGCTGGCGGCGCGCGAACTGCAAACTTATATCCGTAAAATCAGCGGGGCGGAGTTGGCGGTAACGAACGCACCCGGCGGCGCGCCGGTGCAGGTTTACGTCGGTAAAAGCGCATACACTGATAAGCTGGGCCTGGACACCTCCGGGTTGAAATACGGCGCCTTCCGGATGGCTTCCGGTACTAATTATCTCGCCCTTCTCGGACCGGACAAGGATTTTGTGCCGATCGAGCCCTGGGTGCATGACCGGAAAGACAGGGAGCGAGTCCTGCAGGAATGGGACAAGATCACCGGGGACAAATTCGCCTCGCCCTATTCGCACCAGTACCGGCGCTACTCGGCCTCGCTGGATTTCTGGGAGGATGACGACGCCGGCACACTGAACGCCGTGCACGAGTTTTTGCGCTCGCTCGGGGTGCGCTGGTATTTTCCCGGTGAGATCGGGGAAGTCGTGCCGAAGCTGGAGAACATCGAGTTGCCGCAAGTTGAAAGGACGGTAAGGCCGGATTTCCCGCTGCGTTACCTGCAATGGGTATACAAGAGTGCCGGTCTGCCGGAGGACGATTTGTGGTGGAGCCTGCGCCTGGGGGGGAGCGGGAGCTTGGAGCTGCTCGGGCTTACGCAGACCTGCCACGGGATGAAGTTCGTCACCACGCGCGATGAGATGAAGAAGGAACACCCGGAATATTATGCTCTCTGGAACGGTAAACGGGCGACGGACCACCGCGAGTGCGGGGCGCCCTGCCTCTCATCGGAAGGGGTCTTCCAAGAGCACCTGAAATACGCCCGCGCGGTTTTTGACCATTACCGCGAACCATTGATATCGCTGGACGTGTGCGACGGCTACTCAAGGCTTTGCGGGTGCGACCTGTGCCGCGGCAAGGATGACAAGAATTATGAATGGAGCGGCAACCTGGCTGGCCGCGGCCTTCTTTCGGATTACATCTGGGAATATACGCAGCGCGTGGCGCGGGAATTGCAGAAGAGCCATCCGGACCGGCGGGTGAGCGGCATTGCCTACGGCTCCCACATGCTGCCGCCGGAAAAAATCGCCAAGCTCAATCCCAACCTGTCCGTGCTGATCAACCAGCGCCGCAGCAACTTCCACGATCCGGCCGTGTGGGAAGAATATATCAAACTCCGCAAGGCCTGGCTGGAAAAGCTGAACGGAGGCGATCTTTTCATCTTCGAGCATTATTCGCCGAACGAGGGCCTTCCGGATTACAACATGCGGGCCATCGCCGCCGACCTGCGCTCATTGAAGGGAATATCGAAGGGCGATACGGTAGAGCTTTTCCACCATCGTCCGACGGATAAGTTCGCCTGGCATGCCATGGCGGTAATGCATCTTAACCTGTACGTGACCGCGCGCCTGTGGTGGGATGCCAACCAGGACCTGGACGCTCTCCTGGAGGAATACTACACCCTCTTTTACGGACCTGCCCGCGGTCAGATGAAAGCCTTTATCGAGTTTTCCGAGGCAAACTGGCCCGGGATGACCACGCAGCCCGGACTAATTGACCGGGCGCTGGAATTGCTGAAAGCGGCCCGCACCGCAGCCGGCGACGGCATTTACGGACAGCGGGTGGATTTGCTTGTGGCCTACTGCGAGCCCCTGCGGCAGTTGCGCTCTCGCCTGGGCAAGGAGCGGGTGGATGTGCCCCAGGCGCGAGCCCTGGAACAAAGCATGAAGGGCGAGCCGCTGGACGGCAACCTGGACAACGAAGCCTACTGGCCTAAAAAAACCAGGGTTTACCGGCTGTACGACCTGGAGAGCGGGAAAACCACGGGCGGGTCCGGCTCGATTAATCCCCGGACGACGTTCCAGGTGTTCCATGGCAGGGACAATGCCCTGTATTTTGGCATCCGCTGCGCGGAACCGGACATGGTGAACCTCAACATCACGGCCACCCGAAACGGCGACACGAATATCTGGGCCGGCGATTACATCGAGCTCCTGGTCGAAACCCAGGTGCATTCTTACTATAGGATTGCCGTCAACCCGGCCGGAGCGCTGGTGGATGCGGACATGGGCGCGGGCGGAGGCGTAAACCCGGATTGGGATTCATCGGCCGTGGCCGCCGTGCAACGCGGCACCAGCGGCTGGACCGTGGAAATGCGCGTTCCCTGGGCAGGCGATGATGCCCGCGACGCGGATCCCCTGCTCGGGATTGCCGGGCGCAAGCCCGGACTGAAATATCCCTGGTTCATCAACGTCTGCCGCCAGCGCATACGCAATGGCAAGTTGGAGCGCTCGGCCTGGTCGCCGACCGGCACGAACACTTTTTATGACGATATGAAATTCGGCGAGCTTTACATTAAATAGCCGGCCTGATGCTGCTCACTTAAAAAATCAGCGCACGCTGAAAATCATCCCCGGCAGGTGGTATTCGTAACAGCCCATGTCCACGATGCCGGAAAAGCGGTCAACCCGCGAACGCCGGTCCAGGTCCGGGGCGCCGGCCATCCAGGCCTGGTTGGTGCCGGCATTGATGCAGGGGGAACCATCCGAGAGGCGGAAATCGCCCGCCGCATAATCCACGAAGGCCGGGTAGTTTGTGGTGTTGCTCCCGGGGAAGGTGCCGAGCAGGCCGTTGGTTATGGTGCAGGAATAATACATGTAGAGGTTTGTGATAGCCGTGCCGGGCCCCATGGAACAGGCATTGCCGGTAAAATTGACGGGCGTGTTTGAATAGATGATTGAGTTCAGTATGTTCAAGGTCCAGTTGGAGCGCCGGGCGTGGATGCCGCCGCCGACCGTGTGGCCGAAAATCACACAGTTTTCCAGGTTGAGCATGCACTCGGCCGGGTCAGCGCCCGATCCAACCACGCTGAAAATGGCATAGCCGCAATAGGGGTAATTGCCCCAGTTGTCGTATATAAGCGTATTTCGAAACGTTTGCCGGCTGCGGTACATATGCACGGCGGAACCCCCGCGATTGAGGTCGTTGCTTGCGCCCATCGACCGATTGCCGTGAAAGATGGAGTCGGTGACCAGGGCGTGATAGTTTATAAACATGCCACCGCCGCTTCCGGGGGCTACTCCTGCGGGATTATTCGTCGCCATATTATTCCGTATCACGCAGTTGGACACCGTCAGGTGGCGGCTGCTGTAAATTCCTCCGCCGTTATCGTACGTTTTATTATCGGTGATGGTGCAATTCTGCACAACGGTGGTCATGTAAGTTGCACTCACCGGCGTTACCAGGATTCCCCCGCCGTAGTTGGTGGCCGAACAGTTGGTGATCGTGAACCCGTCCACGATGTACAGGTTGGTGGTGGTGGTAAAGTTCTGGATCGTGATTCCGCGATATTGCCCGCCGCCGTCTATGATCGTGCTTTCCGGCGCGCTGTTCGAGCTGCGCAAGGCCAGCGCCTTGTTGAGGACCACCACCGTCGGCCCGTAGGTGTTCGAGGGAGCAGCCGGGGCGTAATAATGCCCTGCCCCGACCCAGATTGTGTCATTGACGGCCGCCTTATTGACGGCGTCCTGGATGTTGCTGGCCGCCTGCCCCCAGGTGACGTACCCGGCCCCGGGATCCGGGGTCTGGCCGTTCTGGGCAACGTAGCGGTCCGCGGCCGCGGCGCCAGCCGCGCAGAGCGCCGCCGCAAAGGCCGCAAAAAGTTTCATTGCCATTGTCATGTAGATTTTCGTCCGGAACTTGCTTGTATGCCAATGATTTCAATTATGCCGGAGGGGCCTGCCTCTGTCAAAATATTATTCAATAAATACTGGCAATGTTGCATGCAAGCCCTACAATCGTCTGGAAAAAGCAATCTGGCCCGCCTCGGTAAAATTACAGGTAACAGGAGGAAAACAAATATGAACCTCAGAAAAATGCTCAGCGCCGCGCTCATGTCCGCGCTTGTTCTGTGCCTCGTCATACCGGCGGGATGGGCCGCAGAGTTCATTGTCAAGGAAGGCAAGCCCCAGGCCGATATTATCATCCCCGAAAAGCCCACCCGCATGCAGAAGCTGGCGGCGGAAGAATTGCAGAAGTACGTTGAAAAAATATCCGGAGCCAAATTGGCGGTCACAAACGCACCGGGCTCTGACTTGCCTGTCAAGATCTACGTGGGCAAAAGCGCATCCACCGACAAACTCGGCCTGGACAACAAGGACCTTGACCACGGCGCCTATCTCATGAAATCCGGGGCGGACTCGTCCGCCAAGGTGGATTACCTCGCCCTGATGGGCAAGGATACGGATTACTTCCAGGAAAAGCCCGGCAGCGGCGGCGATGTTTATCCCGTCAACAGCGGTGACCGTAAACGTGCCGTCGAGGCCTGGGTAAAGAAGCACGGCGAACAGTGGAGTACGCCTTTCATGTCTTATTTCAAGGCTTATAATGCCAAGATGGGAATCTGGAGCGTTGACGAGCACGGGTCGCTGAACGCGGTCAATGATTTCCTGCGGTCGCTGGGAGTGGAATGGTACATGCCGGGCGACTTCGGCGAGATCCTGCCGAAGATGGCCTCCATTCCACTGCCGAAAATTGACAAGACCGTCCGGCCGGAATTCGCCTCGCGCCACATGGGTTTTTACCAGAACGCTCCTTTCCAGGCTTCCCCGGATGAAATGCTCTGGCAGTTGAGGCTGGGCCTCAATCCAAACGGCAACCTCGGCGGGCACGGCATCGCAAACATGCTCGGCCCGGAAAAGGTCAAGAAAGAGCACCCTGAATATTTTGCCTTGTATGGCGGCAAACGCGAGACCGAAAGCCGCGGCGGCAAGCCCTGCTATTCCTCGCAGGGATTGATGGAGTCTTCCCTTGGTTTTACCCGCCTGATGTTCGACCATTACAAAGAGGATATCGTCTCCCTGATGCCGACCGACGGCTACGCCTACTTCTGCCAGTGCGACCTGTGCAAGGGCAAGGACACGCCCGCGCGCGGCTACGACGGCATGATGTCGGATTACGTCTGGGATTTCATCAACCGCGCCGCGGCCGAATCGGCCAAGACCCATCCAGGCAAAAAAATCAGCTGCTACGCTTATTCCACCTACCTGCTGCCGCCGGAAAAGATAGAGAACTTCCACCCCAATGTCGCCATGGGGATCTGCCAGCACCGCAGCCGGTTCTGCGACCCGGCCGTCCGTAAGAAATACCTTGCTGTCCGCGAAGAGTTCCTGAAAAAACTGCCCGGCAAAAAAATCGGCACCTATGACTATTACCTGGACCCGCGCGCAGGCGTGCCGGTCTATTTCCCGCGCATCATCGCCGAGGACATGAAGTGGCTCAAGGGCAAGGTTCACGGCGAATACATGGAAGTTTACCGCAGCGCCAGCTCGGCCAACAACCCCAAGCCCGACCCGGCCCTGGCCGCCAACCACCTCAACCTCTGGCTCACGGCCCGCCTCTACTGGGATCCCGACCGGGACGCGGAGGCCATGCTCGCGAAATACTTCCGCGATTTCTACGGCCCGGCGGAAAAGGAAATGAAGGCCTTCGTAGAGTTTTGCGAAAAAAATCATACCCTCATGCGCAGCAAGGTGGAAACCATTGACGCCGCCTTCAAACTGCTGGCCAAGGCCCAAAAGGCCGCCGGCGTGGGCAACATCCACGCCGACCGCGTCCAGCTGCTGGCCGAGCTCATGTCCCCGCTGCGCGAGCTGCGCGAAAAGCTGGAAGTCGGCCGCAAGAACAACCCCGTGGCCATGCTTGCCGACCGCGGCAAGGAAGTGCCCAAGCTTGACGGCAACTTTGACGATGCATTCTGGAAGGACGCACCTTCCTACGAACTCAGGGACCTCAAAACCGGCGCCGCAATGACCAACAAGGCCAGCTTCAAGATGGCTTGGGCCAACGACAGCCTTTATTTCGCCATCCGCTGCGATGACAGCGACATGAAGAACATTTATATTCCCGCCACGAAAAACGGCGACAGCCTCATCTTCGACGGCGACGCCGTGGAAATCGAACTTGAGTCGCCGTCCCATTCCTATTACCAGATTGCCATTGACCCGGCCGGCCACGTCATTGATCTGGACCGCAAGAGCGGATTCGGTTCCCAGTGGGAATCGGGGATCGAGGCGGTTGTTGTAAAGAATGAAACATCCTGGAGCATCGAGGCGCGCCTGCCGGTCATGGGCGCCACCCAGGAGGAGCTGAACCCGGAGCTTGGCATTTCCGGCGACAAGCCCACTTCGGATACCCCGTGGTATTTCAACGTCTGTCGCTTGCGCAAACGCGATAAAGTTGTTGAAACCTCGGCTTTTTCCCCGACCGAAACGGGCGGGTTTCACAACGTCATGAAGTTCGGCAAGCTTTCCGTCAAGTGAAGCTGCCGGCCCGGGCCGCGGACTATTTTCCAGCGCGGATTAGGGAGTTAATACCGTATCCGCGCTTCGCACAGGCCGGGCCAGGAAACGTAAAAACGCGACGCACCAAAACATATCCTCAAGATATTGACAGATACCGCAAATGATGCAAACATTATTGCCAACGATGGCAACTAATTATTTCTCTCGAGGCGGGGGCAAAACGATGTCTGCAGGCAAAGGTGCTACATCTATCGTTCTGACGGGATTATTCTTCTCGCTTTACGCCGGGGCCGGGGAAATGAAACTGGTGGATTATGGGTCGGCCTCCGTGCCGGTCGTCATCTTCAAGGACGCACCCCCCCTGACGCGCCAGGCGGCAGAAGATCTGGCTGCCTACATTGAAAAAATCACCGGCGCGAAGCCCGAGGTCATCGAGGGCCTGCCGGATCCCGTGCCGGAACATGCCATCTGGGCCGGGTACCAGCCGAAGCTCAAGGAAATATTCCCGAAAATTGATTTTGACTTCAAGCGCCCCGAGGAAATTCTGATCGCCTGCGACGGCAAAAACCTGGTCATCGCCGGGCGCGACCGCTGGGATCCTGACCGCCTCACCATCGCGCGGCCACACGGCAAGCCGGTCGGCATCCAGCAGGAATACGGCACCTGCAACGCGGTTTACACTTTCCTGCAGGATTACCTCGACGTGCGCTGGCTCTGGCCGGGGGAGCTGGGGGAGGACATAATAAAAAAGGATACGATCGCCTTCGCTCCCTTCGAATACCGCTACCACCCGCAGTGGCGCTACCGCTCCGGCCTTTTCGCCATCATGTCGCGCGCCCACAAACGCGCCCAACGCAACGAATGGGTGCGTCATCAGAGGATCGTTCTGGATTCTTTCGACGCGGAAGCCGGCGGCCACGGCTTCGGCGACTGGTGGGATAAGTACCACACAAACCACCCGGACTACTTTGCGCTCCAGCCGGACGGCACCCGCAGCGGCTTTCCTGAGCCGAACAGGGCCAAGCTCTGCCATGCCAACCCGGCCGTGTGGGACCAGTGGATCGCGAACGTGGGGGAGCAGCTCAAGGAAAATCCTTTCCAGACCGTCTTTAACGCCTCGCCCAATGACAGCTACGCCAGCGGCCACTGCATCTGTACCAACTGCCGGGCCTGGGACAACCCGGATGGCCGCATGCTGTCTTTTCACTGGAAAGGCCTGACCCAGGAATATGTTTCGCTCACTGACCGGCACATCACCTTTGCCAACATAGTCGCACGCAAGTTGAAGGAAAAATACCCGGGCAAGGACTATTACGTCTCCATGCTGGCCTACGGCAACTGGCGCCCGCCGCCGGTCAAGGCCGTGCCGGACGACAACGTGCTCATCGTGAACGTGGCCAACCTCTTCTGGGGCACCAACTCTGTATCGAAGGAGGGTGGGGGGTACAGCGCCTTGGATTATGCCGCCTGGGGCAAGGTGGCGAAAAAACAGGTCTGGCGGCCGAACACGGGCGACCCGGCCGGCTGGCAGAAGGGCCTGCCGGACGTGCCCTTCGGACGGCGCATGGAGGTCTTCCGGTTCGTCGCCGAAAACAATTGCGCCGGCATCTACGTGGACCAGGTCTGGGGCCATTGGGCGACCCAGGGGCCGATTTATTACATGATGGCCCAGCTGGCCTGGAACCCGTATGCGGATGGACGGGCGATCCTGGAAGATTACTACCGCCGTGCCTATGGCCCGGCCGCCGGAGAGCTCAAGGCATACTGGGAAATGATGGAGCGGGCCCGCGACCGCAAGGTGGATGAATTCCCGGGCGAAGAAAACGGGTACGCCGAGGTTTACGACAAGGTTTTTTTTGAAAAAGCCTGTAAACTCATGGACGATGCGGCTAAAAAGGTCGCGGGGGCGCCGGCAAAATACGCGGAGCGCATTGCCTTCACGCGCGCGGGGCTGGACTACACCAGGCTGGTGGCGGATTTGCGCGCGGCGATGGCAAAGGTCCGGCAAAATAAGGACCATCATCCCGAGGCGGACAAAGAGGCGCGGGCGCTGTGGGAGCAGATCGACCAGATCAAAAAGAAATACCCCGATGCCATCAGGTGGACCATGATTACGCCGAATTCGGAATACATGCTGCGCGGCGGGGGTTTGCATCCGGATTTCATGAAATGACGACAAAATATTTTGTGCGCTTTTCAAAGGGCATTACCATAGCACCGGAATATAACATGGAAAACATGTCAAACATCATGGATCGCAGAAATTTTCTCAAGGGGATCGGCCTGGCCTGCGCCGGCGCCCTCTGCGCGGACCGGCTGCTGTTCGCCGCCGGCGCCGGGCCTTATCCCGTCAATGGAAAGGAAACCAGGATGCCGAACATTGTTTTGATCATGACCGACGACCAGGGCTGGGGGGAAACAGGCTATTACAATCATCCCGCCCTTAAAACCCCCAACCTGGACGCCATGGCCGCCAACGGCCTGCGCTTCGACCGCTTCTACGCCGGCGCCCCGGTCTGTTCGCCCACCCGCGCCAGCGTCCTGACCGGCCGGGCCAACGACCGGTGCGGTGTCCCGAACCACGGCCACGCCCTGCGGCTCCAGGAAAAAACCCTGCCGCAGGCACTCAAGCGGCGCGGCTATGCGACCGGGCACTTCGGCAAATGGCACCTGGATGGGCTTACCGGCCCCGGAGCTCCCATCCTGAAAGACGACCCGCGCGGCCCCGGCGCATTCGGGTTCGACGAGTGGCTCTCCGCCACCAACTATTTCGACATGAATCCGATCTTAAGCCGCAATGGAAAGTGCGAGGCGTTCAAGGGCGACACTTCCTCGGTAATCGTCGGCGAGGCGCTGAAATTTATAAGAGCGGCGGCGCAGGATAAAAAGCCTTTTTTCGCCGTTATTTGGGACGGCTCCCCGCATAAACCGTGGATCGCGAGCATGGAGGACCAGGACCTGTTCCCGGGCCTGGACGAGGAAAGCCGGAAGCATTACGGCGAGCTGGCGGCTTTTGACCGGAGCGTCGGCATCCTGCGCAAGGGGCTGCGCGACCTGAAAGTCGAAAACGACACTCTGGTATGGTACTGCAGCGACAACGGCGGGCTCGGCGGCGTCACGCCCGGCACGGTCGGCCATCTGCGCGGCCTCAAGGGTTCGGTTTGGGAAGGCGGGCTGCGCGTGCCTTGCGTCGTGGAATGGCCCGCCGCCATTAAGCCGCGCGTTTCTTCCTATCCCGCTTCCACCATGGATATTTTTTCCACGATTGCCGGCGTTCTGGGGTTGCCGCAATCGGATCTCCTTGAACCGGTTGATGGCGAGAGCCTCGCGGACCTGTTCAAGCGGGACATTGCCCGCCGCGAAAAGCCCATCCCCTTCCGGTACCAGAAACAGGGCGCGCTGCTTGACAACGACTTCAAGCTGGTAACGGAGAATATCGGGGAAGGCAAGTGGGAGCTTTACAACTTGAAAGCGGATGCAGGAGAAACCAAAAATATAGCCGGAGAACATCCTGAAATATTCAGCCGGATGAAGTCAGCTTTTGAGAAATGGAACGCTTCGGTTGACGGGAGCGTCGCCGGCAGGGACTACCCGGAGGGCAAGGTCCGCGCGGACGAGCCGAAGCCGCATTCATGGAGAGAAGATGAACGCTATAAGGCCCTGTTTGCGGAATGGGAGAAAAAGCCCGAATACAACCGGCTCATGCGTAATGTGCGCCGGAAAGAGCCTTAGAGCTTATCCGCAAATTAATTTGAACCATGATTACTGTTCAGTTTCGCGCATGGCAAGGCGGCCGCGGAATGGGCATACCAGGAAGGTATGTCCTTCCACGGTCAACGCCGCCACGCGCGAAACCTGGCGTAACCCGTTAGGGCATCGCGGCTTTTGTAAATCCGCGGCGTTCCTGGCGAGGGTCAA
>Ga0172380_10001239_pt1 | contig 44636 bp, 68 predicted proteins | sample Leawe162metaG_FD_119747 | JGI IMG/M metagenome (GOLD analysis project Ga0172380, IMG submission 119747) | Leachate microbial communities from a municipal landfill in Southern Ontario, Canada - Leachate well 162 metaG | ecosystem: Engineered > Solid waste > Landfill > Unclassified | place...
CCCGACACTGTCGGCATCCTCAGTATGTCCACAACGGACACACCTAAACTGCTCTCCCTTCCGATTCAATCGGCTCACACTGCGACACTTACTGCTGGGACACGTCCGGCTTGTGTTTCTAGGTGACACCATTACCTTGAGCACACGGTGCTCATGGCATTTATGGTCTAGCCTATCCACTATCAGGCGGTGTGCCCACGGTGAGCTTCTACGACGAAATTCTTTGCTCAATGCTTTACCAAATTTTATTCCAGTCAAATCCTCATACCCGATGACATCGATATGCTCCCAAGGGATAGCATTTAACGCACGACCAATTACATGATCGCGTTCAGATAATAGCCGTTTACGGTGCTTGCTATTCGGCTTGCATCTTCGAATTCGGGCTTGTAAACCTTTATATTCCCTTCCAACAAATGCGGTCTTACCCCACTTCTCGTTATCTGGTGCGGTGTTGCATGTTGTCAGCTTATTCTGACCCAGATCCATGCCCATTACAACCGATCCTTCTGGCGGAGCAAATGGAATAGTACCATCTGGTATCTCAACCCAAATTGTTAGACTGTATTCTGACAGCGAACAGCCTTGAATAAATCTAGCACCTTCCTTGCCCATCCATTTATTTACTGGTTTGGTTCGACATGTTAGTATGGTTATTTTGTTCCCACGAGATAAAGATGATAGGCGTAGTACCAAATCGAATGGGTTACCAGTAGACTTAACCTTGTCTTCAACCGATACAAACTTGGCATCCAATACAATATCGCCTTTGAACTTGGGTGGTTTGCTGCTTGGTTTAACCGTGCCGGATAGCCTAACTGCTTTAACGATTTCAATCGCCTGCTTGAGTGCGTTTGATTTGTACCTTTCGGACAGTCTGCCAGCTTCTACCAGTTCTAATGATTGCTTGTTCAGGTTAAATTTATCACTTGGCATCATCCAGAACACGTTGATAAACCTTTGCACACATCCACGGTAGGCCTGCACCAAGGCATGAATCTTTCTCTGCTTCTTGACAGTTATAAACTTCTTAGATATTTTGCAGGCACGCCTCATTTCTGCTAAAATTATAACATAATATTATAGCAGATTTAACTATAATAGTGGTATTATTTATTGTTGAGTTCTTTCAGGATGGCGCGAAGTTCCGCGCGATAAAATGAGCTTCCGATAGAGTCGATGAGTTGTTTTAGCTCTTTTGGTTTGGTTGACCAGTCCGTTCTTAGGGCCTCATCGAGGAAGCTGTAGGATAAACCATCTGCCTCTCCAAAAAGGGTGCTTACATTTTCTGGGCTGCCAAATGTTCCTCCAGATACCGGCCTTACGCCGAACCCTTCTTCAGGATTTTGTAGGATAAAGCAGTTTTCGGCGAATCCATCCGCCATAATTTCTGGGGACTTGGTAACAATGATGTAGTGCGTGGCCGCAAAGCTTGCGATGGGATTTACTTTGACAAGCTGTGAGACATATGTGGTAAGCTCCTTCTTCACCAATTTATCTTCCGGGAATAGTTCCAACTGGAAAGGGTGCTCGAGTTGACTGAGCTGTTCAAAGGCCGTGATGCCATCTTGTGTGTCTTCGGTGACACCTAGGAAGATCAGAACTTTCCCCTTGTGTGCGCGTTGGATGATCTGGTTCTGCAGAATCCTTGATTGGGTTTTCTCTAGGAATGCGGATGTGAGCTTCTCAATCATTAGAATAGGTCAATGGGTTTTGATTCTACTGGTGTAACCAGTCCATCTCTGGCTTCGATAATCTCGACCTGTTTTGATGGTATTGGGGCGAATTCTTCGGCAAGTGTTCTCCATTCGCTTCCCCAGGCTCTGAACTTGTCCACCTGTTTTTCGATGTCTTCAAGTGTTCCGGATTTCCTATATCCAACTAGTTCTCCTAGGTAGTACTCCACCTCGGATAGCATGCTGTGAAGTTCTTCGACGTCGTCGCACCTTTCGTATCCTTTCACAATACCTTGTACTTTCTCCACCTTCTGTACTGCATCTGAAATCAGGTCATCGATTTTAACATCGGGTTCCGGCTGCAGCTCGTATGTTTCTTCCGGTGTCACTAGAGTGTAATAACCAAGTTTGGATTGAAGTTGGGGTTCAAATCAGATGGATAGGACTGTGGATTTGACACAACCCGTGTTTTCCCAATGTAGTAGTCGCTGGAGTGATGTATATGACCGTGAATCCACAGCTTTGGCTGGTGCTTGATAATAAACTCCTCCAAGTTGCTGGCATAAGCGCAGCTTACCTCTTCGTCTTTTCTGCTGTCTGGCAAGGAGCGGGGCGAGGGGGCGTGGTGGGTCACCACAATTGACTTCTCAGGGTCGTTTGTGGTCAGAAACTTTTCCAAGTGCTGGAGACTGATTTTATGAATGTTCCTGGTGTCCAGCGGGGTCAACCGGCGGTATTTGGCGCTGGAATTCCTGATACGTTTGTAGTCGTTCATTTCCTGTCCAGCTACATATCTGCCGCTCTCCCAAGAACCTTGCAGTTCCAGATCACTCCAGAGGGTGGCACCAAATACATTCCATCCGTCCAGCGCAATACTTGTATTCTCCAAGACATTGATGTTTGTTCCTTTGGTTGCGTCTTGCAACTTCAGGGTTACACTTGGCAGGTTATCACCGTAGAACTCGTGGTTTCCACAGATATATACAGTGGGTGTTGTACCAACAAATTGGCGTATCCATTCCAGACCGTTTTGCTTGGTGGCAACATCGCCTGCCAACACAATCAGGTCTGCGTCGATTTGAGGGAGTTGGGTCACTCCGAATTCCCTGTGCAAATCGCTTAGTACTCTGATTTTCATCTGGTTAAAATTCGAGGATTTGGGCGGATTGTTTAGTGCTTGCTTCTACTTCCTCTGGATAAAATGTCGTGCAACTAATGCAGATATATTCAGTTCTGTTGATTGATTTGAGCGTAGCTCTAGGGAATAAGTCTCCACAGCAGCAGCAAGAGACACTTCTGTTGGCGATTAGTTCCTCGGTGGTCACCAATTTATGTTTTGGTGGTTCTGTTAGAGGAAGATGTTCTTTATATCCTCGGGGCTGAATCCATTGGAGGCGAGGGTCGCTTTAGCGCGCGCCTTGAGGCTGATCTGGGCTTCTGCCTCTTTAATTGCTTTAGCGCCGTAGTCGAAGTGGGCCTGAAAAATTGGAATAATTTCGTAGCCGGTGGTATTCCAAGGTCTGCCAAGTTGAAACATTTCGCCACTAGGTAACTTAACAAAGATTAGTTGGACGCTTGTAGCTCCATCCATGACCTGATCTGGCTTGATGTTTACCTCGCTGAGGGCATCGGTGAAAAGGTTGAGTGCTTTCCTGAGGCTTTTGGCCTTGATACTGTATACTCCTGGCCAGTGGGCGGATCCTGCTGGGATTGGTTGTTTTTCCAGACCGTACTTCTTGTGGTTTAGTGTGTCGAGTGTATTCATGTGCTAAGGTAGGATGCGTTTGATATCCTCTTGGCTGAATCCGTTTGAAGCTAGGATAACTTTAGCGCGAGCTTTGGTGTCTGCCTTGTCATTCGCTTGCTTGATCCATGTGGCAGTCGTATCGAATTCTGATGAACTGATTGGGAAAATTAAGTAGGTTGAGGGATACTTCCATGATTTGCCGATCTGGATTAATTCCCCGCTGGGTAGTTTGAAAAGAATGGTTTGATAACTTTTCGCTCCGTTGATTACCTGCGAGGGAGTGACCCCTGCTTTGCTGAGCGCGTCGGTAAGGGATTGCAGAACCTTGCTTATTGTCTTGGCTTTAACGGTGTACGTTTTGCCATCTCCTCCTTCCTCAACTTCCTGTTTCTCGAATCCGTATTCCTTATGGTCAAGTGTATCGAGTGTGCTCATGTGTTTAGGATTGTTTTGATATCTTCTGGGCTGAACCCATTAGATTCTAGTATGCCCTTGGCTTGGGCTTTAAGACTGAGCTTGTTACACTCCCCCTTGATCTTCTTTACGACTTTATTGAATATGTCGGGATGTATGGGTGAAATTTCGCAATTTGCCGATTTGTAGATTCTGCGAATCTGGAAGACCTCTTTGCTGGCTAGTTTGACTAGTATAATGTTGTGACTTTTTGATCCGTCTATTACTTCCAATGGCTGGATTTTAACATCTTCAAGTGCATCAACAAGACACTTGAGTGCTTCCTGTAGTGAGGCTGCGTAGGTAGCATAATGCTCTTCTGTAGCTAGGTAAAGGAATAGACCGTATTTTTTATGGTCTAGTGTGTCGAGTGTGCTCATCTGGTTAGTATTTCGTTGATATTAGCGGAGCTAAATCCATTGGAGGGCATTTATTCTAAAAGATATCGATTTCAGCAATGTCAGAGTTTGGGTTTTGAAGCGCTTTCTTACTTGCAATAAGTTGCTTAGACCTATTCCACCAATCCTCAGGGAAATGTGCCTTGTAGTGATCGGGGAATTCCCAGCCCAATAATCGATCCAGCTTGCCACATCCTTTTATAACTGAAAGTAATGATACGTGGCGAACCAGTCTAGAAATAAATGGTGTCACAATCATATCAATAGTTAAGATATCTTCTAAAGCGTCCAACTTACCAGTAGTATCTTTAAGAAGTGGAACAAGTGGTAACACTCCACGATTATTAGGAGTTGCCAAATCGGGGGCGATTAGTAACTCCTTAATGCTACTCAACCTGCCAAACCTTGTAGCAATGTGCACAATTGTGTCGCCATCCCCATCCTGACATTCATAATCTGATCTAGTTAATTGAAGCTGATTAACATTCTGAAACATTACGGCCAAGTGCAATGGTGTAGTAGCACTTAAACTACGTAAACCTTTTGGCTTTCGCTTCTCCGGAGCAGTAAAATCAAAAAGACCAGCATCGTACTCCAAGGTCTTGGGATTCCTAGTTGTTGCAGCAAAGCAACGACTAGTTAGGTACTTATCCAATATGCCTTTTGGAACCTTATCCAACCGTCCCGTAATGGCTGCCTGCGCCAATCTAGAACCATATATTCCAGGCATTGTCCAGTACAGATAATCGAGAACGGCTTTTAACATAACCGCAGATTACTATGTCTGGAACTAAGCATGCAGCATGTGATTATTCACACTTGTGCGGCTTGCCGTCTCGCAGCTCATTCAGTCGTGCGGTGGCCTTTGCGTCGACGTAAGCTAGTTGTGCGCGAAGTGCTACAACGTCCTGTTGTGTCATGGCAGGGAGGGCCTTTTCGATATCTTCGATGGTGGAGGACTTGATTGAACTCATAGATTTGGGTTTTTGTGTTAGCTGAGTATCAGCTAAAAGAGCTGTATTTCATTTGCCTGACTGGTTTCATTGAGCTTGGATTTCTCTAAATACGCGGTGCAGACTGTGTGAATTCTAGATGAGATAGCGGATCGCACGACACTTATGTTGAAGGTGTCCCTATATTCAACTCCAAGAATATCCCACTCTGCTGATCTATGCGTTATTGATATTGGCCCAGAAGGCTTGGCGTTAAGAAAATTATCAATGGTTTCATCCCATTTATTGTATTCCGCTTTGGTAAGCTCGGCGGCAAGGGCTGTTAGGTATTGTGCATACACTCCATCCCAATATTCCTTAACTGGTGAATTTGGGTCTCCAGGTGCCCTGAATTCTGAGATTAGGTGTTCTTTAAGCGATTGCATCTAGAATAACTGGATTTCGGTTGGGTTCCGTGATGCTTGAAGTTCTGGCTTTACCAAGCAGGCAGTACAAATAGCATGGACTCTTGGGGCGATGGATGCTTTAAAAACTTGTTCGTTAAATACCTGCAGGTAGTTTGCTGGGTTTCGGGACACCTCTGGTTCTGGTACCCATGTTCCATTGAGCTTTAGGATGTTTTCGGTGTTGAGAAATTCGTCAATTGCTGTGTTCCATGTGCTTGGCTCCGCAGCTGATAGTTTATCTGCGAGTGCTGTTATGTACTGTAAATATGCCGAGTTCCAGAATGCTATTGCGTCTGATGTGTTGCCATCGAGATTCAGTATAATGGCGTATGGCCCTTTTAATTCCGCAATCAGATATTCTTGTAGTGATTGCATGCTAAAACAGCTGGATTTCGGATGCTTCACCAGTTTCGGTTAGGTTTTCCCTTTCCAAGTATGCGGCGCACACAATGTGGATTTTACTGGTAATGGATGATTTTAGTGTCTCCTCGTTATAATTTTGCAAGAAACTCTTGGGATTGGCGGTTGTTGGTTCGCTTGTGGCGAGGAACTCAGCAATAACGGTATTCCACGTGTTGGTCTTTGCCGCTGCTAATTTCTCTGCGAGCGAGGTTAAATACTGAGCGTATACCACCTCCCAATGTGCCCAGGCATCGGTTGTATCTCCAACCTCTAATAGCATGGGACCTTGAACTGGGAATTCTGCAATGAGGTATTCTCGTAGTGATTGCATTACGCTAAATTTCCACTTGCTTGCCAATTTCTACTGTTCTATTACTTGGTAGGCGGAAGAACTGGGCTGCATTCTGCGCGTTTCTAGCCATGGCGATAAATGCTGTCTCCCTCCAACGAGACATTCCTTTGTTTGATTTAATCAGTGTTTCTCTGCCAAGGAAAAATGTACTGTGGTCGATGTCCACATCCAATCCCCATGCATGCAGACTGGAAATGATTGCTTGGATGGTGGGGATTTCCATGAATCCGAATCTGGCGATCACCTGATAGAACCCTTCTGGTAGCTTGTTGAGAGTAATGCGTTCGGCCTCTGCTACAATTGGATGCCTTGTCGGGGTGATTGTCAGAACAATGTTTCTCTCGTGCAACACGTGGTTGTGGGTCAGGTTGTAGATCAGAGGTTCTGGTGTGATATCAGGGGTGGTGCAGAGAAAGATGGCTGTGCCTTTGACGCGATGCGGTTTGAACTTCTGGTCAAGCAGACCAGACATTGAGATTGAATCTATGAAGCTCGGAAGGTCCATAGTGTTCATTGAGCTCCTCCGAATAATTTGTCGGCCGGCTTTCCATGTGGTCATCATGTAGAATATTCCAGCTCCGATGGCGAGAGTGATCCATCCTCCATTAAGTACCTTTAGCGCGTTGGATGCAAAGAATAATATTTCTATGGCTCCAAATATGGTGCACGGGATAAGTGCCTGCCATGTCTTCCATCCCCACTTGCCTGTAGCGACAAAGAAGAATAGCGTAGTCGTTGCCAGCATTGTTAGTGTCACGGCTATTCCGTATGCGGCTGCCAGTGCCGAGCTGGATTTGAACCCTACAACTAGCACGATACACGCCACTCCAAGAGCGGTGTTTAAGGTAGGAATGTAGATTTGTCCCGATTCCTCGTGGTTGGTGTGAAGAATCTGGATCCTAGGCAGATATCCCATTTGCAGTGCTGCGGTTGTAAGGGAGAAAACACCCGAAATTAATGCTTGTGATGCGATGACTGTTGCCATCGTGGCAAGTATCACCATTGGAAACGTGGCCCATCCTGGAACCAGCAGGAAGAATGGATTTTCCCCAGCCAGCGGATTTGATAATACTAGGGCACCCTGTCCCAGATAGTTAAGTGTGAGTGCCGGAAGCACGATGAAGTTCCAGGCGGTTTTGATTGGAACGCGCCCAAAATGTCCCATATCCGCATATAGTGCTTCTCCACCAGTAACGGCCAGAAACACGCTTCCTAGAATCTGGAATGAGAGGACTGGATGTAGGCAGATCAGAGAAAGACCCGCTAGTGGGTTGATGGCAGCTAGCACCTGCGGATGTTGGATAACTTGGATAAGCCCAGTGATTCCAAGCACGGCGAACCAAGTGAGAATGATCGGCCCAAAGAATCGGCCGATATTCCCTGTCCCCATGCGCTGAACGGCAAATAGTGCCATTAACACTACAATTGAAATTGGAATGACAACATGGTCGAAAACTGGTGAGATGGTTGAGAGCCCCTCAACGGCTGAGAGAACAGAAATTGCTGGCGTGATTACTCCATCCCCATACAACAAAGCTGCACCCAGAAGTCCTATTACCGTAAGCGCTACGAATGACTTTCGCCCATCGAATTTGTTTTGTATGGCCAAGTTAAGCAGTGCCAGAATTCCTCCCTCTCCGTCGTTATCTGCCTTTAGGATGAGTCCTACATACTTGACGGCTACCAGCGAAATAAGACTCCAAAGGATTAACGAGAGCATGCCCAGAACAATTGTCTGGCTCGTGGCTCCACTGTGTGCTGCATGCGCGATACACTCCTTGAATGCGTAGAGGGGACTTGTGCCGATATCCCCAAATACTACGCCTAGTGCTGCGATTGTGAGTGCTGTTTTTGGCTTGATGGACATGTATTATACGAAACTTTTCTTGTTTCCTCCAAGTGGAGAGAACTGCCCTTTCTTAGCAAGGCTGGAGGCGGAGGCGTTTCCGGAGGATGGTCTTGAAGCAGGTGATGCGCTCGTCCATCTCATCGAAGCTTTCCTGGAGGTTTTCCCAGATGTTGCTGAGCTGACTGTCGTTGCTGTTGATGATGTAGGTTTCGATCTCTTCGGCTGTGTTGATGTCAGGCATACTATTGTAGGTAGATGATTGTGGTGTTAACCACATCCTACCTCTGGCTCAAGCGCGTTGCATTTGTGCATTGTTTCGTTTTCACGGCGATGTTGCTCCAATAAAATTGTAAAAGGCCTTTTGCAAAGATAAACTGCCAATATCTGTTGTGCTCATGAGGAGGACATATTGGCGGAATGAGCTAAAACTTGGAGTGTCGTAAGCGTAAACTTTCTTACTTGAGGGCTTGCCCCAGTACTCGTGGACGATTTTATACCCCTTGAATCCTGGCTCGATTACCACACGTTCGAAATCTGCGCTGCTATTGGTCGGCTTGAGCAACTCCCAATATGGGAATTTCCCCTTTGGCTTGCGCAGTACGAATCCTCGCTTGGCCAAGAATGTCATGAAGTACTTCGGAACGGTGATCTTGGTGGTGAAGGTGAGGTTCATAAATGTACGTAAGTGCTTGGTGCTCTTGGCCGGAATCGAACCGACAACAACGCACCGGCCATCGGACCGGCACTACGGGTTTAGGGCCCGCCGTTCTACCATTGAACTACAAGAGCGTTAATTTTATGTTTTAAGTTATTAAGGCGTAGCCTATAATATTGATATGGAATTGCGTGGGATTAATGAGGTTTCCCTTCGTGCTCTTGTGGCTGAAGGGTATTCCAAAAGTAGGTTAGCGATTCATTTTAAAACGGTGATTTCGGACGTAACCAAGGCTCTAAGGGGTCTAGGGTTGGCAACACGTGGTACCAATCATTATCGTGCGCCGGGTTGGTCAAAGAAACATGGGGAGAAAATAAAGGCTTTCTATCGGAAGAATCCAGATAAGCATCCTTGGAAAAAGCATACCAAATTTGTCTCTACGCCTTGCGAACATTTAAAACAACTCTTGCGTGATCGTGGTATTGCCTTTATTGGTGAGTTTACTCCTTTATCCGACCGCTTATTTTCTGTGGATATTGCTTTCCCTGATAAGCGGGTAGCTTTGGAGGTGAATGGCAATCAACACTATGACAAAGTGGGGCAACTAACTCCGTACTATCAAGCTCGACATGATCTATTGGAGTCGAATGGCTGGAAAGTATATGAGATACATTACTCTTGTTGTTTTAAGGTAGAAAAGATTATTCCTATTGTAGAGGAAGCATTGAAATCGCCTATTAAGGTGCATTTTGACTATCTGACTTATGTTCCCAGACCTAAAAAGGTAAGGAAAAAGAAACCTAAGGTTGTAAAGCCAAGAATCATTAAGCTAAAACAGTTTGAGTTTAGGGTTCCGAGGACAAGAAAGCAAGTCACCTGCTCATGTGGTCGTGCTATGCACACATATGCTAAACTGTGCTGGATATGTTATAATGCGGATAGGCGGTCGCACCTTCCAACCCACGCAGAATTGTCCGCTTTGATATGGAAAGTGCCCGCAACTCACATTGCCAAGCAGTATGGAGTGTCAGACAAGGCGGTAGAGAAGTGGTGCAAGCATTACGGCATCGAAAAGCCTGGTCCCGGTTATTGGCGGAAGTTAAAATGCTCCAATGGTTAGGTAGTTTTATTTTGGTGACCGCATTGCTCCTATTATCTCGCTATATGCTTGCGCCTTTGGTAGGCTTGAGGATAAGCCTGCCTTGCGACGTGAGATGCTCTGGTTTTCTTCTTCGCGACCACCGATGACCCATATCTCTGGTATGCCTTCCATTTCTGCCTGTGCAATACGTTTTCCCAAGGACCCTTCGTATTTAACTTCAATGCCACCGTTCTTTCCTAATAGCCCTGATTCTTCCTGTATCTCTTTCTGCAGCTTCATGGCATATGCGTGCTGCTTTTCTCCTATTGGCAGGATTTGAACTGGGTTTGGATGTAGCCATGCTGGTAGTTTGCCTTGTGAACTCTCCAGCAGGATGGCTATGAATCTCTCCATGCTGCCTAGGGCCGCTCTGTGGATCATTACTGGCCTTTCCATCTCGCCCTTGCTATTTTTGTACTCGAGGTTAAAGCGTTCAGGTAAGTTAAAATCCACTTGTATGCTGCCCAGCTGCCATTCTCTGCCTTGCGCATCCCTGGCTGAGAAGTCGATTTTAGGCCCGTAGAATGCGGCTTCCCCTTTTGCCTCCTCGAATTTGATACCTTCGGAGCTTAGTGCTTCTCTGGCATAATTCTCTGCTTTAACCCATGCTTCATCGCTACCTACATATTTCTGCCCATCACCGCGTAGGCTTAGTTTCATGGAGAAGTCCTTGATGCCTACGGCTTCGAACGGTACAAGGATCTTCTTGAATATACCGATTTCGTTTCGGAGTGCGTTACCTAGCTCCGATTCCATGATAAACAGGTGTCCATCGTCTTGGATGAAGGCGCGCGCTCTTAGGAGCCCATTTACGCTCCCAGCTTTCTCGTACCTATAAACTTTGCCAAATTCGAAGAACTTTATGGGTAGTTCTTTATAGGATCTTGGGCTTGCGCTGTACGCCTCGATGTGATGTGGGCAGTTCATTGGTTTTAGCAGATACCCTTCTTCTGGGCTGGCACTCTGGATATCTGCTTCGATTTTGATTGGAGGATACTGGCTATCGGCGTAGTATGGGTAGTGCCCGCTTCGTTTGTACATGTTGATGTTGCCTATATGCGGGCTATCTACTTCCTCGTAACCGTGCTTGACTAGGTGATGCCGGACGTGATTTTCGAGTTTGCGTTTCAGGCTGACACCTCTGGGTAACCACAACGGCAGCCCTATTCCTAGGTCTGGGTCGAGTTTTGCGAGGTTTAGTTCTTGGAGGATTTGTTTGTGTGGTTTCATAGATTTGTGGGTTGAGGTGGGAAAATGGAAAAGGCCAGTCCTGGGTGGGACTGGCCTTTCTTGTCTTTGGAAACTTGGGTACTACATAGACAATCAGCTCAGTCCAGAAGGACTTGAGTTGTGGTTGTCGTTGTAGTTTTGCTGTGCATTAGCTTAAGTATATCTTTTCTTTGTTTTGGTGTAGCCTTTAATTTTTTGGTTGATATTGTCGGCTGTGATGGTATAAACTGATAAATGGACCTAGAACTATTAACATTGGATGAGGATTTGGAGCAGATGCGAGCACTTGATGCAGCTGGTTTGCGTGAGCTAATAACTGATCGTGGTACACAGTTGCAGGCTAAGCTTGCGGATAAGGTGGTTCGTACGGAGGATCAGGAGGATCGAAGGACTAGGGCTGGTTATGAAGTGGATGGTATTGTTTCCAAGGTGGCTACCTACCAAGATATTGAAGATCTACGGAGTAATGCTGGGCTTCTAATCGTATTGGATCATACCTTTTGATGGATTGAAGCTTCAATTAGTTGTATCGGCGAATCCGATGTTTCATGTATTGCCGAGTAACTGTTCGATATGGTCGGAGTTGTCTCCGAGTATTGTATAAATTTGGCGTGTTTGTTTTAGGATTGAGGTTAGTGATTCTCGGAACACCAAGAGGTGTGGATGGAGGGCGTTCAGGCTTTCCCACGCTTCGTCCTCGAGTAGCTGCAGGGCAGCGATGGAGTTTTTTGTGTGGCCTGTATGCGGGTTTGTGCCAAGGATGAGCGCTACAAAGGAGGCTGTGGAGAGTCCTGCTCCGGGAGTGTCGTGGAGCATTGCGACTCCAGAGTCGATCTGCTCTTTGGTGCTCTGTGGGTTGACTCCACACATTAGACGAAGCAGTGGCTCTGCGGCTTGTGCAGATGTGCCTGCCTCTATTCCTTGGATTGCGTTTCTTGTTTTTTGTGCGGAGTCTTCTAATTCGGTTTTTGCTGCAAGCAGTAGTGGGAGTAGGTCCACGCTAGTACCGTCTTTTCGTTTAAACTTGATGGTTTGCCAACTCCCGAGCTCCATGAGCGTCTCGCTGACCTCGGTTAGGGTTTTATCCACTATAGGAAGCAATTTCCTCGTAGAGTTTGAGCAGGTTTGCTATTTCCCGACATGTTGCGATGTTTTCTGGGTTCATGATATGTTTGTGTTTTTTTTGACTAGTTGTCATGGATTTCTGCTTGACTGACGCTTGGCTTAGATTCTATAATATGGAATGCCTGAAAAATCGCTCTTATATCCTGTGGTAGGAACAACTACTGGCACAATCGACTCATTTAATCTAATTAAGGGTGGTGTCAAGGTAGGAAATGTGGTTACTGGCGGTGCCTCGAAAGTACAAACGGTTGCCAAGGTCGCCAATAAGGTATTAAAGCCGACTACGGCTGTGCTTGGCGGGTTAGCTGCTGAGGGCTCAACTGTTGCCAAATTGGCTAAAGTCTCTCCGGTTGCTGGTGGTGTTGGGGCTGTGATTGAAGGTGCTGATGTTCTTCGGGACAGAGATGCTGCCATTAATGAGACTTTGAAGGATATTGAGGGTAAGGGTGTGATTCAGCGTGGGGTGTATGGTTTGACTCATCCCATGCATGCGATAAATGCTGCAACAGCAGAAGTGGGTAAGGCTATCTCTGCGTCCTCTGAATTGGCTAAGGCCAACGAGACTGCTAGGAAGCTTAAGGAACAGGGTATTCCATTGGTTGGGGAAGATGGGCCCGATATGGATTTATAGTTGCACTTGGCGTGTGGCTGTTGTTATACTAGATTATGAACACTCTCCGGCTGAAGATTCCGCATCGTTTAAAGGTTCCAAAGGATAAGGAGTCTATTCCGCCGGTCGAATTTAAAGAGGTTGGTGGATTTGTGGTGGTGGAGTGTGACGGTGCTAGCAATGGTTACCCACTTTTGACAAATGAGTCCTGCTTGGATGTTCTTTTGCAAAAGACTAAAGTTGGCGATTATAATGGTGGTCCCGCTTTACTAGAACTGGAGAGTGATGAGGTCGTGAGTGGTGATACTGTGTGTTTTTGGAAGGACATGACGGTATTCCGCAACTATGTTAATTCAGAGAGTAAATGGAGGGCTTCTGGCTATACGGTAGGACCTAAGACTAGTCGGAGGCTAAATACCATCAGTAGCAATTTGAGCAAGTTTTTTACAGCAGGTTCCATAAGTTTTGAAGATGAGGAGGCAACGATTGAATCTGTTATACAGTTACCTATTGTTGCGCCTAAGGCTTCGAGTAAGGCCACGGAAAAGCTGATCACGGCTATCAAGAGCGGGTTATTAACAACTGACGAGGCATTGGTGGCTGGAATACGCTCTGATGATAGAGATTTAGTGGAGTTTCTTGTGAAGCATGTAGGAGGAGATGCTTCAAAATGTGGGGTTGAGTACCAGAATAATGGAATAGTGGCTAGATTCCATAAGATGAAGGGCAATAAAAACCTGCTGGGGTTATTTACACCTAGTAGGAATCTGCTGCTTTACTTGGCAACTTATGGTCTGGCAGATGGTGTGGCTTTCCAAGAGGCACAAGGTATTCCTTGGGCTAAGTTACCAACAAAGCTTAGTTACGATAATGATGGTACTCACAAAGGTGTTAAGAAGTTGGGGTTGTATCTGACGCCGCCTAAGCTTGAGATTAAGGGTCTCCCTTTACCTGATGGGGTTGGTAAGGGATTGACAAATATAGCGGCCAGAGAAAGTGCGTGCTTTAGCTACATTACTCCTGTTGTAAAGGCCATTTTAGAGTCTGGGGCGGATATAGAATACGGTCTTGATAGTTATTCTGATGCTGGCAGGGCTTGGGGTCTAAAAAAGGCGGTCCTGGAACTTCCTGAAACTGCAGGTAAGTATTTTACGACACCTCTTGCTGAAATCAAGGCTGGTATTTTGGCTAAGGACGCGGTGCTTGGCTCTATTGTGGCGAAAGCAGCGCTCGATGTGGCACCTGCTGTAGATGGGCAGGAAATAGATCTATTCTAATTAGTTGAGGCTCTTTGAGCTTTCCACTGGTCAATTATCAGCTTGCCTGCACTGGTGAGCCTGCCTTCCGTTGTAACGAATTCCGGCACCATAGCAACATAAAGGTTTGGAGGGATTTCGGTGCTTCCTCTTCGTGGTTTGCGGATGAAATTCTGCACTGCCTGGATGGAATCGCGTGAGACGTTTTTTCTCTCTGCCTCGATGCTGTTGAGTCGTATAGTGCTATAGCGGGGTTTGAGTTCGGTTTGTAATTGTGTGCCTGTTTCGGTGCAGAGTTGGTTTGCAATTCTGCGTAGGCGGTCGCCTTTGGCGATTAGGTGCTCATTGGTTCCTTCAAAGGCTATGGTTTTAGCTCCCCGAAGTATGGCGATGCGTATAAATCCGGCGTCATACAGGCTTTGTATCAGTCGGTCTGCGAAGTTGTCACATTCGATCTCGTAGTTATGCCATTCCGCATTACAGCTGCCTTCTCTCTTTTCGAGTGCAAGGTGCCCTTCGTAGTACTCGTCTAGTTGCTTTTTGCGTTCAGGTAAATCTGTGATGTATTCCTCAATCCTACTCCATTCTTGGATAACTTGGAGATGGTTGTGAGCTCTGCAGGGGATTTCTTCTCCCTTGGGACTGATCCAGCCAAATCCGGTTTTCAGGATTGAGTCCATTACTGCTTTAGTTGCCAGCTTCTGGGGTAAGTAACGTTCTGACTGAGACCAAGCGTGGCATGTTGCCGGGGGTATAGGTCACGCTGTAGCTCTTTCCGGGAATAAGCATACCATACAGCTTTGCTGCTTCGGTGGTTGGTGTTCCTGGGAGAATAAATGTTTCGTTCTCTGTAGATACGAAGAACGTGCGATTCATCTCAAAGGTTTTAGTAACCGTAATGGTTTTCGTTGCTGTTTCCATAACTGGGACAGGAACAACACAGGGGATGATAACTGCCGCCAGGATTACAATAATGGCAATTACCACAAGGATTTCTGGAAAAGAAAAACCTGGTGAATGATACGTTTCGTCGTAGTTGTAAGGTGAGTTCATGCCCATAATGTGGTTTTTTAATATTATTGGCGAAGCCAATTCAGATTTGGATGAGGTAGTCGGAGGCCTTTTGTTCTTCTTTCTTAACGCGTCGTTTGATGGCACACCAAGTGGCATGTGGTTTGGCAAGCCCACCAATTCTTTGTGCCAGGCAGTTGGGGCAGAGCCCCACTTCGGCGCGACTTGGCTCGTGGGTCCAGAATTGGCGCATGATAACTTCTTCAATGTCTGAAGCCTGCCCCTGTCGTTTGATCTGCAGCTTTGGTGTGGAGGCTGGAGCTGGAGCTGGAGCTGGTGCTGGCTTGCTGAATGCTGGGATGAAGTTGCTGAGGATGCTTGAGATTGGCATATGGTTAATATAGGCTGATATTCTTTGGATCTGTGGCTGGCTTTAATCCGTCGATGGCTGCGAATTTCTTTTGGAGTTCCTCTAATAGGGCTCGTTCCTTGTCGAGTTTCTCCTTTGCCTCTTTGGCTGCCTTGGCTTCCTTTTCCTCTTGTATCAGGAGTTTCTTCTTGCCTGCCGCAGTTTCGTAATCCAAGAAGAATTCTAATGGGATGAGTTCTGAATATGGATCCCAACTGCCCATGCAGCTCGAACCCCCAGATACGTAGATTCCTTTCTCTTGGAGTTCCCAATCGGACATGAAGTCCTCGATTTCAAAATCTTTACAGTATTTCTCTACAACTGATTTAACGTGCGAATGGAGCTTGCCCTGCTGGTCCTCATATAGCGCCTTTGTCTTGCGCAATTCCTCGAATGCTTGTGCTGGATTAGTCATGGCGATTAGAACCAAGCTTCGTTAGGAAGCATGTGGCTGATTGGACCGTTGCGTCCATTGATTGATTGGAGGTTTAGGCCTTCTGGTGTATTGATTACTGTGAAGGCACGAAGTCCATCTTGCCCGAATTCGCGGAACATTTGCCCGACGGCCTTCTTTCCAAGGCGGTTTGCGATTTGCTCGTCGGATTGGTACGAGATATTAGTGACAAATTCCAGCTGTTCTTTTACCCTGTAGATGGAAGCTTTTACTGGTGCGAACATAGTGCTGTTTTTCGATGGATTTGGCGTAGCCTATCTTAGTATTTCTATCTTGGTGATTTCGGAGAGGTTAACATATCCAATTGGTAATTGGTAATCAGAATCGGAATTTGTCAGAGCATATCTGATCTCTCCAGTGTCGTGAAACGTGGCTACGGCCATCGGTCTAGACCCTTCGATGATGAGACCTCCCGAAGTCACGGTATGTCCTTGCCATTCAGCACCTGGTTTGACATAGATGGCTGGGATGAAACTTGGTAGATTACTTTTCTGCCGTTCTGCTTCAGATCCTAGCACAAATGCGTGGAGGACAGTTTTAATGCTAGGCCTATCAGTGATGGTCTGAAACGACACTTTTTTAACTGTCTCCCAGATTGTAGAACACGAAACCTTCGGTGATTGGGCTTTCCTGGATTGGCTCGCCTGCTTCATAGTTGGTGCATTGGATCATGAGCTTGCGGGCGTCCGCTTCTGACTTGGCAACGACTACAATGCTGCCTGCCCAACTGTGGTCCTGCGTGTAGATTTTTAATTCTGGGTCCATAAGTTTCAATCTTCGGTTTCGATGGTCTTGCGGCGCATAAGGCGATGTACGCGGTCCTTGTCAAATCCTTTACGTCCACCAATGGGCTTGCCAATCACGCGGACAAGGCGCTGGGTGCCACGCTTGGAGCTGGTGCTGTGACACCTGCTGCGTTTTGAGGCCCAGCGGAGGGATTGGGGGAGGTCTCGCTCTGATTGTGCTCTGGCATGTTTGTCCATATAAATTGTGTTTTTGATTATTCTGGCGTAGCCTATTTGGTTGCTTCTGGAGCTAGCATGTCTGATACCAAGACAAGCACTCGCTCCACCGTGGAGTCTATTTGGGTCGGTTGGAGTCCTAGCGCAACGAGTGCGTCGTTCAGTTGCTTCATGCTGGCGCGATGAAAGTTTAGAGAGTCTAGTAGGTCCAGGATGATTAGGGAGGCTTCTTGGTGAAACATATCCACTGTTCCTTCGTAGGGTGTTCCTGGGTAGGGGTTCCATTTATCTTCCAGGCTGGTTATATCCCGTTCTACGCTTTTTAGCTCGCGCTCATACTGCTCGCGTTTCTGCATGTAGTGTTTAAATGATGGGGTCGGCGTATTAAACTCTGGAATTCCCCAAGTGGATATCTTCGATGCGTACCTTAGGGCTCTGATACCGTTTAGGATTTTCTCTTGGTCATGCAATTGAATGGCACGGTTTCTCCAATAACATACTTCCTTGTTCTTGAAGTAGGTAATTCCTAACAGCAGCGCGATGGCGACGAATGTTATCATTTTAGCTTGGCTTCATTAATCCCAAGCTTTCACATCTGTTTTCTACCAGGTCCAGAGGTATGTTCCAGTGCCTGCTTAGGCTTTCTGTAAGGTTCTTCATTTGTGTGAGTCTTTCCCCTTCCAGAATTTCTCGCTCAAATGCTTTTATTGGGACTAGGAAGCCAGCAGCATACTCTTCCGCTTTCTCATCGTAGAACACGTTGTCTGTAGCTAGCGGCTTTTTCCCATACTCGCTTACGTGGATATAGAAGTAGAGGGCGGTGGCGATTTGATATTCGTGTGAGATAAAAGTGTCGTCTTGATTGGTGCAGAGAATGAATTCTCCAGGCCCGATAACATTAAGGCGCTTTGTGTCGGTTAGTAGACGCTGGATGGAAGGTACCGGCAGAAGAAACCCACCCAGCTTATGGAGGATCATGCCCAACTGGAAAATGTAGTTTGCCTTTTCTGGCTGGTAGCCTAGGCGCTTTGCATCCTGCGCGCCTTTGTTGCTCCAGTTCCTTTTCTTGGCTGCTAGGCTGAGACGCTGATACTGCTTGGTTTTTGATATCATAGCTTTATTTTAGAGTAATGATTGAGTATCCCTTTGTTTTCCTACCCCTCCGCAAGGTGGTAAATCTCTGACCGTAGAGCTTCCTTAACCTAGGAGCTACTTCCTCTAAAAGGTGCTTACGTTTCGCTGATATAATCTCGAAATCCGGTTCGTCCTTCTTCATCCATGCCAGTGCGCTATCGTATCCTCTGGTCGCCAACTTGGCAACTTCATCTTTATCCACCAATCTGACTTGTAGGCTGCCAAATGCCTTGGTGAAGTTTGCGACTAGGAACTCTAAGTAATGAGTGGGCAGGGAAAATAGAAAGCGATTGCCCTTTTGTTGTTTCAACTGGATTTGCTTGATTCCAATAAACTTCTGCTTTTTGACTCTGTCCTGACTGATGTCAAACCCTATCGTTATTGCGTGAGTGCCTTTGTAGTACAGGAGGATTGCTAGTTCCCCATCGAGAAATGTGCGTGTGAATTGTGAGTATCCAAACTCGTTGCCTCCAGTGGTGATATCGAGGAAATATGTAAATCCTGCCTGATTTGTGGTGAAGTTTCTTACGGCGTTATAAACATCTACGGTATAATTCCAATCCAGTCTGCTAATTGACCCACAGTGCCAAGCACTGAGGACGATTTTATCCAAGAGTCTGAAGTTGGGGTGGTCTCTGAATCGGTCGGTATCTACGGTGCTTTCGCAGCAGGTGCGGGAAAACCTGATTGCTGCGATTTCTTCTTCGGTGAACACCCGTTCCCAAAGTTCGGTTTTGTAGAGTCTGATGTATTTATCGATCTGATAGTAGTCGAAAACCTCACCTGCAAGCCCCTTATCAATTTCTACCTTGGCTTCGTCGTAGGCTTCGAAGATATCTTTGACTCTGCCTAGTTTCTTGGCAAAATCCTTGATGACCATCGCGGGCTTCTGGGAAAAGTTTTCTGGAACTTTCTCCAAGTTGAGATTGAGGCGCGAAAGCTCAATTGGTTGCCGTGGGTCCATCAGATATTTCTTTGTATAGGATTGGCGTATGCCTTATTCTTCTTTAGGAAGGGGCGTAACTTCCTTGGCTGGTTCGAACTTTTCTACTTGAACTCTTGCTTGTTCTGTGGTTGTGATGACTACAGGCTCCGGCATAATCCATCCTAGTTCTTCGGCCTTTGCTTTGGATATGACAAAAATTCCGTATTCACCACCTGTTGTAAATGCTTGGAAGTCTGTTCCGGCCTGTAATGGTTTCGAAAGTTTAGGCGTTTCCCCTCTTATGGCGTTTCTTAGATTCTTTTCATATTCCGGGATAGTCATCACTAACCTCATGCTACCACCTACTAGAAAACTGAATAGGATTGCGATAATACATGGTTGCAACCAACCTTTGAGCCTCATTGTGATCAAAAAGACAATGCATGCTGTGGCAAGGATTATTAGTACGGCGTATCCTAACATGCATGCCAGCGCTTCTCCGGTGGCTGGGTCTACCACATTATATGTAGGAAGTACAACCATACAAATTTGTGCGGCGTATTTTGTTACCAATAGTTTGCCAAGAACGAAAATGCTTCCTATTACAACACCTGCGATGGCGCCCATTACAATGGCTGGAACAATGAGCATGACAGCGAGTCTCATGATTCGCTTACTGCCCAAAACAGTGTTGGCTTGACTTGCTTTCATACTATCTATTCGCAGCGCATAAGCTCAGAGACGAGATCGTAGCAACAAGTCTTTGCTCCGAACTCTTTGGCTTTGAGTTGGGCAAACTGCAGGAGGTCATCTGCTTTGGCGCGTGGGTGAGCTGCAAAGTAGACTTGCACGGCTTCATTTAATTCAAATTCTGGGTTTGTGTCAGCGCTCATCATCGGATTGTGTTTGTTGTTTGTGCGTAGCATTTGATTTCTCCCAGTTCCAGAGATTCTGCCTTAATAACTGTGCCCATCCTCGCAGTGAGGCCTGCATGGCTGGGTCTTTCTCTCTTAGGGCTTGTACTTGGCATTCAGAGGCCCAATCCTCTATGAGACCTGGATTTTTCCTGCAGTGGCAGCTAATTGTATAATATCGGAAGCCTGTCTTTAATCCAAGTGAGCGTAGGCAGTGCGTCAGTTCTTTGGCGTGCCATTTTAACTCGTTCCAAAACGGTTTCTTGCCAGGGTTAAATCTCTGGAAGTGCTGGTCCAGAAAAATATATGATAGGCAGAGTATGAGGAGAAAAATATTGATTGCTGCAAGTGTCGAGGTCATACGCTTGGATTCCTTGGGTTGAATATTTTAGTGCGCAGGATGTACCTTGTGGGTATGGGTAAGTGGCTTATTCTTCCGATTGGGTGTGGCGATAGTGGAAAGTCGCTTGGCAGTCTGATTTCCAGAAAGAGGCTTCTGCGTTCGGTTACATTTTCCAGAACTTCTTCAGTTTCAAATAATTGGAGGCCGAGGGTGGTAGGGATAAGATAGCGTTGCCTGCGTAGGCTTGCAATGTCGGCTTCGACCCGCTGATAGAATATCTTGAATTCCATGAAAATATGTTTTCCTAGTAGAGTTCGATCCCGTTATTTTCTTCTGGCTTTAACCTTTGCTTATCACGTCGTGCTTCGTGGTATTTTTCCACACGCTCTGGTCCGAGAATGGACTCAATCCGGTCTGTTAGCTTGAGTTCATAAATGAACGATATATCTGCGCCACTCGTTTCGCTTATTACTGCTAACGCTAATGGTGTAACTAGGTCTATGGCCGTTTTCCCTTTGTTTCGGGCAGGTTGTAGCAAATTATACTCGGTGAGTAGTTCTATGGGGAATTGCCAAAGGTGGTGGCATTGTGCCCCCCAATGTAACGCGGTCCATCCACATTTGTCAGTCGCAGATATAATTGGTTGGGTTATAAGGTCGATGGGGAACTGGGTGACTTTTCCGCTTAAGGCTGCCACGTGCAATGGTGTCATCTCGCTGGTATCGCGACTAAGAAGTGCTTCTTCTGTTAGGTGTTTTGGTGGTATCTGCCCCAAGTGTCCAAACTGTGCTGCTATGTGCAGAACGTTTGAGTAAATGTTGCGGATTGCACAGTAGTGCTCGGTGAGCACGCTTGCTGAAAAAATATGCGGCGGAACCTTATCCATGGTTCCCATAAGCGCAGCCCAGTGAAGCTTTGACCACCCTTGACGTGCTCCAGCTATTAGTGTGGTCGATGGTGACTGCCAGTATTCTAATGTATGAATATGCTCCTCGCTGGGATATACTGTATCTACTATTTCTGAGCTAGATTTTGGATGGTTCACCTGCTTGTGGGGCCTTGCAGTTCTTACGTAGAGCAATGGCGTACTCCATGATGGTTTGATTGGCTGCTTTCCGTTCTGCAGTGACAGTGTGCATCCACTTGATATCTTCTATACTAGGGATGAGGTGCTGGAGAAATTGGTTGTCTGTTTTTTTGAATTCAGTAAGCAGTTTGTCGCAGTTTTCTTTGGATTTGCAGGCACTGACGATGATCTTATCGGCTGTGCGCATCACCTTGCGTAGTGTGAGTTTAAACTTGATGTGGGCGATAAGTTTCTTGATCATAAATTATCTTTCTAGGCTTAGTGCAATACGATGTGTCCCTTGGTGTGACAGTGGCAGGTGCAAATCCCACCCTTCATGCGAGACAGTTTGAGCATTTCATCGATACTGCGTGTCTCCTTCTCTTCGTCCAATACTGTTTGAAGGGTCTCACGGTCGATTGAGCGGTCGAGATTGAGGTACTTTTTTCCTGTTCGGTTGCAACATGGCATCATATGATTATTGTAGTATTAAATCTGGCGGAGCCAGTTTTGGTTGAATCGGCTGGTTTTAGATGAGCTGATATCATACACGTGGAATATGATATAGAGTGCTGCTTGGGTAAGAGCTAGAACCACGATATACCAGATGATGTGGTGCCATTGTGGGCTGATGGAGAGGTATTGGAACTTCTTGTTCCACTCGACCTTGGTGTAGTTTCTGATGATTTCGCTTTCGATTGCTGGTAGTAGTTCTTTATTGCTGGTTTGAAGGAACAATGTTTCGATGTTGGCCTTTGCAAGTTCTGATTCTGACCATGAATAGACCCTTGCCCACGAGTCCGAGTAGCCTATGATGAAGTCGTTCTTCTTGCCACCTTTCCAATAGGCAATTTGTGCATCAAACTTGGCTGGGTCTGTTCCTGCTGGATAACCGATACAGATAAGGTTAATTCTTTTTGTAGGCCCAAGCCGTGCGTTTAGCTGGTCCCATTCCAAGGCGGTGAACAATTTGCTTGCTTCTCCGAGCAGGCGTCCTGAAATGAATGGGTCTATTGAGTCTGGATATGGGTATAGGGTTTTAGCCTCTTCAACAGAAACATTACGCTTGTTAAATATGTTGGTTGATGCTTTGACCCTATTCTCAAAGAATACGGACTTTGTTACTGGTTCAATATATCCTGTTTTATTCAGAGCAATGTAGTCATTTGGATCCCCTCCAATCATGCGGGAATTGTGTTCGCTTGTTGATCTGTCGCCTGGGATAGGTCCGTCACCGCCGAATGCCTGGGCTACCTGAAGATACTTTGCTTTACTAATATCGTAGCTGGTAGCAATATTTGATTCCATGCCCCAGTGCTCATTGTGCCACTTAGAGGTTGGCTCCCAGTGATCGAAGACTTGCCTGGATTTTGTTACAGTGCGTGTTGTGGTTCTCCCCTTGCTATCTGTTGAGGATTCTTCCTCTGTATAGTACTCAGTTCGGTATACAGCATACTCGAAGTATTCAAGCCAGCTTGAATATTGGCGTGTCTGAACAATACTACCAGACCATGTCTCTTGGTCTCCTACCTGCCCGTAATATGCCCAGCAATGAAATGCTCCTGCCGTCAGCAATGCAAGACATGTTCCGATGGCATACTCGATCCAGTTTACCTCTTTGTCCATCAGTTTGACCGTCAGCCCGATGCAAATGGGGATGATTGCTAGGAAGTATAGCCAGAACATGGTATCGGTATTATGTGGCGTCAGCGTTAGCTGATGGTTTAGATGTCGAGAAGTTCGATCTTATGCTTCCTGAGCCATTTTGTGCTCTCGGGTGTTTTCCGTTCTTGAATTTCTCTCAGGATCATGCCTGTCGTTTTGCGACAGCGAAAATGTTTTTGTGATATTGGGAATAGTTCTTCTAGAGTTTCTAATGTGAGTTCCCTTAGATACTTAAACTGTGCGCGAGTATTTAGGGCCTTGATATGCCTAACTTTGTCGGCCAGAGCTGTAAATTTAGCCTGTTTCTGCTCGTGTTCTTTTTGTCGCCACCCAAACCATCCGAAACTTGGCTGTGGTTTGCGTTTGCGGCTGGCTGGTAATTTGCGTTGTTTGCGTGGTACGTGTTCTCTTCCAGCTAATTCCTTCTTGAGCTCGGAGCTAAGTGCTTCATCAGCTAATCGTGCCGATTTAAGCAACTTCAACAGGCGGACTGTTGAAGTTGTTTTGAGTCTGCCGCTTGGAATTGATGTAAACATACCGAATATATCTCAGCTTACAAGTCCAACTTGGTATTGTTATCCTGTCCGCTATGGAATGCCTGCTCTGTATCTTCGGAAGTAATGATTGCTGGGTCGAGCTTGGTGTAGTTGCGTAGTACCCACTTCGAAGGTCTGACTCGGAGCATGGTATTGTATTCAACCGTAATGCCTACAAGTTCCCGTTGCCGTTCCGTCCAACCATTGCGATTTGCGACGATGATATTCTGAAGGTTAGTCATCACTGAGGTATCAACATTTGGTACGCTTTCCTGCACCCATTTCATAATGGCATTGGAACTGTCACCCTCCCCCGTGCGTGCTTCCGCGTATGATGTGTAGATTTCCTTGAGCTTGTCCATTTGCGCTTTGGATACTTGAGCGGTCTGTTTGATTTGCTTGCTCATGTTATCGAAGTCGGCTTTGTTGGTTTGTACCTTTCCTTCGTAGAGTGTGATGAGCGAGTCAGCTCGATTAAACACACTAAGGGTGTAGCCTCCCAGAACCACTGCGGAGATGATGAGGAATGCCACAATGCCGATGATGATTGAGTTTTTCATGCAGATTTTGTTGTCTGTGGTTTTGGCGTAGCCTAAACTTGCTTTACATCTCCAATACCTCGCTGACTGGTAGGAAATCATTAAGGTCTTTGATGGTTTGTTTGGCCTCCAGGAGTTGCCTTCTTGTCTCTAGTATAATGGCTTTTTTGCTGTATTCCACCATGGCGTTAAAATTTCCATTATCAGCATAAATGAGCGTCAGGAGTTCATCCGGTGTGCCTGCCTCTTCACAACTGAATCCTAAGCTCTTAAGTTCTTGCTCGGATGCTGACAGCTGCAGCCGAATAATTTTCGGACCCCAGTAGGCTGTTGACCAGTAGACGCATGGTTCCATGTCGCCTTCGGGGCTACCGAAGACTACTTGAACGTCGGAGATATCTACTTGGAAGTCTGGTGTCACGATTTCTTTGGTTCTGTCTTGTTTGTTGTTGCGAATTCTCGGAATGCAACGGATGTATTCTGCTTTGTCCAGTAAATAGTTTGGTCAATGCATCTTGAAACGAGTGTATCAATTGAGATGGGTTTGCCAGCCGACAGCGTGACACTAATGTTGCCACGAGTCCAGTAAATTAACCCTTCACGCTTCCAGTGAATGGCAAAACCGGCTGCCTTCATGATCTTGCGCTGTTGGGGGTGCACTTTGATGTTATTGTCAATTTTTGGTAGGTTCATGGTTTTATGTTTAGAACAGCTCTAGAGGCATTAGTTCCTTGGTTTGTTTCATTGTTTGGCTCTCTGTTTTTAGTATTTGGTAGCTTAGGAATGCTCCGCGAACATTGTAATCGGTTAAGATGTGATAAATTATCAGTGACGATACCTGCGCGAATCCACGTCCTAATTGGTGCAGCCGCGATGGTACCAATCCTGTCGAGGAGAGATTATTTTGTAGGTAGTCGTCGACTAGTGATTCAGTATTCTGAAAGTTGGCTTTAACTAATACTGAAGCGATCTGTTTGACGTGCTCCATAATAGCTAGAGAAAAGAGATCACTGTCCTGACTAATGCGGCATTCAGCTATCACAAAGGTCGAGAGCTTTTCGATGTCGACTGATCTGTCATCTTGCATTTGGTGTGCTGTTGCGGTTCTCATGTTTAGAACAGGTCAAGAACTGCAGGTGCCTTTGCTTTCTGCAATTTGGGCTTTTCAGCCTTTAGCGCTTGATATCGTAGAAATGCTCCCCGTGCATTACGATTGGTGAGGATGAGAAGAGAGACTGTTGATGTTAACTCAAAATGGCGTGGGCTTGAGAGCTTTTGTAGGTAGCGGTCTATTAATTCGCCTGCATCGTGGAATTTGGCGCATACTAACTCGGTGGCTATTAGCTTAATATGCCCAAGAATAGATACTGCGGAGATATTACACTCGGCTGCCACAAATGCAGTTAGTTGTTCTACCTCGTCTGGTGAGTTTTTCATTAGAACAAATCTACTTGGGTTGATTTTTCTGATGCACTTAGGCTCGACTTAGCGTCTTGTATGGTGTCTTGTAGTGTTAGGTACCGTAGAATTGCTTCCCGTACATTACGTGTTTGTAAGATGGTATGGGAGATTGAGGAGAGTGGTGGTGCGGAACTCCCCTTCATACTCTGTAGGTATTCGTCTATCAATTCTTCTGGATGTTTCCGGTGCCTGGAGGTGATTACATACAAAGCCATAAGCCCGACGTGTTTCATGACTGCTACAGAGAATAGTTCGTATCCACGCTCTAGTGAGCATTCGGCTGCGATAAATGCGGTAAGTTTTTCGACTTCAGCTTCGACATTCATTTGCATACGAAGTAGCCTTCAAACGAGCCTCTACATTTTGTGCACCAGCTACCCCATGCTGGCAGATTGCGCAGACCTCTTTCTTTGCATGTTGGGCAGGCGTCTAAATGTGGCTTGCTAGTATTCTTGGAGTGTAGCATTTGGAGCAATTCTACTAGAAGCCCGAATCCCATTGGTAAGTATATATAGGTTTTGGGTATATGCTGGTGTAGTCCTTCAAGGAATATAGTGATACCAATACATACTAAGAACGCCAAAGCCAGTACTTTTAGTCCTGGATTGCGATCAATTATGCGGGTGATTGATGATGCTGCGAACATCATTACGCCTGCCGATACTAACACTGCCACGTACATAGCCCATAGATCTCTGCTTATACCGATGGCTGTGATTACTGAGTCAAGTGAAAATACTACGTTAAGGATACACATTTGGACAATAGCGTGGCGCATGGTAATGGGCTGTTTTGCTGACCCTTGCTCATGCTCTCCAGCGTTTACTAATTCGTGCAGTTCTATTGTAGCCTTATAGATGAGAAATAACCCGCCTACCAGGAGGAATATGTCTTTAGCTGATAACTCCAGCCCTTTGACGGTGACGATGGTGGAAGTTGCTGCTGCAAGCATTGCGGCTCCACTTAGTAATATAATCCGCAATCCTACTCCAATCCAGATGCCCATTTTAGCAGCTTTGGCTTGTAGCGGTTTTGGAAGCCTTGAGGCTAGCAATGCAATCACCACCACGTTATCGATACCGAGGACTACTTCTAGCCCAGTTAGGATGGCTAAGCTTGCTATTACGTCAATCATGGTCAATTATGTTTTAGGCTTAGGAGCACATACAAGTTCCGTATTGGATACAACAAACGCTTGTGTAGACTTGGCATGATTCGCACCAGGTCATCTGTTTACCACAATATGGGCAGGTCGAACCCGGCCGCTTCTTGAGCTGTAGCCTATAGGCGTCCTTCTCGCGTTTTCTTTCTCTGCGATCTAGTTGTTTGTTAGCAAAATAACGGTGCATAAATTTGGAGGACGCGGATGGACTCGAACCACCAGTTTGAACGCTCTACCTTTGAGCTACGCGCCCGTGAAAATTATGTTTTCCTTTTAGGCGTGTTTCATGAACACTTTCTCTTCCTCCAAGATCCTTGCCAGCTCAGCATGGGCGGCTTCGGTTTGTGCCATAAGTGTCTCCTCGTCATCGTCGGATATTTCTGCATTTAATGCTGCATCTTCAATTTCTTGGGCTGCTGGCATAACTACTGTTTCAAATATCTCTGATAGTATTTTGTCTGAAACAGAAATTCCGTGTTTTTCTAGAACCGTAGATACGTCGTCCTCTGTGATTTCAAATGCGAGACTCATAGCGAACATGCTTTGTCGAGGTATTCTTTTGTGATGGACTGACCTGACTGGCGTGAAATTTCCTTGCCGTCTGGGTTTAGAACTACGACTGTCGGGACTTGTCGAACATTGTACTTGGTGGTTAGCACATGTTCACTATCAATGTCGACCGCTTGGATGTTGATTTTATTGGAATAGGTTTCGATTAGTGGGGCAAGCATTTTGCATGGTCCGCACCATTTGGCTGTAAACTTGAGAATGGTATTCATTTGTCATCTTCTAGTTTAAGCTTATTGGTTCCAAGCAACTTTGCTGAGATAATGGCTGGGATACCTCGATCATTACCGTATGTTAAACTATAAATCTGTCCTGGTAGGATTTCAGCGAAGAGCTTTGTTGCAACAGTGTTGTCACCTATTGAGCTTGGTATGAAAAAGACGCCTTTATCTGTTCCTACGTAATAGCTGTTGTCTTGTACAAAGGTTTTAGTAATGGTTGCGGCCACTGTTTTTTGCGAGATGTCACGCGAGGAATCACTATCGGTCACACTATTGTCATATCCAGCATGCCCAGTAATCTTGAGTATTGCTGATAGGGCTAAGGATGCGATAATGGCTATCACGGAGATGACCACAAGGAGTTCGATGAGTGTGAATGCTTTTGTTTTCATGATGGGATTGGTATTTTCTTGGCTTTGAGGAATGCGATACATCTTTGCTCGGGTGTTGCTGTTGCCAGCTTGAAGCATCCGAAACCGTTTGGAACAAAGTGACCTCCTTTTGGCCCTACATTGCCTGTGGCAAATCGAAGTTCTTCGCCGAATGCATATTCCTCATCTATGGTGAGGTGGGTAACCATTTCGGCTGCTGCGTTATGATCCGAGCAGTAATTTGGTATCCTGGTGTGGACACCGCCTTTGGGTGGCTTGCCTACAACACCAACAAATCTGACAATGTTGATTTCTGTCCATCCACATGCCTTCGCAACCGCAATATTCAGCTCTCTTTTGACCATGTTTTTTGTTTGTCTAATCAAAGAATATTTTCAGTGCGAAGATATCATCAAAGGTTATGACTTCATCTTTGGTAATTGCCTCGAAGGCCGCCTTTATCTTGGAAATGTCCTTCGAGAGGTATTCTATGTAGCGATCGTCGCTATCTTGGATTGTGAGCATGTATGTATCCGCAGGGGAAACCATACGCGTGACGGTGACAAGCATGTAACCGGTCTCACAATGTTTTGGGGTGCCAGGTAGTGGCTTAAAAGGGCAAGAGGCGTTTACAACGCTGATGAGTATGGCTTCACCTACTTCTTTTGTGAGATGTAGGCGTTGGCATGTCTCTGCATAATTCGCCTCGTGATTTTCACCGGCCTTCTTCATTTCCTCGATGTAGCCCTTTAACTGGATGTGTCCGGGAATCTTTTTAGTGACTTCAAGTCCACCCTTATACGATAATTTCCACCCCTTTGCAAAGAGCTTACCCAGTTCCTGTGGGTCTGCAATTTTTGCGTAGGTGATGGGCGTGGGATGCATGTTTTGTTGATTACTCCTCAGAGTAGAAAAACTAGGTGGTTAGAATAGTTACCGAGGTCTAGATGCTGCCCGATAGCGGGGTTATTTGCATTTTCTTTTGGACTAGAACTTGTTCTAGCAGCGGACGCCGTGAACGGTGTGTCCAGTGAGACCTTTTCCTGTGCTCTGCTTGCCTTGGTTTTTGGTGCTATTTGTGTTCATATCATTGCCTTTTGATAGTTTTGACGTGGGCATTCCTGCTTTAATTTTAGTTTTTGGAGTATTTCTCCGAGAAGTTTTCAGCAGTTAGATTCCCTTCCTTTTCACATGCAATGACTGCCTTAACCAGATCATCCAGTGACCTAGTGGGGTTCGAGGCTTGTGGTTTGCTGTTCAGGTTGTTGATAATCGCTGGTGCGGTTACCATACCGTTTTGATCGGTAGCCGAGTTCACTGCGTTTATGAGGTCTTGAGTTGAGTACTGCGGGGCCGGAGTCACAGCGGGCGTCTCGGTAGTAAAGAGGTCAATACTGTAGAGAAACAAGAACATCAGTCCTGCTGCGATAACGAATTTTGTCATGACATTGGCAGTTATGCTACAGGCGTAGCCTGGTTTTCCCATGGAAGGTGCATTGTCATGCCATAAGGCAAAACTTGTTCCTTTGCGGAGTGTATATCCATTTCGAAGTAATCTGATAGCGTGCTGAGTGCCATGTTAGCTTCCTCAACATTAAGCACGATACTTTCAAAGGTTTCACATCCGGATGTACAGAGTAATTGCGGCAGTTGGCTGCAGACATATTTTGCCGCTTTGGTAGACATGCCCGTAAGTTTGGCATATTCAACATAGGCGTTGATGCGACTCGCGTTATCCTTGATGGAGATTACATGGATGACAAATTTCTCCGAGAACTTGGCGTGGGGCATTCCAAGCATATGTGATGGAACCTGTTTCATTTCTTGCGGGTCTTTTGTTGCTTTAGAGCCTCGTAGTAGCTTGTGGTGATGCACTGCTTACGGTTGATCAGTGCCTTTTTTCGAGTCTCCAATTCCGACAATTCCTTCTCAAGTCCTATGATTGCCTTCTCTAGAAGGGCCTTTGCTGTAGCTTTACGTTTTTCCCCGCCGAGGAAATGAAATGCCTCGATAGCTGCGGAGCAAGTTGTAATGGAGGCGGTTTTTCGCATCTCCTGTTGTAAATTTGTGTATTTGGCGTAGCCTAGCTGGGAAGCAGTCTACCTATGTGGTATATGACCTTGGTCTTGGTATCCATTGCTAGTGCCCCGGATTGTCCTGGTGGGCGCTGGAAATCGGCAATATGTTCAATCAAATCCTGCATTGCGGTGTTGTGGGCATCTGCTATTGCTACCAATTTTGGGTTTGTCTTGGATGCTGGAATCAGTTTAAATCCTTCGATGATGGTTATTACTTCCTCATTGGTCCAATTGTCGCGTTTATAGGTTGTTTGGGCTTCCATTAATCCCGCCAGCTTGTATGCCCATTTGGCTCCGTAGTCTGTGTGCCCACAAGCATATTGTTCGGCTTCCTCAACCATAGCCATGGTTGGCAGCTTTATGCCGCGTTCGGTAGCATACTTTGTTGCGGCATCGAAGACTGCCTTTCTTTCGTTTTGGATCCAGTCTGATTTGTTAGTATCCCTTTTGGCAGACTCACGTTGGAATGCTTCAAAAATGGATTTTGCTGGTTCTCTTTTGGGTTTAAATGGTGGGAGCATATTAAAGTAGAATGGCTTGGCGCACTGCTGTATTTGGTGCGATAGGAGGTGTGCCTAGCGGAAGTATATCAATGCCGTTAAAGGCTGCAATATTGACTAGAAATCTGGCATTTGTCCAATTCTGATTGGGTGTCTTGAGGAGCCTTAGGGTGATATTATTTGGCAGATGAACTGGTGGTTTGTTTTTAATGCTTACTGCTACAACCTTAAGTTGTGAATATGATGGTATGGTTATGGTTAGAAAGTCATCTGATGTGACAGAGGTATAGCGTAAATTCTTGAGGGTCAGACTATGTGCCCATTTTCTGATTGCGCACATGTCACTAAGGATGTCGCTTTCCGTAAAAACTTTGTTGCGTACCAGAGTATTAATGAACAACATGTTCTGGCGTAGTGCACTTATGGTAAAAGTCCAAGGAGCAGCAAGAGTAAACGTGGTTTGTGGTAGTGGTATTTGTAGGTTCATTTTCTATCGGACATGCTCCATGTTTCCTTTGTTTGATGACATATCATTGTTAACTTCCCGCCCTTTCCGCAACCTGTGTCAATATTTAGGTGTTGGGCAAAATATGTAGGGGTTGTCACGCTTGTGTGACCGCAATATGTGTGAGATAGTTCCTTACCGGATGTCTCCTCGTATTGTTCGTACCTGTGCGTTATTAGGCCTAATGTTCCCCAGAAAGGGTTTCTTGCATAGAAGTTTTTGTCCACATACTCGTTCGTTGCAGCGTTGTCTATAGTGATTTTTTCCTGCACGTGTAGCCCAGCATGCACAGTATGAAATCGGTCTTCTCCTGTTCCAATCACTCTGATGTGCGGGACAGATTGCAGCAACTTTGATGTTTCGAGAAGATATGCCCAACCTTTCTTGTTTAGTTTTTCTATCCATCGGCCTCCGGCCTGCCCTGCGAACTCCCAAAGATCCCATGGTGGTTGAGGGGTTGATGTTTGTAGCGTGCCTGGTATATTTGCTGGGATTATTCCTTTCCCATCGTCTCCTTTGAACCCTACCAGCATGAGGTTGAAGTCGTGGTTGCCGAGAACTGGAAAGAACCATGGCTCTCTGAGTAGGTCCAGGCTCTCTAGGTTTTCCGGTCCTCTGTCTGTTAGATCCCCAACAAAGAATAACCTGTCTTTCGAGTAGTCAAAGCTGCTGGCTAGAAGTAGGTTATCAAGGACTGTTCTGTGCCCATGCAGGTCCCCGATAATGAGGTCTCGACCTTTGGTGTTGGCTGGGTGGGATTGAATTATTGGTACCATGCAAATTTGTGTTTTTCTTTTTAACGCTTTGCTCTGGCATTGAGCATCCCTTGTATCTTGCCATATCTTTGGTGCCCTAATTCCGGCAGATCTTCAATTGGGAGGGCTGTGACAGGTTCAGATATCCATTCGGGGAGGGTTTTCTGATCACCAAACCGCAGATGGGCTGGGCTGTTGTTAAGCAATTCCTGTACTAAAAACTTGTTGTGGGACATGACTACGACGAATTCTGTGAGCTTGGGTAAGTCGGAACAGAACCTACTGATTGTTTGTCCTGCACCTGCGGCATATCGATCCGAAAGCCCGATGTCGGGCTCGTCCATGATAAAAACATGGTTGTTTGTCCTGCCTCTACATGTTGCTATACCTGTGAGTATGGTATTAGAGGAGTTGGCTCCCGTGGAGTCGCTCGCCTCATCTCCGTAGATGAATGCCCTGACTACGCCAGGTTCCCCTCGACCTTGCTGGGAGGTGTGAATGGCTTCTATCCTTGGACTGCCGTGGTAGAGTTTGGAGCATAGCACACGGCGGAAGAATGACTTTCCTGTGGTGTTTTCTCCGGTTACAACTAGGAGTTTGGATCCTGGTGTGAAATGTGTCTGAATTGGCGCTTCTGGACCGGCAAAATAGGGTGCTCGTGCGAGCAGGTCTTCGATAAAAATATTGCTGTCCATTATCAATTATGTTTTGGACAGCAGCATTTGGAACCTAAAGATCAAGCAAATCGGCTATGGTCATATTGAAGGTTGTCCCTGTTCCATTGTTACTCATGTTTAGATATTTTGCTGCTATTCCGCCAATAAAGGTTGAGTTATTTTCTAGGTTGACGCTACCTAATGTTGAGGTTACCTTGCCGTATAAAAACCCATTGTTTCCTACTGTGAGGTTTCCTGATACCATCCGTAGGTCTAGCCATTCTGGGTGGTCAACATTACCGAGGATTATGTTGTTATCAATGATTGTTGATTTAGACAAGTTTAGTATAACTGGTCCTTGTATTATGATGTTTGCTCCATTGCCTGCGAGTAATTCATCTATGTAGATAACAGATGGGGTGGTAGCTCCTATTTCTCCTAAGACGATGGTACCGTGGTTTGGTACGGCGATCTTTTCATAGTGCCCTGTTGTTAGATGCCCCGAGTTTTGATTGGCTCTTTCTGTCAAATCTGTTGGGGCTGATACAACTGGGATTGTTATGGGGTTTATTCTGCGGTATACAGAGCCTTGAACTGCACCTTTTTCTATAAGTATTGTGTAATTTTTAGGTGAGCTGTCTCCATCTAGATCTATTATTCTATTGCTCCCTATTACTGTTGGCATGCCTGGAGCAAAAACGTCACCTGTAATCGAAGCGTTGTTATTGAAGGTAATAGATGGTTGAGTTCCTGCTGTGCTAACTATTACTACGGATCCGGCCAGCGCAGCGTTATTACTTATATTTCCCCCTCCAATTAGAACGCCTTCTAGGGATAAATATGCGGCTGGTGTTGGTGTTGGACTGGCTGTAGGAGTTGGACTTGGCGTCGGACTTGCTGTTGGCGATGGACTTGGTGATGGGCTTGGTGTAGGTGTGGTTGACGTGTAAACAAATTGGTTATTGATGAATTCTAGATGTTTGGTGGTTCCTCCTATAGTCATGTGCTCTGGTGGAGGGGTTGTTATAGGCGCCCCCAGCATGATGCTTTGACTAATGGTAGTGGGGCTACTTATTAAAAGTATGGCTTCGGTCTTGGATGTTGGAATGGCGGACCCCAGTGATTTAACATACTCCAATGCGTTATTAAGTGTTTTTTCCTGGTAATGCGTAGAGTTTTCCTGTGCCCAATTGGTTGCTTTAAAGCTTCCAATGCTGGTTGCCGTCAAGGCTAAGATTATAGACATAGCTGCTAGTAGCTCTAAAAGTGTGAACCCGTTGTCCTTTGGTGTTTTTTGGGCCCTTTTCATAGTCTGCCGTGGTGATGAGTGTGATACTCTATCTAGCAGACCTCTAGAGGTTGTTTTTATTTGTGTCTTACTGTAAGTAGTATGGCAGCTATTTCAGAATTGTAAAGCTAAAAATGTGTTTAGTACTGGCGACACCAATCTATTTTGATTTATGCTCCTTTATTTCCTGCCATGCTTGTCCGGTTTGATGGCAGAGTAACGTCAACATGCCGGACCTTGAGTTGACAGCGGTATCCAGATTTACGTGTTTGGCAAATCTGAAGATATGGCTGTGGGCTGTATGCCCACAGTATGTTGTCGAGAGTTTATATTCCTCTTCTGTGCCTTTCCACGTGGAGTATCTTTGCGTAAGGAGGAGCAATATTTCATCTGGCGGGTGTGTAGCCCAGTTGTCAACATCTGCATCTGTTGTAGCATTTTCTGGAGTTATTAGGAACGATTGGTGTAACCCTGCATGGACAACGTGGAAACGATTATTTTCTTTGTCAACGCATTGTATGTATGGACTTGCTAGCAAGAGTTGTGCGAAGTGTAGTAATAGGGCTTGGTCCTCCTTACTCTGCAGCATGTTCAGCAACCATTGGCCTCCATTTTGGTAGGCAAACAATCCTGGATCCCAAGGTAGCGAATCGTACATGTCTGTGGCATTCGTAGAGATCCCATGCTTAAACTTTATCCCTGGAATCTTACCAAGTGCAGTAAATTCTTTGCATTGGTAGAGGGTGGCCATGATTATATTGAGGTCGTGGTTACCTAGTGTGTGGTAGAACCATGGTCGGGTGAGCAATTCTAGAGATTCTAGGTTTTCTTCCCCTCGATCAGTGAGGTCTCCCACAGAAAATAATCGGTCCACTGTGCGGTCAAACCCTGCGGTTTGGAGTAATGAATCTAGTACAGATCGGTTGCCGTGGATATCACCCACTATGTAATCCAATCCTGTATTATTGGCTGGGAGATGTTTGATTAGGTGTGACACGGGTTTAAACGGTTTTGAGCGGGTGCATTCCTATGAGTCGCATGGCTGACTCTAGGCTTTGGTACCCGCATAGTATGCTCCACTTATAACTTGCGGATCCATGAGAGATTGAGCGCGCGGCGTAGAGGCTGGACAACGTTTTTGCCAGCGTGTGTGCATAGGTTGCTACGTAATGGGTTTCGAACTCATTCTGTGCTTTGTTGATGTGATAGTGCAGATATTGGCTTTGCGCTAACAATTTGATATCACATTCTTCAACTGCCATTGGTTTGTCTACGGCTCCTGCTGCTTCCAAGGCTTTTCCTATACGCGCTAGTGTATATGAAATGTACAGCCCGGGAGCTTCTGGTTTGGCCCATTGTTTGGGTATGAATTTGGTGTTGGTGGCGATTTGCGTGGAGTTAAATTGCCACGCTAGGATATTCCAAGCGAGTTTTTCTGGCTCGGGGCTTGGCTCCATACAGTCTAGTACCAGCTCGAATAGCTCTTTGGCTGATAGTGCATTTGCTTCGTCCCCTTCCCTTTTGATCGAGCTTCGCATTTTTTTACCGTCCTCTCCTAGTACTAGCCCTAGTGGAACGTGCTTATCGCCAAGACCGAGACTAGTGAAGTGTGCTTTCTGTTCCACGCCAGTCAGATAAATATCGGGGTGGGCAATTTGTGCAAAGGCTAGGTCGTGTGCGGCGTATGTCGGTAGTCCGTTTGAGCGGTATATGACTACGTCATTGTACATTTTACAGCCTTCGTACTCCCCTGTACCTTGTGTCAGTGTTACCTTTGGTTCCGGTAGTTGGTTATCGAAATAGACTGTAGGGTTATAGTCGGCGAGCTTGCACCATGCATGGTAGCTTGCTAGGGCATCTGGCTGAACTCCTGCTGCAGCACCAAGCATAGCAACTGGCTTGCCTGGTTTGGAACACAGGAGTCCTGACAAAGCTCGTGCAACTGCCAGGTTTTTAAGGTGCCCACAGTGCAGTGACTTGTTGAGATTTGGCGAAAACCCATCTATGGTGAGTTCTTTGGGTTTCCAAGGCTCTGGCCAATACCAGTTTTCTGGTGTGGCATGATAATTGTGGAACCTTCCCACTGTTTCGTATCGCATGCCGACAACTTGACTTTGATTCAAAGGGGTTGGGCTTGTAAATCCAAACCCTATGTTTGGAGGTAATGGGATGATACTTTTAGCCATTCTTTTATATTTTCGTTGCTAAACCTGCCACTTCCCTATGGTTTTGAGAAACGCCTCTGCCCACTGGGCTGCAGTGGCGTCGAATAGAAATTGACCTGGGTTTAGTAGGCAAACGACATGATCAACACATGTCCTCTTTTGTTGTTCGGATAGTGTACCGAATACAACCTGCATGGCGTTTAAGTCTGCAAGGTAGTCTGGCAATAGACAATTGGCAATCAGTGTGGCACATGCGCTATCCTCGATTACTTTGAGCAACTCAATCTGCCCGTGTGGTCCTAAAATGAAATCTGTGCTTAATTGCCCTGCATTGGGTCCGACCGTTACGGTTGGAATGCGCCAACCACAGGCTTGGGCTATCGCTATTCGCTGAAGCGCCTGATCCATTGTTCAGAGCTGGAGGCTTTTGTCCCGAGTGGTATTTGGGTCCCAAGGCGGCGGCAGGAATGGATGATGATAGAATCCCATTTTTTCAGCTAACTTTTGGCAAACGTTGTCCCATTTGTTGTGGTTCTTGGAGAACAATGGGTGGCGTTTTGAGTTCCTCTGGGCACTTTCGTACTTCAATTCCAAGCGGCGGGTCTGCCCTTGTTCAGCTGATAGATTGGCGGTCGTGCTCATAGATATTTCTCAATTAACCGCTTGGCGTCTATAACGTAGTTCAAATTGCATCTGGTGTTAACCTATAAACATTTCAGGTCCGTTAATGAACAACTTGAGCTTCTCGTATTGTTTGAAGGCGGGTTCTACAAGGGCCACAGCTTGCTCGCGTGTAATTTCTTGACTGGATGTATGTAGCATCCCTTTGGTTGCCTCACTGTGAGGATCTGTTAGAGTAACCCACACAAAGAAGCTTGTGGCTTGCTGCGAGTATTTATCCCACCATTCCTTGTTTTGAAGCATAGGAATTTATGTTTTTGAAGGCGTGCGTGATCATCTTCCAACTGCAACCGGCTGTGATTGGAGGCCTTGGTCGTTCACAGGATATATTGCAGCGTGCAGTACAAGCCCTTTGTGGTCCAATGTTGCCAGCATCTCTTGTGGTTCGTCACATCTGCCATTAAGGTAAATGTAGCATTCTGGCCCGCATCCGCCCGAGATGCCTACATTAAAGCATTCAGAAGTTCCAACTGGATAGTTGCCGGAAGCAGCGAGCGCGTTTCCGTGCTGATTAGCTTCCTCCTTGTTGGTCGGAGGATCGTTTAAGGTGTGCGTTGACCCTATTTTGTATTTCCCATAAGCGAGCTTATGCTCTGCCTTTCTGGCCTCAATAAGTTCTTTTTTAGTCATATGCTAAGCGGCGACTTAACGTTGTCCTAGCTCTTTGAGATATTCCCTGGTGGCATCGACGGAGAGTGTCCGGCGGGAGATGCTTGAGGGGAGCTCAAAAACTGGGTGTCCAGCTTCTTGGGCCCAAAGGATTTCCTTCACGATTCCAGCCCCAATGGTTCCATCTGGGTGAGCGCGAAAAGCAAGAGTATCGCATTCCTTTACCATCTCTTCGAAGATGTTCATGCTGTTGCCACCGGAGGCTGCGATCTCTTTGCACTTGTCCTGAATCCACTGTTGGTTTGGATTGAACACTTCAAACCCGAGTGCTTTGAGCGTTTTGATATCGCGAAGCTCCTGAAGATTTGGCTTGGCGGCTGAGCTGTAGATGCTCATGGAGTGGGCGTAGTATACTTTTTTCATGGGAATTCTTTTGGTGTTTGGAGCTGGGTTTGGACTTAGGCGCGGAGGCGTTTCTTGAGGATGCCTTTGAAGCAGGTGATGCGCTCGTCCATCTCGTCGAAGCTTTCCTGGAGGTTTGTCCAGATATTGCTGAGCTGGTGGTCGTTGCTGGTGCTGATGTAGTTTTCGATCTCTTCGGCTGTGTTGATTTCGGGCATATTGTTGTTTGGAGTTTCCACTTTCTCTTATTTGTTGGTGTTATTTTGAGATTGTGGCGTAGCCTTCCTCTTTACTGCCTTGTTGCCCAGTCGGTCAGCTGTGAGAGCAGTGATTTTGGAGAGTCATGGAGGTTGAGCGTTGTCTTCCTGATGGCTTCGATTGTGTTTGCTGCCTCTTGGATGTCTTCTGGAGTTGGATTTGTGCGAAGGCGTTGGACTAGCTGTGAGACTTGTGAATCCATGTTGTATTTCTGGTATTGTTTTGGATTACTGGATCTGAACAAACCCATTTGCTGTCCGGACGTAGATCGGCTGTCCCTGCATTCGCTGTGCTTGGTTGAAGCTGATGGGCGTGAACCCAAACTGACCGCGAGCGTATAGCTGTTGAGGCGCTTGGACTGGTTGTGCCACTTGGTTCTGAACGAACTGCTGGTCGCTGGTAAAGGTTTGACGGTATCCCTGTTGAGGAGCTTGTTCTCCAAACACCTGTTGCTGGGGCTGAACACCTGGAACTTGGCGAACAGCGCCGGCTGGAGGCTGGGTGAACATGTTGAGCACCTGGGTACCAACATTTCCTGCAGCACCACCAACAGCGCCGGTGGCCCAGCTCGGAGAGTTCTTCATGAGTGCACCTGTTCCAGCACCAATTGCTGTGGATGCGGCAACCTGAAGAAGGGAATTTCCAACTGGAGAAAGAACTTGGCGGGTGGATCCATCAGGCATGCGATACGTTTCGCATCCGACGAGGGTGCTGAGGATTCCGGCGATCAGGAGGTAGTGGAGCTTTTTCATATGATTTTGTGGTTGGGTGTTTTCTGCGTAGCAGCTTTAGTATAGGTCGATGGTATTTGAAGTGACGATGGTGAGAGATTTTCTGCTGTTTAATACGTTATCTTTCTTGGTGGATAGTACAAATTCCTCAAAGTGGAGTGAATCTTTGTCTCCAAGAAAAAATTTGCATTCTGCTATGGCTTCCATTGTGCCGATTGGCGTTCTAATTGAGTGGGGTAATTTGTGAGGGAAGGATGTCTTGTACGGTGTGAAAACTGGGGTAATCCCCTTTTCTTTCTTTAAGCACCGGATCAACCCAGTGAGCATATTCTCCTCGCTGGACGTAGCCTCCATGTCTCTAAATTCCTGCATGGTGGCAAGAAGAGCTTCTACGGTTGGGATTACCACCCACCATTCCTGAGCATGCTTGGGAAACCCTCTAAATGTTGCAGTAACCCTATAATAGCTCTTTGGTTCCATTATTTTCTGTCTTTATTGTTTTATGCGTAGCATTGCTCTTTTAAAATAGGCTTATCCTGTTGTCCTGCCTTTCGGTGGATAGTTCTGCCTTTGCTGCCTTGAGTGCTGCTGTTTTCGGGCATGGTTCGTACTTGTAGAATCTAATGGTGAATGGATCCTTTTCGGACGCTTCGCAAAAGGCCAGAACTTCTGGGTTGGTAAGATCTGCTTTTAGTATTGCTTCGTCTATACCCACCAGCGTTCCTAGCGGTGTACGTTCTACGGTGCGACTTTGTAGAGCTCCTTTAAATGGCACTGGGCAATTTCGATATCTTTCCAGTTCTGAGACTACAAATCCTAAAAAGTGTGACTCAGAGGGCCGTGCTGTGCAACTAATATAGTTTGAAATCTCGGCAATTAGTGCGGCGATGGTTGGAGCCTCAACCCACCATACGCGAGTACTTGGAGGAGTTTGGACAAGATCGATATGTACTTTGTAGTAGAACTTTTCGGGCATTCTAGGGTAGTTGCTGGGGAAGTTTGAAGCTGAGGATTTTGCGGATATTTTCGATCTGTGCTTCATCTGTTGTATTGGCTAGGACGTGGCTAAATCCTGCACCGTATACCCAGTCCAGTTCTACCTGCGCCTCTAGGGCGGTTTCGCGGACAATGGCTTCCACAACCATAACGGGTCCAGTTAGCAGGGCGATCTGGGACCAATTCTCGCGTGAGGTCCCCTGCTTGTTGTAGACTTCGTTTCGAAGGTTGGTATAGTGGGTACTGGGTGTCATAATGGTGGTAGTGATTCGTATGGTGGGATGGTTACTGAAAGTGCCGTACAGAGTGATGGGATGTATCCGGTTTTGATCAGCTTTTGATTCCACCATTTTGAGTCAAATGGGATTAGGGATCCGTGATGGGCAAGGATGGAGTAGGTCGTGTGAGTTGTGCCGGTTCGGGTTCTTACACTTTCTCTGGGGCGATATGCTCTATCCACCCAGACCCCATCTGGCCTGATTTCCTTGGCGAAATATTGGAGGTAATAGGAACTTCCAACTTCGTCAAAGAAGTCCCCTGCACGCAATGATTTGGCGAATTCGCTCATTTTTTTATGGTGCTGGTGATCTCTGCAATTCTGATGATTACCTGAGTTGCCTTTACCATGCTCTCTAGTGGTACATACTCATATGGTCCGTGAAAGTTGTGTCCCCCAGCAAAGATGTTCGGGCAGGGCAGTCCCATATATGAGAGGTTGGATCCGTCAGTTCCACCCCTGATGGGGCTGGTGTGAGGGGTAATTCCAAGGTCGATCATTGCTTTCTGTGCAATCTCAACGATGTGGAACATGGGCTCGATCTTCTCTCTCATGTTGAGGTATTGATCGCGCACTTCGATGCTGCAAATATCCGTGCCTGCTGCTTTATGATACTTCCTGTTGATCTGGGCAATGACATCTTGCACCAGGAACTTCTTGTTGACGAACTTTTCCTGATCGTGGTCCCTAATGTTGATTACCAACTTTGCTGATTCTACGGTTGCTTGGAGTTCATCAACGTGGAAGAAACCCTCGTAGCCTTCGGTGTCCTGAGGCGTCTCGTGCTTGGGTAGCCCATTTAGTATCTCTTGTACGATTAGTGCCGCGTTGATCATTTTCCCCTTTGCATCACCTGGGTGAATTGATTTGCCCTTGATTGTAATACTGCACTTTGCTGCGTTGAAGTTTTCAAACTCCAAGCTTCCCACCTTTTCGCCGTCAACTGTGTAGGCCCAGTCGGCTCCGAATGCTTTGACATCAAACTGATCTGCTCCGCGTCCAATTTCCTCGTCTGGGGTAAAGCAGATATTGATATCACCGTGTTTTACTTCTGGGTGCTCCAATAAGTATTCCACGGCTGCCATGATCTCGGTGATCCCAGCTTTGTCATCTGCACCCAAAAGTGTGGATCCATCAGTGGTGACGAGCGTTTGTCCCTTGTATTCTTTCAGCGATTCAAATTCATCTGGAGAGAGGACAAGCCCATGTCCGAGTTGGATTGCCTTGCCATCATAGTTTTTGATAACCTGTGGCTTGATTCCAGTACCTGAGAAGTCAGGTGAGGTGTCATAGTGAGCAACAAATCCGATACTTGGGGCATCGTGAGTTACATTGCTGGGGATGCGGGCCATCAGGTAACCGTTTTTGTCAATGCTGGCGGTGATATCCAACCCATTGCTCATCTTGCGAATCTCCTTCAGGAGTTTACGAGCTAGGGTTAGCTGTCCCTCTGTGCTTGGACATGACAAGCTATCTTCACACGAAGGCGATGGAATGGAGATGTAGCTCAGGAAGCGCTTGAGTAGATTGTCTGGATTAATTGAGGCCATGAATGGTTACCTCCCCGTTTTCGAGAATAGCATAGAACCTATTTCGCACGTCGATGTTGTAATTGATTGACCTTTCCTCTGGATTTTCCGATTCCACAATAATGCTGGCAACCTCTTTTTGAGGAGTGTGTCCTACAATTTGGTTGATGCCTGGAATTGGTTCGAACTTGTTCCAGCGTAGCCATAACGGACCACTAGGCTCTTCACCTTCATGATGCTGCTCATCGGTGACGCGGGTGTAAAGACCAGCTTCGCATTGAAATTCCGCTTCGTGAAATTTATTCCATACACGCTGGGGGTCGAATCCTTTGATGGCATGCACAAAGAGCCTTGGGTGCAGCCCGGCATGTGTCATCCACCAGTTGCCTCTTTCGACGGCGAATAGCATCTTGGCCCAATCGTTTTTGTCGAGAACCTTGTCGATGGCCTTTTGTTTGTCGAGTGACCCTGCCTTAGTTTTGTGCCATGGGCATTTAGGCCAACGGTATTGAGTCTCATGATTGCCCATGAGGAAGTGGTAACCCTTTAGGTGCAGCCTCTTTTTCAACCAATTAGCAACTCGTTCTGCATCGCTAGCAGTATCGTCAAACTGGTCAAAATAATCGCCGAGAAAGATGGCTTCGTCGGGTTGTTCCTTGCGTAGAATTTTATCTGCGACATCAATCCTATTGTGGATGTCTGAAATGATGACGCTTTTCATTGTGGAAACATTGTTTGTTACTATTTTTGGCGTAGCCTTAATTTCTTAGCTTCGTGGTTTGGCGGTCCGTAGCGAACAGGAGCTGTTTGATGTTATCTGTTCCGTGCCTTGGCGCATTATAGAACCCATTGAATGCAGCTTGTGCTAGTGTCCCGTTTTCTACCCATTCTTCGATCCAGTCGAGTGCTGCCTTTGGATCTTCCTGCGGTATGCCTGCTCCCATTTTTGCTAGCCAGTCAGCATTGCAAACTTCGTGTGATCCTAATGGCTTAGTCATCACTATTGGTAACCCAAGCGCACAATAGAAGCTTAGTTCACTTGGCTTGGTCCAAAGGATATCGGCATGGCTTATGATGGCGTTAAAATGCGCGAAATATTCAGTCTTGCTTAGTGCCGATAGTATATGGATGGAATGACCTAACTGATCTGCTAGGCCTACGTCTTGGAGGTTGGCTGTAAATAGTCTGTTTAGCTCTAATCTTGTCCCAGCGACGAGGTGCAACTTCATTCGTCCATCCAGTAAAGCCGGTTTGAGGCTGCTAAGAATATCCTTGACTAATTCCGCCTGAGCTCCAGCTCCTCCGATTGCAAATACAATGGTAAGTGGTCGCTTTGTGGTACCTAAAGGCCCGAGCTCAGTGTCTAACATGTGTTTGTACTTTGCTGTAAATACCTTCTTTGGGTCGAGCACATTGATTCTGGTTGCCAGGTCGTCCCTGACTGATTCTGTGTTTTCTGGTGGCAGAGGAAACCCTGTAACAAATACTTGTTTCTCGGGGATACCGTAAAGGAGTAGGCGCTTATATGCCCTGTGTGTTGGTACGAAATAGGTGATTTTGGAGTCTTTTGGCTTGTTTGATACCCAGATACGGTTGATGTCCGAATCCGTGACTACACAAGATACGTCTTTGACACCTTGTTTCTCGGCGGCTAGGGCAATGGCGAAAAAGGTTGTAAGGAATGGAATATCGTGCTTCTTGGTATAGTCTGGGACTCCATTGGCAAACCCTTTCTTTAGTAACCTGCTTAGTCGTAGTGATCCGAATGATGGTTTGGATAGGTCCCTGAAGGGATAGATTGGAGAGATGCTTTGTAATCTATCGTAGATGTGCCATAGGGCATTTCCAACAAGCGGTATTTTGCCAAGTCGTGAGACAGTCTCGTAGGCATTCTGGAATTGCCTCCACATTTTCTTTTCTTTGCCGGCTACTACCGTATCGCTATTGGCTGTGATAATCCGTTCACAGGCAATATCCCTGAATGGGTAGGCGGCACGCTGGTGACCATAACCCATGTCTGCTGTCACTACCCACGCTTTGTTTTTGAGATCGGTCATGTTTTCAAAGCTTTGTATGTTTTAACTGTCTGAGTTCTGAGTACTATTTCACTTTCTCCTCGCCCTGCTAGGAATGCGAATATTTGGTCCTTGGTCACCTTTAGTTCTTGTACTACCACTTTCTCATTTGGCTGCTTCAGTCTGGATGCAAACCAGATTGCTTTGCCCTTGTCGGTAGTCCAAGAATGCCCGCGCTTGTTCTTTGCAATGGATCCGCGCCAAATAGTCAGCGGGAATGTTACGAGCGGAGCGAGTGGTTTAATGCCTCGGGGCTTGCCCCGGAATGGTAGTTCTAGCATAAATTTGTGTTTTAATTGATAATAAGTTAGACTATACTTTTGACAATGTCCGATGATGAACTTACCAAGCAAGACAAGATTGCAGCACGCACAAAAGCTTCGCTGGCAAGCAAGGTCGCAAACAAGTCTCGCAGGGTGAATATGATTCGCAAGGTAGTCGAGCTGAAAATCGATACATCCAAGCTAAATAGGTGTCAAAAGGCAGCAATTACAAGGATATTCTTGGAGGGCAAATGGATAAAGAATGCGGCATTAGCACTTGGTGCATTTGACTATAATCTTGGTGATACGGTAACCGTGATGGTATTTAACCCAGAAACTAATAAGTGTGACATCCCAGAAGAAAGGGAATTAACTATAGGCAGCCAATTAAGGCAACAGTCTGTCAAACAGGTACAGAAAGATATTACTAACCTAGCCAGAGCTAAGAAAAAGGGACGGAAAGTAGGAAAGGTGAAGTTTTATAAATCAGTGGATGCTGTAACTCTGCCGCAGTATGGAGTAACATATACGCAATGTAGGAATTCAAATTTCTTCAAGCTGCAAAAAGTAGGGAAAGTCCGAGTGCATGGAATCAATCAATTGGATAAGTATAAAGGAACGTATGAATTTGCCGAGGCTAAGTTGGTTAGGAGACCGTCTGGGTACTATCTAAAGGTTCTAATTTATGTAAACAAAACCCTCGATGAAGTAATTCCACTAAATTTAGGAGGCGATCTAGGAATAAAAGATGATCTAACCACATCAGATGGCACGATCTATTCAACAAGTGTGCCATTTCCAGATAAGGTAAGGAGGGCATGCAGGGAGGCATCCA
>Ga0172380_10001240_pt1 | contig 44634 bp, 37 predicted proteins | sample Leawe162metaG_FD_119747 | JGI IMG/M metagenome (GOLD analysis project Ga0172380, IMG submission 119747) | Leachate microbial communities from a municipal landfill in Southern Ontario, Canada - Leachate well 162 metaG | ecosystem: Engineered > Solid waste > Landfill > Unclassified | place...
ATCTGTCCTTTATAAACAATATCTCCAGGTGTAATAAAGAATTTACCTCTATCCTGAAGTGAATCGATAGAATATGCAGTAGAAGGACCGGTTTCCATTGATATAATTACACCAGTATTGGTTTTATTAATAGCACCTTTAAAATATTCATATTGGAAAAAGCGATGATGCATTATAGCTTCGCCGGAAGTGGAAGTAAGCATCTTAGTTCTTAAACCCATTAATCCTCGTGCGGGGATATGAAATTCAAGCTTCTGAAGAGTTCCTTTATTTTCCATTTTAGTTAATTCGCCGCGTCTGGCTCCTACAAGTTCAATTACTTTACCGGCAAATTCGGCGGGTACATCAACAACTAATACTTCAATAGGTTCTGCTTTTTTACCATTAATTTCTTTATAAATTACTTTCGGTTCGCGAACTTGTAATTCAAATCCTTCACGTCTCATATTCTCAATTAAGATAGAAAGATGGAGAATACCTCTACCGGATACTTTGAAAGCATCGGCAGAACTTGTCTCTGCAACGCCTAGTGCAACGTTATGCTCAAGTTCCTTGAATAATCGATCTCTTAATTGGCGTGAGGTAACATACTTTCCCTCTTTACCATAAAATGGGGAATTATTAACCATGAAAGTCATGCTAATTGTTGGTTCATCAATAGAAATAATAGGAAGCGGTTCAGGATTTTCTGAATCAGCAATCGTATCACCAATATCAATATCTTCAATTCCTACGATTGCACAAATATCGCCACAAGGAACTTCCTGAACCTCAGTTCTTACTAAACCATCAAATACGAAAAGCTGTTTAATATTAACAGGATGAACAGAGCCATCTCTTTTAATAATAGAATTTTTTTCTGCTTTATTTAACGCACCCCTAAAAACTCTACCGATACCAATTCTACCTACATAATCATTATAATCGAGTGATGTTACTTGAATTTGGAGAGTACCTTCGGGCATTGGTGGCGGTGGAATTCGTTCTAATATTGTATCAAGGAGAGGAACTAAATTTTCTCTTGGGTCTTTAAGGTCTTTTACTGCCCAGCCGCTTCTTCCACTTGCATAAATTACGGGGAAATCAAGCTGGTCTTCATCTGCATCTAAATCAATAAAAAGATCATAAATTTCATCTAAAACTTCTTCTGGACGGTTATCAGGTCTATCAACTTTATTAATAATTACGATTGGTTTTAATTGAAGTGCAAGAGCTTTTTCCAAAACGAATCGTGTTTGCGGCATAGGTCCTTCAAAAGAATCTACTAAAAGAAGAACACCATCTGCCATCTTAAGTACTCGTTCCACTTCACCACCGAAATCGGCGTGACCGGGTGTATCAATTACATTAATTTTATGTTCTTTGTATGGAATGCTGATATTCTTTGCGAGAATGGTAATCCCTCGTTCTCTTTCAATATCGTTTGAATCGAGAAACTGATCTCTTACCACCTGATTTTTACGAAATACACTGCATTGCTTTAAAATCTGGTCTACTAAGGTCGTCTTTCCGTGATCAACGTGTGCTATTATTGCGATGTTTCTTATTTCTTTCACATAACTCCTAATTAAAAAATATATAACCTATTAATATACAAAAAAAAATAAAAAACCGCATTTTGTTGATTATCACTAAATCAGAGGAGTGATTTTCGTACTATGTATAAAAAATTTAGTGGAATTTCATATATTTGTTTTTTGAATAAATATTTTAAAGAAAAGAGATAGAATGAGAAAATGGCGTATTGAAGATTCAGCAGAACTTTATAATATCAACGGTTGGGGAATTAACTATTTCCAAATCAATGACAAAGGAAATGTAGAAGTAACCCCCCGCAAAAATGGTGCTGCTGTTGATTTAAGAGAACTTATAGATGAACTTCAATTGAAAGATGTATCCCCTCCCGTATTAGTCCGTTTTACAGATATTTTGGATAGCCGAATTGAAAAGATGGCAAGCAGTTTTAAGATAGCTGCTGAAGAATATAATTTCAAAGCACAGAATTACATCATATATCCAATCAAAGTAAATCAGATGCGTCCAGTAGTGGAAGAGATTGTAGCACACGGAAAGAAATTTAATATTGGTCTCGAAGCCGGATCTAAACCTGAACTCCATGCTGTGATTGCAATTAATACCGATAATGATTCACTAATCATCTGTAATGGATATAAAGACGAAGCATATATAGAACTGGCAATTTTAGCTCAGAAGATGGGACGCCGTATTTTCGTAGTTGTAGAAAAATTGAATGAATTAAGACTGTTGATAAAAATTGCGAAGAAGCACAAAATAAAACCGAATGTTGGTATTAGAGTAAAACTCTCTTCTTCGGGCAGTGGTAAATGGGAAGACTCCGGCGGAGATGTCAGTAAATTCGGTTTAACTTCGTCTGAACTCCTTGACGCTCTTGATCTATTAGAAAAAAATAAATTAAAAGATAGCCTTAAACTAGTCCATTTCCATATCGGCAGTCAGATAAATAAAATTAGAAGATTCAAAGTTGCACTTCGTGAAGCATCACAGTTTTATGTTCAGCTTCATAAGAATGGATTCAAAGTTGAGTTTGTAGATATCGGCGGCGGATTAGGTGTTGATTATGATGGCACACGTTCATCGAATAGCGATAGCAGCGTGAATTATAGTATTCAAGAATACTTAAACGATGCTGTTTCCACAATGGCAGATGTTGCGGAGAAAAATAAAATTCCACAGCCGAATATTATTACTGAATCAGGCAGATCACTTACTGCACATCATTCAGTTCTAATTTTTGAGGTGTTGGAATCTTCGAGTGTGCCTGTTTGGGATGATGATAATGAAGAAATAAAACCTGACGATCATGAATTGGTTCGCGATTTATATGCTATATGGGAATCACTAAATCAACCAAAAATGTTAGAAGTATGGCATGATGCACTACAAATAAGAGAAGAAGCATTAGAGAGATTTTCACTTGGTTTACTTGAGCTCAAAACGAGAGCGCAAATTGAACGTCTCTTTTGGTCGGTAGCAAAAGAGATTAATCAGATGACTAGCGAACTCAAACATTTCCCTGAGGAATTACTTTATCTAAAGAAATTATTATCAGATAAATATTTCTGTAACTTCTCTTTATTTCAGTCATTACCCGATGCATGGGCGATTGATCAAATATTCCCGATAATCCCAATTCAGAGATTAGAAGAAAAACCAGATAGAACTGCCACACTTCAAGATATTACATGCGATTCCGATGGTAAAATAGATAATTTTATTTCCACAAGAAATTTCTCTTATTACCTGCCGGTTCATTCGCTAAATAATAAAGACCGTTATTATATCGGTGTTTTCTTAGTCGGAGCATATCAAGAGATTCTCGGTGATCTTCATAATCTATTTGGAGATACTAATGCAGTTCATATTTCAGTTGACGAAAAAGGTTATACAATTGATCAGATTATCGATGGTGAATCAGTTGCCGAAGTTTTAGATTACGTTCAATATGATGCAAAAAAATTAGTTAGGATTGTAGAGACTTGGGTTACATCCTCCGTTAAAGCGGGTAAAATTACTTCCGAAGAAGGGAAAGAATTTTTATCTAATTACAGATCGGGACTTTACGGATATACTTACTTAGAATAAATAATTATAATAATCTTGATAAATTCTTATATTTCAACAGCCGCAATGAATGCGGCTGTTGTATTTATAGACTATAATATTAATAACAAAATTGCCAATATATCAATAATAACAAGCATCCAACTTACTTCTTTTGTTTTTCCCAAAGCAAGTTTTATAACTGTCCACGAAATAAAACTCCAAACGATACCTTGAGTAATTGAATAAGTAAGTGGAATTAAAATCATTCCGAAGAATGCAGGAATTGCATCATCAAATTGATCCCAATGAATTTTAGTAATCGGCTTCATCATAAAAACACCGACTAGAATAAGAGCGGGTGCGGTGGCGATTGATGGTACTACCGAAAGAAGTGGAGAAAGAAATATAAATGGCAAAAACAATAAACCAGCTACTATTGCAGTTAATCCGGTTCGTCCGCCCTCTTCCACACCTGTTGCAGATTCAATATAACTTGTAGCGGCAGAAGTGCCAAATACACCTGAAAGAGTTGTGCCGAGTGCATCAACAATTAGTGCCTGTTTAACGTTGTTTGGTTCGCCGTTTTCATCTACTAAGTTTGCTGCTTCGGAAACGCCAATAAAAGTAGAGATAGAATCAAACATATCTGTAAATAGGAATGCAAATATAACTGGCCACATTGCCAATGTTAGCGAATTAATGAAATCTAATTTCATAAAGACACTGAAATCCGGAGCTGAAAATATTCCGTTAAATGTTACTAAGGTTGCAGTACCAAAATTAATAGCCGTTGCATCACCCCATAATCTGCCAATTGGAATAGCCATTATTGTAGTTAAAGCTATTCCAAAAATTAATGCCCCTTTAAATTTTTTAACAACAAAGAATGCAGTTAAAAGTAACCCAATTAAGAATGTAATTGTAATAGCATCGAACTTGCCGATACTAACTAAAGTAGCTGGATTATCTACAACAAACTTAGCATTCACGAATCCGATAAAAGTAATGAATAAACCAATACCGGCAGTGATAGCATAACGAATCTGCTTAGGTATAGCTTTTAGAATTTGAGTGCGGATATTAAAGACAGAGAGTAAAAGAAATATAACACCTGACCAGAAAACGCCGCCGAGTGCAACTTCCCATTTTACACCCATTCCTAGAACCACAGAATAAGTGAAGAAAGCATTTAAGCCCATTCCTGGAGCTAATACTATCGGGTTCTTTGCATAAATACCCATTGCTATACTGCTGAATGCACTTATTAAAATTGTTGCAGTTAAGACCCCTGAGAACGACATTCCGGTGGCGGATACAATAGAAGGATTTACAACAATAATATACATTGTAGCGAGGAAAGTGGTAATGCCGGCGATGACTTCCGTTTTTACGTCAGTTTTGTATTTAGAAAATTCAAAATATTTTTCCATCATTTTTCCCATTTAAATTAAAAATTCCATTTAACTGCTAAGGTTGGATTTACTTTTATTTCATCTTGGAAAGGAAGGAAATTATTACTGATTTCTATTTCTGTTCCAATTGATAAATGATTATCGAAATTATACCATAATTGTGGCTCGGTTAAGAAAACCATTTCTTTATCTGTGCCAATTACACCGGCTCTAAGATTTCTATCCTGAGTCCAGATATCAAGGAATCCTGTAAAATTAAGTTTTCCTTCAAAGAATGGTACAAACCAAACAGTAGTAAATTGAACGTCAAGTCCATCGGATTTGTAGATTTTTTTAGCAAGAATATCTGTATTCAGAGTAACGAAACCGAGATCGATTGGATAACTTACACCGGCTAGCCATGATTGATTTAGCGTACCGGAAAAATTACCTACGGGTGTAGGAATGGTTACAAAACCATCATTGTACTGAAGTGTAACAGAAAGTTTTTCATAAACTGTTACGTAGCGTGCGATTTCCCAATATGCTAAAGAGATACTTTTATTACTGGGCATATTAAAATCGAAATCAACAAAGAAGAATGTAGCACCGTATTCGTCTGGTTTAAACATTTCCAAAGTAGTCGTAAAATATTTTCTATCTTCTCCAAGATCGTAATGAAGCTGGAGATTCTGAGCAGTTACTTTAGCTGCCATTAATAGAATGAAAATGAGTAGTAATTTTTTCATACAAAAGTTCCTTATAATATATTATGAATTTGTGTTTGGTAATAATCTATTTAATAAAATTCCGATGATACCTGCTAGACCAATTCCGGATAGTTGAAATTCACCCCAACCAAGAATCATATCGCCGATTCCAAATATTAGTATGATAGAGACAATAACAAGATTGCGCGATTTTGACATATCAGTTTTATTATTAACAAGAGTCCCGATGCCAATAGCGGCGATCATACCAAAAAGAAGAATCATTATTCCGCCCATGACCGGTGTGGGGATAGTTCTTAATACACCGCCAAGCTTTCCAAAGAATGCTAAGAGAATTGCAAAGACTGCTGCTACGGTCATCAATTTTGGATCAAATTTTTTAATTAATGTAACTGCACCCGTAACTTCTGAATAAGTCGTGTTTGGTGGTCCGCCGAATATTGATGCAAAGAATGTAGCGACACCATCTCCGAGTAAGGTTCTATGAAGACCCGGCTTTTCTAAATAGTTTGTTTTCGCGGCATTAGAAATGGCAAGCACATCACCTACATGCTCAATTGCCGGAGCAATAGCCACTGGTAGAATAAATAAGATTGCTCTTAGATCGAATTTTGGAAATTCATAAGTTCCATTTTCCAAAGCTGCAACCCAAGGAATAGAAAACCATTGTGAATTATTTACCGCATCAAAAGATACCTTGCCGAGAATAACTGATAAAGTATAGCCTGCAATAATTCCGCATAAAATTGGTATCAAACGGAGTAGTCCTTTGCCCATCATTACAACTGCAATGGTAACAGATAACGAGAATAGAGCAACAATGACAGCAAGGTAATCAAGTTGTGTTCCGCCTGAAAAGTTTTTAGTCATTCCTACTGCCACCGGCGCAAGTTTTAAACCGATAACCATAATCACGGGACCTGTAACAACAGGCGGAAGCCATTTTTCAATTATGGAAATTCCTTTTACTTTTACTAGAACAGAAAGAATAATATAAACGACTACCGAACTTGCAAGACCGCCTAAAGTAGCTCCAACACCAAATTGCTGGATTCCCACCTGAATGGGAGCGATAAATGCAAAAGAGCTTGCCAAGAAAACCGGTACGCTGGCTTTAGTAATAAGCTGAAAAATAAGAGTGCCCGCACCGGCAGTAAATAATGCTATCGAGGGGTCTAAACCGGTCAATAATGGGACGAGAACCAATGCGCCGAATGCTACGAAGAGCATTTGTGCTCCTACAATGATATCATTTCCTTTCATTTCACCTTCAAATTAGTTAATTGAATAAATAGTTCAGTTTATATAAAAAAAAAGAGCAGCCAAAATGACTGCTCTTTTATTAAAGACAAATATTCATATAGAACAATTTAGTTCTAAAAAGTTCTGTTTCGTTTTTGAGTTTTGTAACCTTAATTTCTTCCACAGATTAGTCTTGTTGTCTTATTTTTTAAAGTAAATTAGGTAAATAACATTAATTATAAAGTTATTCTGAAAGGCTTCACGAAATAACAAAAGAAAATTAAGAAAAAAAAGGAATAAAAACAGCATTTTTTTATTTATGGGAAATATTTACTCTTTTTTATAACTATCTAATTTTATATGAGATTAGTATATTACGTTTTTCCATAAAAAATAATAGTGAATGAATCAACCCGTAATCACAATAGGGATATTAGTAGAGAAAGAGATCATATTCGATTTGTATGGTGAATTTTCATCGACTGTACTTGCAAGCCGTATGAGTGGCAGCTATAATGCTCATCTTACAGGCAGTAAAATTACTTTATCCAAAGATGGAATGCGTGTAGCCGAAAGCGATGCAATTCTTATTGTGCCAAATGATTACCTTACTGACTCATTTTTAATTAAGGATGTAGTTATTGGTAAAAACTTCCATTGGGAAAAAAAGATAAATCAACGCTTTAGAGGAAGCATTAAGCTAATTATAGAAAACAATAAAATTTGTCTAATTAATATTTTATTTGTAGAAGATTATTTAGTAAGCGTAATTTCTTCAGAAATGAGTTCTAACTCATCTATTGAAATGTTGAAAGCGCATGCAATTATTTCACGAAGTTGGTTAATTGCTCAGCTTGATAAAAGATTGGAAGCTAGGACAATAATTGAATATCAGTTTAGACAGAAAGAAAATGAATTAATTAAATGGTATGATAGGGAAGACCATGAAAACTATGATTTATGCGCCGATGATCACTGCCAGCGTTATCAAGGTATTGCCCGAATTGTAAACGATGCCGCTTTGCATGCAATTGATAAAACACGCGGAATTGTCCTGATGTATAATGATAAAGTTTGTGATACGCGCTATTCAAAATGCTGCGGAGGAATTAGTGAATCGTACGAAAATGTTTGGGAGCCGGTTGTCCATCCTTATCTTACTTCTATAATCGATTATAAATATGCCGCTGATGATTTTGATACCGAACTAGTAAAAGAGTATAATGCTTCTAAGTGGATAAAGAACAAGCCACTTGCATTCTGCAATACAACTAATAAAAAAGTTCTTTCACAAGTACTTGTTGATTTTGATCAGTCGACTACCGATTTTTATAGATGGAAAGTGGAATATACTCAAGAAGAATTATCGAACTTAATTAAAGAAAAATCAGGAATTGATTTTGGAAATATATTAGACCTCATTCCGGTAGAAAGGGGCAATTCCGGAAGGATAATAAAACTAAAAATTGTTGGTGATAAAAAAAGTTTAATTATCGGGAAGGAGCTTGAAATAAGGAGAGTACTTTCGAAGACACATCTTTATAGCTCTGCATTTTTAGTAAAGAAAGAAGAAGTGAAAGATTCTATACCCAGTAAATTTATTCTTGAAGGTGCGGGGTGGGGTCATGGAGTAGGACTTTGTCAAATAGGCGCAGCAGTCATGGGCGATATGGGTTATAAGTTCGATGAAATTCTTTCACATTATTTCAAAGATGCTAATCTAAAGAAAATATATTAATGAAGATATTAATGACGTGCCTCTCCAAAAGCTGGGGAGGTATGGAAATGCAGGTTATAAATACAGCTGTTCAATTATTAGAGTCAGGTCTTGAGATTGATCTCTTACTTATAGATAAATCAAAATTATATTTTGAGGCTATAAACAATAAATTAAACACAATTACTATTGATAATTTTAAGTATTTAAGTCCGCTCCAAATTATTAAGCTCCGCTTTGTTTTAAATAATAGAAAATACGATATAATCCATTCACATTTCTCAAAGGATTTATGGCTGCTTACTCCTGTTTTAAAGTGGTTTGGATTTGGTACTCCGTTAATTCTTACGAAACATGTTGGTTCGTTTATTAATAAAAAAGATTCACTTCATCGTTATATTTATTCAAGAGTTGATTTAGCACTCGCAATAAGCAGAGTAATAAAAAAGAATTTAGAAGATACTACACCATTGAAGCCCAATAAAATTGAACTTTTATATAGCGGAATCGATGATGAAAAATTTAATCCTGAAAAAGTTACTAAAAATCGGTTAAGAGAAGAATATAAATTATCTAAAGATACAATTCTTATCGGTATTGCCGGGAGATTTAGCCCGGGTAAAGGACATGAAGAATTTATTTACGCATGCGAAATACTTGCCGCTAAGCATAAGAACTTAAAATTTATTATTATCGGTGAATCGAGCTATGGCGAATCTAAATATGGAAAAAAAATATCCGAAATGCCTGCGGCTCTTGGAATAGAAGATAATTTTATTTTTACCGGGTTCCGTAAAGATATGCCGGAAGTATTTAATTCGTTGGATATTTTTGTTTTTCCTTCGCATGCAGAAGCTTTCGGTTTAACTTTAGTTGAAGCTATGTGCATGGGTTTACCTTCTGTTTGTACGGCTTCTGATGGTATCTTGGATATAGCTGTGGATAACGAAACTTCATTTCTATTTGAAAGAGAGAATTATGTGGAGCTTTCGCAAAAGATTGAACAGCTTATTATTTCTAAAGAGCTTAGAGACAGATTCGGAAGTAATGCACGAAAAAGAGTTATTTCAATGTTTACCAAAAATATATATATAGATAATCTCATTTCACTATATAAAAGATTTGCTACTAAATGACATTCCTGAACCCTGCGATATTGTTCGGATTATTAGCTGCTTCAATCCCGGTGGTTATACATCTTTTTAATTTAAGACAGCTTAAAAAGATCGAATTTAGCTCTCTGATGTTCTTAAAGACACTGCAGAAGAACAAAATCAGAAAGATAAAATTCAAGCAATGGCTTTTGCTCTTGATTCGTGTACTGATAATTATGTCGCTTGTTTTTGCATTTTCTCGTCCGACGATGAAGAACATTTCATTACTCGGTTTTGGTGAAAATGCCAAAACATCTGCAGTGATTATTTTAGATAATAGCTTTAGTATGTCGGTTGTATCGCCATCGGGCTCTTATTTCAATATTGCTAAAAAAAGTGCCTTGAATATTCTCGATAATTTAGAACAGGGAGATGAAGCGGCTGTTCTATTAATCTCTGATCTTCGTGAGAATAAAATAAATTTTACTCAAAATATTGCAATGCTTAAACGCACTATTGAGAAAGCTGAAATTTCAGGTTATAGCGGTACAATAAATATGGCGATGGTTAAAGCTGCTACAATTGTAGATGAATCAAAAAACTACAATAAGGAAATTTACCTGCTAACTGATTTCCAAAAATCAAGAATTTATAATGATCCGTCAGAGCTTTCTGATTTATCATTTGTATTAAATAAAAATGTACGCCTCTTTGGATATAAATTGCCGCAAAATGAAATAAGCAATATGGGAATAACAGATTTCAAAGCCGAGAACCAATTATTTGAAATAGGTAAAATAGCGACTTTCAAAGCGGATATAGAAAACTATTCCGGCAGTAGGCTTACAAATAGCGTTGCGTCATTATTTATTAATGGTAAGCGCACAGCTCAACAAAGTTTTGATATTGATCCGCAAACATCCAGAGAATTAACTTTTGAAACGACAATTATTTCATCAGGCTTATCTGATATATCAGTGGAACTAGAAGATGATGATCTTCTTTTTGATAATAAAAGGTATCTATCGATAAATATACCTGAATCAATTGCTGTTAATCTAATTTCCCAAAACAAAAAAAATGCTGAATTCATAAGTTTTCTATTATCTTCTAATAGTAATTTTACAACAGGTAATTCAACAAAAAGTAATGTAAATGTTCTTATTGGAAACGAATCGAGCAGAGTATTAGAAGAATTAAAAAATGATATCGAGAATGGAGGAAGTTTAATAATATTCCCTGGTGAGAATAGTGATTTGGCGGAATATCAGAACATTTGTAAAATATTTGAACTCGATTTACCAAATTTAATAGTGGGCAAAAAAGGGAGTTTTCTAAATCCAACTAAATTTAATAAAGTTGATTTTAATCATCCTCTTTTCAAAAATTTATTTCAAGATGAAAATACTCAACTAGAATCACCCCTGGTTAATTATTATTTCAAAACAAATAGTACTCAAAAAACGCAGTCAATTATAAATCTTATTGATGGCTCAGAACTATTAGTAGAGAAAAAATTAGGAAGAGGAAAAATACTTGCATTCTATATAGCTCCTGTATTATCGTGGTCAGATATGCCTCTTAAACCAATATTTCCGGCTCTAATAGCAAGATCAATAATTTATTTGAGTACAGGAATAAAAGAAGATAGAAGTGTTATTTCGGGAGAGCCAATTATTGCTAGTCTATCTAATCGGAGATCTTCCAAAATTGAAATTGTAACTCCCAAATCGGAATCGCAATATATCAATGCAGATTCTTTAATTAATAAAAAATATTTGACTTATCCATATACCGATGAATTAGGAGTTTATAAATTTTATGACAACAAACAATTATTAGATTATTTTGTTGTGAATGCTATACCCTCAGAATCGATAATTAAATATGGAGATAGGGAAACAATAGAAAAATATTTAGAAGAAATTAAGTACAAAAATAATTTTACCGAATTAAATTATGATTCAGATATTTCAAAGATAATTTATGAATCACGTTTCGGGATTGAATTATGGAAATACTTTATTACACTTGCATTACTTCTTGCGATTGCAGAAATGATGATAGGGAAAAATTCAAAAAAAGATATTTCAGAATTAAGAAAGTAATTATATGATAGAAATTGAACGTAAAGAGATAGAAAAAGCAATATTAGTAGGTGTATCGAAAGGTATGAATACAAGAAGAGTAACAGAAGAACACCTGGAAGAATTGGAATTATTAGCTGATACGGCAGGAGCTGAAACAGTAATTAAATTCTTTCAAGATCGTGATAGTTATGACCCGGCTTACTTTATTGGAAAGGGAAAAGCCGAAGAGATTTTAGAATATGCCAAAGAGAATAATATCAATCTGGTTATATTTGATGATGATCTTAATCCTACACAATTAAGAAATCTCGAAAAACTATTTGAAAGAAAAATTTTAGATCGTTCAGCATTGATTCTTGATATTTTTGCTTCACACGCAAAAACTAAAGAATCAAAGACTCAAGTGGAATTAGCACAATTGCAATATATGCTTCCTCGGCTTACACGTGCATGGACTCACCTTTCAAAACAATTAGGCGGTATCGGAACTAAAGGTCCCGGTGAAACTCAAATTGAAACTGATAGACGAATTATCAGAACTCGTATAAGTAAATTAAAAGATACTCTGAAGAAAATCGAAGCTCAACATATAACCAAAAGTGCCGGAAGACAAGATCTAATTAATGTCTCTTTAGTTGGTTATACTAATGCAGGTAAATCAACTCTATTAAATCGTTTAACGGGAGCGGATGTATTAGCCGAAGACAAACTATTTGCTACACTTGATTCTACTACTCGCTCTTTTGATCTTGACAAGAATAAAAAAATATTATTGAGCGATACTGTCGGATTTATTAGAAAACTTCCCCATCATTTGGTAGCATCTTTTAAGACAACATTAAATGTGGTTAGAGAAGCGGATTTAATTTTACACGTTATAGATGTTTCTAATGAATTTTATGAAGAGCATATAGAAGTAGTCGAAGAAACTTTAAAATCTTTAGGTTGCGAAACCAAGCCGCAGATAAAGGTCTTTAATAAAATTGATCTTTTAGAAGACAAACAAAAATTAGAATTTATTTCACAACGTTATAACGATAGTGTGTTCGTCTCCTCAATGCGTGGATTTGGAATTAATTCTCTGATTGAAAGGATAAACGATTTTTATGAAAAAAATTATATTGTTCATACAATCCACCTAAAGCAATCACAAGGCAAACTTATCTCGGTAATATATGAATTAGCTGATATTCTGGAATCAGTTTATGATGAAGATTCTATAATAATAAAATATAGAACAAATAAAGAAATGCACAATAAAATATTAAGTATGCTCCAAAATTAATGGGTATGAAAATGAAAATAATTATTGATGGAAAATCTTTAACTCTTGAATTAATTGAGAATTTTATCAATTCAGATTGTGAAGTGGTACTTTCGGCTTCAGCAAAAAAACGTGTTATAAAAGCTCGCAATTTAATTGAGAAATGGATCGCGGAAGATAAAGTGATTTATGGTGTTACGACAGGATTTGGAGAGTTTGCTAATGTTAAGATTGAACATGAACAGATTAAAGAGCTTCAAAAAAATTTAATAATTAGTCATTCCGCCGGAGTGGGAGAAAATCTTCCCCCATATATTGTAAAGATTATGATGCTACTTAGAGCAAATGCGCTGGCTCATGGTAATTCTGGTATTAGATTATCAACTCTTGAACTTCTGTTGGAAATGATTAATAAAAATATCATTCCAGTCGTTCCTTCTCAAGGGTCGGTCGGATCGAGTGGTGATCTTGCACCACTTTCTCATCTCGTACTTGCAATGATTGGAGAAGGAGAAGTCCAAGTTTATAAAAATGTTTTAACTGATAACTCGCATAAAACAAAAATTGAAGCTGCAAATAAAGTATTGAAAAAATATAAATTGAGTCCTGTTGTACTTGGTGCTAAAGAAGGTTTAGCATTAATTAACGGTACTCAAATGATGACTGCATTCGCAGCATATATCTGTATAGATGCGAAAAAATTAATTAAGACGGCAGATATTTCTGCCGCACTTTCACACGAAGCACTTCGCGGCACTGATAAAGCTTATGATCCACGTCTTCATAGACTTCGTCCATATCCTGGACAGATAACCACTGCAGAGAATATGATTGCATTAATTAAAGGAAGCGAAATAAGAACATCGCATTTAGATAATGATACACGAGTTCAAGATTCTTATTCGATCCGATGTATTCCTCAGATACATGGTGCTTCGCGCGATACTATTGATTATGTTACTTCACGTGTGGAAATTGAAATTAATTCGGTAAATGATAATCCACTCATTTTCCCTGAAGAAGGAGATCACCGCGAAGGTGGAAATTTCCATGGACAGCCGATAGCTCTCGCAATGGATTTTATGGCAATTGCACTTTCTGAAATAGCGAATGTTTCTGAGCGCAGGATTGAAAGATTGGTAAATGGATCATTAAGTCAATTGCCACGTTTTCTTACTGAAAAGGGAGGATTAAATTCCGGTTTTATGATTGCTCAATATACTGCCGCTGCACTTGTTTCAGAAAATAAAGTTCTTGCGCATCCTGCAAGTGTCGATTCGATTCCTACATCTGCTAATCAGGAAGACCATAATTCTATGGGTTCGATAGCCGCTCGCAAATGTTTCCAAATACTTAAGCATGTTCAGACTGTTATAGCTATCGAATTACTTACAGCTTCCCAGGGTATAGAATTTTTAAAACCACTTAAATGTGGTATCGGTACAGGGACAGCTTATTCTGAAATTAGAAAAGTTATTCCACCAATGAACAATGATAGAATAATGTATAAAGAGATTGATAAAGCATTACGGTTAGTTTTGTCAGGCAAAATACTTTCTGCAGTTGAAAAGAAAATTAATTTAAAGTAGTATATCGGAAAATATGGAGTTAAATTTTGAACAACTAACAGTAGTTGGTCTGGACGAAGGACAACATTTAGTATTAGCTCCACCCGGAACCGGCAAAACAAATTCATAGTAAGTTGAAAGACTTAATCGATTTTCTTCAGTTAGAAGGTTCAAATACTCATTACGCAATAGATGATATAAGAGCAACCGTTCAATTAATATTAAAAAATGCTTAGAATTTTGAAATAAAATTGGTAGAAGCAAAAGAACTAAATCATTTATTATATAAGCATCTGCCAGATTATAGATTATATTAAGAATCAGATCTATTAATCGGAAACGAAAGAATTATTATCTCTACAATTCACAAAGCGAAGGGATTAGAATTTGAAACAGTTGTTATTCCTTTTTATGATTCGAGTGTATATCCCAATTATTTTGATAGAACGGAGGAAGAGAAAACAGAAAGCGCACGTGCTTTTTATGTAGCTCTTACACGGGCAAAGCGAAGAATTATAATCACGTTCACCGATGGTTATGGATCAATATATTTGGAAGACATTCTGAATCATTTTGAGCAAATTGAAGTGTAGAGACTTGATTTAAGATTAATTAAGTGTTTTAATAATTTACATAATTTAGAGAGAATATCGATGTTTAGTGAAACGAAGATTGGGAATTGAAATAATTACCACTAAATGTTTTATACAGAGATAGAAACTAAATGACGTTTAGCATAGCCGGACTAAACATAGCTCATATTAAAAAAGGGGATAATATTATTATCCCCTTTCTCTTTAATGTCTGCTCATAAGTAAATTTTCAATTAGCGTCGATTGTATCTTTACTATAAGAAATTAATTTTGCAAAAATCACTCATAATTATTTTATATAATAAATCTCTGTCTGTCGCTCGGAAATAAATTCGGCTCCCGTTTCTTTGATTAGTACTTCCTCTTCAATTGTTGCAATGCCATAGCCATCAATTGTCAAGCGAGGTTCAATTGTAAATACTTGACCGGCTTCCAATTCAAGATAAGGGAGATTGCTATAACGTTCCCAGCGAGGTCCTAAAAGTGCACCACCATCATGAGCGAATCTGCCTACTTGATGACCCAAACCGTGAGGGAATTCCTCATATCCTTGACCTACGATATAATCACGCGATATCAAATCAATTTCCCATCCTTTTCTGCCCGGTTTAATTCCTTCTGCAGCGAGTGTAATAGAATCGCGGATTACGTCAAATCCCTTCTGTACTTCTGCCGGAGCTTTATCTTCACCGGGACGAAGTACGTACCATGTTCTTTGTAAATCGGAGCAGTACCCTTTAAAATTAATACCAAAATCCATATTGATTACATGTCCGTGCTGAACTTTTCTATCGGTAGGACCTGAATGTGCGCCTGCTGTATCAGGGCCGGTAAATACCGATGGGCAATGTTCTGCTTCCCATGAAAGTCCGAAGCCTCTTTCGGATGTAAGATTTCTTACGAACTTAGCAATCTCAAGTTCGCTTACTCCGGGCTTAATAAATTTTCCTGTCTCATCAAATATTTTGAGTGTTTCTATAATTGCGGTTTTCATTAGTGCAAGTTCAGATGCTGATTTTCTTCCGCGCAGTGCTGCTACAATCTCTTCGGAAGAAATTAATTTATCCTCGAATCCCGTTCCTTTTAAGTGATCCATGAGTTCTAAATAAAGTCCATGCGTTAATCCATCTGCCAAGGTAGAATTGCGCGAATAGTTAATTGCAATTTTATTCGGGTTCAATTTTTTGAGCAGTTCCACAAGAGTTTCTTTTACACCCTTGAGATATGAATGAATGTTTTTGTACGTACCGACAGTTTTCATATTTGCTAATTCTAACGAACCTATAACGGCATGGGTCTCACCGGTCTTAGTGATTATAAAAGCTGAAGACCACGTAGCATTTGTCCCAACAATCATATCGAGCATCGGGTCTTTAATGTTGCCTGTCTCTCTTACAAAAGTCATCCACATGTCAATATCTTTTTCTTGAAGTATTTTTACAGCTTGATCAATTTTTTCTAACACCATCGCTTTTGACATAATCAGAACTCCTTTTTGATATTTAAACAAATTGATTCAGATATTTTTTATCTTTGTCATCAATATTAAGGAATTTTTTTGGAAAAAAATATTAAAGCTGCAATTATTGATCTTTATGATGGCGAAACGAATCAAGGAATAAGATGTATTAAAGATATACTTTTCGATAATGGACTCAAATACGATCTTTTTGATATGAGAGGAAAGGGAGAAAATCCGACAACTGATTACGATATTTATATATCATCCGGCGGTCCGGGTAGCCCTTGGGATGGTGAAGGTAAAAAATGGGAAGAGGATTATTTCAAATTAATGGATGCGCTTTGGGCGAATAATCAAAATCCAGCAAATAGGAAAAAGTATGTTTTTTTTATTTGCCATTCATTTCAAATAATGGTTCGTTATTTTAGTCTTGGTGAAGTAGTAAGAAGAAATTCCAAATCATTTGGAATCATGCCTATTCATAAAACCAAATCTGGTAAATTAGAAATATTATTTAAGAATTTATCTGATCCTTTTTATGCTGCTGATTTTAGAGAGTGGCAGGTTATCCAACCGAACTTACAAAAAATTGATCTCTTAGGCGCAAAAATTATAGCATTAGAAAAAGTCCGCCCGCATGTTGATTTAGAACGTGCGATAATGGCAATAAGAGTATCAGATGAATTTTTTGGAACTCAATTCCATCCCGAAGCAGACCCCGAAAGTATGCTCTATCATTTTATGAAACCGGAACGAAAAGAGCACGTGGTTTCTAAATATGGTGAAGAAAGGTATAATGAAATGCTAAATCTTTGCGAAAGTGATGAAGGAATTAAATCAACACGAAAAAATGTTTTACCAGGATTTCTTAAAGAGGCGATTAAGCAGTTGAATAAAGAGTCTATTTAGAGAAAGAATAAGCTATGCGTTACGAATATAAAATCAAGAGAATGCTGCATTTTTATTTAATGCTGAATCATAATCAATGATTGATGGATTCACAAAAAGAATTTCCCATATTAATTAGATAAGTAAAACAAAATTTAGCTGAAACTTTTGAGTGGTTGGTTCTAAAAATTACTCGGAGAATGAATTATCGAGTGAAGCTATGAAACTTGATCGTTTGACGAGAGGTTTATTATTTCATCTCGTGGGAGTGTAATCTTGAAAGAAGTGCTTTTCCCAAATTCACTTTCCACCCAAATCCTTCCATTATTTTTTTCAACCATCTCCTTGCATAAGATAAGACCTAATCCGCTTCCTTTCTCTTGATTAGTTCCATAAGTAGAATGATTAATATCAATTCGAAATAATCTATCGATATCATCTTGTTTGATTCCGATGCCTGTATCGCTAACTGAAATTTCTAGACGATCATCATAATTTATATTAGTAATTAATACTTCATCACCGGCATTAGTAAATTTTAGAGAATTCGAAATTAAGTTTTGAAGTACCGAACTAATCATATCTTCATCGGCGAAGGCAATAGTATTACCACTCATTTTATTAACTAGTTTTATCCCTTTATTCTCAGCATTATGCTCGAATAGTTTTATTATTTGATTTACTCGTGTATTAAGAGAAAAATGAGCCGGTTCATATTTCATTTTTCCTGATTGAATTCTGCTCCATGTAAGGAGATTTTCAAGGAGCGCAAAAACATTCTGTGCGGCTTCATAAATCTTTTCTGCAAATAGTGCAGTCTCTTCTTTCGTTAATTCATTTATATCATCTTTTAGAAATTCAGAAAAACTAAATATCGCGCTAAAGGGGCTTCTAAGATCGTGAGATATTATAGAAAAGAATTTATCTTTTGATGCATTCAGGTTATTAAGTTTTTTATTAACATCTTCTAATTCATTAATAAGAGATTTTAATTTATTTTCTGTTACTTTTAATTCCGTTATATCTCTTACAATTCCGCGGACAATATATTCACCATTTGGTTTTTTTATTAAATTTGCAGAATTAAGTGCAGTTATTGCTTCCCCTTTTAGATTCGTAAAATGAATTTCATAATTTTGAATTGATCCTTCACTCTTTAGTTTCTCTAAAAATAGTTTCCTATCTTCAGGGGAATTATAAAATTTTTCGGATATAGAAATTTTTCCTGCATCTGAATCAGAATCTAAACCTAGGATTTCAACTCCGGCAGGATTCATCTCAATAAATTTTCCATCCATTGTGCTTTCATAAACCGCATCATTCAGCTCTAAAAAGATATTTCTATAACGATCCTGTGCTTCTTTAAGAGATGCATCTTTTTGAACATCCGCTGTAATATCTTCTGTGATACCGACTAAAAAAAGCTTACCATCCTTATCTTTAATCGAGAAAGTTTTAAGATAAATTAAGATTTCCTTTTTATTTTTTGTCGTATTATAAAGTCTTCCTTCCCAACCTCCATCGATTGTAGATTGAATTATTGAGCGCATTAGTTCAGGGTTATTCTTTTCCGAACCGACAAAATCGAAAGTCCTGTTCGTTACCTCATCTAAGGTATATCCATATAGATCGAGGAATGCTTTGTTTACAAAAATTATCTTATCGTTGATATCGGTTATGCTCACTGCATCATTAACATAATTTAATGTTTGTAATAAAACATCCAAGTCTGTAATTTTATTAGTAATCATATTTGGTAAAATTTAAATTTATTTACTGCCTTTTTTAATCGATCCATTATTGCAATTCCAAGACCTAATTCTTCGATCTTTTCGGCGGCGATAATATCGATATCGGGATCGTTTTCTAATTTATATAACATTGAGAAAAGATTAGCCGCAGCTTCTCTTAAATCTCCATTAGGTGATAGAATATATTCTTTAATAAAAGGGAAACCAGTTTTATTCTCTAAAAAAAAGAGTCCTCCCACTCGTTTATTATCGATTTTATTTAATAAGTCTTTAGTGATAAAGAAAATCGGTTTATCGGGAGCATAGTGGAATTCAAGCTGACCGGGAGAATCAGGTTTTAATTTAACTGATGTATCTACTCTTACATTTTCAATAACAGACTTCAAATCTTCTAAAGTTATACCCCCCGGGCGTAATAAAGTAATCCCATCATTTTCAATTCGGATAATAGTTGATTCCACGCCAATTTCTGATTTCCCGCCGTCTAAAATCATTTTTACTTTAGAAGACAGCTCATCAGAGATATGATTAGCTTTAGTTGGACTTAATCTATTAAATGAATTAGCACTTGGAGCGGCTATTGGCACACCGGCTAATTCAATTAGTTTAAGTGCTGCAGGGTGGCTGGGCATTCTTAATGCCACAGTTTCATTTCCTGCTGTTACCATATCGGGGACAATCTTATTTCTCTTTAATACAATCGTAAGTGGTCCTGGCCAGTATTTATTCGTGATCCTCTTAATTAATTCAGTATTATCATTAGAAATTAAATCCAGCATCTTATAGTCGGATATATGAAGAATAAGGGGATTAAAAGTCGGTCTTTTTTTTGCTTCAAAAATTTTGGATACAGCGATAGGATTGAATCCATCAGCACCAATCCCATAAACGGTTTCAGTGGGAAAAATTACAAGTTCACCTGCATTTATTAATTTTGCTGCTGATTGTAAGTTTTTTTCCGTAACTGGAAAAATATTCATTATTTTGTAAATCCTGTTTTGAATAATTTTTAAAATCTAATATATAAAAATATGGAAGTAAAACTAGATTCACTAAATAATGAAGAAGCAAAGTTACTCGATGAACTTCTTAAAAAAGAAATAATAAAAAGCGAATCAATTAGAGCTAAGCTTTTCGTAATAGTTGCTAGTTTACTTTTAATATTTTTTTTAATGGTTGTTGTTTTCTCTCACGATTCACTCCTTACGTTCGTAACAGATTTTACGCCATACTATCTTACAGTATTAATTATATTAATATTTATCGCTCGGGAAGTAACCATTAGCAAAGTACTGAGACGCTCTGGTAATCAGTTCGAAAAGCTCAATAGCAAAAGGGCTGTTATTGCCAGATATAGTTCGGTACTTTTTGAAACTAGCGTCCCCACGTTACTAATTATGGTTTTCTCTTTTTATACGAAATCATTTTATCTGAGTATCTCTCCTCTCATATTACTTTATTTTATTTTTATTGCGTTAACCACATTGAGTTTAGACTACCGTATTTCATTATTTGCTGGAGCTGTATCTGCAATCGAATATCTTGCTTTTTCTTCTTATGCAATTAAATATAATACACTTCCTATAACCGATCCGATTTTTACAAATTATCTTATGTATGTGGGTAAAGCGGGGATGATATTAGTCGCAGGCGTAGCTGCCGGTTTTGTAGGGGAACAATTAAAAAGACAGATAAGAAATACTTTCCTAACTCTTTTAGAAAGAAATAGAGTAATAAACTTATTTGATCAGCAGATATCGAAAGAAATTGTGGAAGAACTAGTTGGCAACTCAGGGGAACTTGAAAGTAAAAGAAAATTCGTCTGTATTATGTTTCTCGATATAAGGGGTTTTACTCAATTCGCAGAGAATAAAGAGCCGGAAGAGATAATTAGATATCAGAACCAAGTCTTTGGATTTATGATTGAAATTATTAGTAGAAATGGAGGTGTAATAAATCAATTTCTCGGCGATGGATATTTGGCGACTTTTGGGGCTCCACTTAGCAGAGGCAATGACACTCAAAATGCAGTGAATGCAGCATTGGAAATTATCTCCACGATTAAACAAAAAAATGATAATGGCGAAATACCTGTTACAGAGATCGGAATCGGACTTCATCCCGGTGAAGTCGTGGCAGGAAATGTTGGTACTTCAATTCGTAAACAGTATTCAATTTCGGGTATTCCCGTAGTACTTGCTTCGAGGATTGAAGGACTGACAAAAGAATATAAAGCCCAATTATTAATCTCGGAACGGGTTCTAAAAGAAATTGATACTGCTTCACTTTCAATCGAATACATTGGTCCGGTTTTGGTTAAAGGGCATGAGAATCCAATAGTAATTTATAAACTAGCTTAGAGAATATTATGAATGAACTAAATGAGTTTAAGAAATTTTCCCGATTGCTTGCTGATGAAAGCGGTGCGATAATTAAAAAATATTTTAGGACACATATTGCGTATGAAAGCAAGAGTGATGAATCGCCTGTTACTATTGCAGATAAAAGATCGGAAGAGAGAATGCGTGAATTAATAATGAAAGAATTTCCCTGTCATGGAATTATTGGCGAAGAATTTGGAAAGCATAATCCCGATTCTGAATACCAATGGGTGCTCGACCCAATTGATGGTACTAAAAGTTTTATCTGTGGTACTGTTACCTTTGGTACTATGATAGCACTAACAAAAAATGGCGAACCGATTCTTGGTGTGGTTAATCAACCTATATTAAATGAGTTCTTGTTAGGTGATAATGAATCGGCTCTTCTTAATGAAAACAAGGTAAACGTAAGAGAGTATGAAAATTTATCCGATGCAGTATTGCTAACAACAGACCATAAAAATATCGAGCAATATCAGGATAAAGAAAAGTTTGATAAATTGATTGATAATTGCAAGCTTTACCGCAATTGGGGTGATTGCTATGGTTATTACCTCGTTGCTACCGGATATGCGGATATTATGATTGATCCGATGATGAGTGTGTGGGATTTAATGGCATTGATTCCGATTATTAGAGGTGCTGGTGGTATGATAACAGATTATAATGGTGGCGATCCGGTAAAGGGGAATAGCATTATTGCATCAAATAAATTTTTGCATCCTAAGGTAGTCTCTATTTTAAAATAAAAAAGCCGGTATAATAACCGGCCTTTTCATGAAAACAATTTATATCATTGTTCGACAATAGCACCAACAGCGCATACATCTATGCAAGATTTGCAATCAGTACATAATTCAGGAACGATAAAAGTATAGTCTTCTGAAATTGGGGCATGTGTTGTGCCGTTTAACTGATATTCTTCACCTGCGTTATAGATGGCAGAATTTTCACATTCGTCAACGCATGCAGAGCAATTTATGCATTCGTCAGTAATTACAACCATTTCTACATCTCCATTAAATTAATTAAATAACATCAACTAAAATATAAGTATCATTTCAAAGAAACAAGAGCAAAAAGTCTGATTCTATTGGGACATGATATCTTAATTAAATTTTGTGATTTGAAAGACAATCTAATATTAAGCGGGATTCTAAAACTTAACCCATAATTTGCTATTTTTGAAGAAAATAGATAGGAAGAAAAACTTGAAAAATATTCATTCCCGCCCATTGTAAATAAGAATTCTAAAATACTTATACTTGGTTCAATGCCGGGCGAACGCTCTCTTGCGATGAATGAGTATTATGCTCATCCACAGAATAAATTCTGGAAAATTATGATGAATATCTTTAGCGAACCGGAAACTCTCACTTACGAAAAGCGAGTGGAAGTACTTCTTAAAAATCATGTTGCTCTTTGGGATGTGCTTGAGAATTGTGAAAGGAGCGGAAGCTTAGATCAGAATATCAAAGGGGAAATACCGAACGATTTTTTTTCATTTCTAAATGAATACAATACTATTACGCATATTTTATTTAATGGCGGTACGGTAGAAAAATTATTTAATAAGCATCTATTAAGAGATGCGGATATAATTTACACAAAACTTCCGAGTACGAGTCCCGCGCATGCACGAATGCCATTTGAAACGAAATTAAAAATATGGCGAGCTAATATTCTTTCGGCTTTATGATTATTAAAAGTCTGAATTATATTTCTACCGGCTAATTACAAACGATTTCACTCAAATAAGAAAGATGATCCTGATTAAATAGTATCAAATGACCATAGGAGGAATAAAAAACGAGCGAAAAACAAACAGTAGTGATAATATAAAAAAACCCCGCATCAGCGGGGCTTTTTATATGAGAAATACAAATAGAAATACAATTCAAATCGTGAGATGAAAATTTCTACTTTAATGATAAATCTTAATTAATCACTTTTCCATCGCCATCGATATATTTAACATCGTAACCGAGTTTTTTGATTCCCTCTTCATATTTTGATTTATCACCTACAACTATCCAAACCAAATTATTTGGTTTTATTACTCTTGCAGCAGTAGTACGGATTTCATCAAGCGTAAGATTTTTGATCTGTGCAGGATATGTAACATAATAATTATCATCAAGATTATATCTTACAACATTAGAAAGTGATGCGGCAACTGCCCCGTTGGTTTCCCATGTACCAGGAAGCGATAATACACTTTGTTTAACTGTTTTATTAAACTCTTCTTCGGTAGCCGGCTTGGTGGTAATATATTCAGTCGTTTCACGAAGTATTTCCGCTACTGATTCGCTCGTTTTATCGGTTTGAACTAAACCATAAAAGAAATATGGTCTTTGACCTTTAGCACCGCTAATAAAACTGCCCGATCCATACGACCAATGTTTAGCTTCGCGAAGATTCATATTAATTCGTGATGTAAAAGTACCTCCGATAATATCATTCATTGCTTCGATTGCGATATTCTCTTTATCACCCGAAGGAGGAGCTACTTGAGCACCGAAGATAATTGATGATTGTGAGCCGGGACGATCCATTAAATAAATTACCGATTTCAAAGGAAGCGATACTTCGCCTATATTCTTGCCCGGTACATCGCCCGATTTCCAACCTTTAAATAGTTTTTCGAGTTTTGTTTTTGCTTCATCTAAAGTAATATCACCAACTACAACGATTGCAGAATTATTCGGCTTAAACCATGTACCATGGAATTTTTCTAAATCGCTTTTAGTAATCTTCATAATAGTAGATTCATAACCCGAACCGCTGAAAGGAAGTCCATAAGCATGACCTTCACCATAAAGTAAATGAGGCACTACTCGTAATCCCATTTGCATAGGTGATGCTTTTTCCTGCTGAATCTGAATCATCTTTTCTTTACGAAGTCTCTCTAATTCATTTTCTGGGAATGATGGATTTAATACCACATCTGAAAAAATCGCTAAAGAAGGATCGAGATTACTTTTTAATGCTGATAAAGATACAGTAGCCATATCAAGATTGGCGGAAGTATTTAGAGTAGCACCAAGATTTTGAAGCTCTTCTGTAATCTGCAAAGCATTTTTAGTTTTTGTACCTTCATCCATCATTGACATTGCTAAGCCTGCAGTGCCAGGAATGCCATTTTGATCCGCCGCAAATCCAGCATCAACTAATAATGAAAAATTAACTACCGGTACTGATTTTCTTTCTGCTACATATACTTTGAGACCATTAGAAAGTTCAGTCTTCTGAACCGTCGGGAATTTTGCATCCGGAGGAGTTCCGGTATCAGGAAGTTTTGATCGATCGGCACCGACTGCCATCGGTTTATAACTTGGATATGGATTTATTTCAAGAACAAATTCACCATCGGTGAGCCATTTATTTGCTGCCGCTTTAATATCTGCTGGAGTTGTACTTTCGATATAGCCATTATAAGAATGGTAATAATCCGGGCTTCCGCCATATACTTCGCTTTGAGCTAAGATATCAGACTTACCACCGAACCCACCGATCCTTTCAACGCCACGAATAAAATTAGCAAAGTAAGTTGTTTTAACTCTATCTAATTCTTTTTGTGTAACTCCATCTTTAAGGATTTTTGCCATCTCTTCATCAATGACTTTTTCTACTGCCGAAACAGGTATTCCCGGTTTAACGTCAGCAACGATATTGAACTGACTTCCGATCTCACCTGAGCTATAATACACCGAAACATTAGTACATATCTGATCTGTATAAACTAATCTTTTATTTAGGCGTGAAATTTTTCCACTCGATAGAATATCAGTTAATAAATCGAGATGAGCTAATTCTTTACTGCCCCATTGAGGGACATTCCAGATTTTATAAAGACGTGATTGAGGTACTCGGTCTTCTGCTACAACTCTTTTGCTTCCGACCATCTTAGCAACATTCATTTCAGGTTTTGTGAGTGGAGGTCCGGGAGGAATATCACCGAAGTATTTTTCTACTTTGATCTTTACGTCATCAGCTTTTACATCACCGGCAACAACAAGAACTGCATTAGCAGCACCGTAATAAGTTTTGAACCATTCCTTAACGTCATCCAATGAAGCGGCGTTCAGGTCGTCCATTGAGCCGATTACTGTCCATGAATATGGATGCCCTTTAGGATAGCAATTTGTAGTGATAATTTCTTCAGCGATAGCATAAGGATCGTTTTCACCTTGACGTTTTTCATTTTGAACTACTCCACGCTGTTCATCTAATTTGCCTTGTGTAATAGCTCCGATCATATGTCCCATACGATCAGATTCCATCCATAATGCTAAATCAAATGCAGATGTAGGAACATTTTCAAAATAATTTGTACGGTCATTATTGGTGGTACCATTTAAGTCAGTAGACCCGACTTGCTCCATTATCTGAAAATAATCATTGTCATAATTTTCGCTGCCATTGAACATAAGATGTTCGAATAGGTGAGCGAAACCAGTCTTACCCGATTTCTCATTTTTTGAGCCGACATGATACCAGATATTGAGTGCTACGATTGGAGCTTTGCTATCTTCGTGAACGATAAGTGTAAGTCCATTATCGAGTACGAATTTTTGATACTTAATTTCTACTTGATTAAGTTTTTGAGAAAATAATTGAGTCGATAATAAGAAGATAAATAAACTAACAAATAATTTTAATTTCATAACGCTCCTTTATTTAATTATTGCCCCTGTACCTTTAATTTGATAATTACCAGCCGGTGAACAGGTTTCACCTTCGGCGTGAGAATGCTCTTCTTCAGTAGTCGTTACAATTTCTTTTTTATCAGTATCTTTTTTTATGACTTCTTTTTTAACTACTTTTTCCATTTCGACATTAAGAGTTCCGGCTGATTCTGAAGCTTCGTGTTCCATTTCTTCTTCATCATTAGCTTCAACTTTATAAACAACACCTTCGGCAACAACTGTTTTACCTATGGCGTCTTTTGGAAATACGATTACACCATCATCTACTTTCACTTTGATAATCTGATCTTCTTTGTCGCCTTGAACGTCAATCCAGCATCCCGCATGTTCGCAGACTTTTACAATTTTGCCGGTAATCTGAACTGTCTTACCCTCGTACTCTTTTGAATGATGAAGAATTTTTACGATTTTGGTTTGTTCTTTCAGTGTAAGATCCTTTCCATATTTTTCTTCACCTTCAGCATTTATAATTGAAGCAGTAAAAACAACGGCAAGCAAAATTAATAAAAGACGTTTAGTCATATTTTCCCCTCTTTTGATTTATTGATATTATTTGATATTATTTGATATAATAAGTTATCTCACAAAATAATCAAATTCAATAAAAAAGCTTTTCTTATATTTGCTTAAAATAGTTAGGATTATGTACGCACAAGTAGTTTTCCCCTTAAGTTTTAGGAATAATTTTACTTATTCAATACCGCCGGAGCTTGATAATTTGGTTCAAGTTGGCGTTAGAGTTGTTGTACCTTTCGGGAAAAGGGTACTTACTGGATTTGTTGTAGCTCTTACTAAAACCACCGACATAAAAGAAACGATCAAACCGATTAGAGATGTACTTGATGAATTACCTATCTTCGATAGCGAATCGCTCAAATTTTATGAATGGATTTCGGAATATTATATCAGTTCACTCGGAGAGGCATTAAAAAATTCTGTTCCTTATGGAAGTGATGTAGAATCAAAAAAGAAAATTGCCGCTGACCAAGACTATTGCTATAAATTATATACCGAGCATAAAAAGAAAAGCAGTAAACAAGCTAAACTATTAGCCAAACTCGCTGAAAAAGAAGTTCACACCATTTCCCAACTACAAAAAGAGCTTAAGAATAAAAACATCTATTCATCTTTAAGATCGCTCCAAAAAATCGGGGCTGTAACAATAGTCGATGAAGTAGAAAATGCAAAGGTAAAAGTAAAGACTCAGAAATTTGTATCGTTAGCAAAATCAAATGATGAAACTTTTGATTTCATACCTGAGATCGAAAATCGTTCTCCCAAACAGTTAGCAATAATTATGGAACTTGTTTCATCTAAACTACCTGAAATAATGATGTCCGAGCTCATCGAAAAAACTAAAAGCAATCATTCTTCCCTCTCATCACTTGAGAAGAAGGGGTTAGTAAAAATATTCAATAAAGAGATTGATAGAGTATTTTTTGAATCGTATAACGAAGAACTTAAGGATATAATCCTTACTCCTGATCAGAAAAAGATTGTTAAGGAAGTGGGCAATAAAATTGAGAAGAAGGAATTTGAAGTCTATCTACTGCATGGAATTACAGGCAGCGGTAAGACTCAAGTTTATATTGACCTGGCAAAAAAAGCGATAGAGCAGGGCCAGGATATAATTATTCTAGTGCCTGAAATTTCTCTCACACCGCAAATCACTTCTCGATTTATTAATGTATTTAAAGAATTAGTAACCGTAATACATAGCCGTCTGGGATTAGGAGAAAGGTATGATTCATGGCGCGGTATTATAAGTGGAAAATATAAGATTGTAATTGGACCTCGCTCGGCACTTTTTGCCCCTTTAAAAAATCCTGGAATCATTATAGTCGATGAAGAACATGATCAAAGTTACAAACAGCAGGATGTAACTCCGAAATATAATGCACGTGATGCGGCGATTGTTAGGGCTAAATTTTCTTCATGTCCTGTGTTGCTCGGTTCTGCCACACCATCAGTAGAAAGTATGTACAACGCAAAAAGCGGAAAATATAAATTAATAGAACTGCCCGAAAGAGTTGATAATGCTAAATTGCCTAAGATTAGTTTGATTGACTTAACTATCGAGAAAAAACATAAACGTGTAGAAGGTATTTTTTCTACTACATTTTTGGATGCGATAGGTGATAAGCTTAAGAAAAAAGAGAATGTAATAATTCTTCAAAATAGGCGCGGATTTGCCACTCAAATTTTTTGTAATGATTGCGGTGAAATTGTTCAATGCAGGGATTGCTCGGTGGCTATGGTTTATCATATCCGCACTAATACATTGCAATGCCATTACTGCGGATCAGCTCAGCAAGCTCCGCAAGCATGTCCTACATGCGGATCTATTAATATAAAATTTTCCGGTACAGGTACTCAAAGAGTTGAAGACGAATTAGAATACTATTTCCCTAATGCAAAGATTCAAAGAATCGATTCTGATTCAATTAGCAAAAAAGGTTCATTAAGCGAAATACTGAATGAATTTAGAAAAGGGAATATCGATATACTCGTTGGTACTCAGATGGTTTCAAAAGGACTAGATTTTTCTAATGTTACATTAGTTGGTGTGGTTTCAGCTGAGACCTCTTTATGGCTTCCCGATTTCAGGGCAGATGAAAGAACATTCCAATTATTAACTCAAGTATCTGGACGTGCAGGAAGAAGTGCTATTAGCGGTCAGGTTCTTATTCAAACCGTTAATCATAAACACTTCGTACTTCAGAAAGTTCTAGAAAATGACTATGCAGGATTTTATGAAAAGGAGATTGAATTAAGAAGCAGTGGAGATTATCCTCCTTTCTCACGACTCGCATTAATAGAAATAAAAGATGAAGATGAAAGAAGAGCGAAATCTGCAATCGTTGAATTTCATAGCTATCTAAAGAAATATGAGAATAAATTAAAAATCTCTCCTCCGGCAGAAGCAATCATATATAAAATAAAAGGTTTCTACCGTTTTCAAATACTTGTAAAAAGTCTTAGGACTAAAGATCCGAGTGGGAAAAATTTAAGAGAAGCTGTGATGAATACTTTTATCACATTTAATCAAAAAACGAAATTCAAAGATTCACGATTAATAATCGATATCGATCCGCAATCTATTATATAATATGCACTACTATAAAATCTATAAACCATATGGAGTGCTTTCTCAATTTAGTGATAAAGATGGGAGAAGAACCTTAGCCGATTTAAATAATTTTCCTAAAGATGTTTATCCGATAGGCAGATTGGATATGGATAGTGAAGGACTATTAATTTTATCAGATGATAAAAAACTAAATGACAGAATGTTGAATCCAAGCAGCAAAGAAGAGAAAGAATATTATGTTCAGGTGGAAAATATTCCGGCTCCTCAAAAACTAATCGAATTTAGTCAAGGAATAATTATAGAAGGGAAGCGGACTCTGCCAGCAAAAATAAAAATAATTGAGCCACCTAAATTTGAACCACGCATCCCGCCTATTAGAGAACGCAAATCGATACCTGATTGCTGGCTGAGTGTAACTCTTATTGAAGGTAGAAATAGACAAGTAAGAAAAATGACCGCCGCTATCGGTTGCCCTACTCTTCGTTTAGTTCGGATTAGAATCGGGAATATTTTACTCGCAGATATGAACCCGGGAGAAGTAAAAGAATTAAAAAGAGAAATTTTTTATTAAGTATAAAAAATATAAAAAGTGGTATCAAGCAATTAAGTTACTTGATACCACTTTAAAAATTTAATTACCTGCGAATGCTTTTAGGAATGGGAATGATTGAGCTAAGTAAAACATGACCAACCCGAATCCAAGCCACAATCCAAATACAGTTGCAAAATAAGGAACGACACTTTTTGCTTTAAACATCTTTGCAAAACCTATACTTATGATTGCATAGAACCAAATTGAGAAAACATCTAATTTAGATAATAACCAATTAGGAAGTGAATTAACATCCAAACCCATTATTGAAGCAACACTTGTGGAAGCAAAAAATCGGTCTGTAACTAAAGCTAATATTACCATTGCGACTATCTGTACTACAATAATATAATATGGGAGACCATAAGCTGACATAGCAACTTTGTAAGTACCATCCCCTCCGAGCAAAAATTTTATAATGAGGAAAAAAACACCTGAAATTACAAAGAATGAAACGAACATAATAATAAAAATTCCAATGACGGTAAATACCGCTTGCATTCCTGCCCCTTCGCTCATTCTTTCTTGAATAGCATCAAGCTGTTGATTTTTTACTTCTTCTGTCATTTTGCCTTCTTTAACCATTTGATCGAACTGTTTTTCGATCTCAGTCATCTGCTTTTCAACCATGTTGTGCTTGATGACGGGATTACTCATCATAATAAAATTAGATAATGAAGCTGCCACGATTAAAATCAATAGCGGGATTATCCAATCGGTTGTTTTTGGAGACATTGTGGACATTCTTTGGAAGAGATTACTTGGTTCAGTGAATACTCCAACTAACTTATCAGTGTGATTCAAAGTCTCGTCTGTTTCTTCCATTACATCTTCTACTTCTGAAAATTTAGGATTTTCGAGGTCGCTCATTTACTACTCCTAATTTTGATTGGTTTTATTTCACTAAGTTAAGAAAAATTGTAATATATATTGTAAATTTTGTTAATGAAATTATTTCTGGAGAGAAAATGAAAACAATTATTGAACCTTTCAAAATTAAATCAGTAGAGCCGATTAAATTCACAACTAGAGAGGAAAGAAAAGCAATTTTAAAGAAAGCAGGTTATAATCCATTTATGATTCATGGTGATGATGTATTGATTGATCTATTAACAGATAGCGGAACATCAGCAATGAGTTCACGTCAATGGGCTGGAATTATGGATGGAGACGAATCGTACGCAGGATCAAAAAGTTATTTCCGTTTTGAAGCGGCAGTAAAAAAAATTACAGGACACGAGTTTATAATCCCTACACATCAAGGACGTGCAGCAGAGAAGATAATTTTTTCTATTACAGGCGGTGAAGGGAAATTTTATCCGAATAATACTCACTTCGATACAACCCGCGCCAATATTGAATTTACAGGTGCAGAAGCTTTTGATTTATTAAATGAAATTGGTAAGCATCCCGAAATTAAAGCTGATTTCAAAGGCAATATGGATGTAGAAGCATTAGAAAAATTCATTAAAGAAAGGGGTAAAGAAAATATTCCTTTCGTAATGATAACGGTAACGAATAATTCAGGTGGCGGTCAGCCCGTTTCGATGCAAAATATTAAAGATGTAAAATCAGTTTGTAAAAAATATGACCTACCCTTATTCCTTGACGCTTGTAGATTTGCAGAGAATGCATATTTTATTAAGATAAGAGAAAAAGGATACGAGAATAAATCGGTATTAGAAATTTGCCAAGAAATGTTTTCATATTCTGATGGCGCTACAATGTCAGCTAAGAAAGATGCATTAGTGAATATTGGTGGTTTCTTATCACTTAATAATGAAGAGATTGCAACCAAGTGCAGGAATCTTTTAATTGTAACTGAAGGCTTCCCTACTTATGGTGGATTAGCCGGAAGAGATTTAGAAGCAGTGGCGCAGGGCTTGGAAGAAGTTGTCGAGGAAAGCTACCTTCAATATAGAATCAGAAGTACTGCATATCTTGGAGAGAAATTAGTCGCAAATGGTATTCCGATTATCGAGCCACCGGGAGGACATGCAATTTATATTGATGCAAAAAGATTTCTTCCGGACGTTCCCGCTCATCAATATCCGGGACAAGCAATCGCTTGCGACCTTTATTTAGAGGGTGGAATACGTGCATGCGAAATCGGAAGTGTAATGTTTGGAAGAATTGATAAATTAACCAGCGATTTTATTCCCGCTATGATGGAGCTTGTCCGCCTTGCAATTCCAAGAAGAGTTTATACTCAAAGTCATATCGATTATGTAGCGGAAGTATGTATTGAATCATTTAAGAACAGAAGCAAAATGAAAGGAATGGAGATAACTTATGAAGCGCCAATGTTAAGGCATTTCACGGCGCAGTTTAAACCATTATAAGAATGAAGATAAAAAAACATTTTAGCATAAAACCGGGGCGGCAAATTTTCCGAGTGCTCATTACGCCCCTCGGTAAATTAATAGTCGATTCGAGAGATATTGATACGAAAGAAGCTTTCTTCTCGTGTATCGATCCCAATACAAAGAAAGTAATTTTCAAGGATTTCCAGTTCGAAGAAAAATATTGGATTGGTATAGAGGCGATGATTGGAGATATTATGTATCTCCATAAATTTACCAAACCCGATATGCCCGGTCATAAAGAGATTATTGCTATCGATCTTCTGACTCAAAAAACTTTATGGAGTGAATTAAAATATTCGTTTCTATTCGCTTATGAAAATAGAATCTACTGTTATTTCCAAAAATTTGAGGAAAGAGATTTTGTAGCTCTTGATTATTTCACCGGGAAGATAGTTGAAAATTTTGGAAGCGATTATAGCAAGATTAATGAGCGGTACGAAAAATCAGAAAAAGAAAAATATTCCAATGAATTTAAGTTCCCCGATATATTAACGGGAATCGGTATTCCTGAAATTTTTTATATTAATATAACTCATGAAGAAGAAGTCGAAGGAGATATTGAATATTTACTCTACGATGATTTGATACTACTGAATTTCCATAAAAAAAATGTTAATGGATTTTTACAGAATAAATTCATAGCATTTAGTAGAGAGAATAATAAGATTATTTATGAAGAAGTCCTTAATGCGAATGCTAAGGCAAATGTTCCGGGTTCATTCTTCGTACATCGTAATTATCTTTATCTATTAAAAGAAAAAACGGAGTTGATAGTAAAAAAAATTGTATGACATTTTCAATTGAAGAGAAGAAACTTTTATTAAGCATAGCGCGCGAATCAATAGAATCGCAGTTATTAGGGACTAAATTTCATTTCACTGACTTTAGTTCAATTCCTAATTTTTCGCTTAAAGCCGGTGCTTTTGTTACTCTTACAATTAAGAACCAATTGCGCGGATGTATCGGTTTTATAGTTTCGGATCAAGAATTATATAAAACGGTTCATGAAGTCGCTATCGAAGCCGCTTTTGAAGACCCACGATTCCCCTCGCTTTCTTCAGATGAATTGAAAGATGTCCGGTTAGAAATTTCAGTTTTATCGCCTCCATTTCCGATGAAAAGCTATGATGAGATTGAATTGGGAGTGCATGGGCTGATTCTAAATGAAAAGGGGAAAAGAGGACTATTACTGCCTCAAGTACCGATAGAACATGAGATGAATAAAGAAGAATATCTGGATGCTATCTGTCAAAAGGCAGGACTGCCAAAAAACTCATGGCGAAATAAACAGCTTAATATTGACCTTTTTACTGCGGAAGTATTTTCTGAAAATGAATTATTCTCTTAAATGAAAGGGAGGAACAAATGAATTCGATTAGAAAACCGGCGGTATCGGGGACATTTTATCCCCGCGAAAAAGTGCAGCTCGAAAACGAAATTAAATTAATGCTCAATCTCGCAAAGAGTGACTTCGATATTTCAAAAAGAATTTTTGGATTGATCGTTCCTCATGCAGGATATGTTTATTCAGGAAAAACAGCCGCTACGGCATATAATCTTATCAAGAGCAAAAATATTTCCACTGTAATTATTATTTCTCCAAGTCATAGAGAATATTTTCCGGGTATTTGCGTATTTAACGGAGATGCTTATGAAACTCCTCTCGGCATAGTAAAAATTAATGAAGAGATAAGAGCAAAATTATTAGAAAATTCTAAATCTATTTTTGCCGGAACAAATGGGCATAAAGGAGAACATGCTATTGAAGTCCATATTCCATTTTTGCAGATGATCTTAGATGAGTTTTCGATTGTGCCGATTACTATTGGCGATCAGAGTAAAAATTATTTAGATGAACTTGCAGAAAAATTATCCGAAATATCCGATGGTGGAATATTAATGATTGCTAGTACGGACCTATCGCATTTCTATACTCATGATACAGCGAATGAATTAGATTCAATTATGGAAAAGTATATTGCAGATTATGATCCCATTGGTTTGCAGAAAGCACTCGATGAAGGTAAATGCGAAGCTTGTGGCGGAGGTGCGGTAGTAGCACTTCTTAATGCAGCTAAGAAAGAAAATTTCAAAAACGTAAAAATTCTATCCCGAACCAATTCTGGCGATGTAACAGGAGATTTCTCGGAAGTAGTGGGTTATCTTTCGGCTGTTATTTATTAATTTTAAAAACTAATCTAATTCAAATTCCTTTACTGCCGTTGCAGTTTCATCCGAATATTTATCCATTACATTAAAAATTAATTTGTAAGTCCCTTTCTCATAAGTAGAATCCAATTCTGCTTGGATATCAATTCTAAAATCTTTTAATACTTCCGGAGTCGGTTGATTTAATTCTCCTTTTTTGAAATCTACTGCTACTTCTCCATTTGGTTTTTGCAGATTTACTGAATAGAGAAGATGAATGCTATAAATACCATTCGCTTCAGCATTAGTAAAATCTTTAGCAATTATGGAAGCATTAAGTTCTGAGCCATTATCTAAAGTAAATGTAAATGCTTCAGCAGAGGTTAGAGTCATTTCTTTTTTTTCTTTCGAACATCCAACAATAATAAGTGCAATAAATAAAAATGAGATTAATTTTTTCATAATATCCTTTCAGTAAATACCCCGCTTCTAACGAAGCGGGGTAAGTTGTAATTAATTATTCTTTTTGAAATGACTCATAAAATCTACTAAAGCTTCTACGCCATGCTGTGGGAAAGCATTATAGATAGATGCGCGGATACCACCGACTGATCTATGTCCTTTAAGACCTTCAAAGCCGACTTTCTTTGCTTCTTCAATAAACTTCTTTTCTAGTTCTTCGTTTGGAAGTCTATATGTTACATTCATCAAAGAGCGGTCTTCAACTGCCGTAGTACCACGATAGTAACCATCGCTTCCATCGATTGCTGAATAAAGTATTCCTGCTTTTTCTACGTTTTTCTTATACATTACATCTAATCCGCCCATACCCAATAACCATTTGAATACCAATCCCATTATATAGATTGTATAGGTAGTAGGAGTATTATACATTGAATCGTTATCGACATGAATTTTATAATTCATATAAGTGTGCAATTCGTCTGATGACCTTTCCAAGAGATCGTTGCGTAAAATAACACAAGTAACGCCGGAAGGTCCTAAGTTTTTCTGTGCACCTGCATAAATCAAAGCGTATTTGGTGATATCTAGTTTCTTGTGCATAAAGTCAGAAGAAGCATCGCAAACTAATGGAACGTTTCCAACTTCAGGTTCACTGTGCCATTCAGTTCCGTAGATTGTATTATTAGATGTATAGTGAACATAAGAAGCATCAGCATCAAGTTTTAATTCTGATTGTTTTGGAATACGTGAAAAATTATCAGCTTCGGTTGTAGCGGCAATATTTACTTTCCCTACTCTCTTTGCTTCCTTTGCAGCTTTCTTTGCCCATGAACCGGTAGAAATATAATCTGCTTTATTATTTGGAGGCATTAAGTTTAATGGGACCATTGAAAACTGTAAAGTAGCTCCGCCCTGTAAAAACAGTATTGAATAATTATCAGGGATGCCGAGCAAAGTTTTCATATCAGCTTTTGCAGCATTAATAATTCCATCGAATATTTTTCCACGATGGCTCATTTCCATTACCGACATTCCGCTTCCTTTATAAGAAAACAGATCCTTCTGCGCTTCTAATAATACTTCCTCGGGTAGTATCGCAGGACCGGCACTTACATTATAAATTCTCTTTTCCATTTTATTATTCCTTTATTAAATTGTATGTATTAATAATCCATCTCTTAATTTTGGTTCAAACCAAGTTGATTTCGGAGGCATTATTTCTCCGGCATCAGAAATCTTTATCAAGTCTTCAATCGAAACAGGATATAATGAAAATGCGATTTGAGCTTTACCTTCATTTACAAGTTTTTCTAATTCGGCAGTACCTCTGATTCCGCCAATAAAATCAATGTTATTATCAGTTCTTGGATCACCTATTCCGAACATCGGATGAAGTAAATAATTATGAAGAATACTTACATCAAGATTATCTCCTTGAGTTTCACCCGGCTTTACGTTTTCGTTCGGTGTAATTTCGTACCATTCATTGTCATAATAAAAACAGAATGTTTTTGGCTGAGCCGGAGATGGAGAATCTGCTTTTACAATTCTGAAATTTTCTTGAATCTTATTGAATAGTTCATCTTTTGTAATATCGTTCAAATCAAGAACTATGCGGTTATAAGGAAGAATAGCCAATTGCTCGGCAGGGAATAGAACAGCCAAAAAGAAATTATATTCTTCTTTGCCGGTATGTGCCGGATTCATTTTTGATTTTTCTTTTTGAGCACGGCTTGCGCTTGCGGCTCTATGATGCCCATCAGCAATATAAAGATAAGGTACTTTTGCAATCAATGAAGCAACCTTTGAAGAATTATCTATTGACATAGCCCAAACTGAATGACGGATTCCATCTGCAGACGTAAAATCATAAAGTGGTTTATCTTTTTTTGTTTCTTCTACGATTTGATTTACTACATCCGTTCCGTGATATGTTAGAAATACAGGACCTGTCTGTGCATTAGTCGTAATGATATGATTTGTTCTGTCATCTTCTTTTAACTTACGAGTCTTTTCATGTTTTTTGATTACGTCATTATTGTAATCATCGACAGAGAAAGTAGCCGCAATACCTGTTTGAGTTTGCGATCCCATAATTAATTGGTAAACATAAAGATGAGGTTCTTTTTCTTGAATTAATGGAGCTTCGTTTTTGAGGCGTTCAAAATTTTCTTTTGCTTTTTCATAAACCGAAGATGAATAAACATCCACTTTGTTTTTGCATTCAATTTCGGAACGAGTAACACGTAAAAAGGAAAGAGGATTTCCTTTTGCTAAATCGGCAGCTTCATCTTTGTTCAATACATCGTATGGCACACTCGCTACGAGATGTGCTACTTCCGGAGCAGGTCTGACTGCTCTAAAAGGTCTAATTACAGCCATTATTCACCCTATAATTGTTTTTATTAGTTACAAGTAAAATAGGGTTTTAATATCTGAATGTAAAATTTAACGGAGGTGATTTAGTACGATTTTCATAAAAAAACCGCCCAATAACTTAATTTTGGACGGTTTTAATATCATCAGCCATTTTGATTTTTTGCTGTAAGTATTACTCTATGTCTTACTCAATCAGCGAAATCATCGCAGAAATTTCTTCTACCATTTTATCAGCATCGCCTTCATATCCTACACTCTTAAAACGAATATTTCCGTTTTTATCGATGATAAATTTAGTAGGAATACCTGATACTTTGTATGAAGTAATAACACTATTATCTAAATCCATTAATACTTGGAATGGGTATTTAGTTTTTACGATAAAATCCTTTGCATTTTGAATCTTGTCTTCTACTCTTTCCCATGTATTAACGAATAAGAATTTTACTTTATCGTTCTTGGCATATTTCTCAACAGCTTTCTGCATAGCAGGGAAAGAGGCGAGACATGGACCGCACCATGTAGCCCAGAAATCAACAATCACAGTTTTGCCCTTTAATGAAGCAAGTGAAACTTCCGTGCCATCTAAGTCCTTCAATGTAAATACCGGAGCCGGGTCGTTCATCATTTTTTCTTTCAATTCATCTTTCATTTTAGTATTTGCTACTTCTCTTAATAAAGAATAATAAGAATCAAATTTATCAGCCGAACCACCGGTCTTAGAATATGCTTGTGAAAGTAAGTCTTTCATAGCAGGTGTGCTATGACTTTCTTTAATAAATTTTTCAAGTTCAGTTTTTGCTTTATCGAATTTATTTAGTTCGACTAATAATTTTACGTAAGCCTCATTCACTTCAGGGTCTGCTTCTTTATTTAGTTCTACGGCTTCTGTATAAGCTTTCAATGCTTCATCTTGTTTACCCAATTTTTCATATAGCTCACCTTGAGTGCTAAGAATAACTGCGGTAGTGTAATCATTATTCTGGAACCATTCTTCATTAGTCATATATGGAGGTTTTGTTGGACTAATATACTTTGAATTAGTTTTTGCTTTTGCAACACCGGAATCAAGTACCTTCTGTGCGAGATCAAGTAAAGTATCTTTTGTAACAATTGTATTTGCTAAAGAACCATATTGACTTGTCATTTCTGGTTTATAATTCTCTTCTAAGAAATCATAAGTCTCTTGATATTTTTTGTTTGCTATCAATGCTTTTGTATAGTCGGCTAAAAAGTAAGGGAAATTTTTATAATGAGAGAAATCTTTTTTAATTTCTGTAATTATTTTTGTTTTTTCTGCAAGGTCATTTGTTTTCCGCAAAGTAGTATATTTTTCCATCATAGCAGATTCGTTGTTAGGAAATTTCTCGTTAAATAATTTTTTATACTTGGCGCTATTATCAATATCTTTAGTTCTCTCATACCAATTAGCTAATAAAGAATATTGTTCTTCATTAAGATTAGATGTTTTGGAAAGTTTTTCTAATTCAGGGTGTATTTTATCTTTAGCTTTTGCCGGGTCTTTACCATTTATAGCATTAAAATATCCGCTAAGGTAATCCTTTTTAACATTTGGATTAGCCGCAAAATCTTTTTCAAATAGTAAAATTGCTTTTTCGTAATCCCTTCCTAAGTCAACATAAGCGACCCACATTGCGTAAGCTGTAGCTAAAGCAGCATCCGCTCCCGGAAGAAGTTTTCCATCTTTGCCCGATAGCTGAATTACATATCCTTTGCCATCATTATTATCTTGTTTTTCTCCCTCTTTAAAAACAATGAATAATCCAAGAGCTGAATCAGATGGTGTTACGGTAAATGAATTTGATTTAACCGGATATTCGGAAGTGGAATAAAGATCTTTACCATATTCATATACATAAGCTTTTATTTCATTTGATTTTTCTAATGAAGTGCCTTTTGCTTCATAATTAACAGTAATTTTTTGATCTTGAATAGGTTTTTCTGGACTGAAACTGAAATTATTTGATTGCGCATTTGTTAAAATTGCTGCAAATAAAAATAATACGAATAACTTTGTTTTCATTTATACCCCTTTTAATAAAATAATCAGACTAAATTATCACAATTTCCCCCATAATGTAAACTAAATAAATAGGGAGGAAATGTTTTTTTTACATTGAGGGTAGCCTCATAGTTCCAGTATTTGTGATACTCTCTACTTTGAATTAAATATGAAGAAAGCCGGTTCTAATGAGATAGTAGTATTATGTATTAAGATTCGTTTTTATTTTACTTTCTGTTTGGGTGGAGTATGATATAAGATTAAATGTAGGAATACACTTTGTGGTGATCAAAGTAAATAATTAGGAAGTTGTGTCAGATAAGGAATATTAATACAAATCAGTTTATAAAAAAATGATCACCAACCATTACCCAGGAAGATATCGATGGTCGGTAATCACTTTAAAATATTAAAAATATTATTCCTGTTCTACAATTCTAAATGAATGTGTTATGGGCATAGCTTTTTCTAACATAGCTGTAACGCTGCAATACTTTGTCTGTGAAAGGTCAATTGCTTTCTCGACATCTTTCTCATTAATTCCTTTACCATAGAAAACATATTCAAGATGAATTTTAGTAAAAACTTGCGGATGAGTTTCTGCTACATCAGCCTCGAGATTAATCTCAAATCCATCGATTTTTATTCTTTTTTTCTGGAGAATAGCTGTTACATCACTGCCTGTGCATCCACCGAGAGCGAGTAAAATAAGTTCTTTTGGTCTTGTAGCACCATTACTGCCGCCAAAATTCTCCGGACCATCCATCATGACCCAATTATTAGAATCGGCTTTACCTGCGAATGTTATTCCCTGAACTTGTTTTACAAAAGCTTTTTTTTTGCTCATATTAATCCCATTATTTTAACTACATATAAGATAGAAATAATCGTAAAAAGATTCAGAAATTGGATATTTTGTTTTTATTATTCAGATTAATTTTTATATTCGTTTAATAAAATAATAGAGCGATGAAACTAAAGCCCCTTATACCGAAATCGGAAGCCAGAAAAATGGCAGTGAAAAGAAGGAGTGAATTATCTCCTGCCGAAATAAAATCAAAAACTAATTATATAATTGAAAGATTATTAAAATTAGATGACTTCGTTCATGCAAAAACTGTATTCGTTTATCTAGCAAGCAGAAGTGGTGAAGTGGATACACGAAAATTAATCGATAATATGGAAGGATGGGGCAAAACGATAATCATTCCCAAACTCAGCAGATCGAATAAAAAATTCAAACGCTCGAATTTTATGGGATGGGATCATATAGTTAAAAATAATGAAGGATACTACGAGCCGATAGTCGGTATCGATGAGGAGTTGACTGATATTGATTTATTTATAGTCCCCGCTTTGGCAATTTCTATTCTCGGTCAGCGAGTAGGTTATGGCGGCGGCTATTACGATAACTTATTAAAAAATATTCGAGCTCCAAAGATAGTTCTTGCCTTCGAGTTTCAAGTCTTCGAAAATATTGAAACAGATGTTCATGATGTAAGAATAGATAGAATTGTAACCGAGCGAAGAGTAATAAATTCACGCGAACCACAAAAAAGAGCTTTGGAACTTCTCTAAGTTTTCTAATGGAAGATAACAACAATTCTTTTATAGATTTTAATTCGCTTGATGATTCAACGCAAAATAATAATCAATTTAGCATACCTCCAAGAAAAGTATTTGCAAGATCTAATAATGATATTATTATTTCGGGGACATGTGCCGGCTTTGCCACTTATCTAAATATCTCTCCATTAATTGTAAGAATAACAGCCATAATTTCTGTATTCTTTGGTGGCTGGGGATTAATAATTTATTTGATCTCTGCATTAATACTTCCGATTAATAAAATCTTTATTCCATCCAATGAATTAGAAATAAATGAAATTAATGAAGGAAGAATAAAATCGCTTGTTGCCGGTGTGCTAATATTTGCAGGGCTTTATACAATTCTAAATAAATTCCATCTTAGCTTTGTTCTTAATCCAAACTCATATTCTTGGAATGTTTTCATTCCGTTTGGTGCAATTGCGATTGCACTACTAATCAGCAGAAATAATCGAGGGGAAGCGATTACTTTTCCCGAAGAAAAAGTTCGTCTCGTCAAATCAATATCCAATAAATACTTAAGAGGGGTTTGTGGGGGACTTGCAAATTACTTCGATCTAAAACCGGAAATTATTAGAACTTTTTTTGTTTTAATAACTTTTATTACGGCTGGACTCGGAATCCTTATTTATATCCTACTCGATCTCGGTATGGAGAGAAATGATGAATAAGAAAAGAATTGTTTCGATCTCCTTATTCTTATTTGGATTTCTTATGATTGCCAATCTTTTTATGAATTTTTATCTAAGCTTTTATGAGATAACCGCTATTACATTTTTGGTCTATGGAATCTCAAGCATTTTTTATGGATTTAAGTTCGGCAATAGAGGAATAATATTTCTGGCTTCGATTACATTTCTTTCGGGAATATTCTTATTAGTATTAGAAAATGCGCACTTAATAAATACTCGCGGAATTTATCTTACAGGTTCTCTTTTTATTCTTGGAAGTGCTTCGCTTATGCTCTTTATTTATGATAGTAAAATAAAAATATTACTTATTGTTTCTCTTTCACTAATTGCATTCAGTATTGCATCTATATTCTTGCTTGATATTAATTCTATTAAATCGATAATAGAATTAACGGATAGAATAATGTCGGTAATATATCCCTACTTTTTAATAGCACTCGGATTATTTTTACTTACGGGGAGTTTTACTAAGGAGTAAATTGCCCGATCGGAAAACTGTTTCGCCTGTCGGTAGTTCCGAACCCGCTGCAGGTTCTTTTGTAATAACCACATATTCAATATTACTAAAAGAGAAATCGGGTAATGTATTTAACGGAATATATTTCGATCCTGTTTGCGGGGCGAAAAGTGCTGCTGAAACATACTTGCCTTTATTCTGCCACCAAAGTTGATAGTTTTCATCACCTTTAATTGCAGGCAGATCATTTAATTCCAACATCCCTTTTTGTTGTGCAGAGGTAAGATATAATTTAACGTATCCGCCAAAACTCGGATTTACATTCGGAACGTCAATAATCATGAGGTCTTTAAGTTTTAGGAAATCTAAAATTGGAGTATTCTCACGAGTAAATTCATCTTTGTTTCTTAGTTCGCTTCGTAAAGATTTTATTTCTTCACTCATTAAATCGACTTTTGTATTAAGATCGTTCGTCCAAGAAAAACTAAAATAGCCGATGATAATAAATAGTACAAGAGAAAGAAGTATTGCTAACCAACTAACAACTGAAGAAGAAGTCGGTTTATCAATCTCTTTCCTCTTTGATTCCATAGTGTTATGCTGAGGCGAAAAAAGAGATGGGGGTGAATCACCTATTTGCGGCATAGTTCTTCTCCCGATGGTTTTACTCTTAGAATTTGTCGCTCTATGTTCATCCGGTTCGGGTGTCGGCTCGGGGAGTGATGCGGGTTCTTCGGGTCGATAGGTCGGTTCACCTTTAAATACCGTTACTCTATCCTGAGGCGCATTGTCTTCGGTATAATGTATCTTTGTAGCAAAAGATTTTGAGCTTGCAAAATTAGGCATTTCCCCAATCTGTGTTAGCGTCTTTTTTCTCTCTTCTTTAATTTTTGCTTTAATTTCTTCTTGAAGACTAATGAGTTTTTTAGCTACCTTTTCTTTAAGAACAGGATCAGGTTTTTCAAGATCTAAAATTGCAGGAACCATAGCAATAATATTTTGTAATTCACTCAATTCATTTTCAGGAAGTTGACCGCCGGAGCGGATATAGTCCTTGAATTGAATAAAATTTTCTTTATCCATACAGCCGCAAGAAAAAGCTGCTATCATTTCATGTATTGCTTGTTCTGCCATTTTATTCTTTGATTAAAAAATCTCTTAAGTTATATAATGCCATCATAATTTTATGTCGAACTGTTTCCAAAGGTAGATTGAGTTTTTGAGAAATTTCGGAAAAGGTGAAACCTTCATAGTATGCTAAGTGAAGCACATATTTTTGAGAATCAGTTAATTTTGATAGTGCCTTTTCCATCTTAGGGCGTATGCTCATTACAGTTTCAAAATCCAAACTATCGATATCTCGCTGAAATGTTGGGATAATAAAATAGTCTTCATATTCAGTATCGTAGGGTGCTAAGGTGAAATTAGAATTGCGATTTCTTCTTAGGTTGTCAATTGCTTTATTGCGTGCGAGTGTTACAAGCCACGTATATACATTACCGGCAGCAAAATCAAATTGATCTATCTTCTGCCAGACTACTACAAATAGGTCCACAAGCAATTGCTCTGCAGTCGCTTCATCAGGAGAGATTTTTTTTATGACGGTGTAAAGTAGTGATGAATAGCGATCGTATAATTCTTCCAATGCCCGCGATTCTAACCGTGCTATCTCCTGCATCAATTCAAGGTCGTTTAAATTTTTGTATTTATTCAATATTTTATAGAATTAAATTGTGAACGGTCAAACCTAATATTAAAAGCAAAAATAAACAAATTCTTTACAAAATTCGTACATAATTTTAAAGTTTCCGCTTGTTTTTAGTATATTTTCACACTTTAATAATAAATGTATGGCAAAAATGAGATCGAACGAAATAAGAAACGAGTTTTTTGAATTTTTTAAAGAAAAAAATCATAAAGTAGTTCCGAGTGCTCCGGTAGTTCCTTATGATGATCCGACACTGCTTTTTACGAATGCCGGTATGAATCAATTCAAAGATGTTTTTCTTGGAACCGGTAAGAGAGATTATAAGCGTGCTGTTGATACACAAAAATGTATTCGTGTAAGCGGTAAGCATAATGACCTCGAAGAAGTTGGTTACGATACATATCACCATACGTTTTTTGAGATGCTCGGTAATTGGTCATTCGGAGATTACTATAAAGAAGAAGCAATTATGTGGGCATGGGAAATATTGACCGAAAAATTTAAACTTCCTAAAGAGCGCTTATTTGCTACTGTCTATCGCACTGATGATGAAGCTTATGAACTATGGAAAACAAAGACAGATATTAATCAGGAACATATTTTGCGATTCGATGAGAAGGATAATTTCTGGGAGATGGG
>Ga0172380_10001241_pt1 | contig 44611 bp, 76 predicted proteins | sample Leawe162metaG_FD_119747 | JGI IMG/M metagenome (GOLD analysis project Ga0172380, IMG submission 119747) | Leachate microbial communities from a municipal landfill in Southern Ontario, Canada - Leachate well 162 metaG | ecosystem: Engineered > Solid waste > Landfill > Unclassified | place...
CACCATCAATTCGAAGACGGGCCAAAGCTCTTTGCCAACCGCACCGATCTAGACACCTTCGCTTGGTTCACGGGCCGTCTCGTCGTCGGCGTGTTCGATGATGATCAGCCGCGCGGTCCTGTCGCGCAGCTCGTCGTGCGGAGGCCCGCATGACCCATCCCCATCCCCTCGCGTCGTCCGTACTACCTCCCTCGGGCGACGTAACCTCCGGCGGGCAGGATCGTCTTCCTCCCGGAAACCTGTCCGCCGGTTTTTCTCAATCAGCAATCTCCGCTGCGGCAATCCTATGGAGCATTGCCGTGCTGGGTGTGATTGCACTGGCGGGGCTGACATGAGCGCGGTTCGCATCGATCTCGTTGGACAGCGGTACGGTCGACTTATCGTAGTTAGCGAAGCCCCGAAACTACCACGTCAGCCTTCCGGACAGCAGCCGCGCATGTGGGGATGCATCTGTGATTGCGGCGCAGTTCTATCAGTGAGCACTGGCTCCCTGCGTAGCGGCGGAACAGTGTCATGTGGTTGCTACCTCGGGGAGGTAACTGCCGCTCGCAACCGCACGCACGGACTGTCATCTCTGCCAGAGTACATAATCTGGAAGGCTATCAATCGTCGGTGCCGCAACCAGAAATCAGAGGATTGGCCACGATATGGCGGACGCGGAATCCGCGTCTGTATAAGATGGGCGTCATTCAAAAACTTTATCTCGGATATGGGGCCGCGTCCGTCGAAGAAACACAGCATCGACCGAATTGATCCCAACGGAGACTATGAGCCCAATAACGTCCGTTGGGCTACAGCAATAGAGCAGGCCAACAATAAATCGGTCACAGTCCGCGTCGAATACGACGGACAGGAATGGGCGCTCGCAGATTTTTGCCGACGCTTCAATCTTGACCGCAAAGCGGCATACTACCAACTGGTCACGCGCAAGCGCAGCGCCGCCTCCCTTTTAGGGAGGGCCGCCGCATGAGCCAGTTTGTCGTTCGCTTGAAATTGCCCTACCCGCCGTCGGCGAATTCTTTGTGGAAGTATAGCGGCCGTTCGGGCGTGTATCGTTCGCCCCGCTATATGCAGTGGCTGACGGCTGCGGGTTGGGAGATCAAAGCGCAGAAGCCTGGCCACATTCGCGGCAATTATTTCTTGCGTGTGGACGTCGAGCGCAAAGACCGCCGCCGCAGGGACATCGACAACCTCATCAAAAGCGTGAGTGACGCGCTCGTTCAGAACGGCGTAGTCACCGATGACAGTTTGGCTGAGCGGATCACAATCGGCTGGTCGGACAAGGTATCCGGTTGCCGCGTCACAGTGCGGGAGTTGGCGGCATGACGGAGCCGGTTGTCCTGCACGATGGCCGCGTCACGCTGTACCTGGGGGATTGCCGTAGCATCCTGCCGACGCTCGGCAAGGTGGATGCCGTCGTAACCGATCCCGCTTATGGCATTAACGCCGCTCGCGTCCGCAACAGCCAAAAGTGGGGCTGGCGGGAATACGACGCACCCGGATGGGACAAGGAACGGACGCCGCCGGAACTTGTCGCGCTCGCAGTGGCATCCGGCAAACACGCCATCATCTGGGGCGGCAACTACTTCACCGATGCTCTCCCCCCGTCCAGCAAGTGGCTGAGTTGGGACAAGGGACAAACGGATTTCTCGCTCGCCGACTTTGAGTTGGCATGGTGTTCGTTTGATGGCGCGGCACGGCGTATCCAGTACGCCCGCTCGCTCGCGATGCAGGACGGCAAAGAGCATCCGACGCAAAAGCCCATCGCCGTGATGCAGTGGTGCATCGAGAAACTTCCCAAGGGCTCGGAAACCATCCTCGATCCCTTCATGGGCTCCGGCACTACGGGTGTAGCAGCCGTGAAACTCGGACGCCGGTTTATCGGCATCGAGATTGAGCCCCGCTATTTCGACATCGCCTGCCGTCGCATCGAGCAGGCCACACGCCAGCCTGACATGTTCATAGACCCAGCGAAGCCCGTACAGGCCGACATGCTTGCGGGGGCCACATGACGCCACGCGACCCGAAAGAAGCCGCGGACGACTCGCGCAAGTGCCATGCGCTGGCCATCGCGGCCCTGCGTGAACTGTGCATTCGGCGGCAACAGATTCAACCATCACCCGATAGGCCCGAAGAACGGCGCTGGGCGGCTGAAGGCGAGACGGCAATCCGCAATCTTCACACGGTACGGACAGGAGCATCGGCATGAGCGGCTGGGATGAAGTCAAGATCACCGCGCTCAAGTTGCTATGGGCCGAAGGGCATAGCGCAACCGAGATCGGACGCCGGCTGCACGTTACCCGCAACGCCGTTATCGGCAAGGTGCATCGGCTGCACCTTCCGCACCACGGGTTCGCGGCGGCGATGGAACGCCATCATCAAACCCGGCCCAAGCGTGACAAAGGCAACGGTGGTGGTATCGCAGCAAACATCATCCGCAAGCGGGGCAAGGCGTTCGTCAAGCCGGTCGTGATCCGTCTGCGGCAAAGTCTCACCGCGCCGGAATCGCTCAACGTCGCGTTGCTCGATCTTACCGACCGGACCTGTCGCTATCCGACATCTGGCGAGCGCGAGACGATGCTGTCCTGTGGGCATCTGCCAGCCGCCGGCAAGGTCTACTGCGAAGCGCACTATGCGATTGCGTACCTGCCCGTTGAGAAGCGGAGGAACGCGGCATGACCGCGATCCAACGCCAGTGGGGATGGAACCACGACCGGCAGGGCGGCGAACGCTGGCGCGGCAAAATCCCTGTGCCGCCCAAAGCGCATCCGCTAGTCCGCGCGTTGATCGAAGAGATGAATGCCCAGCGCGTCACGCTGACGGAGATGGCGGAGCGCTCCGGTGTTTCCCGAGCGACGATCAGCGAGTGGCGCTACAGGTCCGCGCCGTGCGTCGAAACGCTTGTCGCGTGCTTCAACGTGCTGGGGCTGGATCTTGTCGTGAGGCCGGTGAGGGAGGTTCCGTTCGGATGAGCGTCCAACCGTGGATGAAGTTCTTCCCGACCAACTGGCGTGCCGACCCCGCGCTTCGCATGTGCTCCATCGCGGCGCGCGGCCTGTGGATGGAAATGCTCTGCGTGATGCACGAGGCCGACCCGCGCGGCACATTGCTTGTCAACGGGCACCAGGTATCGACGCGGCAACTCGCCTCGCTGGCAGGCGTCGGCGTTGACGAGTGCGAAGTGCTTCTCCGCGAACTTGAGACGGCAGGCGTGTTCAGCATCGACGACGAAGGCGCAATCGTCTCGCGCCGCATGCGCCGTGAAGCCGATAAGTCTGAAGAGGGCAGGCGGAACGGGATAAAGGGCGGCAACCCAAACATCGTCAAGGCGGATAACCCTTCTGACGCCGAGGGGGTTGATGAAGGGGTTAACCCATCGACCAACCCCTATATGGCATGTGGCATATTAAAAACCTCTCCTCAAACTCAGTCGGTTCAGGAAGAGGCGTCTACGCCCGCGCGCGACGCCGAGTTCTCGCGAACCTTCTGGCCCGAATATCCGAACAAGGTTGGGAAGCCTGCGGCGCAGCGCGCGTTCATCGCGGCGCGAAAACGTGCGGACCTCATAGTCATCATGGTCGGGCTGGATCGGTACATCCGTGAAAAACCGCCCGATCGTCCATGGCTAAACCCCGCGACGTTCCTCAACCAGGACCGCTTCAACGATGAACCAGCAATCCCGGACGCCAATGCAAAACCCAGTCGCATTACGAACGCCGAGCAGAGCGCCGCCGCAATGGCTCGTGTCCTTGCGCGCCTTGACGGGCGAGGTGGCGGGGAAGCCGAGCCTCCCGGATCGGGTGAGGGTGACGGAGGACCAGCTATCGGAGATCGGGGTGTACGCGAACCGCTTGCGCTCGCGGCTCGCCACGGGGCCGGATGAGACCGAGGCGAAGGCCAAGGCGATCCTGATGCTGTTTTCGGTTCTCGCCAGCGAGGCGCTTCCCGAAGGCTTTGCCGACGTGCGCCAAGCGGCCTACCTCGAAACGGTTTCCAAGTTGCCGGCATGGGCCGTGGTTGAAGCCGCCCGAAAATGGCGTGACGGCGAATACCTGGCCGAGGGTGAGAACCGCAACTTCGTGCCGAAGCCAGCCGAGTTTATGCGGCTGATCCGCATTGCCATGCAGCCGGCGGTTTACGAACTGGGCTCCACGACGCGATTGCTTGAAGCGGCGAAGGCGCGGGTTGCCGGGCATCAGCCGCCCACCAAAGGCGCCCGCGAACGGGTTGCGAAACTCGCGGCGGAGTTCACAGCCAACCGTGGCGGACGCAGCGCGCACGCGGTGTTTGAGAACGCGATGAGCGGGCTGGAAAAGCGGGCCGCTGCGAACGGTATCGATTTTGAGGCGGCGATGGATGCGATCCCGGATGCGAAGCCGTCCACGTTCCGCAAACTCGCCTGACCAACCAACGGAGACGGGGAATGAGCACAAACACTTCAACATCATCGACTGCATCGGGTGGCATCGGCTTCTTCGGCCTGCTGACCGTCCTGTTCATCGGCCTGAAGCTGACCGGTTACATAGCGTGGTCGTGGTGGTGGGTACTGGCCCCGCTTTGGATGCCTGCTGCGGTGTTTATCGGCGTCTTGCTGTTTGTTGGTCTGGTCTACATCTGGGTCAAGAACTGACATGACCCCCGACCAACGCATAGAAGCAGCGGCAAGGGCGATGTGGCCCGGCGAGTCGACTATTCCAGGCTACACCTTCGATCAGGCGCCGGAGAGCTTCGCGACGGCGTTTCGCGAACAGGCGGAAGCAATTCTCCGCGCCGCCTACCCCGAACTCCACGGAGACAGCCCGACGCACTGGCTGGCGCCGAATGAAGCGGAGAGCGCGATGTGTATCGCGTGGGAGGAAGCCTACGTACTAGCGCCGCCCGGATCAGGCACGGCTCTGGCGTGGGAAGCTGCATATTCCGCCATGCGTTCCGCCTACCTCAACACACAGGAGCAGGAATGAGCGACGCCGGACGCAAGATCATGGACGGCCTACAGGACGCCATCGACGGCAACCTTGCGGCCGTGACGATAGAGGGCCAGCGATGGGTGCGGCAGGGCGCTGATGAGCCTACGATAATTCCGACAGGCGAGGTGGCGATAGCGACGTGCGACGGGCAAACCGGCCTCGTGCTGCTCATTCCGGGTGATACCCCGGACAACGAGCCTATGAGCCGCCTTGCGGTATTCCTCTCGGGCGTCTTCGTGCGAGCCCACGCCGCCAGCACCTTCATCGACGAGCAACTCGACTGGATGAACACTGAGCGGGCCGATGGATTCCCCGACTTCCCCGCCGGCAATGGCGAGACAGAGGTGTAGCTATTTGACCCGCACCAGAAAGCGCAAGCCAAAGCCCATGCTGGACAAGCCTGCCAGCATCATCGTTGACAACCCGCTGTATCAGGCAGGCCACCCCGGCTCTATCCGGCGCATCGAGGTTGAGCGGTCACTCCGGGATGATCCATTGGGACAGATGCACGCCCGCAACCAGATCATGGAACACCAGTACGCAGCTGGCCGTCTGTGGCAGCGTGCATTCGAGAACGCCGGCATAGGCCATATCAAGGCAATGGACACGACGCAGGAGCCCGTAGACGGCGGCGGGGCGTTTCGTGATCCGCTCACCGATCGTCGCATGCGGGCCTACAACGACCTGAAGCGCTGGAACGGCACATTGGGCAAGGCCGGGGCGCAGATCATCAACTACGTCCTTTGCGACAAGCGCTCGCTGCGTGAGGTCGGCCAGCTGATGCATGCATCCACTGAGCGCGCCACGATGGTTTACGTCGGCAAGCGGTTTCGGGAATGCCTGGATCAACTGGCCGCCGAAATGGGGCTGAAATCCAAGTAGGAGCCCGGCCGGCAAAACGTGCGCCGTTTCTATTGATTGTGCTGCGCATCACGCCCATTAATTTCCCATCGTGGTGATTTGCGACTTTCCTGTGGTTGGGAATAAGCAAAAGCAGTTCAGCCCGTCGGCGCGCCAACGCCGGCGGGTTTTCGTTTGCGGCTTACGCCGCCTTTCCAAAATCTGCCTCGCAGCCATGAGGCCATAAGCGCGAAACGAACATCGGAGCTTCATCGGCCCCGGTGATGCGTTTTCGCATCCCCGTGTTCGCGCTGGCGTGGCTGGCCGGGCGCCGATGGAGATCCACATATGTCGAGAGATATCGCGCCGCAGTATCGCGGCGGAGACTTCATTCAGTGGCTTGATGCAGTGGTCGATTGGGCGGAATCGCACGGCTATCGTTATGATGTCGTGCGCTGCAAGTTCGACGGCTGGCTACTCAACGTTCACGCCCGCGATGTGGCCGGACCGCTGCATGTTGCCGTCAGTCCGCGCGTTCGTCGCAAGGCGGAGCCGGACATGGCGTTCATCAGCAACAGTCAGGATGCACTTGCCACGGCGGTGAACAAGGCGCGTGAGGCCCGCAACGTAAGCTTGCGGCGGCTGAAGCGCATGGCTGCTAAACGTGCAGCATAGTCCAGAAAGACTGCCATGACTGACAGAGGACGCCCGACTGACTTCAAACCAGCAATGGGCGAAGAGATACTGGCCCTCATGGCGAGCGGCCTTTCGCTTGCTGCGTCTGCCTCCGATCTCGGTATCCACCGCCAGCGTGTCTACGAATGGATGGAGCGCCATCCCGAATTTGCGGACACTGTAAGGCTGGCACAGGCCAAACGTCAGGCGTTCCTTGAGCGCCGGTTGCTCAATGACGGCATGCCCGGCCCGCAGATCACGGCAACCATCTTCGCTCTGAAGAACGCTGGCCCTGAGGACTGGCGCGACAAGCGCGAAGTCGAACACTCCGGCGAAATGACTGTCGCCACCAAGGAACAACGGGATGCAGCGGTCGCAGCAGCTACGCGCGCCGACTCCTGAGGACTTCGCATTCTCCCGGCTGATCAGTTACGCCGCCTTCCAATGGCCGGGATACCGTGACGCACCGCATCACAGGCTGATTGCCCGCCACCTCGAAATGGTGGAGCGGGGCGAAATCAAGCGCCTGATGATCACGATGCCGCCAAGGCATGGGAAATCCATGCTGGCGTCGGAGTTCTTCCCGGCCTGGTATCTCGGCCGCAATCCTGATCACTACGTCGTCACGGCCACCTACGCTCAGGAACTCGCCGACGACTTCGGCCGCAAGGTCAAGAACCAGATCGAGGATGCAGCGTTCACGGCTGTCTTCCCCGGCGTGGGACTGGCCGACGATTCTAAATCCGCCAAGCGCTTTCATGTGGAGGGCGCACAGGGCGGTTACGAACATGGCCTGACGCAGAGAGGCGCGTTCTACGCCGTGGGCGTGGGCGGCCCGCTAACAGGCCGTGGCGCGCATCTGTTGTTGATCGACGATCCGGTGAAGAACCGGGAAGACGCTGATTCTGAGATCGTCCGCAAGAAGACGCGGGACTGGTACACCTCCACGGCCTACACCCGCTTGATGCCGGGCGGGCGCATCATCATCATCCAGACGCGCTGGCATGAGGACGATCTATCGGGCTGGCTCGTACAGGAACACGCCCACGAGAATTGGACCGTCCTGAATCTGCCGGCGATCGATGATGCTGGCAAGGCGCTGTGGCCTGATCAGTACGATGTTCCGCAGCTTGAGCAGATCAGGAAGGCGATAGGCCCGCGAGACTGGTCTGCACTCTACCAGCAACGGCCAACACCGGAAGAAGGCGACTACTTCAAAGCCGAATGGCTGAAGACCTACGACAAGCTGCCGGCGCGCGGCACGATGCAGGTCTATGGCGGATCAGACTACGCCGTCACGGCGGACGGTGGTGACTACACGGTTCACATCGTGGTCGGCATCGATCCTGACCACAACATCTTCGTTCTCGATCTGTGGCGCAAGCAGGCTTCATCCGACGTGTGGGTGGAGTCGTTCTGCGACCTGGTGCTTGAGCACAAGCCTTTGGGCTGGGCTGAGGAGCAGGGACAGATTAAAGCGGGCGTCGGGCCGTTCCTCGAAAAGCGCATGCGGGAACGCCGCGCATTCGTGGCTCGCGAACAATTCCCGACCCGTGGCGACAAAGCCGTAAGAGCGCAATCCATTCGCGGCCGCATGGCACAGAACGGGCTGTACGTCCCGAAGGACGCACCGTGGCTGGCAGACTTCCGCAGGGAGCTGCTGACCTTCCCCGCCGGCAAGCACGACGATCAGGTCGATGCGCTCGGGCTTATTGGGCAATTGCTTGACAGGATGGTCAGCGGCCAGAAGCCGAAGGCCGCCGCGCTCAAGGCCGACAGGTCGGGCTACAGCGACCGTGAACAAGACGAATATTCAAGCGTGGTGATCTGATGGCTGACGGCGCAACACCGATTGCCGATGAAGGCTATTCGGTAGAACGCCTGCGCCGTCAATACACCGACTTCGCATCGGACAAGCGCGCTGAACTGGGTGAGCAGCGTACCGCCCGCCACTACTACCACGGCGACCAGTACACCGCAGCGGAACTGAAGACGCTCAAGGACCGTCGGCAGCCGGTTGTCACCACGCCGCGCCTCACCAAGAAGATCAACGGCATCGTCGGGTTGCTTGAAAGGCTCCGGCAGGATCCCAAGGCTTACCCGCGCACTCCGCAGCAGGAGCAGGGCGCGGAACTCGGCACGGCAATCATCCGCTACGCGCTGGACCAGTGCGACTGGAAGGCGATCAGCCCCGAGGTGTGCCTGAACTCGGCCGTGAACGGGATTGGCGGGATTGAACTGTCGATCACGCAAGGTGAAGGCGGCGATTCCGACGTGGCGATGGCCACCGTAGACCCGGAGACGTTCTTCTACGATCAGCGCTCGACCCGGCCTGACTTCTCAGATGCCCGCTTCATGGGCATTGCGAAGTGGGTGGACGTTGAAATCGCGCAGGAGATGTTTCCCGACAAGCGCGAAGATCTCGATGCCCTGGTATCGCGTGGACCGGGTGCGCCGGGCCAGTCCGAACAATTGCAGGACCGCGAAACCCGCTGGGTCAACTCGAATGAGAAGCAGGTGTTTCTCATTGAGCAGTGGTATCTGAAGGGCGGCCAGTGGCGCTGGTGCTTCTACTCGTACAACATCGAGCTCGACTCGGGCGTTTCTCCCTTCAAGGATGAGAAGGGCAACAGCCTTTGCCGGTTCGTGATGTTCTCTGCAAACATCGACCACGACGGCGACCGTTACGGCTTCATCCGCATGCTGAAGTCGCCGACCGACGAGACAAACGCGCGCCGGTCGAAGGCGCTGCATGTCATGCACACGCGCCGCATCATCATGAGTGATGGCGCGGTGGCCGACGTTGAGAAGACCCGCAAGGAAGCTGTCCGCCCCGATGGCGTGGTGGTCGTTGCTGGCCACTCCGACACGTTCCGTTTCGAGTTTGACGACGCCAGCAAGGCGCAAGACTGGACCTCGCAGATTGCGCTGCTTGAGGAATCCAAGAACGAGTTGGAGAACTTCGGCCCGAACCCCGAGTTGATGGGCGAGGCCAGCACCAAGAACCAGTCCGGCCGTGCGATTGCCCTGCTTCAGCAGGCAGGCATTGCCGAGCTTGGCCCGTTCATCCTGGCTTATCGGGGATGGAAACTCCGCGTCTATCGCGCGGTGTGGAACATCGTGCAGCAGACGTGGACCGGCGAGAAATACATCCGCGTCACCGACGATGACAACGTGGCGCAGTTCATCCAGTTGAACGGGCTGCAGATCGACCCGAACACCGGGCAGCCCGCGATGGTGAATGCGCTGGGCGCGCTCGACGTGGATATCATCCTCGATGAAGGCCCCGACACCATGAACGTGATGCAGGACACGTTCGACACGATGACGGCGCTTGCTCAAAACGGCGCGCAGATTCCGCCGTCTGTGCTTATCGAGATGTCGGCCCTGCCGCACTCGACCAAGAAGAAGCTCATGGAGCTTATCGAACAGGCCGGCCAGCCGAACCCGCTTTTGGTGAAGGAACAGGAAGTCAGCATCGCCTCCGAGGAAGCGAAGATCGAGGAAACCCGGTCGAAGACGCTGAAGAACATGGCGGACGCTGAAACCATGGTTGCCGAGGCGATGCGCCCCGAACAGCCTGACGTGCAGGTGCCGGAAGGCCCGAAGCCGCCGTCACAGTCGATCAGCTTCAAGGACATTCCGCCCGAGGCGCAGAGCCAGATGCTTGCCAAGGTGGGCATCTACATCACGCCTGCTGACATTGCGGCATATGCCGACCTGCAGACGCGGCGCGAGATGGCGATGAAGCAGGCCGCGAAGCCCGCACAGCCGGCACGCGCCGCTTAAACAGTTCGTGGGTCACCGACGATACCGGTGACGGCAACGGCCGCCTTAGCGCCGATCCGCCACGCCCGGCGTGACAGGGCGATTCGTGATCAGCGACGTAACAGCGAAGGAAAACGGACCCGATGACTATCGGAGACGACGAGGAACTATTCGAGCAAATCCTGAACGATGCGCCGGCAAAGGAACCGCCGGCAGTCGAACCTGAGCCCACGGCAGAGGCGGCAGCGCCCGAGCCCGAAGGTGGTCAGCCACGCGATGCAGCCGGCAAGTTCATGCCCAAGGCACAGGCGGAAGCCCAGCCCGAAGCAGGGGCGCAGGAGCCGGTCGCGGAAGTCGTGGCGACACAGCCACAGGCAAAGCCAGAACCCCAGCAGGATCATCGTATCCCGCTTTCCGAGCACCTGAGTGAACGCGACAAGCGTCAGGCAGCGGAACGCGAGCGCGACGAATTCCGCCGGAGTGTGGAAGCCCTCAACCGTCGTGTTGAGGAGCTATCCCGGCCCAAGCCTGAGCCTGTCACGGTGCCCGATCTGTACGCCGACCCCAACGGGTTTGTGCAGCACGGCATCCAGCAGGCGGTGACGCCGATCGAGCAACGCATGGAAGCGATGCGCGATCAGTTCTCCGAGATGCTGGCGGTTCAACAGTTCGGTCAGGAAGCTGTCACGGCAGCCAAAGCCGCATTGGAATCCGAGGTAGCGGCCAATCCGGCCATGCGCTTCGAAGTCCAGAAGATGTGGCAGTCGGCAGCGCCGTACAGCGAGGTGGTCCAGTGGCACAAGCGCCAGGCCGTCCTCAAGGAAGTCGGTGAAGACCCGACTGCGTACAAGCAGCGGATCATCGACGAAGCTCTGAAAGACCCCGCAGTCATCCAGCGCGTCATCGCGCAGGCCCGCACTGAAGCGGCGCCCGGAACCCGTGCTCCTCCAAACGTCAAACTCCCTCCGTCCCTGAACCGGCAAACCGGATCAGGAGGCGCGGCCATCGATGCCGTTCCGAAGACGGACGCGGAGACGTTCCAGGCACTGTTTCCGCAATAGCCCGAGAGGCGTTGCGGAGGCGACATGAAAGGCCATTCCCATGGCACTCACTGCTCCGCAGACCAACAACAAGTTGGTCAAGTACACTGAAGAGATCAACAAGGAAGTCGTTCGCGAGAATATGTTCAGCCCGTACATCGGGTCGTCCGCGACTTCCATCATTCGCACCCGGTACGAACTGAAGGCCGGTGGCGAACAGATCAACTTCCCGCTCGTCAAGAAGCTGGCTGGCACTGCCAAGTCCACCGGCACCCTGACCGATCAGGAAGAGGCGATCGACAACTACGGCATGCGCGCTTGGGTCGATTGGGCCCGTCACGCCATCGCCACCAACGACGCGAATGAGCAGAAGGACTCGGCGGACATCTTCGGCGAAGCAAAGCCGATGCTGTCCAACTGGGCCAAGGAACTGCAGCGTGACGAAACCATCCAGGCGTTCATGTCGTTGCCGAGTGAATCGGCGCCGGCTGGCCTTGGATCGTCGGGCGGCCAGCGCGTCAACGGCATCATCTATGCATCGGCCACCACGGCCAACCTCGATGCGTGGGCTGTCGATAATGCTGACCGCATTCTCTACGGCAATGCTGTGGGCAACTACTCCGGCACGCACGCCACCGATCTGGCGAAGCTGGATTCGTCGGCTGACAAGTTCACCAAGGCTTCGGTAAGCCTGCTCAAGCGTCAGGCAAAACTTGCGCGGCCGGGCATCACGCCGTTCAAGACGGAGAAGGGCTACGACTATTACGTTGCCTTTGCCCCGACCACCTGTTTCCGCGATCTGAAGACCGATCTGGCGACAGTGAACATCGAGGCGCGTCCGCGTAACGTCAGCGACAACCCGATCTTCCAGGACGGTGACCTGCTGTACGATGGCGTCATCATCCGCGAAGTTCCGGAAATCGACTCGTTCGTCGATACGATCTGGACCTCGGGCATTGACGGCAACCTGAAGACTGGTGGCAACGGCGGGGCGCGTACCGCTCCGGTGTTCTTCTGCGGCCAGTCCGCTCTGGTGATGCCGTGGGCGAAGATGGTCACCCCGACCTTCCGCGACTCCACGGATTACCAGTTCATCAAGGGCACTGGCGTCAAGATGTGCTACGGCATCGCGAAGACCTTCTACAAGGACACGAGCACTTCCAATCTTGTCCAGTGGGGAATGGTCAACGGCTATTTCTACGCCGCAGCCGACGCATAAGGAGGATCACACATGGCTGATCTTCCCTATCGCACTATGGCGGCCAATTCGGACCTCGGGGCGGCTGCAGCGCAGCCCGCCTCGGGTGCCTTCGACGTGGCTGTCAACTTCAATCCGGCAACCCGGCAGTTCGCCATCGACGTTACGCTGATCGGTGCGCGCATCACGGTCACGGACGCAGCGGGTTCCGGTTCGTCCGGCTCGCTGAAGCTGTTCACGTTCGCACAGGCGGCACTTGCCATTCTGGGCGCGCGTCAGAACTACACCAAGTTCCGTGAAGGCACGGCGCTGACGACCGCTGCGGGTGACGCTGCGTTCGTGATGGGCCTTGGCTCAGCGGCGGCGAATGCCGGCGACGGTGCCCTGACGGGTACTGAAGTCGATATCGGCGCGGTGACGGCCACGATGACGCTTTCGGGCTCGCCTGCCACTGCAACCGGCACCAAGATTTCCGGCGCCGGGCTGAACACCAGTGCGGGTCTCGACGGCACGTCCACAGCGATCGACATCTACCTGAACTGGTCCGGCTCTGCCGCCACGATCGATGCGACTTCCACCATCGATGTGTGGGGCACGCTCACCATCGCTGGCGTCCTGTTGGGTGACGACTGACGATAACGACGGCGGGGGCTCCGGCTCCCGCCTTTTTCTTATTCTCTCCCGGATGACGCCATGAGCAAGACGACGCAGCAGCTTGCGGAGCGCGTCCTGCTCCGGCTGAACTGGACGGCCGTGGGCGAAACACCCACAGCAGCCGATGCCCAGTCGGTGAAGGACTTCTACGCCGGCACGCTTGCAGAAATGCGCGTCGATAACCTCGTCTACTGGGACGAGGATGACATCCCGGACGAGGCATTCGAAGCCCTGTCCGATCTTCTCGCCGGCCGGCTTGCGCCGGATTTCGGCATGACCAAACCCGATCTTGAAGGAAGCGGAACTGTCCGACTGCGGCGCTTGGCGTCACAGGGCGCGACGGGCCGCGTTGTGACCGGAGAATATTTCTGATGGCTGGCAATGCATCGGCGGTCAACGCCAATCACAAGATCACCGAAGTCAGCCTGGAGGCCACGATCTACCGGGCCGATGGCCGTGTCGAACACCTTGGCCGGATTTCCTACTGGCACAAGAACCCTCTGCGCCGCGCTGCGTGGCGTCTCTACCGATTCATGTTGGGGAAATAATCGATGGCAACCTTCGTCACGAATGCTGGCTTCGCCAATAACACGGCGGCATGGCACGCCTATACGTCGCGACCGCTGTACCTGTCATGGGGCACGGGATCGGGCCAGACGGCATCGAGCAATGCGCTCGCCACGGCGGCGAATGAAAGCCGGGCAACAGGCACGTCGAGCCAGCAGACCACGACCGTCACCTCTGACACCTACCGCGTGGCGGGGACGCTGACAGCGGGCGGTTCGCGGGCGATTACCGAACTTGGCATCTTCGATGCTGCCGGCTCAGGCAACCCGCCGACGGGCGGCAACATGGACCTGTACGGGGATTTTTCGGTCATCAACCTGGCGACGAACGACAGCATCGCATTTACGTTCAACACCAAGGTTTCGTAGCGTTCCATGCCGAGCGTTGCTGATCTCGTTCACCAGACCTCTGCGTCTACGGGAACGGGAAACCTCACGGTTGCCTCTGTCAATGGCAAGCGCGATTTCGGCACGGTGTTCGGCACCGGAGGCACGCCCAACGTCTTCGACTATTACGTATCGAACCGTGGCGCTGCTGAATGGGAGTATGGCACCGGCCATATGTCGGACGGCACGACGCTTGTTCGCGATACGGTCATTCTGTCGTCCAATTCCAATACTGCGGTCAGCTTCACGGCTGGCACCAAGGATGTCGTCAACGACCTCCCGGCAGGGATACAGAACAATCTCGTCGCCCATATGGCGAGCACGTCCAACCCGCATAGCGTGACGAAATCGCAAGTAGGTCTCGGCAACGTCACCAACGACGCGCAACTGGCGCTCGCTGGCGGCACGATGACGGGTAACATCGGGTTTTCCTCGACGCAGACGGTTGATGGCCGTGACGTGTCGGCGGACGGCGCGAAGCTAGATGGCATCGAGGCTGCGGCCGACGTAACCGACGCCACGAACGTCGCGGCTGCTGGCGCTGTCATGGATGGGGATTTCTCCTCCGATGGCCTGATGGCCCGGACGGCGGCCGGGGTTTATGCCAGCCGGACGATCACCGGCACGGCGAACCAGATTGTCGTCACGAACGGCGATGGGGACGCGGGCAACCCGACGATAGCGGCTTCCATCGCATCGCAGGGCGAGGCAGAGGCCGGTTCCGATAACACGAAACTGATGACCGCGCTCCGGGTGGCGCAGGCGATCGCAGCACTGGCGGGCGGTGGCGGCAGCATCATCGCTGTCCAGTTCTTTACGTCGTCGACGACTTACAATCGTACGTCTGGCGCGACGAAGGCGCTTGTTCTGGTCCTCGGCAGCACGGGTGGCTCGGGTGGTATCAGCCGCGTCGGTTCGGGGACTGCTGTTGGCGGCTGGGGAGGGCCGACCAATCTGCGGATCGGAGTGTGTTCTCCGGCCGCAACAGAGACGGTCACGATCGGCGCTGGTGGATCGGCTGGAGCGGCCGGAAACAATGCGGGCGGCTCTGCCGGCAATACCTCGTTTGGTTCGCATATCGTGTGCGATGGCGGTGACGGCGGGGGTGGCGGCAACGGCAACACCGGCACAGCCGGCACGCGCGGGACGGCCGCCAACTCCGGCGGCGTCGACCTCTCATCTTTCGGCTTTTTGTCAGAGGTGGGCGGTGAAGGACCCCACTATCCGTGGTTCGGCCGGGGCATCGACACACCTTCGAGCAACGGCAACGGCACCTCGGGCACAGACTATGGCTTTGGGACCGTCCCTTCGGGGCCGAGAAACAGCAGCAACGCCACAACGGCCGGCGTTGCCGGCACGACCGGGTTCATCTTAGTGATCGAGTTTGCATGATGGCCCGGATCGCGATCATTGAGAACGGCATCGCCGTTAACGTCATCGAAGCCGCTCCCGGCTGGAAGCCGGACGGCGATAACCGCCTCTACGTGGAAACTGAACACGGCTGCATTGACGAGGCGTACGATCCGAAAACGGGGTTCGAGCGCGACCGCCTGCATCGGGAGAATCCCCCCGGTCCTGAGCCTGAGCCGGAACAGCCCAAGCCATCCATTGAAGATCAGCTTGCCGACATGCGCGCCGAAATCGAGACGCTGAAGTCCGCAATCACCAAGGGATAACAGCCCATGATCGGTGGCCCTATCGGTGGGTTCCCCATCGGGGGCGTCATTCCGACCGGCGCGGAAGTCTACCTTCAGGAACTCAACGCCACGCTGACAGCAACGTCATCGCTTCTCAAACAGGTAGGCAAATCCGCTTCAGCCACGCTCACCACAACCGCCTCATTCGGCGCAAAGGCTATCACCAAGGCGCTTTCCGCAACCCTCACCACGACGCGCACGCTCACCAAGGCGGTGACGCACACGTTTGCGACCGTCACGCGCACCCTGACCCCGACGCTGACCAAATCGGCTGGCAAGATACTGGCGACCACGGTTGTCACGTCCTGCACGCTGCTGATCGGGCTGGCGTTCTCCAAGACGCTGAATGCCACGCTCACCACATCGGCCACCATGAGCCGGGCAGTGTCAGCAATCCGCTCGGCTACCCTCACCACAACCGTGACACTCGCCAAGGCCGTTGCGCGCTCGCTCAGCGCCACGCTGGCCACGGCGGGCTCACTCACCAAGGCAGTCGGTAAAACGCTCTCAGCGGCGCTTGCAACCACTGCCAGCCTGACCATCATCAAGACGTTCGTGAAGGTGCTCGCCGCCACGCTAACGACCACGGCGACGATTTCACGTGCGATCGGCAAGCGCCTGTCAGCGACGCTCACCACGACCGCCACGATAGCCAAGGCGATTGCGAAAAACCTTTCCGCCACGGTTACGACTGTCGCGTCCCTGCTCAGTGAGTTCTTCCAGTTCTTCCGGCCGCGCTCGATCGGCTCAGGCATTCGGGGCGGTTTCGGCAAGGCATCGTTCGGGGCAGGCGGGGCATCGGCTTCGTTCCGCTCGGGCGCTGCTGACAGCGATATTCGAGCGGGGCACGGCTCCGGCTCTATCCGTGCCGGCAAGGCATCCAGCGAGGTTGACGACTGATGGCAAAGCGCATCGTCACGCGTGGAAACACGGTCTTCTTCACGTTCACGTTCTATGACGAGGACGGAGCCGTTGCGATTGTTGCGTCCGCTGACGTTCAACTCACCTATCCCGGCGGCACAGATTTCGTCACGGAAACGCTCGCCCTGCAATCCTCGGGCAATACCTGGATTGGCGAGTGGGATTCATCCAAGGCCCGGCCGGGTTGGCTTGAGTATCACGCGCACGGTTATGCGGCAGGCGGGATCAGCTACGGTGATGATGGCCGCTTGAGGCTGACCGGCAACCGCGCCAACCTCGATCACGACGCCTTGCCCACGTCGGCAACCGCTTCATCGTCCGCAGACGGTGCCTTGTCCGGGACTGACTACGGACAATGACAACGCTGCCCTTTCCGCTCCGCTCAAACCCGGCGCCGTTCCGGTTCATGGGCGAGGCGAGGTTGGTCAACATCTACCCCGAAGAACTCGGGCAGGAAAACCGCTCACCCGTCGCGCTGCTCTCCATTCCGGGACAAACGGCATTCTGGTCCGGTGCATCCGATACCTGCCGTGGGCTGATCTACGCTGCTGGATTGACAAGCGTGTACGCCCTGCACGGCCAGACGATGCACAAGGTGGCCGAAGCTGGAACCGCGTCTCCGCTAACCGGCATCATCGCCGGGACTGACGCAATCATCTCGGACGTTGGACCAGAGCGCTATCGTCAGGCGGAAGTGGAAATCACCTTCGGCTCGCCGGCCATCGTCAAGTGGCACAATCACCGTCTCGCGGCAGGCGACAAGGTTCGGTTCGCTTCAACCGGCGAACTGCCGACCGGCCTCTTCTCCGATATCGATTACTACGTCCGCACGACAAGCTTTACTGCCGACCAGTTCACGGTGCGCACCAATCCGGTTGCGGGCGGCAACGTCGATACGACCGGCACATCCTCCGGCACCATCACGGCAACCCTCAACCGCGCCACGCGGCAAGTCGCACTCGTGTCCGACGCTATCGCAACATGCATCGAAGACGATCATGTCATGCGGATCGAGATGCCCGAAGATGAAATCGTCACCTCGGTCACGACGCTGGCATCCCGCTTCATCTACTCCATGCAGTCGGGCCGTAACTACTTCTCAGATCTCAACGACGCCACCACGGTTGGCAGTCTCAACTACTTCACCGCTGAAAGCCGTCCTGACGGAATGGTCCGGGCCTTTGCTCATGGCGGGCAGCTCTACCTCTTCGGATACGAATCCACGGAAGTCTATGCGCCGGGTTCGGACGATGACGAACCGTTCGTTCCCCTCGGCGGCACGTTCATCTCAAAAGGTTGTGCCTCGAAGCACAGCGTGGCCTCGTTCGATAACGCGCCCCATTGGCTCGGCCATGACGGGATTGTCTATCGGGTCGCGGGCTACGAAGCACAGCGGGTGTCTACCCACGCGGTGGAACGTGCAATCAAATCGGTCACGGACAAGACCACGATCCGCGCCTATGTCGATACCGACGAGGGCCATTCGTTCTACGTCCTGACTTGTGACTCATGGACATGGGTATTCGACGCCGCAACGCGCGTCTGGCATGAGCGCATGTCCCGCAACCGTCCTGACTGGCGGGCATATCCTTACGTCGCGGCATGGGGAAAGCGTGTTGTCGGTGACAAGGCATCCGTTGCCCTTCGGTTGCTTGACGCAACCCATGATGAGGCCGGCGAGGCGATCCGCTGCGAACTGACGCTGCCCGACGTGCCGGGCCGCATGACGCATCATTCACTGGAAGTGGACGTGGCAACCGGGGTGGGGAATCCACAGACAACCGATCTGGGCCATGATCCGCAGTTGATGCTGGCGTGGTCCGATGACGGCGGCAGTACTTGGTCCAATGAACGGTCCCTCCCGATCGGTAAGCAGGGCCAGTACGGCACCACGGTTAAGTTCGGACGGCTCGGCACGGCGCGGACCATGCGCGGCCGCCGATACAGGATTGCCCATTCCGAAAAGACGGTGAAGGCGTTCAACCTCGCTGACCTGGTTGCGGAGCCGATCGGATGAGCGAACTGAAGATGCCGATTGGCGGTCTTCAGGACCCCAACGGCCAGTTCAACCGCGCCGGGACAACGCTCCTCTCCAAGATTGTTGAACGGGTGTCAGCGGAGCCCGCAAGCGATGCTGAAAAGCTTCTCGCCGGGGGCCGGGGTGCGGTCAGTGCGGATGCTGTCTGGGAAGCCATGGTGCCAGTGCCCACGACGGGCAGCGGTGACTTCCGGCCCGACATGACCAAGACCGTCGATTTTGTGCGGACCCTCTCCGGGCCGTCAACCGTGCTGTTTCCCGAACTCGGCATGGATGACGCCCTGCCGTATTTTTCCATTCTCGCGAAGCAGGACTCCATCGGCGGTTGGTCGCTTGATTGGGGCGCGGGGTTTCAGGGTGAACCGCCGGTCATTCTGACAGCCGCAAACGATCAGACGCTCGTCGGTGGGAAAGTCCTGACGCGCAATCCCGACACGTTCACGGCGTGGGCCGTGAAGGGCATGCAGGCTTGATCGACGCCGGCCCGGCTCTCTGGCTTCCGCCAAAGCCAGCCATCATCATTCAAAAAGAGGTTCCGGAAGTTCGCCTCAACGTCAACAACGAAGACGTGGGGCACAGTCTACCCAAGGACTATCTGGCTCTCCCCTCGGGGCTGCGCTGGACCGTCCCCACCCATGAAATCATCAAGGCTCTGCCCGAGCCGTACAGGCTGCTTTCCGACGATCTGATCCTCGCCATTCTGGGTGGCTGGCCCGGCCCGCTGATGGCCGGTGGGATCAAGACATCATGGCTGTTCACCGCGAACGGTACGCTCACCATACCGGGAGACTGGAACAAAGCCGACAACGCGATTCACGGCGTTGGCCGGGGTGGAAATGGAAGCATCGGCATCGAGTCCGATGTTTTCCCCGGAACGTACTACGCCGGGGCGGGCGGCGGTGGTGGCGCATGGGCGCTGATCCTCAACCGGATTTACGCCGTCGCGAACCAGCTTGCCGTCACGATTGCGATTTCCTCCGGTGACACGTCCGTCGGTTCCGATCTGGTTGCGAAGTCGGGCAGCAATGCCGGCGGGGTTAGTGGCGGTGCATCGAGCGGTGGGCAGGGCGGACAGGCATCAGCCTCTACCGGCGATCAGAAGAACGACGGCGGCAACGGCTTCGGTGTCTCGGGCCGGTCTACCGATCGTGAGGGCGGTGGTGCAGGTGGTGCAGGCGGGCCAAACGGGGCCGGTGCGCCGGGAAGTATTCCGACTGGCGGCGATGGCGATAACAGCCTCGGCGGCGATAGCGGCGACATCGGTATCAGGCCGGCCGGCGACGGTGTGGATGGTCCCTCGGGTGGATGGCGTCCGAACGACGTTGTGAACATTGGCTCAGGCGGTGGCGGTTCGGGCGGCGGCATTACGGCAGCGCTCAGGAACGGACAGCAGGGCGGCCGCTTCGGTGGTGGTGGCGGCGGCGGCGGGGCCGGCGTCAGCGGTGGCTTTCCGAATATCGGCTCTGCCGGTGCCGGATACCAGGGCGCCGTGCTCGCGATCAATAATCCTTCTCTCTAAGGAATACCGACATGGCATTTCCTCTGATCGGGGCCATCGCCTCTATCGGCTCAAGCCTTATTGGCGCTTACGCCTCGGGGCAGGCCGCAAAGGCACAGGCTGAATCGACGAAGTACGCCGCTGACCTTCAGCGGAAGACCTTCCAAGAATCGAGCCAGATGCTCAAGCCCCAGATCGACGCCGGCAATACCGCGCGTGGATATCAGCTGGGTGCTTTGGGCCTTCCCGGTGGCGCGAGTTACGATGAAGCCACATCGGCATTCCGCACCTCACCCGGTTATGACTTCGCGCTGAAGACCGGACAAAATCAGGTGCAGACCTCGGCCGCTGCCGGTGGTCGATTGTTCTCCGGCAAGACGCTGAAAGACCTGACCAACTACGGGCAGGGCATGGCCGACCAGCAGTTCGGCAACTGGTTCAATCGTGTCGGCGGCATTGCCGGATCGGGGAACGCCGCGACCAACAACCAGATCACCCTTGCGGGCAACAATGCCAGTTCGCTCGGTCAAATCGCGATGGAAGGCGGCAACAATCAGGCATCGTCCTACATCCGGGGTGCGAACGCACTGACGGGCGGCATCCAGAACATCGCGGACCAGTATCAGTATTACAATCCGCCGTCGTGGCTGAAGGGCGCGGCACAGGCCGGCAACTTCAACAACGGGTTTAACCCCCGCACGGCTTCGCAGGGGTTCATCACCTGATGGCAACCCTTCCCGAACTGATGAACTACGACGCAGGCCGAACGATCCAGTTCGGCGAAGCCGGCCAGAAGCGCAAGACGCTTGCCGAGATCGGCGGCTTTGCGTCTCAGGGCGATTTCAAGGGCGCACAGGCCGCTGCCTTTGCCGGTGGCGAAACCGAGATGGGCCTGCACATCAAGGGCATGAACGATCAGGATCAGCAGCGCCTTGTCGGTCAGGCAGCGTCATGGGCGTATCAGGCAAACGATCCGCAGAAATGGGAACAGGGCCGCAAACAGTGGTTGGACATGGGCTACGACATAGGCCCGTTCCAGTCGCGTGAGGCGTTGATTTCGCAGGCCACGACGATCCAGGATCGGATGAGTCAGGCGAATGCAGATCGGACGTACAATCTGGCTGCATCGAAGGACGCACGCGAAGCGTCGGCGAGCGCGGGCGGCGTGTTCGGTGGCAACAGCGTTGAAGCGCAATCGCTCAACTATCTTATCCAGCAGGGCAAGATTTCCCCGGAGCAAGCCGCCCAGCTTGGCGCGGGTAAAACCGTAACCGGGCCCGGCGGCGAGGTCATCTTCATGACGCCACAGGGCGTGTTTGGTGGTGGCGGGCAGCAGTCTGGCCAGCCGGGAGCGCCTCCCGGTGGGGCGCCGCCCCAGCAGTCCGGCATGATTCCGATCACGCAGCCGAAGATGACGGAAGGGCAGAGCAACGCCGCGCTCTACGCTGACCGCATGCGCTCATCGAACAGCACCATTGGTGAACACCCCACGGCAGGAACAAATCTCTATGACCGGACGGTGAGCAATGCGCCATTCGGTCTCGGCAATTACGCGGTTTCGGATGAATACCGGGCGACCGAACAGGCTGAACGCGATTTCATCAATGCAACGCTGCGGCGTGAATCCGGGGCAGTGATCAGCCCGCAGGAATTTGACAACGCGCGCAAGCAGTATTTTCCGCAGCCCGGCGATGACCCCAATACGCTGTCCCAGAAAGAGCGCAACCGGCAGATGGCTATTGACGGCATTTCGCGGGCGGCCGGTGCAGCGTACCAGCCCAAGGGCGGCGGTCAGCCCGTCACTATCAACGGCTATACGATTGAACAGGTGGACTAGTGCCCACGTTCCAGATCACCGGCCCTGACGGGCGCAAGTTCCGCGTTTCCGGCGAGAATGCCGAGGGCGCGCTTGCGGCTGTCCAGCAGATGGCACCGCAGCAGCCTTCGCAGTTCGATACGGCATTTGACGCCGGATCGGATCGGGCGGCCCTTGCCCCGCAGATTGCGCCGGCGGCACAACGCGCCGATCCTCGCAACAGCTTTATGGGCAAGGTCGATACGGTCATGCGCGGCGCTGCTGACATGGCATCGTTCGGCTTTGCGGACGAGATTGCGGCTGGGGCGGATGCCTTCGCGCAACCGCTACTCGGAACAGGTGCGCCCGGCGCATCGTTTGGCGAGCGCTACGAACAGAACGTTGCACAGCAGCGCGCCACGGATGCTTCCGACGAACAGAATCGGTTCGGCTATCGGCTCGGTGGACAGGTGGCGGGGGCACTGCCTGCCGCTGCTATCCCGGCGGGGGCTATCACCGGCGGGGCAGGGCTTGCTACCAAGGTTGGCGTGGGCATGCTGTCGGGCGCGGCTCAGGGTGCCGCATACGGGGCCGGCAGCGCGAACGATGGCGACCGCTTGCAAGGTGCTCAACAGGGCGCGATTGCTGGCGGGATAATAGGCGGTGCCGTCCCGGTAGTGGGCAACGCAGTTGGCAAAGTTATCGGCGGTCGCGCCGGTCGCGCCGCCGTCCCGAGTGTGGACCAGTTGAAGGCGTCGTCTCAGGCGCTCTACGACGCTGCCGAACAGCAAGGCGTGCGCATTGCGCCGCAGAGCTTTCAGAACGCCGTAAACCGCATTTCGCACGAGATGCGGGGCAAGGGCGTCGATCCGCAGATCACGCCAGGATCATGGCGCGCGCTTGAGCGCCTTGAGCAAGCCGTTAGCGGTCAACTCGACATTCGCGAGGTGGACACGCTCCGCAAGGTGCTGCGTGCGGCAGCGTCATCGCCCAACAGCGCCGACAGTGGCATGGCGAAGCAGATGATCGCCCGCATCGATAACTACATGTCGAATCTCACCCCCGCCGACGTAACCGCCGGCAACGCACAGACCGCGGTTAAGATGATAACTGGGGCGCGTTCACTCTGGTCGCGGAAGGCCAAGGGCGACATTATCGAAGAGGCTATGACGCGCGCGGGGAACGCGGCAACCGGCCTTGAGAACGGACTCCGCAATGAGTTCCGTTCGCTCCTGAAATCGTCGAAGCACAACTGGACGCCGGAAGAACGCGCTGCTTTGCGGCGCGTCGTGAATGGCGGCCTTGGAGCAAACGCGCTCCGCTTCCTTGGCACGTTCGGGTACTCGCCCGATCAGGCGCGCTCCTTCCTCGGAACGGTCATCGGTGGCAGCGTCGGCGCTGCGGCGGGCGGGCCGGTTGGAATGGTGGCCCTCCCGGCCGTTGGCACGGGCGCACGCATCGCCGCCCGCGAACTCGCCAAGTCTCGGGCTGCTCAAGCATCGGCGGTGGTCCGCAACGGAGGACAAGCGCCATTCAGCCCGCAAGCGGCACGCGCGGCCGAAGCGCCGGTTACGGGAACGCTCGACGCGCTCGGGCGTGGGGCCGGTGTCCCTTGGTTCTTGGACATGGCATCAGGCGGACGACGCCAACCGCTGGAAATCACCGTCACCAAAGGGACGGCGCGGAATTAAAGGTTTTCGCTGCGGGCCATGCGCTCGCCGACAATCAGGCCAAGCGCTCCGCAGACGATACCCGTAGCGACATAGCCAAGCGCCCAACTCGGTAGCCAGTCGTAAGCGAGGGATTTGGCGAACCAGATCACGACCGCCATGCAGCCGGCGAAAAGCACGACAGCCAGCAGTTTGTAACGAAACGGCCACGCCGAGGGGAGTTGATCCATTCGGCAGACTCATACCGCCACCCACTAGAAATGCCAACAGGAGACTAAGCCGATGGCATCTGCATCTACACATTCCGTCCTGATTGAAGCCGCACCAATGCCGGATGCTGTAAAACGGCGGATAGTTGCTCATCTACGGCCGCCTCTATTTCAGCGGATATATGGTCGGATAATGCAGGGTCTTCGCCGTAAGTCTCCGCGCTAAGTGTCTCCCTGACATTGCCACGCATTGCAGCCAGCGTGCCGACAGGATCAGGGTCACGCAGCACATGCGCGACCAACAGATGCCGAAGTAGGTACTGGATTGCCTGCTGACGAGCCACCGCCTCGATAGCCATCTTGTCCATGCGCCCCTCCCAAGGTTGAGGCGCAGCCCACCACACCTTCCACGTCATGCCAACAGGCCGTCCTCCGGGGCGGCCTTTTTCATTGGATAACCGCCGATGTCAGCACTGTTCCAATACCCCAAGGCCGTCCCGCTCAACACCGACGGGATCATCATCCCCGGTGCGCGGCTTTATTTCTACGACGCCGGCACGACCAACGCGCAAACCGTGTACCAGAATGCCGGGCTGTCCGTTGCCCATGCACAGCCGGTAGAGGCAGACAGCGCCGGGATGTTCCCGCTGATCTACCTGACGACCGGCACGTTCAAGATCATCCTGAAGACCGCCGCCGATGTCACACTCGACACGGCCGATTATCTCGATAGCGGGCTTCCGGCGGGTTCTGGCGTGCTTCCCGTCGCCAGTGGCGGCACAGGCGCCAGTGACGCGGCGGCGGCCCGTACAGCCCTTGGCGCGGCGTCTGCGTCGGCACTGTCAGCGCTCTCCGCCAGCCTCGGGCTTCTCGCCGTCAAGAGCACCATCGATCGTACCACGGACCTCGCCGCAGGCTTTGGTGATATCACCCTGCAGCGTGTGCTGGTCGATTCCACTACATCAGTTGTGACCTGTTCCGGCGCGATCCCGAACGACAACACCATCCCGCAGGTGGGTGAGGGGACGCAGGTTCTCTCCGGCAACTTCACGCCGAAATCAGCGTCGTCCATCCTGTTCGTTGAGGCACAAGTCCGGGGCGGTGCGGGCGCCGCATCAATCCCGGTTTCAGCGCTGTTCACAGGGGCCAGCGTCTCGGCAATCCATGCAACCCGATGCCAGGTATCGGCACAGCACATGGGCGCGACACTCGATTTCGTGCACCGCATGGCATCGCCCGGAACGAACCAGATCACGTTCTCAGTTCGAGCAGGTCCGAATACCGGATCGTTCTACGTCAACGGCGATGGCTCGGGCACTGCCTACCTCGGCGGCGTGATGAAAGCCCACCTCATCATCACTGAAATCCTGACCGTCTAATCCCCGGAGAATACCAGAATGGCCGCCAACGGTTTTAACGCCGCCTATGAGCGCGTCCGCGTCTATGAAGGCGGTGATGTGGATTCGCCAGCCGATCCTGGGGGGCGCACCTCGCGGGGCGTTACGCAGCGGGTCTACGACGCATGGCGCTTGTCAAACGGCAAGCCGAAGCGCGACGTGTACCTCGCGACGGATGTGGAAGTGAAGGCCATTTTTCGCCAGCAGTATTGGGCCGCCATTCGCGGCGACGATCTGCCGCCCGGCGTTGACATGGTGGTCTTCGACGGCGCGGTCAACTCGGGGCCGAAGCAGTCCATCAAATGGCTTCAGCGGGCGCTCGGCATCACGGCGGATGGCTCTCTCGGCCTTGTCACCATGCAGGCGGTTGCCGCCGACCGTGACAATGACAAGCTGATCGGTCGCATATCAGAGCGCCGCATGGGCTTCCTGAAGTCGCTCAAGACCTGGAAGCATTTCGGCAAGGGCTGGTCGTCGCGCGTCGCCAACGTCACAAAGGCCGCGCAGGCAATTGCCTCTGGCACCATCGGGCCAAGGCCTATTCCGGTAGCCGATGAAGGCGGCTCTATGAAGGCGATGGAAGCCGATATTTCCAAGCCGATGATTTCGGTTGGCGTCGGTACGTCCGTGGCAAGCGGTGGCGTCGGCCTTGAGGCTATCAACTCGACGGTTCAGACAGTTGCAGGACAGGTGCAGGCGGTGTCCGACGTATCGAACGTGCTGCGCTTCCTGTTCGTCGGGCTGACGATTGTTGGCATCGGGTTGACAGCCTACGCGGCCTATCGGGCATTCAATGGCCGCAAGGCCCAGCGTGGCGACGTTGAGGCGGCTGTGCCGGACGACGCATGATCGGCTTCCTGCTGTCCAATACCATTGGCAAATGGCTGATGGGTGGACTGGTCGGCATTGCCATCGCCGGTTATCCGGCATGCTTCCTGTACGGCAAGCTTTCCGAGCGCGGCGAATGGAAATCGCGTCTCGCCGCTGAACGTGCCGAATGGATTGCCAAGGCTGTTTTGGCCGAGACGGTGCAGGGCATGCAACGCGCGTCCGACTCTCAGGCGCTCTCCGAATACGAATCCCAGATCAAGGAATTGCAGCATGCGCTTAAGGACGCTGACCGTATCTGCTTTGACGGGCCTGATGCTGACCGGGTGCGCGACCTATGGAAAGCCAAGCCTCCCAAAGCTCAGCGCTGAATATGCCGTGTGCTTCGCGGACACTGTACCAACACCGACGCCCGGAACACTCAGCCAGGCTAAGGTGTTTGCCATCATAGCCGCGTTGAAGAAAAGCGAGATGGCCAAATCACAATGCGGCCAGCGGCTGATAGCGTTCTACGAGGGGCTGGCGAAATGAGGCGCTACATCACGCGGCCCAAGGGCTGGGAAGGTGACTGGTCGAACTATCCCGGCCCCGCCCCGCTGACTATCACGGTTTGGGAACGCGAGAACGGGCCACAGAAAACCGGGCTACTCGATAGTCTGGGAGAGCCGCTCTACGCGATTGATGAGCCTGAGCCAATCGGCTTCAACCACTGGAGTCGGAAATGACCGCGATCCCGGAAGAACAGAAACACTGGTCCGTGGACAAGCGCGTCCCGATTGCGCTGATCTTCACCATCGTCATTCAGAGCGCCGGTATTATCTGGTGGGCGTCTGAGCTTTCATCGCGTGTCACCTCGCTTGAGGAATACCGGACCACGACAGTGACATTCGACAGCCGCATTGTGCGGCTCGAAACGAACGCCGAGAATATCCGGCAAACGCTGCAACTGATCAGCGACAAGCTGGACCGGCTCATCGAGAGGCGGCAGTAGGTTCCTGCCGATGTCTCTGGCAGGTGAAGTAGCTGGCGAGGCGGGGCGCTACTCCCGCTGGACACAGGCAGCTCGTCGCGCCGTGTCCGCGTCCAATTTCGCTGCGTAGCCTTCCGCGATTACGTCGTCGAGATGACGGGTTCCAAGAAGGTCGCAATGGAGCGATGCGTTTCTGCTTTCAACGCCGCTCGCCAGCCCGCTGAATCTACTCCCCGCCGACTCCGGCATCAAGCGGTGAAGGTGCGCTGGCTTTGTCCCGTGCTGGCAGGCGATCAACCCTGCTGCGCGCGTATTTGTCCAGCGCTCTCGACCGGGACGAGGCGTGCCTAATTTGGCATCGCCGAAGTTATCCGACCATGCCCAGATTCTAATGCGTCCCGACTCCGGCATCAAGCGTAGCGGGCAAGTCTTCGAGAATTTCTAACGGTTCCCCCAACCCAAGGACATTTCCCATGCGCTTCATCCAAGCCGCTGTGGCGGCAGTGCTGTGCCTGTTTGCGGGTGCGGCTTTCGCAGAAATGCCGAAAGACCTTCTCCAGCTTCAGGTGCAAGTGCTGACGCCGACGGTTCGGATCGGAAACGCATGCTCCGGCCAACTCGTCTATTCCAAGCGTGACGAGAAATCCGGTGATGTCCGCACCCTTGTCCTCACCGCTGCACACTGCACGCCCGAGGGCGGCAAATCCCTCTATAGCATCATCATCCCGGTCTATGATGCAAAGAACCGCTTGGTGCTGGAAAAGACCTATCCGGCGAAGTTCGTCGCGAAGGCGTTCAAAGCCGATGCGGCGCTTCTCGAATTGAAGGACAAGGGCACCTGGTTCGACGGCTTGGCCCGGATTGCTCCGGCCGATACGCAGCTGTTTCAGGGCGAAGCAATCATTGCCGCAGGCTACCCGAAGGCGCTCGAACTGACAGTGACCACGGGGCTTCTCGGGCCTCTGGTTGAAACCAACGAACTCGACGGCGAGCTCCGGGAATACTATCGCGGCACGCCCAATCTTGCCGGAGGTTCATCCGGTGGCGGATTGTATCACAAGAACGCTTCCGGCGATTGGGAACTAATCGGGATTTCCTGTGCGACGTTCCCCACGGCGTTCTTCATGTCGCTGTTTCTCCCGATTGAGAACATCCACGCCTTCCTGAGAACCGCCGCGCCCGAAGTGGTGAAGGCTGCGACGCCATCCGCCAGCAAGTAATGCGCGACATGGCCTATACGGCGTTCGCCATGCTCATCGGATCAGCGATCATTGTAGGCGGTGCATCCGCCTATCTGATCGGACATTTCATGCTACCGGCAGGGTGATGGATGGGCACACCGCGACTGACCCGCGAGGAGGCGCAACCCGCAGCGGATGCATACCGCGCAAGCGGATGGAACCAGAGCGCCGCCGCACTTAGCTTGGGAATATGCCGGTCAACCCTCCAGAACCAGCTTCGCGCCGCCACTGAATTCGGGATGCTGCTGGATTGTCCAGCCGCCATGCCGGGCTTCCGCGTCAAGCGCGTATCCAGTGGACCGAAGGGCATCTATGTCACGCAAGGTCCCGAGCCGGGCGAACCGTTCCAGATTCGCGAAGGCCATGTCGTCAAGGGCGTCTCGGCATTCGTCGATCCCGATGGTAATATCCGGGGCCAGTGGATCAAGACCCGTGAAGGGATACTCGACCCGCTTGCCGTGGCTGACAGGCTCAAGGAAGCGTTCGAGGGCTACAAACCCGCAGCCAAGCCAAAACGCCCGCCAGCGCGCCCCGCAGAGTCCCTGCTGACGGTCGTTCCCTGTGCAGACTGGCATATCGGAATGTTCGCGTGGCAGAAAGAGGCCAGCGAAAACTGGGACCTGAAAATCGCCGAGGAAAAGATCGGTGATGGCATTGCGGATACGGTAGCGCGATCACCATCGTGCGCCGTCGCTGTCATGCTGGGTGGCGGCGACCTTCTCCATTCCGACAACAAGACGAACCGGACCAATGCCTCGGGTGCGCCCCTTGATGTGGATGGCCGCTGGCCCAAATTGCTGGAGACGGCATGTCGCCTCAAGGTCCGGGCGATCGATGCAGCGCTTGAGCGGCATGACAGGGTGGAAGTCCGCGAGCTTCCCGGCAACCACGATGAGCATTCCGCCGTTGCCGTAGCGTACTTCCTGAAAGCCTGGTACCGCAACGAACCCCGCGTCATGGTCGATACCGACCCGTCATTGTTCTGGTGGCGGCGCTTCGGCAAGGTGATGCTGGGAGCAACCCACGGGCACACGGTCAAGATCGGGCAGATGCCGCAGATCATGGCCCACCGCCGGGCCGAGGACTGGGGACAAACCCGGTTCCGCTACATCCACGGATTCCATTTGCACCACCTCGCCAAGACAATGAGCGAGGGCGGCGGCTGCATCACGGAAATCCATCAGGCACCGATTCCACAGGATGCGTGGCACTTCGGCTCCGGCTTTCTGTCGGGTCGTTCGATGCAGAGCATTACTTACCATCATGATTTAGGCGAGGTCAGCCGCGTGCGCGTGGCGATACTCGACGCTTGACCCCGCTGACCGGCGTGCCGGCAGCCCCGGGCGGCCTAAGTGCCGCCCGACACTCTACCCCGCCGCGTCGATACGTCGTCCGGCACACCGCGCCTCTCGGGGCGCGGACCCTTTCACATCGGAGTCATTCCCCCATGAGCGAAGACTTCGACATTCCCGATTACGTCATTGGATCAGTTGCGGAGAAACCGAAATGGACGGCGCCGAAGAAGCGGGGTGTTTCAACACGGAAGCGGAAATCGATGAGGAAGTGTTGAAACTTCAGGACGCGGTTGTCGCGCTTGAGGACAGGGTGGCAATCCTGCGCAGCAATGTATCGTGGGGCTATGTCAGGGCAGGGAATGCGTATGCAAAACCGCCTCTGGTAAAGCCGAAGACCGAGGCGCTGGTGCCATGAGTGATTTCCTCACCGGCCAGATCACCATCGAACGACGCGCAAAACAGGACGTGCTTGTCATCGGGAATATGGTTCGCGTCCTGACGCATGAGGAACTGCTGCGCATCCTCGGGCAGGGCCATGAACGGTTGGCGGGCTACGTGATGACGCTGCGTGAGACGATCGAGGATGAAGTGTGGGCCAAGATCGATCGGCGCAAGGTATTATAGGCTGCGTACAATAAGACGGTGCGGGGCGGTTCTTATTATAGTTTCGCGTCGGGGTTCGCTACCACAGGCCCACACCCCGCCCCAAGGCGTAGAGCGTGAAGATCACGATCCCCACAGACAAGATGTACGGGGCGCGGCGGAACATGGGTTAGGCCGCTTCCAGCAATTCTCTAACGTTCACGTCGCGATGGACGTAATAAGCGCCGCGCAGCGAAAATAGAGCCAGCGTCTTGCCATCGAACATAGCGCCGCCAAACCGCGTCGGGTCTACATCGGCTGCCCACATGAGCGCGGCGTATTCCTTCCAAGACACCTCGGTGTAATCCGACATGTTTGGGCGCGCCATCTCACTGCTCCTCGCCTAGTGCGGCGTCAATCATGGCGGTGAACGCAGCGCGCATATGCCCTGAGCGCATGTACGTATAGGTATTGTGGGACTCGCCATCAGGCCCGCTATCCCAGTCGCTTTCGGTGTATTCTTCCAGAGCATCCTCGCCGGCCGAAATCATATTCATGCCCGGCTCGCGCATCGCCTCTATGGCGGCTCTGGCGTCAGCAAAGTACGCATGGCGGTGTGACAGCGGCTGCGCCCTGAACGGCTTTGCGCCGGCTCCATTGCGCTTCACGTAAATCGCGGCGGCCACTCTCTCAATCATCTCAGTCATGGGGCCTCAGGGGTGGGGGTTAGTGCGCAGAGCGCTTCTTGATGGCCTCTGCCCGCAAGCGTGCAAAGTGCCATCGCCATGTCGGTGTTCATCTGCACCTTCGGCCAGTTCATGTTGCGCGCCATGTCAGCAAGGCCGATGACCTCGCCCAGCCCGCCGGTCAGCAGGTAGCGCATCGCGTCCTCTTCGTCGTACTCGGGGTTTGCTCTAGTCTCACTCATCATCTGCCTCCGTTAGTAGGGGGAACGGTGCGGGTACGGGCCAACGATTGGCCAACGATACGTGTGAACACGTACAGAACATTCATTGGAAAACCGGTGGTGTTTGTGGCGGTTTTCTGCGAGTTTTTCGGCAGACCGACTCGCTCATAACGATCTGGTTCCAGGTTCGAGTCCTGGTGGGCCCACCAAGCTTCTCCTTCATTTTCTCTTTCGCCGCTTCGTGCCGGGCCAACGATTGGGCCAACGATACGACGCGACCATACCCCAAAGCCTCCGCCGCCTGAATCTGGAAATCCGGATGGTGGTGGCCGTACACATCGCGCAGCGTCTTCTCGCTCATGCCGAGAAAGCCGGCCGCTTCCCATACCGGTGTGCCCTGTTGCATCAGCCACGTTGCTGCCGTGTGGCGGAACGTGTGCGGCATGACCTTGCCGTCCTCGCCGTCGATCGCGGCAACCTCGAGCACGCGCCGGAAGCCCGTCTTGATGCTCTTGACCGGCTTCCCCCTGAACTCCACGAAATGCCCCATGCCGGGCTCCAGGCGCGCCCAGCGCCGCAGATGTGCCAGCAGGCGGTTCGGCAGCCTCACGGGCGGCTGGCGCTTGTTGGTGACTGCCTTCCCGATGGCCAGCCGGTGGAATACCCCGGCATCGAGATCCACGTACGAGCGCCCCTCCATGCGGTTTGGCGACGCCGTGCTGACGGCGCCGGCCCTCGTGCCGGTGTAGAGCGCAATCAGGATGAAGCGTGCGATATGCTTCAGCGGGCGCTTTGCCGTCTCGACCTGAATGCCCTTCATCGCGCCGCGGTGGATGGTTTGCACCTCGCGGTGGCGCCAGCACGCCCATATCATGCGGGCGGCCTCCTCCCGCGTCAGCCAGCGGTCGCGCGAGGCTCCCTTGGCCGGCAGTGTCACCTTGACAATCTCGCGGTGGAAGCCCTGCTTCTCGTGGTGGTTGATTGCCGCCCGGAGGTCTTCCAGTTCACGCCGCGCCGACGCTGAAGCACCCCGTTCGGATTCGTACGCCCGGCAGGTTTCGGCGCTCACGTCGCCAAGGGTGCGCGCGCCCCAGAATGCGCCAAGGCGACGAATGCGCGCTGCAAACTTCTTCGGGTCGCTGTTCTTCGCGCCTATGTCGTTGACGTAGATCATCAGCACATCGGCCACGGCTATTGCATCGACCGCGCGGACTTTGCGCTGCGGCTGGTATTTGCGCGTGATATAGTCGGCGAGGAATTGCTGAGCCGGTCCAGCGTCGCGTTCAGGGCATCCAGTGGCGATATGCTTCCCGCCGTCGAGGATGACCCACATGGCGCTTCGCTGGTGTCGGGAAGGGCGGAGCCAGAGTCTCGGGGGTTTGTGTCTACGCGGCATTTTGCACGCATCTCCGCTAAGGCTTTCCGGGTGACGAAGTCCGCGCGCCCGATCCGCTCGATTGCGAGGCGACCGCGACGATGCTCCGCCCGGAGGGTGGCAGGCTTGATGCGGCCACCGAAAACGGTGTTGCAAGCCTCCGCCAGCGTCATCGGCTCGTCGTCCACAGGTTCCACAGGCAGCTGATCGCCCGCCATCCTCAGTCCCCCGTGTTGGCGAGTTCGATCGGATCAGCAGGCAATGCATCGTAGCAATCGTCGCATAGGACGTGCATGCTCGGCTTGAACACGTCGCGAAAGAGACGAGGCTCATTGTGGCGCCTAAACGGGAGTGTTTCCCCGCAGCGCCCACAGCAGACAAGCTGCTTAATCGAGCCAAGGAAGCCGGGCTCGCGTATCGCCCAGAGTTCGGTGCTTTCGCCTTCAGGCGTCAGCCGATGTTTTACCGGTGGCTTCATCTCAGTCCCCCGTGTTGGGAGGGGTGGGGGCCGCAATCTCGCTGACTCGGTAAGAGCGGCAGAGCCTTTCATCGCGATCGCGCCCGGACGCTGCTTTCCAGCAAGCCGTGTAGTCATCAGTGCTGGCGAGGGCCTCGTCCCCATCCTTCAGCCATGCGCCGCAGTTTTCGCATGTGCGGAACGTGTCATCGAGTTCGAGCAAGCCGAGTAGTTCAAGATAATCCGCCCGAGAAATTGTTACGAGCGGACCTGATTCATCCGGCGAGTGGCAGCGCTCCGGCCCCATCTACTTCCCCTCGTGCGGGAGATCGGGAGGGGTGACTAGGGCGGAGCGAATGCGGGATTCGAAGTCGGCTTGGGCGGCCGCTTTGGCTTCATCGTAAGTGGCAAGCGGGTCGCTCCATGAGCCCATGTCGCTGGCCCATCGGTATATCGAGCCGTAGTGCGCAATGGTGTACGTCGCCAAGTTGCTGCCATCGGTGTGAACCCGCCTGCCGAGCCGACAGGTCGCAGGCCACTCCAGCGGCTTCACGTCCGTCCTCCAGCCGGGGAAGCTGCGGAGGGCGGTGGCGTGCTCTCGCAGGTGATGCGCAGCCTGCTCAACGTCATCTTGATCTGGCGCGTCAGCAATTTCACACGCATCCAGAAAGGCGGCGGCGATGCGTTCGCATTCCTCGGCGCGGTAGAGCCGCTGCGCCGTGCTGTCCCAGCCGATTTCCCGCGCCACTTGTTCTGCCTTGTCGGTCATGCCGCCCTCTTCGCTGATGTGGCGTGTTCGATCGCGGCTCTGCCGATGAATTCGCTATAGGCCGGCGGGATGGCTTCGTTCAGTTCTTCCTTCGTCATCCAGTCAATGCCCATCGCGGACGCCGCGTTGGCCTTGGAGCAGTTTCCTCCTCCGGTGACTTGGACGAACGATGTGTCCTGATCGAGCTTTCCATAGTGAGCCTTTCGCTTGTCCATCGTGAAGACCAGCGGATGTCTGCCGTGTGCGGGAGCCGTGAACGGGAATGACGCCTCAAACAAGCGGTGCCGTAGAACGCGAAGACCAGGGAACATCGTTCCGCACAACATGACGGTATTTAACAGTGGAGCGCCCTCCACGTTCTCGATGACGTACGGCGCACCGGAAATGCCCAGTCGCCGCCGGATAGGCTCGATGAGGTCAGGCCATGCATCGGCATTGCCATTTCGCCGGGCGAGGTCGCTGAACCGCTGACACGGCGGTGAAGCCCATATGAAATCGTATCCGGACAGGTCGAATGTCAGCGCATCGGCCTGATGAAAAGCGTCGCCGCAGTACCGCGGCTGCGGCCGGATATCGACGCCCGTTACATGGAACCCCGCTCGTTGTAGACCTTTAGTGGCCCCGCCCGCGCAACAGAACAGGTCGAGCGCGCGTGGCTTTGTCGCCTTTCCGCGAATGTGTTCCGCGACGATCTCACGCGCTACTTCCAGCGCCGCTCTGATATCAACCATTGGGGTTCTCCGTTAGGGCGGTGCGGGCACGTTTAATGCTTGCCCGATAATCGGTCAGCATCTGGTCGAACATCCTGTTTGACGGAGCAGCGGTCTTTGGGGAGCGCTCCAATAACGACACGGCTGCGACTAACGATGCCAGAGTGTCCAGCAACGCCTCCCGCGCCTTCGCCAGTGCGGCTTCTGCGGTTTCAGCGCGGGTGAGGTATTCGCCGCGTACAGTGATGTGGTCGCCGGTGCTCGCGATGAGCGCGTCCCGTTCCCGTACAAGGGACTCGATGGCGGTGGCGACATCGCCGTCAAGCAGGGCGTCGTGACCGGCGTAGTAGCCATAATTGCCGCCAAGCTTGGCGAAAGCCAAAGCCCTCCCGTGCAATCGCTTCACCAGTTCCCCGTACTCTCCGGGGCCGGTCATGTCGCTTCACCGTCAATGCGGGTGAGGTCGGAGAGGGGGACGTGGCTACCATTCTCACTCAGCGCGCGTTCGCCACCGCCGTAACGTAACGCCGCGCGCGTTCCATCCGTCGCGGCGATCTCGAAATGCACGGCGCCGCCGCGCCACCGCACCCGATCCCCAACCTCTAAAGGCCGGGGAAGGATCGTGGCTTTGGCGAGGGCTTTCGGCTCAATCCAAAAGTTGTCGCCGCTCTGCCCATCTACGTTGATGAACGCGCCGCCGGTCGCCTGTTCGAAATGCGTCACCGTCCCGGTAAGCTGTATCCGGTCGCCTTTCTTGACTTGCATCACGCCGCCTCATTCTTGGAAAGCCAGCGGAACGCGGCCTTCTGAGCCGCTGTTCGACTGCGGGCGGGGCACCGCTGGTCCATTGCCTCCGCAAGCCGTCGGATCAGTTTTGCTGTGGTTGCAATGCGCTTGTCGCAATGCTCCGCCATCGCCCGAGCGGCGGAATCCGCGATGCGGGCTTGCTCGCGCCACTCCATGTCGCGAAGGAACTTCTTCATGGGGTCTGCCATCACGCCGCCTCGCTCTGTTCGGGATTGTCGCCACGCGCTGCTGCCGATAGCTTCTTCGCCATGCGCTGGTCGTCTTCGCTCCACTCGACACAGGCGAGGCGCGGCATTCCGCAAACCCGCTTGGTGAAAGCTGTCATCTCGGCAACCGACTGACGCACGGCGGTAATCTCGTCGTTCGCCATGGCGATGAGTGTTTCAAGCTGGGCGATGCGATTGTCGGCCGCCTGCTTCCAGCCATCGCGAAGGAAGTGCGTCGCGTTGTGAAACGGCTGCGGATCGTCGGTTAAGCTGATAAGATTTGCCGTCATCGAGAATGGCCTCCTCGGGTTTATTGCTGCCGCCACGCAGCGGGTTTGTGTAAAGGTGTGGATGCTCGTCTCTGGGGCCGCGCCGGGCGAAATCCCTGTCCGCGCATCTTCGGTCGCTCGGGTTCATCGCGTTGCCAGCCGCGTGTGATGTGCGTGTCGCGTTTTGCGCGTGCAGCTGCGTCAGTCGCGTCCTTCGCCGCCTTGCATTTCACATGAGCGGGCTTGCGGTTTGCATCGTCATCAGCGCCGCCTAGAATGAGCGCGTCGGGATGCTCGATGAAATATTTGTCGGTCGCCGCGTTGATCTTCACGCCGCACAAACAGCAGATTCCGCCATGCAGCAGGAACAGCTTCGCTGCCTTGCGCTTGTCGATCTTGGTGCGCTTTGTGGGGGCGATGTAGGTGAGCGCGGTCATACGCTGGCCTGTTTTTCGAGGCGGCCGCACTTCTCACACTTCATCACATAGTGGTAGCCATTTGGCTTGGAAGTGTCGGGCGTTGATATGAAACGCCACTCAAGCTGCTGAAACAGCGCCCATTTGTGTTCGCAGCCGCCAAAGAGCCAACGCCAGAGTTTCGCAATCACGCTGCTTTCCCCTCTGTGCTGGCGAGGGCTTGCGACGTGACGCCGATCAGCCCGGCGATGTAGTCGAGAACTGCATCCTTGCTCTTCTGGAAATCCTCCCGGCCCATGGCGCGATAGGATTGTGACTTCGCGGTGAACCGTGTGACGGTCGTGCCCTGTACCGTGACCACGGCGAATTCATCAATCGGCCGCATGAATTGCGCCACGCGAAGCGCTTCCGCTTTCGATGAGCAAACCAGGGTGTGACTGTCGCTGTACCCGGTGCGGATCAGGGCGAACTTCCGAAGATGCTCGGCACTCGGAAACCGCTCGGCATGTTCCTCCGGCAGGTTCATCCAGCCATCGTTTACCGATGCGAAATAATGCGCGTGGCTGGCGCTGGACCGCTCCAGATGCTCGATGAGCGTGTAGGTATCCCCGACCATATAGCGGGCGTTCACGGCGTTGTGGAAGCGTGGGAGGGCACGCATTACCTCGCCATCCCATTGCCATATGATCGGGGAATTCTGCATGGCGTTAGCGCCAGCTCATCTCGAAAGGAATTTCGTCATCCAGCGGAGCTGCACCGCCGCCGCCGTTCGCGTCAGCCATTGCCCGGTCACGCGCATTCGGTGCGATAGCAGTGTCACCGCGCGCCACAGCGGGCTTGCGTGGCGCAATGCGGACGCGCACCGCCTCCACGCTGCGGCCCTGAAAATCCACCATCGCGGGGAACAGCTCTACTTCCGCGCCTTCCCAGTCATCGGTGTTGGGGCCGAACAGGGTTGAGATGGTGTTGGCGTTAGTGCGGTTGAGAACGAGGCCCTTCTCCTTGCCGTTGAAGTAAAGGATGGGCTTCTGTTCCTGCCCAACGGTTTCCATGAGCACGTTGCGGATCGTGACGCGGGCCGAGCGGCCCAAGAGGTCGGACGCCTTGATGTAAGTCGATGGAAATGCGGATTCGATGTTCATGTGAGTGGGGTCCTTTATCTGCTGCGAATTGCGATTGAGGTTCCGCCATTACCGAGAACAGCCCCAGGCACTTCATCCCCGCGTCCGAGGGCTTCTCGGATGGCGTTCTTGTCCGGAACGCGGGTAATCTTCACGTAGGCATCGGGCAACACCGTCTCGTCGGTGACTTCCACCTTCGGAGGCACGCTGCGAATGGAGGCCGTAAAATCGGGCTGCTCGAGCTTCGTCAGTCCCGCCGTATCCATGAGCGACTGGACGATGTGGCGAAGCTTGTCGGCGCTGGCGAGCAAGCGGGCCTTGCGTTCGGTCTCGTCCTTGATGAGGTTGCCGAGACCGCCCGCCATCGCTTCCTTGCGGCGCGCATCACGGATTAATCTGCCAAGCACGTCCGGCAAGTCCGTCTCGCCTTCCAGCGTATCGGCGAGGGCGCGCTCGTCCTCCGCAAGCTCGGGAAATTCCGCGAGCAGTTCGGCGCGAAGGCGGGTATATTGTTCGGTGAGTGCGGTAAGGTTCACGACAGTTCCTCCGCGCTGGTGCGGTGACGACGTGCAAGGGCGAGCAGCCAGCGTGAGCGCTCCTGGTGCTTGCGGGCATCGCTCGCCGAACCTTCGCGCCGCGCTACTACCGCCAGCCTGTTGGCGTTGTGCGCGGCCCAGCGTGCGGACAGGTAGATTTCACGGTGCCGACCAGCCGCCGCCTTGCGGGATTCCGGTGTACGTGCACGGTCGAGTACCGCGAACAGTTCCGCCACCACGGCGTCGGATTGTTCTTTCGGGAGGTGGGCGTTCATGCTGCCACCTTGCGCGCCGAACGCAGATACTTCGCCTGACGGTCATACAGAACGATGTTGACCGTTGCGCCGAGGTTCAAGCACATGCGCGTCGGAATGCTGACGCGCAGCGGACACCATTCGAGAACCGATTTGCCAAGCGTGCCGTCTTCCGGCCCAAAAATGTAAAACGCTGAGCGCGGATGCTGAAACGCATGCAGTTCCGTGGTATCGTCCACGAGGTCGACAGCGACTGGGATGCAGTCAAACGGGATAGCTTCCCGAAGACTTTCGCAACGTATTACCGGAACGTGCCGCTCCGATTTCATCGTGTTGGTGCAGTGGTGAATGCCCCGCTTGACGTCGGATCGGTCGCCTTCAATCACGACCAGCGATGCGTCAAAGCAAAACGCCGCGCGCAACGTGTGACCAACGTTCTCTGGGTTCTTCGGGCGCACCAGCCCGATTGCGGCGTAGCCCCTCACAGCAGCACCAGCGGGGCACACAGGGCCAACACAAACAGGAAGGCGCAGGTATTGCGGATGAGGTCCATCACAGAACCTCCAGCTTCAATGGGAGGTCGAGCAGACGCGCGGCCTCGATGTAGTTTTCCGCCGGCAGCGTTGGCCTCGATGACCACTGCCAACTCTTAAGGGCAGTCAGGAGGGCGGCATGGGCGCGCTGCTTCGCGATAGTCGTGTTGCGCTCCGCAACGGACAGCCACAACTGTCGGCCGGCGCGGTCGCGGGGCGGTGCGCCCGTTTCCCAAACGGTGAACTCACTCACGATGTCGCTGCCTTCCCCAAAGAGGACGCGAATATTCCGGATGGTTGCTCCGATGATGACACCGTTGAAAACTCTCTCGGTATCCTCAAACCTACGCACCGGGGAGACCACGATGACAGGCGCGTCGACATTCCAGCCGTGCTTGTAGGTGCGCGGCTTACGCTTCGGAGCCGTGGCATCCATCACAGAAAATCCCTCTGGCTGATCCCGTATGCACGGCGTGGATTGAACGGTTCGGAGTTGTCCAAGGCGTCGTCGCAATCGCGGGCGTATTCCTTCGCCTCGTCGTCTTCGCCTTCGGAAATCTGGTAGAGTTGGAAATGCGCCATGTCGGCTTTCGCGGCCATGTCGTGCAGGCCAAGACGATTGCAGCGCTCATATTCCTCGTAGAGATAATCCGCGAGTTCTTCGGCAACGATGCGGGCGCCGAGTTCATCGTAGGTGTGCGGCTCGGTGAGGAAATCGGTGTTGCCGAAGTAGCGTTTGAAGACCGGCGTGTAGTTGCGCTTCCAGTCGATCTGACTGGCGAACGGGCTGGGTGTTTCGGTGATGATTGCGGGGGCGTTCATGACACGCGCTCCCCGTTGGCCTTGGCGAGGGCAGCTGCGGCATTGCGGATGTTCAGCCGGACCTTCGGCAGGAAGGGGTCGCTGTTCTCCATGTCGCCAAGGAGGAAAGCTAACGCGTGTTGAGCGTCTACCAGCGCCTCGTACATGCAAGGCGAAGCGGCGATGAGGGTGGCGTTGGCTTGCTTGCTCTCGGCCTCGACGCCTCCGCCGTACAAGGTGACAATAATATCGCGGTCTCGGCTATCCACGATATCGACAAACTGATTGGTTTTGACTGCTCGCCACGGCCCCGGCGTCCACTTCCTCGCTGTCTCGGTTGCCATGGCTATGCGGCCTCGGTTTGTTGGTGGGTCATTGTCCGCTCCACTTCCTGCGCTTGGCTGCGTACTCAAGCTCACGCGCGAGTAGCTTCAGAAAACCGCCAGCGAAGAAAACGTCACGCTGGCAGACGTGGCAGAGTTGAAGGGCACCGCCTTCGCTTCGCGGGATGCTTGGATGAGTGATCATCGTCCGCACCCGCGAGTAGCGAGGGTGGGTTCGCATCAGGCTGCCGTTGCAGTCTCGTCCGCAGAGGCAACATTCAGTGGGTTCGATGACCCGAGCGGGAGCGTTCCCAACTTTGTCTCGGCGGTGCCGTTCTTGACTGAACCCACGAGTGTCTGGAAACGGATTTCCATCTCGGCGGTGTTGATGATCTGCTTCGCCAGCGCCGATACTGCCAAAGCCCGCTGAGGGTTTCCCTTGGGCTTACGCAAGGCGTCGATTTCGTCGAAGAGAATGTCGCGGAGACCTGCGCTAGTCCGATCGATGGTTGTCACTTGCCGTCCTCCATGTGCCGGTGTGGGCATGGGGAGAATAGAGCACGCAAAAGCGTGCGTGTCAAACAATGAAACGCTATAGCGTGCATTTTATTTGTGGAGGGAGCCGAATCGGGCGGGTTTCTTCGACCGGATTAAGGAGTGCTTAGTGGTAATTCGGGCAGATTGTAAGCGGATGCCTCCGCGCCGTTGACGTGCAGTAATTGCATCTTACGGTATTTATTCCAGCCATCTTGGGGAGAAATGGCTAGGAAGCCTTTCCTATTCGTTCCGGTTGTGTTCTCCTGTCCAGAGTACTCTTGGGCGCAGATTCGAAGCGCCAGCGAGAACCAGCGGGGCAGACATGCAGGTCGTGCAGATGATGCGACTACTCGAAGCGTTCGACCGGATACCGAACCGGCTTAAGGCTTCCGCGCTCGCTTGGGCGGAGGCGAGGACAGCCTCTCGAAAAACCGAAGAGCCGCCTGTAGATCGTCGTCGGACCAGGAAGCGGAAAGCTGAATCATCCTCTCGCGGGCCGGGTCCATCTCGATCCCGGTAAGCACGTACAGGATGCTACCGTCCTTCAATTCGCCAAGGATGGCGTCCAGCTTCTCTACGGTCACATCTTTCCGTGTGTCGGGGTTGGCCTTGAGCGCCTCGGACAGGTAGTTCGGCCCGCAGCCAGCTGCTTCGCTGATGGTCCGGGGTTTCCGTCCATCGCGATCGATAAGCGTCCTAAGCCTTTGGACTTGCGCGTCATTCATGCTTTGGACGCCTAGCACGCTATAAAAAGCTGTGCGCGCCCGCAATTGCGTGCATTGACATGCACGCTTAAGCGTGCGATACGGCTTTCATGCACACGTCGTTACTCACCGAAATAGATGCGTTCATGCGGGATGCGGGGATCGGCGAACACCGGTTTGGCATCCTCGCCGCGAAGAATGGGCGGCTGGTCGAACGGCTGCGTGCCGGTCGGCGAATCTGGCCTGACACCGAAGAACGCATTCGGGAGTTCATCCGCACGCATCCGGCCTCCAGCGAGGCAGAAGCGGCATGACGCCTCCCGTCACAGAACCCGTTTGGAGTCGCCAGCAGTGGGTCTACTTCGTGCGGTTCATGGACTTCGTGAAGATTGGCCTCACCAACCAGCCGGAGCGTCGTATCCGAACGCTGGCAAGTACGCTGCCGCTTCCCATTGAGGTTCTTGGCATCCACTCCGGTAATGGCGCTGACGAAGCATTGCTGCATGCGCGGTTTCGGGACCAGCGTACGCGCGGCGAGTGGTTCAAACACACCCCCGAGATTGAGCGTATGGCGATCGAGGGCTTCTCGGCTCTTGGAGTCGCGCCGGAGGACTTCACGCCCGATGTTTTCCGTACCGCAGTGCAGCGGGCGGGTTCCATCGCGGCGCTGGCGGTTCATCTCGGTTGCTCCCGGAGCGCGGTTGATCGTGCGCGTCGGACTTCATGGGACGCCCCGCGCATCAGGGCTCGCATCGTCGCGTATGTGCGAGACGCCGCATGAGCGCTCAGGTCAAATCCGTCATCGAGCGCATCCTCCGCATGAAGGAGGAGCAGGACGCTCTCGCGGAAGACATTCGTGAGATTTACGCCGAAGCGAAATCCAACGGCTTCGACAAGACCGCGCTGGGCCAGACGGTCACGGCAATCCGCAAGCGGGAAAAGAACGCCGCGCGCTACGAAGAACTCAATGCGATGGCCGAACTTTACCTCGCCGCCTACGAAGGTGGCACGGTCGTTGCTACGCACGCGCACGCACATGAGGCCTTGAGCGGAACTGTCGCGGCTGACACGCGCTTTGCTCCGCAATCCAATTCCGAGATCGGTGCGCGCGCCGCGTCCGGTTCCACGTCGCCCGGCCACGTGGCCGATGAAAGGCCGGGCAACAATTCTGCGGCGGCGCCGAGCGGCGAGAGAATCAGTCCAAACGCCAACGATACCAACGGGTCTACGGCGGCGCCGAGCCCAGAGGAAATCACCCCCCCAACCAACCAAGGAGGCGCACACCTTCCGCATACTGGTCAGGTTGTTGAACTGGCCGCGACGGACTCGCACCCCGTCGCGGCTCTTTCCGATGAACACGGTCATATGCGTGAGGACATCCCGGACAGCCTGAGGCGGGCGGGATGACGCATCTGCCCCTGTCCATCGACATATCATTTCTGTTTCCGGGACTTGCCCCGAGGCATGAGGGGGGCGGGTTGGAAGGTGGCGGCTGTGCGGTGTTTGGTATGGGTGTCGCCACCTTCCACAATTCCAACGTCGTTCGCGGACCCTTTCCGTCCAGCCTCGACGTAAGCGAACCATCGGATAATCGCGGCGCATTCAATCTCGAAAGCCCGACTGACGACGCCGCTCTTTCCCGGAACGAACAGGGCGAGGGGATCAGTCATGGGTAAGGCCGGCCGCAAGATAATAGACGCTCTCAAAGAGGCCGTCGCTGGCAACTTCGCCAGCGTGACTATCGACGGACAGCGCTGGGTCAAGGTCGGCCCTCCCGACGCAAACCTTGCGGACAGGCTGTCGTTCTACTCCGGATATTTCGAGCAACGGTTCAGCGACCCGGACACAGATCGGGAACTCGCACATCTGGCGAAAGACCTTCGGATGGCTGCGTGGATCGTGAGCGGTCGTCGTCATGGCTGAAGCCTCGCTCATCCGCGCAAACCTGTCACCGCCAGAAGTGGCGGTAGATGGCGGTAGATTTTCCGGTGTCGGTAAAATCGTTCGTTCTCTGCTGCTTGCCCGCGATTACGAGAACACCATCCAATCCATTCAGAAGGCGTTCCGGGTATCGCGCCGGACGGCTGAGCGCATCTACGCCGGCCAGTCCGTCAGCGGCGAAACCACGCTCGCCATCATCCTGCACGAAGGCGTTGGCGGGCCGTATCTGGCCGAGGCGTTGAACCGCCTTCCGGCAGAGGAACGCGCGGCCGTTGCCGACGGACTCAAGGACGCGGCTGAGAGTTCCTACCACAAGGCGCGTCAGGAAATCCTGGCACTGAAACAAGCCGAGCTCCAGCGGAAGCTGACGGCACTGCGGACAGAACTCGAAAACGAGGAGACGTGAAGATGGCAATGACGAGTGGACAACTAGGGACCGGCGGTGCGGGCGCATGCGCGAAAATGCAGGACACGCTTGCTACCGAAGTTGAGCGGGCGTTGGAAACTGCCAAGCAATGCTCTGAACTCGCCACCCGGCTTCGCGCGCTTGAACAGCGCCTCGGCGCGTCGCCACCGACTGATGAGCCGTCCCGCACCTATCCCATTCCGATTGGCTTGATTGGCCAACTGCACAACGCGCAATCGCAGACGGTTGAAGCGGTCATGGAAGCCTTTGGGGCGCTGCTCCGCATCGAGAATTCCCACATCGGATAAACGAACACCCGCTCTCGTTCCGAGGTCTTGGCGGACCGCTTTGGACGAGGGCAACGAGGAGGGCAAACACATGCGACGTTGGCTTGCCGACGTGTGCTTCGACATAGCGCTTAACGTTACCGGGCGCGCCGAAGAATCCAACATCAAAGAGCGCCGGGCCCGGCTCATCGATCGGGCTGAGATTTGGCACGCGCGCTCTGTGTGGCTCTCCGGGCTTCGCCCATGGGCTACGCATCGTCGGTTGGTACAGAGCGTCAAGACGCGGGCTAAACGCCGCCAGCAGAAGCCGCAACCGCTTCCGTACATCGTGTTTGAACGCCCTTCTCCGAAGACGGAGGTGGCGTGATGAAGCTGACATTCGCAATTGCCGATTTGCACGGCCGCTTTGATTTACTGCAGGCCGCTTACGGCAAGATCACCGAGTACGCTTCCGCCGGTCGCATCGTCCACCTTGGCGACTACGTCGACCGCGGGCCGCAGAGCCGTGAGATAATCGAGTTCCTCATTGACGAGGCGACGATCCCGGAAGGATTCACGCGCGTTGTCCTGAAGGGCAACCACGAAGACATGATGGTCGAGACGCTGACCGCTCCGCTGAATCCGCAGTGGTGGATAGGCAATGGCGGCGGCCAAACACTCGTCTCCTACGGTCACGCAGCTCAAGGGAAATATACCCCGAAGTCGTGCCGCGCGAACACATTTCGTGGCTCCGCGACTTGCCCAAAATCCTCATCGACGAACACCGCGTGTATGTGCATGCGGGCGTCGACCCGACGCGCGATCTGGACGACCAGAAGGAAGAGGTTCTCCTATGGTGGCTCTATCCCGATAACGCCGATCTGGGACACGGCAATCGCCACGTCGTTCACGGACACCATCAATTCGAAGACGGGCCAAAGCTCTTTGCCAACCGCACCGATCTAGACACCTTCGCTTGGTTCACGGGCCGTCTCGTCGTCGGCGTGTTCGATGATGATCAGCCGCGCGGTCCTGTC